>ERZ1106952.41-NODE-41-length-104324-cov-38.646913_pt1 | contig 104324 bp, 97 predicted proteins | sample MGYA00403677_ERZ1106952 | MGnify/ENA primary metagenome ERZ1106952 (study PRJEB35170, sample SAMEA104062415) | human gut metagenome | biome: human gut; feature: human-associated habitat; material: faeces | place: Denmark | collected 2012-05-14 ... | reverse complement strand
GCATGGTGTTAGCCACAAGATCCTTAGTCTTGCGCGTCTGCCAGTTCCGCCACGACCGCGGATAACGGGTCTATTATATAACAACCGTCGCGGTTTGTCAACTTATTTTTATCTGCTTTTGAAAGTTTTTTTATTTTTTCCTGTTGCCGCGGCATTTTCTTCCCATATCTTTTTCAAACGAAAAAATTACGTATATTCTTTCTTATACATACACACAATATGTGTAAACGGAGGAAATTTTTATGAAAGCAACCGGTATTGTCAGAAGAATCGACGAGCTCGGCAGAGTGGTTATCCCCAAGGAAATCCGCCGAACGCTCCGAATCAAGGAGGGCGACCCGTTGGAAATCTTTACCGATCGGGACGAACTCATGCTGAAAAAATATTCGCCCATCGCCACGCTCGAACGCTTCAGCGAAGCTACCGTCAAATCCCTCAACGATTTAAGCGGCAAGCTTGCGATGATCTGCGACACGGACGAGATTCTGTGCGCGTGCGGCGAGGGAAAAAAAGAACTCGACGGCAAAAACCTGTCCGAGGAAATGGACAGGATACTGAAAGAACGCCGCAGCTATATCGCCAACGCGGCGGAAGGCGGGGATATCCTTCCCATCACCTCTTCGAGGGAAGAAGGGATCACCGCGCAGGTGATCGTCCCTATCGTCGCGGGCGGCGACTGTCTGGGCGCGGTAGCCGTCCTCTCCAGGGAAGAAGGCGCCAAGCTCGACAACAACGTCATGAACCTTGTCCGCCTCACTGCGGATATCCTTGCAAATCAGTTTGACTAAGCCTTTGTCACTCGTCGGTAAATTCTGAAAATCCAGATCGGCGCCCGATTTTTCGGGCGCTTTTTCCGTGGCGGCGGGGACAGGGCTTTGACGAGCAAAACTCTGCTTTTACGGAATGATAAAATCAAAAAAGGCATATACTATCCATATGCCTGCCGCTTATACCCATTTCGCGGTTGCGAGAGAGACGTTTTTGCGCCTGCCGCAACCCCTGCAAAATAAAATACGTTCTCCCGAGCTCTACTTTTTCGGCGCTCAAGGCGCGGATTTCTGCTTTTTCTATCGGGCCTTCCGCCCGTCGGAAATCAATTTCGGTAGATTTTTACACAACAAAGGCTCCTATGGCTTTTTCCGCACCCTGCTGCCCTGCGCGGGGCGCGACGGCGCCCTTTTCGACTATGCGCTCGGCTATCTCACCCACTATGCGGCCGATTGCGTCTTTCATCCCTACGTCTATCATTTATCGGGCAAATCGCCCGTCAAACACTCCAAGGCGGAGGGCGCGCTGGACTTTTATTTTCGGGACAGAGATATAAAAAACAAACCCGAGGAGGGCTTTGAAAAATATTTCAACTGCCCGATCGCGCCGCGGGAGGCGTCCTCTCTGTTTATGCTGTACGCCCTGGCGGCCGCGCGCGCCGACCGCGATCCTTTGATTAAGGAATCTTTCTTAAAGAGCATCAAAAGTTATCGGGCCTATACCCGTTTTTCCGCACGCATGTTCGCCAAGGAACACGAGGAACTCCTCAACGCCGAGCGCAAGGAATGGCAGTATCCCGACGATAAAACGATCGTTATGACGGACGGCGCGGATCAGATGTTTGACCGCGCCGTCGAAAGCAGTATTCTTTTGATAAACGAATTTCACGAATGTCTCGTTTTCGGGCAGCCCTTAAACAAAGACCTTTTCGGAAAAAACTTTTTGAGCGGCCTTTAAGAAATGCGTCCCCTTTCAGCCGTTTATTTTTTGAGATATCTTTTCAAAGACGGGCTTGAGATACTGATCAAAAGCGGCATAGAAGCCCTGCGACAGCGAAGAATTTGTCTCGAACAGCCTGCTTCCCTCGAAGATGCCGTAATGCTGAAGGGTATAGAGCACGGCCATGAGCAAGGCACAGATTACCGCGCCCAACGCCATCATGAGCAGCGTGGAGAGCACGCCGTCGATAAACCGCAGAACGGCCACCTGCGCCACGGCTTTTTGAATCAGTTTCAAAAGCAGACCGACGATCGCCACGGCGATACAGAACCCCACGCAGAGAACGAGTCCGCACGCAACCTTGCCGAGAACGGGCGCGACCGCCTCGGGCAGCCCCTTCAAAATCAATCTTTCGAAGTAGCCCGAAAGCTTGCCGACGAAAGAGAGCCATTCCTTTTCCACGGCAAATTTAGAGAACGGAAGCCAGAACGCGACCCCGATCGCGGCGATATACCCCACCGTCAAAAACACGGAACGGAACCCGCGGAGAACGCCCGTTTTGTAACCGCCGTACCCCATGGCCGCGACGATGCCGATCATGACGAAATCCAACGTATATGTATGGATATATTTCCAGGTTTTGGCGACGGCGGCGCTGTCGAACACGTTTTTCAGCGCGCCCGTCTTAAGCGGCGTCACCTCGAAGATCACCAGCAGAATACAGGCGGCCGCGGCGATCGCCAAAGCCGCGTTGAAGATACAGACGATCCCGCCCAGAACGCGGTTGAACGTACACGGCTTTTTCTCGACGATGGCCCCGTTTTTCATACGGCGGGGCATTTCGTCCTCGTCGTAATCCTCGTCGTCGATATCCTCGTCCCCGTCGTCCTCGTAGTAGCGGACGACGGTTTTTCTGCGCTTCCTTTTCGGCCGCGCGAGCAAGGCGAGCAGTCCGAATACGGCCACCGCCGCCAGAACGCTGACCAGCGCAATGGACAGCGTGGACGCAAAATCCCGCACGAGGGGATCGAACTTATTCATCAATCCAATTTTCAGGACGGGATTGGAAGCGTGAAATTTCTTTTCCAGCACGAAAAACAGCGCGCAGGCGCCCGTCCAGATCAGCGCGCCCCAGCTCAACCTTGTAAAGCCCTTGGAAAAGCCCACGCAGAAGGCGATAATCACGATCAGGGCCGCCGCCCCGATTGCAATCCATTTTGCGTTTTCCGTCAGCCATGCGGGCATCGCCAGAAGCGAATAAATATTGTGCATATGTTTGCCCTCCCCCCGACGCGCGTCTCCGCCGTCGAACGAATTTTCGTTATTTGTTGAAATTATCCTTGAGTGAAACGATTTCGGACAAAACGAGCTTCCCGTCCTCGCCGCGGCATTTTTTATAATACCCCACGCGCATCAGCTGAAACGCCCTGCCGTCCTCCGCCGCCGCGAGATAGGGTTCCGCCTTGCCGCGGAAAATATGCTCGCTGTCCTGATTCATGCGCTCGGAAAAATCCTGTCCCGCATAGGCCGCGTCCTTTAAGAGGTACGAATACTGCCGTATTTCCGCGTCCACGCCCGTTTCGGCGTCCACCCATTGAATCGTGCCCTTCACCTTGATTCCGCTCGTATCGTGCGCGGAACGGCTTTCGGGGATATACGAGCAGATCAGCTCCTTTACCTCCCCGTCTTCGCCCGTCACCACCTCGTCGCAATGCACGATATAGGCGTTTTTCAGCCGCACGTACCCGTCGGGCCGCAAGCGCTGATACTTGGGCGGCGGCGTCAGAGAAAAATCGGCGCGGTCGATATATACCGTTTTTCCGAACCGTACTTTGCGCGTGCCCAGCTCGCTCTTCAAGGGATGCAGGGGCGTTTCCAGCTCCTCCGTCCCCTCGTAATTGGAAATCGTCATTTTCAGCGGCTCGACGACGGCCATGGCGCGTTCGGCGTTTTCGTTGAGATTGTCGCGGATGCACGCCTCGAGATAGGCGAGCTGACATTCGGAATTTGCTTTCACGATCCCGATCTTCGTGCAGAAATCGAGCAGGGCTTCGGGCGGAACGCCGCGGTTTCTCAGGCCCGCGATCGTCGGCATGCGAGGATCGTCCCAGCCGTGCACATATCCCTCCTCCACCAGCTTTTTGAGGTAACGTTTGGACATCACCGTATTGGTGACGGCCAGCCGCGCAAACTCGATCTGACGTGGCTTGGGCGAAAAGCCCAGATTGACGCCCACCCAGTCGTATAAGGGGCGGTGATCCTCAAATTCCAGCGTACAGAGCGAATGGGTCACCCCCTGCATATAGTCGCAGATGGGGTGCGCGTAGTCGTACATGGGATAAACGCACCACTTGTCGCCCGTGCGGTGATGGGTGCAGCGCAGAATACGATAAATGACGGGGTCGCGGAGGTTCATATTCGGCGAGGCCATGTCGATCTTCGCGCGCAGGCACTTTTCCCCGTCCGCATACTTCCCGTCCCGCATTTCGCGGAAGAGCTTAAGATTTTCCTCGGGCGTACGGTTCCTGTACGGGCTTTCCTTTCCCGCCTCGGTGAGGGTGCCGCGCGTCGCGCTGATCTCTTCCGGGGACAGGTCGCAGACAAAGGCCTTGCCTTCCGCGATCAGCTTCTCCGCATAGTCGTAAATGACGTCGAAAAAGTCGGAGGCATACACCTCCTTCGCCCACTGATACCCTACCCATTCGATATCGCGGCGGATCGCCTCGACGAATTCCGTCTTTTCTTTGGACGGGTTGGTGTCGTCGAAAAAGAGATTGCATTTGCCGCCGTATTTTTTCGCCGTGCCGAAATTGACCAGCATGCTTTTGACGTGCCCGATGTGCAGGTACCCGTTGGGTTCGGGCGGAAAACGGGTCTGAATTTCGGTCACTCTGCCCGCGTCCAGATCCTCGTTGATGATTTGCTCGATGAAATTTGTCGCTTCTATCTTTTCCATATGTATTCCGATTTCCGTAAATTTGTACTTCGTTAAAGCCCTGCCCCGCAGCTTTGGGACAAGCCGACGTTCTTTCCGTTTTCAACCAAGCCGCTTTGGAATAAACCGACGTTCTTTCCGTTCCCGACCAAGCCGCTTCAAAACAAGCCGACGTTCTTTTCGTTCCCGACCAAGCCGCTTCAAAACAAACCGAAGCCCTGCCTTAAGACAAGCCGACGATGTTTCCGTCCCCGTCCAGGTCGATTTTTTCCGCGGCGGGGTGCGCGCCCAGCCCGGGCATCAGCATAATCTTTCCCGCAATCGCCACGATAAAGCCCGCGCCGCCCTTTAAGACGATATCTCTAACCGTTACTCTGAAGCCCGACGGACGCCCCAAAAGCTCGGCATTGTCCGACAGCGAGTATTGCGTTTTTGCGATGATGACAGGCAGGCCGCCGCACCCTTTTTCCTCGATTGCGGCAATCTTTTTCAACGCCTCGTCCGAAAAATCCACGCCGTCCGCGCCGTAAATCCTTTTGGCGACGGCCTCGATTTTTTCCGCCACGGGCGCGTCCAGCGCATAGGCAAACTCGAGCCGTGAAGGGATATCGCACGCTTTTGCAACCTCTTCGGCCAGCTCCTTTCCGCCCTCGCCGCCCTTGAGGAACACGTCCGTGAATACCGCTTTCGCGCCGCTTCCTTCCACGGCCGAAATCACGTAATCCGTCTCCGCCCTCGTGTCCGTCGCAAAGCGGTTCATCGCCACCACGACGGGCTTTTTATAGACGTTTTTAATATTTTCGATATGCTTCAGGAGGTTGGGCATTCCCTTTCCCAGCGCGTCGAGGTCCTCCTCGGACAACCGCTCCTTCGCGGCGCCGCCGTGTAGCTTCAAGGCCTTGACGGTGGCCACGATCACGACGCAGTCGGGCTCGATGCCCGCCGCGCGGCACTTGGTGTCGAGGAATTTTTCCGCGCCCAGATCCGCGCCGAACCCCGCTTCCGTCACCGCGTAATCCGCGAGGCTCATGGCCGCGTACGTGGCCTGAACGCTGTTGCAACCGTGCGCGATATTGGCGAACGGTCCGCCGTGAATAATCGCGGGCGTACCCTCGAGCGTCTGCACCAGATTCGGCTTCATGGCGTCCTTTAACAGCACCGCCATCGAGCCGACCGCGCCGGGAATGTCTTTTGCCCGCACGTACTCCCCGTCCTTGTTCAGCCCGACGATGATATTCCCCAGCCGCTTTTTGAGGTCGGCGAGATCGGTCGCCAGGCACAGCACCGCCATCACCTCGCTCGCCGCCGTGATATCGAAATGGTCCTCCCGCTCGACGCCTCGTCCCTTGCCGCCGATCGTAATGTTGATCAGCTCGCGGTCGTTCATGTCCATACAGCGGTGGAAATAGATATTGTCCGTATCGATGTTTAAGGCGTTTCCGCGGAAAATATGATTATCCATCAACGCGCACAGGAGATTGTTCGCCGCCGTAATCGCGTGCAGATCGCCCGTAAAATGCAGATTGATGTCCGCCATGGGCACCACCTGCGCGTAGCCGCCGCCCGCCGCGCCGCCCTTTATCCCGAATACAGGCCCCAAAGACGGCTCCCGCAGGGCGAGGCATACCTTTTTTCCCAGCTTTTTCAGCCCGTCGGCAAGCCCGATGGAAACGGTCGTTTTCCCTTCGCCCGAAGCGGTGGGATTGATGGCCGTCACGAGGATAAGCTTCGCCCTGCGCTTCAGCCCCGCGGGCAAAGAGAGCTTCGCCTTGTATTTGCCGTATAATTCCAGCTCGTTCTCCGTCAAAGAGAGCTGCGCCGCAACGTCCCGTATGTCTTTCAGCTTTGCGCTTTCCGCAATCTCGATATCCGACAGCATGGTTTTCTCCTTTGGTGATTATACTATCCTATATGCCGCATAGCTCCGCTATGTTTTTTGGCCGGAGCGCGAAAAAACCTGCCGCTTCGCCGCGCCCCGCACGTTTTCACTCCTATTATATCACATTTTTTTGAAAATGGGAATAATTCTCCCATAAAAATTCCCGAAATTTTTTATTTTCGCGTGCAGTTTTTGGCGATTTATGCTATACTCTACATATAAGGTAATTTATGGAACAAACGATTTTACGGTTTTTCGAAAATTTACGCTCGCCCGCCCTCACCTTTTTCGCGGGCGCCTTTTCCCTGTTCGGCGAAACGCCGGTTCTCGTGGCGCTCATTTCCGTCGTCTATTGGCTGGTCGATAAGCAATTCGGCGAACGTCTCGTTCTCGTCTCCTTCTCCTCGATGAGCGCAAACGCCTTTCTCAAGGGCGTCGTTGCCCGCCCCCGCCCCTACGCGAGCGGTGCGGCGACGCGCGTGGAGATCGACACGCCCTTTCTTTCGACGATGAACCTCGAGCCGGACATGTCCTTTCCCAGCGGACATTCGCAGATGAGCGCGGGGCTGTTTTTTTCCGCCGCCTTCCGTCTGAAAAAGGGTTGGGCGTGGATTCTCGCGCCCGTTCTCACGCTGCTCGTCATGCTCTCCCGCCTGTATCTCGGCGTGCATTATCCCACCGACGTGTTGGCGGGCGCGGCGCTGGGCGTCGCCTTTGCGTGTATCTGGGAGATCGTTTATCGGAAATTCCCCAAGCAAAAAACCGTTTTCGCCGCGGCTTTCGCCGCCCTTTCCCTCGTCCTGCTTCTCCTCGAGCCAAACAAACAGCTCGCGGAGCTTTCCGCCTGCATGTGCGCCGCGGCCGCCGCGATCCCGCTCGAAAACAAATTTGTGCGCTTCGAAGTAAAAACGGGTCTCAAACGGAAGCTTCTCCGTCTCCTCGTCGGGTTCGCCTGCGTGGGAGCGGTATTCGGGATTTTCGCGCTGCTCCCGTGGGAATATCTCTGGCTGAAATGGCTGAAATACTTTCTCCTCATCTTCGCCGCGGCCCTGCTGGCGCCTTTTCTGTTCGTAAAGCTGAAAATCTGAAAAAAGTTCCGAAAAGTCCGCTTTACGCCGCCGCAAGCGATTGACTTGCCGCGCCGAAACATTGTATAATAATAGAAACGGGCCGAAAGCGCAAGACGCGGCCTTATACAGGAGAAGGATCATGGCAGAAAAAAGAGCGGTGACGATGGAAAAACTTGTTTCCCTTTGCAAAAACAGGGGCTTTATCTTTCCGGGCAGCGAAATTTACGGCGGTCTCGCCAATACGTGGGATTACGGCCCTTTGGGCGTGGAGCTGAAAAACAACGTCAAAAAGGCGTGGTGGAAAAAGTTTGTGCAGGAAAATCCCTATAACACGGGCGTGGACTGCGCCATTCTCATGAACACCCGCACCTGGAAAGCGTCGGGCCACCTCGGCGGCTTCTCCGATCCCCTCATGGATTGCAAAGCCTGCAAGGCCCGCCACCGCGCGGACGATCTCGTTGAAAAATACGCCGAAAAGCATAAGCTTTCCGTCGGCGTCGAGGGCATGGACAACGACGCGCTGGAGGCGTTTATCGTCGAGCATAAAGTCCCCTGCCCCGTCTGCGGCAACTCCGACTTTACTTCTATACGGAAATTCAACCTCATGTTCAAAACCTTCCAGGGCGTCACGGAGGACTCCGCCAATACGGTGTATCTCCGTCCCGAGACGGCGCAGGGCATTTTCGTCAATTTCCAAAACGTCCAGCGTTCGTCCCGCCTGCGCGTTCCCTTCGGGATCGGGCAAATCGGAAAATCCTTCCGCAACGAAATCACCCCGGGCAACTTCACCTTCCGCACCCGCGAGTTCGAACAGATGGAGCTGGAGTTTTTCTGCAAGCCGGGCACCGACCTCGAGTGGTTTGCCTATTGGAAAAACTTCTGCCGCGATTGGCTGTTGTCCCTCGGCATGAAAGAGGAAAACCTGCATCTGCGCGACCATTCCCCCGAGGAGCTGTGCTTCTATTCCAAGGCGACCACCGATTTCGAATACAATTTCGCCTTCGGCTGGGGCGAGCTTTGGGGCGTCGCCGACCGAACGGATTACGACCTGTCTCAACACGCGAAGGAATGCGGCAAGCCCATCAACTACACCGACCCCGTAACGGGGGAAACGTATGTCCCGTACGTCGTCGAGCCGTCTCTCGGCGCCGACCGCGTGGTGCTGGCATTTCTGACGGACGCTTACGACGAGGAAGTAGTCGATGCCGAAAAGAACGACGTACGCACGGTTTTGCGCCTGCATCCCGCGCTTGCGCCCTATAAATGCGCGGTTCTGCCCCTGCAAAAAAATCTGTCCGAAAAGGCGGACGAAATTTACGCGCTGATGCGGAAAAAGTTTTCGGCCACGTACGATCTGACGGGTTCGATCGGCAAACGCTACCGCCGTCAGGACGAAATCGGCACCCCCTATTGCGTGACGGTGGATTTCCAGACGCTGGAGGACGGCACCGTTACCGTGCGCGACCGCGACAGCATGGAGCAGATCCGCGTTTCCGTCGAGGACGCGATTAAGTATGTGGAAGAAAAAATCGAATTTTAGAACCTTTCAAAAAATGTTAGAAATTTTAAGAAAAAAAGATTTTTGAAAAAGTCAGAAAATATGATTTACTTTTTTGTCGAAATATAGTAGAATATGCTTGTAAATCAAATGAAGTTGTTCTTCAAAAGATTTATGTGAAAAAGCTCATCATTTTCCCCCTTATCATATAGGTAGTCCCCTCGAGGCCGCAAGGCTTCGGGGGGACTATCGTTTTTGCCCGTCGGGGAGATTATACCACGGAGCCGACTTTTGTCAAGCCCCGTGCGCCAACTTTTTTATGGAAGATTTTTCTATTCAATTTTGACTTGCCGCCCCTTTTTCCGTTTGTTTATGGTATAATTCATTCAAACAACAAAATTTACACATTCTACGTGTATTCGTACCCTTTTTGTCTGAAATGTGCAATAATAAGTTATACCAAACAAAAGGAGAAAAATTTATGAAACTTTCGGTGTTGGACGAGCTTTTACAAGAAAATTTTTATTCGCGGTTAGAAAACCTTTCCCCCGCCGCAAAAAAATACGCAGGCAGGGCCTCGGAATTGGAAAAGGAAATAAAAGACTGTCTCGACGACGAAAAAAAGAAAAAGCTCGAACAACTTTTATCCGCTCATTGGGAACTGTTCGACGCGGAACAAAACGACCGTTTCAAAATCGGCGTGCGCTTCGGGCTTCTCCTCTGCTTCGAAGTGTTCGGCATGTAGGCGGAATTTTCCGACGACGATTAAACAAAAAGACCTCTCCCGAACCGTGCCGCTGTCTCGTGGTTTTACTTATACAAAAAGACCTCTCTTTTTCGAGAGAGGCCTTTTTCTTGTCAACCGCCAACCGATTACAGCTCGGCGAAATATTTGATCGTCCTGACCATCTGGCTGGTGTAGGAGTTTTCGTTGTCATACCAGGAAACGACTTTCACAAGCGTGGTGCCGTCGCCCATGGGCATGCACTTCGTCTGCGTAGCGTCGAACAGCGAACCGTAGGTGATGCCGATGACGTCGGAAGAAACGATTTCTTCTTCGGTGTAGCCGAAGGAAGCGGAAGCAGCCGCTTTCATCGCCGCGTTGACGGTAGCCGCATCAACTTCGCCTTCGCAAACCGCGATAAGCTGGGTAAGGGAGCCCGTGGGAACGGGAACGCGCTGCGCGCAGCCGTCGAGGACGCCGTTAAGCTCGGGGATAACGAGGCCGATCGCTTTCGCCGCGCCCGTGGAGTTGGGAACGACGTTGACCGCAGCGGCACGCGCGCGGCGCAAATCGCCCTTGCGGTGAGGCCCGTCGAGAACCATCTGATCGCCCGTGTAAGCGTGGATCGTGGTCATATAGCCCTTCTTGATTTTCGCAAGCTTGTTGAGGGTGTTGGCCATGGGCGCAAGGCAGTTGGTGGTGCAGGAAGCCGCGGAGATAATCGTATCGTCGGCTTTAAGCGTCTTTTCGTTTACGCTGTAAACGACGGTGGGAAGGTCGTTGCCCGCGGGAGCGGAAATGACGACTTTCTTAGCGCCTGCTTTGATGTGCGCTTCGGATTTCGCTTTGGACGTGTAGAAGCCCGTGCATTCGAGCACGACATCTACCTTCAGTTCGCCCCAAGGGCAGTTTGCGGCGTCTTTCTCCGCATAAATTTTGATGGTTTTGCCGTTGACGGTGATCGTACCCGCTTCGTCGTCGGCGGAAACCGTATCGGCGAGGGCGTATCTGCCCTGGGCGGAATCGTACTTCAGAAGGTGCGCCAGCATTTTGGGGCTGGTGAGGTCGTTGATCGCGACGATTTCGTAGCCTTCGGCCCCGAACATCTGTCTGAAAGCGAGACGGCCGATACGGCCGAAGCCGTTGATCGCAACTCTTACATTTGCCATAATAGAAAATCCTCCAATGATATATTGATTATGATTTTGAGACACGTTTTACTGTCGGTAGTATTTTACCATACTTCGGGAAATTCGTCAAACAGATTTGCCCTCTCGGAAAAAATTTATCGATTTCTTATGCTTCGCTCGGCTTTTTATTGTAGTTGGGAAGGTTGGGAAGATAATCCTCGCAGATGTAATATCTATCTTCCGAATATCCCTTTTCCGAAGAAAGCAATAATTCTTTCGTACAGAGAAAGCTCACCTGCCAATCCGATGTGATTTTGTTCCCTTGGCTTTGGGTTTCTCCAAATTCCACAGAATCGTAAAAACAAAACGCGGTATTCTCCTCGGGATAGTACAAATATTTGAACGTTACGGTATAGTCGTTAGTTCTGTTTTTTCTTTGGTAACGTCCCGTTCCGTCTTTTTCAAAAACGACGGTCGTCGTCTCCTCGACGTCGGAGTTCGACGTTCGGTAAATATACTCCCTTCCGTAAGACAATCCCAGCGAACCTTTCGCCGCTTCGGACGAAGCACAGCCCGCAGCCGCAAACACAAAAGAAGATGCCAACGCGGCCAAAACGCAAAGCCCTTTTTTCATTATTTTCCCCCTTAAAAGTTACGCCTTGTTCGCGCTGCCCAAAACGTTGACGATCTTGTGTTTTACCATTTCTTTCATCATCGCGCGGGCGTCGCCGAGATACTGACGGGGATCGAAATGGTCGGGATGCTCGGCAAAATGCTTGCGGATCGCCGCCGTAAAGGAGACGCGCAGGTCGGAGTCGATATTGATCTTGCACACCGCCATTTTCGCGGCCTTCTGAAGCTCGGATTCGGGAATGCCGATCGCGTCGGGCATGTGGCCGCCGAACTGATTGACGATCGCCACCTTATCCTGCGGCACCGAGGACGCGCCGTGCAAAACGATGGGGAAGCCGGGCAGACGCTTACCGATCTCCTCCAGAATGTCGAGACGGAGCTTGGGGTCCTGGCCGGGCTTGAATTTATATGCGCCGTGGGAAGTGCCGATGGCGATCGCAAGGGAGTCGATTCCCGTGCGGGAGGTAAACTCCTCCACTTCGTCGGGAGAGGTAAACAGCGCGTCCTGCGCTTCCACCTTTACATCGTCCTCCACGCCCGCCAGCTTGCCGAGCTCGGCCTCGACGACTACGCCGCGTTCGTGCGCGTACTCGACGACTTTTTTCGTCAGGGCGATATTTTCCTCCCAGGGCTTGGAAGAAGCGTCGATCATTACGGAGGTAAATCCGCCGTCGATGGACGCCTTGCAGATTTCAAAATCGGCGCCGTGGTCGAGGTGCATGACGATGGGAATATTTGTCGTTTCCACAGCGGCCTGCACGAGATGGCGAAGATAGACGGGGTTGGCGTACTTTCTCGCGCCCGCGGAAACCTGAAGAATAACGGGGGACTTACATTCGTCCGCCGCCTCCACGATCGCCTGAATCATTTCCATGTTGTTGACGTTGAACGCGCCGATGGCATAGCCGCCCGCGTACGCTTTCTTAAACATTTCGGTACTGTTGACTAAAGGCATAAACAATCCTCCAAAAATATCGTTTCGAGTGCCTGTCCCCGCGGACGGGGACGGGCGCCCTTGTTTTCATACGGTTATATTATATCCGATTCCCCGAAAAAAAGCAAGGGAAACATATACGGTTTCTTATTTTTTCCCGCAGACGCGGACGGTTTATGCGAACACCCCGCAGGAGAGGTATCTGTCGCCCGTATCGGGCAGCAGCGCCACCACCGTCTTTCCCGCGTTTTCCTGCCTTTTCGCCTCTTTCACCGCCGCCGCCAGCGCCGCGCCCGAGGATATCCCCGCGAGCAGTCCCTCTCTTTGCGCCAGCAGGCGCGCAAACGCATACGCTTCGTCGTCCGTCACGGAAACGATCTCGTCGCAGACGTCGGAAGCGAAATTTTCGGGGACGAAGCCCGCGCCGATCCCCTGTATTTTATGCGGGCCGGCCGCACCGCCCTCCAATACGGGAGAGGAGGCGGGTTCGACGGCAACGATTTTCACCGACGGCTTTTTCTCCTTAAGATACCTGCCTACCCCCGTCACCGTGCCGCCCGTGCCTACCCCCGCGACGAAAATATCCGCTTCGCCGTCCGTGTCCGTCCAGATTTCCGGCCCCGTGGTTTTATAGTGCGCCAAAGGATTGGCGGGATTGACAAACTGCCCCGCGATCAGGCTGTTTTCCGTCTCCGCGTGCAGCTTCTCCGCCCGTTCTATGGCGCCCGCCATGCCCCGTTTGCCCTCCGTCAAAACCAGCTCCGCCCCGAACGCCGCAATCAACTGACGGCGTTCCGCGCTCATCGTGTCGGGCATGACGATCGTCAGCCGATACCCCTTGGCCGCACAAAGCGCCGCAAGCCCTATCCCCGTGTTGCCGCTGGTCGGCTCGATCAAAAGCGTGTCCGCGTTCAGCCGCCCGCTCCGCTCCGCCTCGGCGAGCATCTCCGCCGCCGCGCGGTCTTTTACCGAGCCCGCGGGATTCATGCCCTCGGCTTTCGCATACAGCTTCGCCGTCAGGGCGTATTCCTTTTCGATATTTTTGAGACGTATGAGCGGCGTATGTCCCACCGCTTCCGCCATCGATTCGTAACGCATTTTTTTCCTCCGAAGCTTAAAAATTTTTATTATTCGTCCGAGGAACGCTTCGGCCCTTCAAACGGTTTTGCGCACCCGACGACGCAGACGACAAAGAGGGCGACGGAGAGCGCGGCGAGGCAAAAGAACACCGCCGGCCAGAAAAGACGGTTCTCCGCAAACAACGCTATCTTCGCTTTTTCGTAGAGATAAAAGCTGGCGGAATTTTCCGTCAACGCATACCTGCCCCGCCCGTGCAGGTCTTTTACGGGGACATTTTCTCCCGCCGAAAGCTCCGCGGGGGAAAGCGTTTCGAGCAGCTCCGCGCCCGACGTCTCCGCGATAAACAATTCGCTTTGCAACGCAAGCGTCTTTTGCGCAACGCCGCCGATATTCCCCGCGCGATACTCCAGCGTATAAACAGTCTTTTTCGTTCCTTCTTCCCTCGTCGTCCAAAGCCTCGAACGGATTTCGAGCGTCGCCGTCTCCCCGCCGTTCAGCTCCGCCGTCCACGCGGCAAACGCGCATGCCGCGCCGTATTTATAAGGAGCCTGAAGAGACGCGGTGCGGTTGTACGCCCCGTTTTCCAGCGCGTAGGCGGTGAGATTATACGCTTCCTTTTCGGTATATCCCTCGCCGCAAAAATCCTGCGCATGCTCCCCGATCACGGCGCGGAGGGTGGTCGTCCACGTCCTTTCGTTGAGCGCTTTTTCCGTCTCCGTCCCCGAGGAATACGCCCGCGCCCGAATTTCCGTTTCCCCCGTATAATACACGCGCAGCGGCTTCGCTTCGCCGTCCCCTTGCCCCTTTACCTGATATTCGAGAACAAAGTCCCCGTCCCCGAGGTTTTCGAGAGCCGTATATCCTTCGAAAAAAACATACTCTTCCACGTGCCCGCGTTCGAACTCCACCAGCACGCAATAGGGTTCGGCTCCCCGCTCGGGCAGGATTTCATATACCTCGAGCGGGGTTTCGGAGGGCAGTTCCCGCAGCTCGTACCGCGAAGAAGAAAACTTTTTCGCGGCCGCGAAATCCGCGCCGTATTCGGGGTAAATATATCTCTCGCCCGCCAGCTTCTCCCCGCGAAGGAAGGCTTCGGGAAACTCAAGGTCGGAAAAAATCGTCCCCTCCTGCAGAACTTCGCCCGTATAGAGCTGATAAAATTCTGCAGAGACGGGAGACGCAGACGTATTTTTAACAGTATATGCGCTTTCCGCCGTCGCGCGAAGTCCTCGATAAACGCCCGTTTCGGCGCCCGCAGCGCCGTAAACGCTCACCGCGTGGGTTTCCGCCACGCCCGCGAGCTCCTCCGCGGCGCAGGAAACGCCGCGCAACGGTACGCCGTAATCGAAATATCCAGGCTCCCCCAACGAATTTGCAATCAGGGAAAAGACGCTCGAAGCCAAAAACGCCAGCGCAAGCAGGGGCGAAAGCACGGCTCCCGCCACCGATAAAATTTTCATGGCGACGTATTTTCTTCTTTTTTCGGGCCGATCGGAATTCTCCATATTCCTCCTCCGCCGTTTTTATTCGAGAATATTCGACGTGATAAAGTCCACCCCCATACCGATCAGCGCCGCCGCATCCTCGGGGCGGTCGATCGTCCAGCAATTGACGGGAAGCCCCTCCGCGTGCAGGCGGGAGACGTATTCCCTGCTGACGCAGGTGCCGCAAAGATCCGCACCCAGGCGGTAGCGTTTCATAAATTCGAAATTTTCGTCGCTCGCCTCGCCCGTGAGAAACTGGAGGTCGGCATCCTTGTATTCTTCGCGCAAAATGACGAGGTTTTCTTTCGCAAAGGAAATGAAAATCGTCCTGTCCAGCCACCCCATGTCTTTGACGAGCGCAGCGATATTCAAAACGTGCTTCCTTTCCATGGGATTTTTCAGCTCCAGCACGGCCGTCTTATCGTACTTGCCGCATATGGAGATATAGTCCTCCAGCGCAGGCACGACGAGATCGCTGCGGAAGGTCTTTCCGTCGGTGTCGGGCATACGCACCGTGCGGAGCTGCTCGGCGGTGCTCCTTTCGATATCCATATCCACCCCCGCAATCCGCTTCATGTTGTCGTCGTGGAAAATAAAATACTCTCCGTCGGCCGTGACGTGCACGTCCGTCTCTATCCCGTAATAGGTCTTGACGCCCGCCGCGACAAACGCCGCGCAGGTATTCTCCTTTTCCAGCCCCGACACGCCGCGGTGCGCGATCATCCGACAATTTTTTTTGTCTATCTTAACGGTATTCATCCTTGCTCCTCCCTCGCCTGTTCGGCAATTTTATTTTATCACGAACGAACGGGATTGTCAAGTGGGAAAGCAATTTTCCCCGCGCGGATATTTTTCCGCGCGGGGAGCTTTCTATGCGCGGGCGATTTTCCCGCATTGAGTATCCTTTCTGCGCGGCCGCCTTCGTACGCGGGCGACTTTCGCCGTATGCGGACGCGATTTTTTCCGCGGGAATTATTTCCCCGCGTCTTTCCCGAACAGACCGTTGACGCCCGAAAATACCAGCACGCTGACTTCCTTCGAAAACGCTTCGATAGACTGTTCCCGCCCCGAATTAAACCAATCCTGGTATGCCGCCAGCATGCCCGAGGTGATATACCCCGCACTGAGATCGATTTTCTTTTTGTCAAGGGGGGATTGGGCGACGAGCGCCTGCCTGACGCGCACTTTCAGCGAAGAAACGATTTTCGTCACCAGACGGGAATTGGCGTCAATTTTCATCAGTCGGCTGTAAAAATCCATATCGCTGTTGATGACGGCCGTCAGCGTCTCGAAAATGCGGTAAGGATTTTCGATATTGCGCTTAAAATCGATATCCCTGATTACCTTTTCAAACGAGGACACGAGATCGTTTTCGATTTCGTCGAGGATCTCGTGTATCCCGTTGTAATAATTATACACCGTTTTACGGTTGATGTCCGCCGTGTCCGCGATATCCTTGATCGTGATATCGTTGATATCCTTATGCGAAAGCAACTCCGCAAAGGCGTTGCGGATCGCCCGCTTCGTCTTGATTACCCGACGGTCGGTCTTTTTTTCTTCCGCCGCCCTTTCAGTATATTCCATGGCTTTCTCCTTCGTTCCCCTTTATTATAATACACAAGCGCGGCATAAGTCAAGAAAAAGAAGTATTTTTTCTCTCCCCGCTTACAGCGGCAGGTCCTTTCTCGCAAATTTCGCGGAGCCGATCACGTAGCACACCAGCCCCACGGCCGCCAATATCCCCAGTTTCCACAAAAACGCCGTTCCGCCTTCGAGAATGGATACCACGTCAAACAGGGAGATAATCGTTACGTAATTGAAGCCGTTTAACGCCTTCATGCGCAGAATAGACGGCAGGACGGGCGACCCGAACAGCCCCAGCATGGTGGCGACGAGGAAGAACATATTCAGTCCGCCGCCCAGCGCCATCGAATGTTTGCTGCGGTTAAACCAGCAGGAGGCGAGAAAGCAGATACCGCTCATGGCGAACATCACGAGGAACGCGCCCAGGTTGATGAGCAGCAGTTTTGCGTAGGTCAGCGACGTTTCCACGTCCACGACGGCGAGACAGACGATGCTGGTGACGCCCGTACAGCAGAACATCAGAAACAGAGAGCCGACGAGAAAGACGCCCTGCGTAAAGGTGACGGCGCGGCGTTTGACGGAGGAGGACAGAATATACGCCATCGAGCCGCTGTCCACCTGCCCCGCGATCAGGGAATTTGCGGTCATAATCAGATAGATAATCGGCAGCAACAGCCCCGCCATCTTGAAGAAGATCGAGCCGACGAGCGTGCCGTACATATCCATCTGTCCGATCTCCTCCAGGGCGTCGCCCACTTCCGAGGGAAGGCTGGCCAGAAGGCTTTGGGTGATATCCTTCGTCAGCTCGGCGACAATGCTTTCCTCCGTTTCCCCGTCCCGGATATTTTCCAGCCGATACGCCAGATTGGCGCGGAAATCGATCAGCGCGGACACGGCGATATCCTTGATCTGCGCATAGTCGTCAAACCCGAATTCCCGATACTTCTCCTTTGTGACGCCGAAGCTTGCCAGCGCGTCCACCACCAACTGGACGTTGCTTTCCTCGATCATGTTTCCCGCGAGAAAGACGGCGCTGTTTTTGGCGGCGTAGTCGCTCCGATAGGCGGCGCGTTCCTTCGCGGAGGTGGTGAGAATATCCGTCAGCTCATACCTGGGCGCCGCCTCTCCCTGTTTTGCGTAAAACTCGTCGAACATATAGACGTCGGCCCCGACCATGGGATTGAGCACGGTGAAAATCGCGCCCTGTATCTCTTTCGCCTCGACCGAATCGGCGGCATAGCCCTTTTCCTCCGCGACGGCCGCGGCATAATCCGACAGCTCCTTCACCGAGGCGGCATACGCGACGGAGGACGCGGCGCGGGACGCGGCGGCCTGCCCGTCGGCCTTGGCCTCCGCTTCGCTTTTGCCCGCCTCGAGCGACGCGCGGTAGGCCGCGGCATAGGCGTCGGCGGCCTCCTGCCCGAGCGCGGCCTTGACGAGCTCCGCTTTGAACGTCTCGTCGAAATGGCCGAGCGCCTCGTTGGAGATCATATAGTAATTGACGGCGCGCTGCTGCATCTGCGAAGTGAGTTCGCCCTGAATAATGGTATCCGCGATCGCGGTTTTCGCTTCCGCGAGATTTCCGCCGCCCGCGATCAGCATGACGCAGGCCAGCATAAAACAGGTTGCAAAGGTAATGATCGCCCACATGGCGCCGTTGGCCTTGCAGGACTGTTTGAACAATGATTTACTGAACATTTTTGCTCTTCTCCTTTTCTTTTTGCAGCACTTCTTTGAAATGTTTTTCGAGGGTGTATTTCACCTCGGAAATAAATTTGACGTTGAAATTTGTGAGGTCGAGGAAAAGACGGTTGATCTGCTTTCCCGAAATACGGATCGTCACTTGGTTATACTGCGGCTGGTCGCGCACGATTGTATAGCCCAGACGCTTGAACGCGAGATAGTCCTCAGGGTGCGAAAGCTCGATTTTGAACTCCTTCTCGGGACGGTTTTCGATGCTTTTCAAATCCGCCACGTCCGCGATACGGCCGTTTTGAATCAGCGCCACGCGGTTGCAGGTCTGCTCCAGCTCCTCGAACATGTGGCTGCTCATAAAAATCGTCTTTCCCTTCGCGTGCTCCGCGCGGACGATATCGAGAAAGGCGTCCCGCATCAAGGGATCCAGCCCCGTCGTCGGTTCGTCCAGCACGAGGATTTCGGGGTTCGCCATCAGTGCGGCGACGATCGCCGTCTTTTGCTTCATGCCCTTGCTCATGCGCTTTAACGGCGCGCGCGGATCGAGCTGAAGCCGTTCGATCAGCAAATTGGCGTATTCCATGCTTTCCACGCCCAGAAAGCCCGCCTGGCTCTTGAGAAATTCCGTCCCCGTGGAAAGGTCGGGAAAAGCGATTTCTCCGGGCACATAGCCGATCCTTTTGACGATCTCGCTCGAGTGCGTCCACGCCTCCAGCCCGTGGACGTATGCCGCGCCCTTCGTGGGCCTTAAAAAGCCCAGAATATTTCTGATCGTCGTGGTTTTTCCGCTGCCGTTGGTGCCGACAAAACCTACCATTTCGCCCTTATATACGGTTAAATCTACGTCGAAAATACCGCGGCCGTAACCGTAATCCTTTGTCAGTTTTTTTATCTCGATAACGGGTTGCATCATTCAGAGCGCTCCTTTGAAATTTTTATCTTCCTTGTAATAGCTCATGAAATAGTCCTCAAGCGTCTCTTTCATGTGGCTGAAATCGCGCATACCGAAGCCCGAGAGAATACGGATTACTTCGTTTATGTATCTATCTTCCGTCGAAAGCAGAACCGAAGCGCTTGTTCTGTCCTCGGCGATGACGCGGAGCAGCTTGCTGTTTTTGTATCGGAAACGGAAGGCATCGTAATTTTGCAGGTCGGAAAAATACACCTCATAGACCTTCTGCGCCGAATGTTTCAGCTCGTCCGCCTCAAACACGGATACCAGCCGCCCGTCCTTGATGATCGCAATCCTGTCGCACGTGGCATCGACCTCCGAAAAGATATGGCTGGAAAGCAGAATCGTTTTTCCGCGCGATTTTTCCTTTTTGACGAAATCCACAAATACGTCCTGCATGACGGGATCGAGGCCGCTGGTCGGCTCGTCGAGAATAAGCACGTCGGGATCGTTCATAAACGCCGCCACCACCGCCAGCTTGCGCTTGACACCCAGGCTCATGCGCTTGGTCTCCCCCGACGGATCGAGCTCGAAAAGCTTCAGAAGGTAGTTCAGCCGCTTTTCGTCGCGCACGCCCTGAAGGCTCTGCATCATGCGCAGAAACTCCCAGCCCGTCAGCCCCGCGGGCAGCGCGATCTCGCCCGGAATGTATCCCACTTTTCCCAAAATCTCGAAATACCGTTCAAACGTTTTCTTCCCGAAAATTTCCGTCGATCCGCCGTCGGGCCTCGAAAAGCCCATGAGATGTCGGATCGTGGTCGATTTTCCCGCGCCGTTCGGCCCGAGAAACCCGAATACCTCGCCCTTTCCGACGCCGAACGTGACGTCGAATACGCCCCGTCCCGAGCCGTAATCCTTCGTCAGCTGCTTTACGTCAATGACGCTCATACGTTACCTCCGTTTTTTTCTTTTTCCGTATTCTTCGCCCGCCCCTTTGTAAAGCGCGCGAAAGTTTTGTAAAGAGTGTGTAATAATTCTATTTCAAGATTTATTCTACATTTGTGTATTATAATTATTTCGGGAAATAAAGTCAAGAAAGCGGCGCGGACGAAAAAAGAAAAAAACGGGGTTTAAGCCCCGTTTGCCTTAAAAATATGGAATTATACCGCAAAAAATGATATTAATGTAGAAAAACAGCGCCGAAAAAATCGACGCCGTGTTTTTGCACTTTTATAAAATTTTCGAGGCACGCCCCGACGGGCGGCAGGCTCCGCTTGCATATGGAGCGGGGAAATTTTCGACGTTGAGTTTTTCGCGGGAAAAAGGCGGAGACGCTCGCTTTCGGCCGCTTTGTTACGTTCTTCCGTTTTACGAAAAGCTTTTCAAAATGTTAACGCGACGTTTTCCGTTCGGTACGTCCGCTCTATGCGGTTTACGGAAAAATTTCCGAGCCTTCCGACGCGGAGTCCGACGCGCCCGAAGAGGAGGACGAGGACGAAGACGAAGAAGAAAAGGAATCCGAAGGGTTGCAGGCATCGCCGCCCTGCGTATCGTTTTCCGTATCGGAGGGAGCGCCCTCCCAGGTGGCCCCTTTATTGGGCTCGCCTCTTTTCGCAAGGAAAACCGTCTGCTTCAGCCAAAAGCCCCCGACGCATACGATCGCAAGCCCCGCGGCAAGCCCGACGACGCTCTTTACGAAACGCTTTCGCCGCCGCGACGATTTTGCTCCGCCACGCCGCGCTTCGGGCGCAACGGAATACCCGTCCGCTTCCTCGACGTATTTTTCGTCTATTCTGCCGAGCGCGGAAAAATTTTTCTTGTCGCTCATACGCCGATGCCCTCCCGAATGAGTTTTTCTTTGAGCTTCTTTCGCGTGCGGAAAAGAATGGATTTCACCTTGCTTTCGGAAAAGCCCATGCGGTCCGCAATATCTTTTACATCGTCAAAAAACCAATACCGCCTGACAAACACCACCCGCTGAGCCGATTTCAAGGAGGAAAGAAACTCGTTTATCGCCTCCGCCGCGTCCGTCTCCTCATAGTCCGCCCCGCTTCCTTCCGCGGGCAGAAAATCCTCGATCTCCGAAAGCAGCATCTCCGTTCGGCCGCCGCCCCGTTTCTGCGCGCGCGCGCGCTTATAGCAATCGAAGGAAATATTGCGGCATAAGGTGCCCGCATAGGCTTTCAGCGAACGGGGATTTTCGGGCGGAATGGTATTCCAGCAGGCGAGATAGGTGTCGCTTACGCACTCCTCCGCGTCGGAGCCGTTATGTAAGATGTTAACGGACACGGCGCGCAGAAAGCCGCCGTACTTCTCCGCCGTGGCGGACAGAGCGGACTGATCGCGCAAAAAATATTTCCCGACGATCTCTTCATCCGTCATTCGCGCTCCTTCGCACGCAAACGATAACCTTTCCCGTTCACCTGCATAGTAGATTTTTAGCTCCTTACGGTTGCGGTTTTTGCCGAAAATTTTCCTTGCGGAACGCCGCCGTATAGTTTAATTATATTCATCGCGGCAAAAAAAGCAAGTAAATCGAGTGCGGTTGCACATAAAACGCCCGCCCCGATTTTTTTCGGGAGCGGGCGCCTATGTCTCATTTTTTCAAAAGCTTACGCGATCGTTTCCACAACGGGGGTACCCGCGGCGAAAAACTCGATTATTTCTTGTCCGTCGCCGCCTATCTCCACGCGATATACGTCGAGAGAAATATAAAGATAGACGTCCGTATAGGTTACGCCGTTTATCGTGATTTCCCGAATTTCGATCTGTTCAAAGCGGCTCGGTTCGTCCACCCTTCCGCCGAAGGAGAAAAGATAGATCGTATCGATTTCAGTATTTAATGCCTGAGAAACGGTTCCCAGAATTTGGTCGCCGCACTTTACGATGGTAGTCGCGGTATTGTCCGCCACGGTAAACGTAATATCGAACGTCGCGGCGACTTCCGTTTCCTCTCGGTTGGATTCCGCCCGAATATAATCCGCGACCTCGCCCTTTGTCATCGCGCCCGTTTCTTTATCGAAAGAAGAGAGATAGAAAGTTTCGTTTTCAAGCAAATAGAATTGTCCCGACTTTTCGTCGAAATAGTACTTATCCAACGAATAAATATACTCTTTTTCCACGAAAACCTGTTCGCCGTTTTCGTTGTAGTAATACCACCCGCCATCGTAATCTTTTTCCAACCGACCGGATCCGGTCGAGGTAGCGAAATAAATTTCTCCGTAATCGCGCACCGTAAACATCACCCCTGCACCCGCGTCCAGATATGCCTCGAAAAGCTGAGCGCCCGTTTCGTCGTTAAAATACCGCGTCACTTCGCCGAACCCACGGAAGCTGACGCTTACGGATTTGGTCTCCTCCGCCGCAGCATAGGTATAGCCCGCAATACATTTACAGCCCGTCAAATCGAACAGCTCGGGCGCGGCGCCGAGAAAGTCCGCACGCGCGGAAAGGGTCATCACGTCTCTGCCGTAAGCAGTCTCGCTCACGAGTTTCACGTCCGCTTCTGCCGCCACAAGCTTTTTGTCAGCGTCGAACAGGAAGGTGATTTCGGGCGCGGCGTCGGAAAAGAGCATTTGCAGCCAGGCGCCACTCGAGTACTCCGCATTGGTACGGAGGGTTTCCCAGAAGCTTTTCACCGCGTTTTCCATAGAGGGAAGCAGAGCGTCGGGAAGCCCCGTCGTATCGATGCCGTAAATCGCCCCGCAAAGCAGGTCATACACGTTAAGCGTGCCCAAAGCCGCGGGAGCGCCGAGAAAAGCTTCGCCCACCGTTTCGGAGGACAGACACGCGCCCAAATACGCCCATGCGTCCGCCTCTGCCGCGGGACGGGGGAATACCTGATAGAACACATCGTCCGTCATTTCACCGCCTTGCGCGGCCATCACCAGCTTGACGAAATCCGCCGTTTCCTGCGCCGTCACCCCATTCAAAAGGCTTTGAAGAAGGCTCTTTACGGGGGCGTATTCGATCGCTTCGCCGACGGTCATCGTCTTATCCGCATCTACGGCCGCCGCCAGAAGCCGCGCGGTGTCGTAAAGCCCCTCCATCGTCTGCGCGATACTGTATGTAAGGGCGTAGCCGTCCGCAGTCGCTTCGGCCGTTCCGCCCAGCACGGCGGGAACGTTTTTCAACACCTTCATGACGAACGGAGAGGTAAACATCGCCGCGCCGCCGCTCTCGACGTTGTATTTTTTGAGGAGATACTCGCCCGAGGAAATCGCGGCCAAAAGCTCGTTGACGGTGGCGTACTGAGGAGCCTCGCTTCCGCCGCCCGTTATCGGCCCGAGATCTATCCATTCTCCACCGTTAATAACGATAAACGCGTTGCCGTTTTCGACTCCATACTTCTCGACGAATTTCTCAAATTCTTCAATGGAGCCGTTGAAACGGCCCTGCTCTATCGCCATTTTATAAATGGTGTCGAAGCTTACGTCCACGTTGCCGCCGTTGCCGCCGTTTTGCCAATTTGCTCCGTAGGCCGCGTCGCCGCGGAAATACATGGCGTTATAACTTTGGCCGCCGTCAGAGAGGGTGGAATACGTAATCATATCCGCGTAAAATCCTTCGTGGGTAAAGTCTGCTTTTCCGTCAACAAGATAAAACGAAGTGCCGCTCACCGATTCTGCACGGAAATTGACGCCCTTGAGCTCCGTTGCGGAAAGCGCCGCCGCCAGCTCCGTAGCAAGCCGTGTATCGGGCGTGCCCGTCTCCCCCGAGCCGCCTCCCGTCACTTTCCCGCAATTGATTACTCTGTCGTCCGTAAGGGTAATCACTAATTCTCCCGCGGCGTTGATTTCGGCGTTCTTTATCCCTACGCCTTGGGGACCCGCCGCGCCCGTATCGCCTTTATCTCCTTTGTCGCCTTGGGAACCGGCAGCCCCCGTATCGCCTTTATCGCCCTTGTCGCCTTTTTCGCCCTGCGCGCCCGCCGCGCCCTTAAACAGTTCGATCAGCTCGTCCATCGTCCCCGTAAAGCCCGCTTCCTGCGCCATGGCATATACGGTTTCAAATTTCAGCGGATATCCTCCGCCGTTCAGGCTCCCGCTCGAGCTTCCGCTCCCGGCCGAATCGTCGTCGCACGCTCCCAGCCCGAACAACGCGATCGCCGCAAGCGACAGCGACAACGCGCTCTTTGCAAAACCCTTTACTCTCTTTTTCATAATGTTCCTCCGCATTATTTATTTTTTAACTGTTAATATTATACCCCCCCCCCCGTGGATTTTGTCAATAGTTTCCAGCAAAAAAAATGAATAAAGTGAATAAATTTATTTTTATAACGAAAAAGCGCGGATTAACCGCGCTTTCGGAGCTTCGTTTATTTTCGGATATCTGTGCTTAATCTCTTCTGCGCCCAAACAGCGACAGAATGACGGTGGCAAACCGCAGGAAATACAGAATAGAGGTCAGCAGCGCGGCCACATACGTAAGGGCGGCGGCGCCGAGCACCTTGCTTGCGCCCGCCTTTTCCTCCTCGGCGATCACGCCCTCCTCGAGGAGCATTTTTTTCGCGCGGCGGCTGGCGTCCAGCTCGACGGGCAGAGTCACCAGCGTAAAGAGCGTGGAGAGCCCGTACAGCGCGATGCCGACATAGGCGGCGTAAAGGCCGACGGGCGAACCCGACCGCACGAACAAATCGAGAATAAACCCGATCAGCACCACGGGAAGCGCGAGACGGGAGCCGAACGTGGCGATCGGCACCAATACGGAACGTATTTTATAGGGAATATATCCCTTTTCCTTCTGCATGACGTGCCCGATCTCGTGCGCGGCCACGGCCACGGCGGCAACCGAATCGTCCCCGTAAGTCGCGTCGGAGAGGTTGACCACGTGGCGGCGCGGGTCGAAATGGTCGGTGAGCCTGCCCTTTACTCTGCCGACGGAGACGTCGGAGACGCCATTGGCGCGAAGCAGGCGCACGGCGGTGTCGTAGCCCGTCATGTGGGAAGCGTTTTTTTCGACGCTGAACGCGCTGTATGCCGAATGTACCTTCATGCTCGCCCAGCCCGAAAAAACCGAACAGACCAGCAAAAGCCCCAAAAACATCCAATACCCCATATCGATAGCCCTCTTTTATTTATTTTCCGTCCTTTCCGAATCGGTCGGCCGTTTTTTCCTTTTTCGGGAACGCCGCGCGCCGCAGTTTTTCCCGCAGCCGCCGCAATTGCCCGCGCACCCCGAACAGCCGCCGCAGCCGCCCCTGTGCCTGATCATATACGCCAGCGCCGCGGCCAGGCAAAGCCCCACCGCGGCCAGCGCCAGAATACTTTGAAAATTCATGCGAATCCCCTTTCTATATATTATACCCGAAAGAAAGCCGTTTTCAACGCCGACGGCAAAAATAATCCGTCAGACGAAAATTCCGCCGATCAGCGCGACGAGGAAGCATACCGTCCACGCCACGAGGCACTGCCCGACGACCAGCCCCGCGGCCCAGCCCCGTCCCAGCTCCCGCTTGACCGCCGCCACCGCCGCCACGCACGGCGTGTATAAAAGAATAAACAACAGAAACACAAACGCGGTAAAGGGCGAAAACAACGTCGTGATCGACGCGCCCGATAAGAGGACGGTCAGGGTGCTTTTGACGCTTTCCTTGGCGGTGAAGCCCGTGATGAGCGCCGTAGCCGCCTGCCAGCTTCCGAAGCCCAGCGGCCTGAAGATCACCGACACCCAGCCGCCCACCGTCGCCAGCAGACTGAGCGAGGAATCGGTTACGAAGTTCAGCCGCGCGTCGAAGCTCTGCAAAAACCAGATAACCACCGTCGCCACGAAAATAATCGTAAACGCGCGGGTGATGAAGTCCTTGGATTTTTCCCAGATCAGCCGAAGCACGCTCTTGGGGGAGGGAATACGGTAGTTGGGCAACTCCATGACAAAGGGCACGGGCTCGCCCTTGAACGCCGTCTTTTTGAAGATAAACGCCGCCAGCAGCGCGATGGCGATGCCGATGACGTACAGCGCGATCATGACGAATGCCGCCGCGCGGGGAAAGAACGCCGCGCACAACATGCCGTAAACGGGGATTTTAGCCGAACAGCTCATAAACGGAGTGAGCATGATCGTCATTTTGCGGTCGCGGTCGGAGGGCAGCGTGCGCGTCGCCATGATTGCGGGCACGCTGCACCCGAAGCCGATCAGCATGGGCACGAAGCTTCGTCCCGAAAGACCTATTTTCCGAAGCGGCTTATCCATGACGAACGCCACGCGCGCCATATACCCCGTATCCTCGAGAATGGACAGAAAGAAGAATAGCACCACGATCGTCGGCAGGAAGCTCAGCACGCTCCCCACGCCCGCGAAGATACCGTCTATGATCAGCGAATGAACGACGGGATTAATCCCATAATGCAGAAGCCCCGCGCTCGCCTTGTCGGTGAGCCAGCCTATCCCCAGCTCCATCCAGTCGGACAGGTACTTGCCGAACAAGCCGAAGGTGAGGTAAAACACCAGCCCCATGATGAGGATAAAGGCGGGCAGAGCGGTATATTTCCCCGTCAGAAATTTATCCGCCTTTTCGCTTCGGCGGCGTTCCCTGCTCTCGTGCGGCTTGACGACGGTTTCCTCGCACAGGCGGCCGATATAGCGGAAACGCATGTCGGCCAACGCCGCCATCGCGTCGAGCCCGCTCTCCTCTTCCATCTGCCTGACGATATGCCCCGCCATTTCCCGCTCGTTTTCCGAAAGCCCCAGCGCGTCGATGATGAGATCGTCCCCCTCCACCAATTTGGTGGCCGCAAAGCGCAGGGGGATACGCGCGGCCGCGGCGTGGTCCTCGATCAGGTGGGAAACGCCGTGAATACAGCGGTGCACCGCGCCTCCGTCCTCGCCGCTCGACGAACAGAAATCTACGTCGAAGGGCACCTCCCGATAGCGGGCGACGTGAATCGCGTGTTCGATCAGCTCCTCGATCCCTTCGTTTTTTGCCGCCGAAATCGGCACGACGGGAATCCCCAGCTCGGCCTCCAGGGCGTTGACGTCGATCGTGCCGCCGTTGGCGCGCACCTCGTCCATCATATTCAGCGCCAGCACCATGGGGATATCCAGCGTGACGAGCTGCATGGTGAGATAGAGATTGCGCTCGATATTGGTCGCGTCGAGAATATTGATGATGCCGTCGGGCTTCTCCTTCAGCAGAAATTCCCGCGTGACAAGCTCCTCGCCCGTATAGGGAGAAAGTGAATATATGCCGGGCAGGTCTGTGACGACCGCTTCTTTATGCTTGCGCATAGCCCCGTCTTTTCTGTCCACCGTCACCCCGGGAAAATTGCCCACGTGCTGATTGGCGCCCGTCAGTTGGTTGAACAGCGTGGTCTTTCCGCAGTTCTGATTTCCCGCCAGCGCAAACTTGAGGGGCGCGCCCTCGGGAATAACTCCCCCCGCCGCCCGTTTGCGTTTTTCCTCGCCCACGCCCGGGTGGGGAATGTGAGAAGGCCCCTTTTGTCTCAAAAGAGGCTTTTCCGAAGGATCGCCCCCGTCGGAAATCCCGATTTTCGCCGCGTCCGCCTTTCGCAGGGTAAGCTCGTACCCCCGAACCCGAAGCTCGATCGGGTCGCCCATGGGCGCGGTTTTGACCAGGGTCACTTCCGTGCCCGGCGTCAGCCCCATGTCCAGAATATGTTTTCGCAGGGAAATTTCGCCGCCGTCCACCGAGGTGATCCGCGCGCACTTTCCCACGGGCAATTTATCCAGCGTTACAGACATATGTTTCTTCCTTTTCCGATATTCGTCGCTTTCCTATATTTTTCTTCATAATACTATCACAGACGGCACTCTCTTGTCAAGCAAATATTAACCATGGTGAAAGATATAAAAAAAGAACCCGTCCATTGGGGGTGTTCCATAGGAAAAATCGGAAAAACTAAATTTTAACGGGAATACACCCTGAAATCGCGTCAAAGAAAAACAACAGGCTTTGAGATTAATTCAAACCCTGTTGTTTCTTTTTATTCTGTTTTTTCATAATGAAATGGTATTGCGAAAGTTTTTCCGTTTTCTATCTCTACGACAATTCGCCGATGACCGCTTTCGCGTTTGACAATACCCTTTTTACGAGTTCGCCTTAAAGGCGCAATTTGGAGCAAATCGGACAACACTCATACGACCTTTCCTTGATTTTCTCTTGAGTTTCCACCGTCATATATCTCCATTATTTTTTTGCAGTAATTTAATAGCACGAGAAAGAGTAAAAACCGATATAACAATTATCCACCCCCAAATTATCAACGAACTTATAGCACATAACGTATGCATATCTTTCTTGATACTACCGCCATCAAAAGTCATAATAAGCGTGTATTGCAAAGAAAGAACGGATACGAGCGCATCTACAAAATTGATATTTCGTAATATTTTAATGCTTAAATGATTGCTTTTTCGAGTCTTTATAAAATGTTTTGCGGACATTGTAACTTTATACGTCGTGTAAGCCGCTATTGCTATTGCCAGTATCGCAGTATAATGAATTTCTTTTTGCTGCATTACCATCATAGCAACAGGCGCAATCAATATAAAATCTATGATGAACAGCAATATGCTTTGTACCAAAAAACGTTTTTTTCTTTGCCTTCCCTTTCGTTGCTCGTCAAGTCCTGTTTTATAAAATTTACGCTCAGAAAATATGACATAAATTCTGATACAGCTAAGCAGCGTATAATAAACCGCTATGCCGGTATTCCAAGCCGAACGATAGCTGATTGCAAGAATTGCATTGCAGCCCGCAAACGCAATGGTAACGAAACAGGAAAGCGACGAAAATACAAACGTTCGAAAAGTATAATCATTCTTCATTCGCTTCAAAAATTTATTTTCAGCTCTTCCCTTCCGTTTCAAATCCTTCTTCTCCCTTTCTATATTTGTTAAATTAAATCCGCTCTCAAAATGTCGTCGCCTTTTTCAAGAATATTGGCAAGCTTTTCTTCATTTTCATCGATGACAGACAACAGTGTCTTTGTTTTTTTATCTACTAGTTTTTTGTAGATAAAATAATTGACGCCACACAATGCGATGCCTGCAACACCGAGCGCAATGCCTCCGACGAAAGCAGGAATGCTGCCTTCCATTAACATTGTAAGACACATTCCGCCGCCGAAAACGAGCGCGGCGATGCTACCGAAAACGTAGGCAAAAATACTTGCGCCCATTGTTTTTGCACGGTGCAGCCCGTTGATGGTTTCAAATACGTTCTCCGCCTGTCTTTCAAGTCTTGTAAGCTCTTGCTTATGTTTTAATTTTCTATCGCGTTTGAGCGAAAGCGTTACGCCGTCCACCAAGGTAGGTGCGGTAGAAGTAACTTCCCAGCCAAATGCTTCGTACATATCGATCGCCTTTGTCTGATCTTTTGCTTTCACTGTTTTGGTGCTGTACTCATAAGAGATAAAATTCTTTTCTTGCATATTATTTGCCTCCGTTAATTTTGATTTGTCTTGCGGAGCGTCTCCCGACTCGCGTTTCACTTGACTTTTCCGTAAGACAAGTGTATTATATAAGATACAGTCGGGAGAAATCAACCGCCTGAACGGGCGATGAAACACACCGCGCGAATGTGTCAGCGCAAATGAAACAGAAAAGGAGACTTTGTATCGTGGAAGTATTACCGGAAGAATATACAAGATATTACATTGTACAGGCTCTTTTCAAATTGATGAGTTCATACGAATACAATAAAATAAGCGTAACGGAGATTGCGGAAAAAGCGGGCGTAGGCAGAGCGACTTTCTACCGCTACTTTAAGCGCAAAGAAGATATTATCGTTTACTATTTCGACCACTATAAAAAAGAGTTTATTTTCAGTCAGCATTTGTATCCGAGATGTAAGGACGATTACGTCAAAGTCGTAACGAGCGTCTTAACGCTTTTCAAACAAAATAAAGAGCCTATACGATTACTGCGCAAGGCTCGGTTGGAATATCTTTATTTGGATTATCTCAATAAAAATTTTGCAAAAATGTTTGCCGAAGATTACCCCGATTCAAGCGAATATGCGCCCACTCTGTATGCGGGAATGCTGTTCAACGTATCTATGAAATGGCTTGACGAGGATTGCAGGGAAGATATAAGCAAACTTGCCAAATTGATTATCGACGCAATTTATTAATAAAATTTCTAATATATACAAACAAAGCGTATTTCAATGAGAAATGCGCTTTGTTATTTGCCCGATAATGAGCAAACAGGCTGTTTCTTATCGCCGCTTTCACAAAATAATTTTCCACAAATTTTTCTTGAAGCGTTCAGCTTTCGATGCGTAATCTTTCAATAATCGTGAGAAGGTGTTTAAGCGGTATCAGCGCTGAAACGCAAGGGAGAATGAATGGAACAATTTATATTTTACGACTTATACCGCGACGTATCGAGCCAACTATCAAACCGACCGAAGCGGGCGGAAGGAAACGCAGAAAAAGAATAGCCCGATGAAAAGGTCGCCTTAAATAATATTTTTTCCTGCCGTCAGGCGGCCTTCTTCGGCTTGACGCGCAGCAGAAGTTTTTTAAGCCCGTAGGCGCGAGGCGCGCGGTATTTTTTCATGATGACATAATACGCGGGCACGAGGAAGAAATCCGCCGCCAGCCACGCGATGGGATTGGATAAACAGATCCCCGCAAACCCAAACCAGCCCACCAGCAAAAAGGAGGACAAGGCTCGGCCGACGAGCTCCGTCACCCCCGCGACCATGGTCAGCGCCGAACGCCCGATCCCCTGCAAGGTATTGCGATAGACGAAAATGACGCCCAGCGGCCCGAAAAACGCGCTTTGATAGACAAGGTAGCGCTTGGAATATTCCAGCATTTCCTCGTAATACAGGGCCGCGTCCCCCGTCGTCCTGTCGAGGAATATGCCGGTCAGCGGCTTTCCGAGGAAGCTGCAGAACAGAAGCCCGAATATCCAGATGCCCAGACAATAGCACATGCCCGCAAAGACGCCGTCCTTGATCCTGCCGTGTTCCTCGGCGCCGTAATTCTGGCCCGCGTAAGTGGCAAAGGTGACGCCGAGCGCGTCGAAAGGCGTGGTGGTGAGGTTGCTGATCTTGGTCGCCGCCGCATAGGCCGTAACGACGCCCGGCATTTCCGTATCCAGCGAATTGAGAGCGGTCTGCTGAAAGATACACCCGATCGCCGTGATGGAAAACTGAAGCGCCATGGGAAGCCCCAGCGCGATATGCCCGCCCCACAGACGCCAGTTTATCTTCCAGTCCTCTTTTTTCGGACGGAGCACGGGATACGCTTTAAGCATATAGACGAGGCCGGCGATCCCCGCGGCGAATTGACTGACGACGGTAGCGGCGGCCGCGCCCGTATAGCTCATCTTAAACGCCACGATAAAGAGAAGGTCGAGCCCGATATTGAGCAAGGCCGCCGCCACGAGGATAACCAGCGGGGTTTTTGTATCGCCGATGGCGCGGAGCGTCGCGGCGGAAATATTATACAGCACCGTGGCGCCGATTCCGCCGAAGCATACAAACAGGTACCAATAGGCGTAGCCGAAATACTTGTCGGGCGTCTGCATCAGGCGCAGGAGGGGTTTGGAAAGGGGCATGGCCACCGCCATCAAAAGCGCGGTGAGCGCCAGACAGAGCTGGAGAGAGACGGCCACGCTCTTTCTCACGCCCTCGTCGTCGCGCGCGCCGAACCGCTGGCTGGTCCTGACGGCGAAGCCCGCCGTAAGCCCCGACGCAAAGCCGAGGATTAAAAAGGTGATGGAGCCGGTAATCCCCACGCCCGCCATGGCGTCCGAGGAAACCGTATGCCCCACGATCAGCGTATCCGCCATATTGTAGAGCTGCTGAAATATATTGCCGATAAGGACAGGCACCATAAAGGTGAGAATGAGTTTGAAAGGACTGCCTTTCGTCAGATCTTTGGTCATAGAAAAATGCCCCGATGAAAAAGTTTTTCCTTCATTTTCCTTGTTTTTCCCCTATACTTTGTGCGTTTTCCGCTTTTAGCAGTGATATTATAAGTCCGCCGCGAAAAAAATACAAGCGTTTATTTTCACTTTTTTCAAACGATTTTTTTTGTACTTTATTATCGGAAAAACAACAAACTTTTCATGTCTTAAGCACGAAAAAAGCGAAACGGTTTACCGTTCCGCTTTTGTTATTCGGCCCCGCGTGTTTACGCCGCCGCTTCGAGTTCGGCAATCGCCTTTTCCAATGCTTTCAAGGTTGCTTCGCTATCGCCCAGACGATTGTTTATCGTCGTTGCGAGCAGGTTTTTTCCGTAGGCAGCGGTCGCCTCGTCGTACAGCCGTCTCGCCAGCTCCACCTTCGCTTTGTCCGCAAGCGTCAGATTATCCGCGTCGATCGCGGCAATCGCCAATTTGACGTAATCCGCTTCCGCGTACGCAAGCGTGTAGCGCTTCGAACAGAAGTTTTTATATTCCTCGGGCAGAGCGTTGAAGGCCTCGCGCGCCGCGACGATCAGGCCGTGGCATTCGTCGGTAAAGGCCACCTTGCCGATTGCGGAAATCAAACCGTTTACCAAGGCGGTTTCCAAAGTTCTGTGTTGTTGCTTGCACGCCGTAAATGTCGTATCCGCCGCCGCGACGTCCGCCGCCTGGAGCGCCGAAGCGTCCATAAAGTTTGCCATGAAATCGCGGAGGGTCTGCGCCTTCAAAATCTTTGCGTATGTTTCGGCACCCGCCGTTATTTCTTCCACGGGTCCGATGGCCGCCACCGCCGCGACAAACGCCGCGGGAACGTCCGGCGCAACCGCCTGACGCGCCGCCTCGATCGCTTCGTAATCGGTCACCAGCGCCTTGCTCTCCGCCAGCAGATCTTCATAGACGGCCTCAGCCTTCGCCGCGGCCGTTATCAAATCGCGTGCGTCGGGATAATTTGTGCGGTCGAGCTTCGACAGCTCCTCGTTCAGTGCGGGCACCACTACGTCCTTTTCATACTTGCGGCGCAGTTCGAGATATTCCTCCTCGGCAAAGCGGCCGAGATATTCCAGCTGTCTGGGATCGGAAATTTTTTCGTCGTAAATTTCCGCGGCTTTTTCATAATCTTCCGCTTTTCCTTCTTTCCTGAGCTTGACGATATACCCCAGCAACTCGTCCACGGGTTTGCGCAGAGTATCGAAATCCTTAATCATGTCGGTCAGCCCGCTGTAATCCACCGTATATTGCGCGGCGACGGAAAGCCGGTCATACGCCGCCGCTGTTTCGTCCAGCAACGCTTTATAGGAATCGCCGAGATAGCGCACCCCGTCCGCCTTCAGCTTTTCCACGGCCTCGCGGACGGCCGTCCCCTCCTCGTATGCGGCGAGATGGCCCTGCAAGCCCTCGAACACCTTATCGATTTCTCCCGCCGCCATCGCTTCGCCCATCGTCATGCCGAGCACAAACGCAAGGTCGCGGCCGGGCAGCATGGCGGAGGTGCCGTCGTTGATCAGGCGGAAAGAGACATCGCTCAAGGCGCCTCCGACGAAGTCCGCGCGCACGCAGGCCCTGTCGATTTCAAAATCGAACAGAGAGAGAATAGACCCCAAAAGCTCCTGCATTTCCCCCAAATCGATCCCCCGTACCGCCTCGAGAAGCATGTGATATCCCGCGTTCAGCAGCGAGGTAAAGTTTTGGCTCATATTGATCTGAATACGGGTGGAGTCGGTCTCATCGTTCCGCGTAGTTTCAACGTTTGCATTCATCGCCGCATCCGCTAAAACCGCTATCAGATCGAAGCCTTCCGCCGTTGCGGCCGCGGCGGGAGAGCCGTTCGGCAACAGCGCGTTCGAAAGCAGTCCCAGCACCGAATCGACGACGTTGACGGAGGTGACGCTCGTCGCGTAAGTTTGGCCGTCCTTCTGCTTCGTGTTGATCATATAAAGCATGCCGTTTTCGTAATACAGCTCTATATTGACGATAAATAAATTCAGCGTGGTACGGAAGCGCAGCGCGCCCAAAATATTCCCCGAAAGCAGTTCCTCGGGCAAAATTTGAAGCTGCGTATCCAACGGCAATAAAAGCGGCGCATCCGCCGTATCCGAATCCAGTCCGACATTGAGGGTGATATTCATGCCCGTCGTCCAGTCTAAATCGGTCAGTTTTCCCGCGATTTCAAACAGCGCGCCGAAATTTTCCGCCAATTTGGCGGCGTCGCCCGCCGTATAAACGGCCAGCTCTTCCGCAGAAGGAAGCGTCTCCGCCACTTCGCTGACGGAAACGTCGGCTTTCAGAGAAGCGGCGTCGAAATCGGCAAAGAGCTCCACCGCGGAAATCGTGCCCGCGTCCTTGGGGCCTTTATGTACCGATATCGTCGCGCTCACTTCACTGAGGGACAATGCGCCGAATAAATCCTTGGCAGGGCCCGAAAGGCCCGCGGCAAAGTCGGCTATCGCGGCGTTTGCGGTATCGAGAATGCTCGCATTCAACGTCAGCTTATATCGATATGTATTTCCGTTTTGAGGAAGCTTCTCCGCCGTGAACAGCCCGAGCACCGCCTGCAAATCCATTCCGTCTCCCAAATCGGGAAGCTCGTACTTATAACGGGTGCTGCCGACGGCCGTATAGAGCCAACCGTCGCCTGTATAGAGAAGCTCTGCGGGTACCCCCATCACTTCGGTGGATATCCGCGCGCGGAACGCGCCCGAAAGCCCTTGAAACGCGAATTTCGCCAAATCGAAGGATAACCACGCATCCACGGGCAGCTCCAGCAATTCGCTTTCGCCCATATTTGCGGCCAGGTTGCCGCGGATTTTCAAGCCGCCCGAAAGGTCGGTGTTGAGGATAGCGTCCGCCAAGGCGGAAAGTCCGTCCTTATCCTCCGTATCGTCGGGATCGATATCCGTGGGATCGTCGCCCAGCTTCTCGCGGAACAGCTCCGCCTGGGGAATCTCCGTCTGCCCGCCGACGTCGTAAAAGGTTTCCGTCAGCGTGGAGGTGCAGGACATGTCCCCGATCAGATTGATTTTATACTTATCCTCCGCCTTCAAAGAAATGGGAAGCCAATCCTTGCCGAACGTCACTTCCAGCACGCAGGACTGGTATTCGGGCTTGTTCTTCAGCCCGCCGTAATTCATCATTTTTACGGCGTAGCGCGAGGTGCCCTTGACGGGGTCGATCTCGTAACGGAAAGTATATACGTCGTCCGTAACGGACACTTTTTCCGCTTTTACGATCGTCTCGTCGTTGAGGATATAGTTAGACAGAGCCGTAGGCTCCGCACCCAGGTTGGTGCGGTAATCGGAAAGGGTCGTGACGGAAAACGTATCCGACCAGACGTCCTTTTTAACGTCCGAGGCGTCGCGCATCACCACCTTGTCGCCCTTAAAAAACGCCTGCTTTCCGACGTTTACCAGCGCAGAAGTGGATTTTGCCTGCAAAAAGGATTCTTCTCCGTTTTTGATATGGGTATCCGAAATCGTCTGCTTATAATTGATCGGGCCGAATCCCGCGGAGACCTCGCCCGACACCTCCGTACGATAGGAAGTCAGGCTTTTCAGTTTTCCCGCCAGGACGTAGGCGTTTTCTTCGGGCGTATATTCCGCGGCGGTTTTGGTGGGCGAGGAAATAATGGTCGTCTCCCCTTCCGCGCGTATCTCCCCGCCTTTTTTGGAGGAACACCCCGCAGCCGCAAGCATAGCGCCCGCCCCCAGCACCGCGGCGACGATTAACGCCGATTTGTTTCTTCCGCTTCTTTTCATATCTTCTTTTTCTCCTCTTTCTTTTGAGCCGCTCTGCCTTCAGACGGCAAAAAACGACGGTTCTTTGACGTTCCGTTCTTTTATTATAAAGGTTCCGTCCGCATAAGTCAAGCGCGTGAGGATATTTTATCATATATTTTTATGACTTTTTATATAGTTTTCATAAAAACAGAAGCGACACAATCGGGAAAAATGTCGAAAATAAAAAATACCCGCAGGCAGTCTGCGGGTGGAAATAAAAAAGCTCAAAGGCCGAACGTTACGGAACAAGTGAAAGGCTCAAAGGCCAAACGTCACGGAACAAGTGAAAGACTCAAAGACCAAACATCACGGAATAAACGTCGTACAAAGAACGCTTCAAAACGAGCCTGCCCAAAACGGATTTCCCCGCCCGCGCGTCACAAATCGAGGGCGAAGGGATAAAGCTCGGATTTGGAGACGCCGCGATCCTTTGCGGCGCGCTTGAGCGCTTCTTTTTTCTCCATTCCCCTTTCCATATAATAAAGGACGTGCTCCCGCGGAGGCAGTGCGTTGAGCGGATTTTCCTTTTCCCCCGCCCCCTCTACGATCAAAACGTACTCTCCCCGTTTCTCGCCGGGCAGGCCTTCGGAGAGACGGAAGCCGACGCTCTCCTCATGAATTTTGGTGATTTCTCTCACTGCGGCGGCGCGGCGGTCTCCGAACGTCTCGTACATGGCCGCGACGTCTCTGTCCACGTCCTGCGGCGCGCAGTGAAACGCCAGCGTCATATCCAGATCTTTATATTTTTCGAGCAACGCGCGCTTTTCGCCCGCCTTATCGGGCAGGAATCCGATAAACGCAAACTTGTCCGCGGGCAGGGCAGACAGCACCAGGGCTGCGACAAACGCGCTTGCGCCGGGAATGAGCGTAAACGGTTCGCCCGCCTCGCGCAATACCTTGCAGACGACGTTTCCCGGATCGGAGACGACGGGCGTGCCCGCGTCGGAGACGACGGCCACCCGCTTTCCCTCGCGGGAGAGCGCGAGAATTTTTTCCGCCGCCTCCGTTTCGTTGAATTTATGACAGGCAAAGAGCGGCTTTTTAATCTCGTAGGCGTTGAGCAGCTTCACCGTATGCCGCGTATCCTCGCAAAAAATCGCGTCCGCTTCGCGCAGAGTCTCCAGCGCCCGCAGGGTAATGTCCTTCAGATTTCCGATCGGCGTGGCCACAAAATATACCATATCCTCTCCTCTTTCGACCTTTTTCTTTTTTCCCGTGAAACATTACGAAACCTTTCATATTGCTTTTTCATAAAATTTCGGGGATTTCCCGCGTGTTTCCGCGGGACGTTTCGCACGCCCCGTTGTTTTTATCGCCAAGCGTCACGACGTTACGCAGACAAAATATTCGGCGGCGTTTCAAAAGCTCAGTCCTTTTTATTGATAAGCGTCGGCAGAAGCTCCGTATGCGGTCGTCCGCCCTTGACGCCCTCCGCCATTAAAAGATAGGGCACGGCGCCCGCTTTCCCCGCGACAAACTGAACCCGCTTCACCTCTATCCCCGCCTCGCGCAAAGTGTAGCAGACCTCCGCCAGCCTATCGGCGCGGTTTACCAGGGCCAGCCGTCCCCCAAACTTCAGAGCAAACGCCGCGGCCCTTGCAATCTCCGCAAGATTGATTGTGATCTCCTTGCGGCAGATCGCCTTTTGATAATCGTCGTTTTCAAGCCCGCCCCGCTCGTAGGGCGGGTTGCACAGCACGAGGGAAAATTTCTCCCGATACGTCTCGGGTATCTCCTGAATTTTACAGTTTACCGCCTCGAAATTGCCGAATCCGTTGAGTGCCGCAGTCTTTACGGAAAGGTCTGACAGCCGCTTCTGCATTTCAAACAACGTAAAATCCAATCCCTTAAGCGCACGATGGAGCGCGTAAAAATGAAACGCGACAATTCCGCTGCCCGCGCAAAAATCCGCCACCTTGTCCCCCGCCTTCGCGCGCGCGAAACGGGACAGCAATACCGAATCGGAGGTAAAGCGGTACAGCCGCGTGTCCTGAACAATTTTCAGCCCGTCAATGAGCATATCTTCCGCCACTTCATATTCCGATAGCTGCATACCTGCCTCCGTCTTATTCATTTCCGCCCCGCCAAGCCTACCTTTTCGTCGAGAAAGGCGATTGCGTCTTTCTGCATTTTTTCGTATGTTTCTCCCGCCTCGAAATAGGGAAGCCCCCACGCGGCGCACGCCGACCGAACCCGCGCATTTCCCGCGATAAACGCCTCGAGAGGCCTGTCCTCGGGAAACTTCCGATGTTCCACGACGTTTTCGTATTTCCAAAGGGCGTCGAAATTTTTGGAGAGATAGGCCTCCGAAAACCCGAGATACACGGCGACGACCTCGCCCGAAAGGAGCAAACGGACGCGCTCGGGCGGCAGATAGCAGCCCTCTATGATGAGATTTTGCCCGTTTTCCACGCAGGTAACGACGATCCCTTCGACAATCCTCCACATTTTTTCGGAAATGAGCGCGTCGGGGGATTCCGCGGTAAAGCCGCAGTCCGCAAGCCCGCGGATCAGCCCCATTTTGAGATGGTCGAGGCTGAAATAGGGAAAGGAATACCGTTCCAGAAGCCTCTGTGCCAAAAACGTTTTGCCCGTGTGGCTTTCGCCGCCGATCAGAATAATCATTTTTTTCCTCCGCCAGTCCGAAAGCAACGCTTCCCCAGTCTCCGAGTGAAAGCCGTGTTTCTCCAGTCCCTCGACTAAAAGCAACGCTTCTCAAGCCCCTGCCCGAAAGCCATGCCGCCGAAAGCGAAAAAAGGCGCGGGAATCCTTTTTACGGGACGCCCCACGCCTCTTCCGTTTTTTAGGTCGTTATTCCGCCTTTACCGCACCGGTGGGGCAGACATCCTCGCAGGCGCCGCAATCGACGCACGTCTCGGGATCTACCACGTAAATGCCCGCATCGCCCAAAGAGATCGCTCCCACGGGGCAGGTATCGGCGCAAGCGCCGCAAGCTACGCATTCGTCCGTGATTTTATGTGCCATAATGGTTACCTCCGATTTCATTGATACCCGTATTATATCACATTTTTCCCGATTAGTAAAGATATAAAGGGGATATTTTTTCGTATTTTCATAAATTTTCGCAGGAGATTTTTCCCTTTCCGCAAAACGTCAGAAGTAAAAATCCACCGCAACGGAGTTTTCCGTCTCCTCGTGCATAAATTTTTTCACCACGCCGACGTGATAGGGATCGTTTTGATATTCGGTCAAAGCCTGCCCATCCCTGACCGTCACGCTGAGAAACACGTCGTACGAACGCGCGGAGCCCAAAAAATCTACCCCGACCTCTATTTCCTGCGCAGTCGGCACCTTGCCGCGCATAGAAAGCAAAATCTCTTTCGCCTCCTCGCTTTTCTTTCTGTCCTTCAGCTTAAAACAGACGATATGTTTTACCATGTTTTCTCCTTTTATTTCCCAAACGAACGGAGCTTCCCGACAATTTGCGCCGCCAGCTCCGCGCCGTATAAAATTTCCTCCTCCGTGTTGTCGCGGCCGAAGCTGAAGCGCACGGACGAACGCGCGTCTTTTTCGCTCAAGCCCATCGCCGTCAATACGTGGCTGGGCTTTACCGACGCCGAGGCGCAGGCCGACCCCGCCGCAACGGCCACACCGTGCAGGTCCATATTGTATAAAAAGGCCGCGTTGTCTATCCCCTCAAACGTGAGATTGACGATAGACGGCAGGCACGCCGCCCCCTCGCCGTTGAGCTTCACACCCTCTATATCCGAAAATATCTTTTTCAGAAACAACGCTTTCAACCCCTCGATTTTTGCGTTATTCTCAACCATGCCCCACACGTTTTTTTCATACGCAGCCGCCAGCCCCACGACGGAAGGCACGTTGAGGGTACCGCCGCGCATGCCCCGTTCCTGTTCGCCGCCCGCAATCAGCTTCCCCGGCCTTACGCCGTTTTTGACGTAAAGCGCCCCGCAGCCCTTCGGGCCGTAAAACTTATGCGCGGAAAAGGACAGCATATCCGCGCCCCAATCCGCGACGTCTATCTTCAGGTAGGGCGCCGCCTGCACCGCGTCGGTGAAAAACAGACTTCCGTTTTCGTGCGCCAGCTTCGCCAACGCTTTAAAGGGCTGGACGACGCCCGTCTCGTTGTTCGCCGCCATCACCGCCACCAGCCCCGTCTCGGGCGTAAGCAGAGCGCGCAAAGCCTCCGTTTCCGCTTCGCCGCGCGCGTTGACGGGCAGATAGGCGACGGAGAAGCCCTCTTTTTCCAGACGCTCCGCCGCAGAGAGCGCGGCGTGGTGCTCGATCGAAGAGACGACGACGCGCGTTTTTCCCTTTTTTCTCTGCGCATAGGCGGCCCCGAGTATCGCCCAGTTGTCGCTTTCGGTGCCGCCCGACGTGAAATAAATTTCGTCGGGCTTCGCACCGACGAGTTCGGCCACGCGGTCCCGCGCGGCATCAACCGCGCGCATAGCCGCACGGCCGAACGAATGCGGCGAATCGGCGTTTCCGAAATTTTCCGTATAATACGGGCGCATTTTTTCAAAAACCTCGCCGTCCAGCGGCGTGGTCGCCGCATGGTCGAAATAAATTGTCCGCTCGCCTTCCCGCATTGTTTCCGCGCTCCGTTTTTGTTTTTTCTATTATATCCCCTTTATCTGCTTTTTGTCAATAAATTTCGGTCGTTCCCAAAAAGTAATCGGCAGAAATATGGAACGCGAGAGAAATTCTTTTCAGCGTATCATATCCGGGCTGAGCCTTACCCCTCAGCCATTCGCTTACCTGACTTTGCTTTACGCCTACCCTTTCGGCAAATAAACGTTGCGTCATATCATTGTCCTTCAAAAACTCGTGCAATATCTCGCAAAAATTCATAACAGGATCTCCCGTGTTAAAGCTTCTTCCTTTGAACAAATTAAAAAACGTCAAGCCGCATTCACCTTTTTCATATTCATTATATCATAAATCGAACCTGAAATTTTGTTTTTGCGAGTTATCGTGCGGTCTTTTTTCAACATTATTCGCATACCTGCCCCGCCCGTTCCTCTTTTTTACAAATTTTTTCAAAAAATTTTCCAAAACCCCCTTGAAAATTGCCGCAGAATATATTATAATGGTTACAGTTATCATTTCTTGATAACAAAATTCAATTTTTAATCAGGGGGACACTATCATGAGCATCACGGGAGAAAATATCCGCAACATTGCGGTGATCGGTCACAGCGGCGAAGGCAAAACGACGCTTTGCGAGGCCATGCTGTTTAACGGCGGCGCGGTCGATCGGCAGGGCAAGGTTATGGACGGCACCACCGTCACCGACTTCGACGATCTCGAAAAATCGAAAAAGATGTCCGTTTATACGGCCTGCGCCTACCTCATGTGGAAGGATACGAAAATCAACCTCATCGATTTGCCCGGATTTTACGACTTCGAGGGCGAGCGCCACGAAGGCCTGCGGGCCGCGGGCGGCGCGCTTCTCGTCATCGGCGCCAACGGCGTTTTGCCCATCGGCGCGGAGAGCGTCGTGGATTACTGTCTGCGGCTGGGCAAACCGCTGATTATCTTTATCAACGGCATGGATAAGGAAAACGCCGACTATTTCGGCACCGTCCGCGCGCTGAAGGAAAAATACGCGGGCAAGCTGGCGCCCATTCAGATCCCCATTATGGAAAACGGAAAAATGCAGGGCTGTATCAACGCCCTTCAGGAAAAAGCCTACCGCTTCACCGCGGACGGCGCGGAGGAAATCCCCATTCCCGACGAGCTGAAGGCCCAGGTGGAGGAAATGCAGGCCAATCTCATGGAGACCGCCGCCGAAAACGACGAGGTTCTGCTCGATAAATATTTCGAATCGGGCGAGCTTACCCGCGAGGAGACGATTCACGGCATACGCCTCGGCATCGCTTCGGTGAATACCATTCCCGTCATGGCGGGCAGCGCGCTGCAAAACCGCGGCGTGATCAACCTCTTAAACGAAATCGTCGCATACATGCCCCAGGCAAACGAGCGCACCAATACGCTCGCCACCGACCTTGCGGCCGATAAGGTGGTAAATATTCAGCCCGATCCCGCGGCGCCCCTCGCCGCACAGGTGTTCAAGACGGTCATCGACCCCTATTCGGGAAAGCTCAGCTATCTCAAGGTGTTCCGCGGCGCGCTCAAAAGCGGCAGCACGGTATGGAACGCCAACGCGGAAAAGGAAGAGCGAATCGGTCAGGTGTATGTCCTGCGCGGCAAAAAGACGGAGCCCGTCTCCGAACTTTCGGCGGGTGACATCGGCGCGGTGAATAAGCTCGGCGTCACCTCGACGGGCGATACCTTATGCGATATAAACGCGAAAGTAAAATTCGACGCCATACATTTCCCCAAGCCCACGCTGTTCATGGCCGTCTCGGCCGAAAAGAAAGGCGAGGAGGACAAAGTTTTTGCGGGCTTGAGCAAGCTGGCGGAGGAGGACTACACGTTCTCCGTCGAAAAGAACGCGGAAACGGGAGAAATCCTCATCGGCGGACAGGGCGACACGCAAATCGAAATGCTCGTCAAAAAGGTGAAAACGCGTTACGGCGTGGATATGAAGCTCACCGAGCCGAAAATCGCCTACCGCGAAACCATTCGCGCCGCCGCCTCCGCGGAGGGCAAATACAAGAAGCAGACGGGCGGACACGGACAGTACGGGCATTGTAAAATCCGTTTCGAGCCCTGCGGCGAACCGTTTATATTTGACGAAGAGGTGGTCGGCGGAGCCGTGCCCAAGCAGTATTTCCCCGCCGTGGAAAAAGGCCTGCGCGAAAGCCTCGTTTCGGGTCCGCTGGCGGGCTATCCCGTCACGGGCTTGAAGGCAGTGCTTTACGACGGCAGTTACCACGAGGTTGATAGCTCGGAAATGGCCTTCAAAGCGGCGGCCTCGCTCGCCTTCAAGGAAGGGCTGAAAAACGCCTCGCCCGTGCTTTTAGAGCCGATTTACCGCTTAAAAATCGCCGTGCCCGGGGACTATCTCGGCGACGTGATGGGCGACATCAACAAGCGCCGCGGCCGTATCATGGGCACGACGACGGAAAACGAGCTGACGATTGTCACGGCGGAAGTGCCGCAGGCGGAAATCAAGAAATACACGATGGAGCTCCGTTCGCTGACGCGCGGAAGCGGAAAATTCGCCGCGGAATTTTTAGACTACGAGGAAGTGCCGCCCATGCTGGCAGACAAAGTACCGGGCAACCGCAAGGAATAATCGAATAAATCTCTTTTTCTTCTCGTCTGCGGCCCTGCGCGGCAGACGGAGCGGAAATGCGGCCCGCGGCCGTTAAAGGCTGTGTCACCGCGGGCCTGCGGGCGGGATCTCCCGGACTCCCCCTTCCGGGAGGTTCCGTTTTGCGCATAAAAAGGAAAATCCCTTGCATAATTTTATCGGATGTGTTATACTTATTCCATGATACGCGACCTTTATCAAAAACTTTACGAACGGCAGGCGGCCTTTTACCGCAAGCGGCCGTGGGCAAGGAAAACGCTCTTTATCGCCAATTACGCGCTCACCGCGGCGGTGTTTCTCGCCTACGCTTTTTTGTGTCTGTTCGAGCTGATTATACATAATCCCGTTCGCGCGGACGTCGTGCGTATCCTCGGCATTCCCCTTTTATGCCTGTTCGCGGTGTCTCTCCTGCGCAACCTGATCGACCGCAAACGCCCCTACGAGGCGGGCGGAATATTTCCCGTCATTCAAAAGAAAAAACGCGGCCATTCGTTTCCCAGCCGCCACGTCGCTTCGGCGTTCGTCATCGGCACGGTGCTGTTGCCTTATTGCGTATGGGCGGGCGCCGCGGTGCTGCTTGCAGGCGCGCTGCTCGGATACGTGCGCTTTGCCGCGGGGATTCATTACCCCTCCGACCTGCTCGCGGGCGCGGCTTTGGGCATAGTGTTCGGGCTGATGGCGTTTATCTGAATATTCCCCAAACGCGCCGAGGTTGAATAATCGGAATTTACTCCCATTGAAACCGTATAAATAACGACGGCGGACGAAAATTCGTCCGCCGTCTTTTTATATCGCCTATTCCTTGTCCGTATAGTCGCACAGCACGTCGGACAGCCGCGCCAGACGTTTGGGCGAAAGAGTTTCGCCGCGCGCCTTCTCTTCTACACCCGCCTTAAAGAGCACCTCTTTCGCCGTTTCGCGGGAAAACCCGAAAACGTTTACGAGGTTATTTTCCAGCGTCTTTCGCCTGCTTAAAAACGCGCACCGCACCGCCGCGCGGTACATTTTTTCGCTTCTGACGGGCAGGCGGCCGCGCTCGAAGGTAATCTTCACCACGGCGGAATCCACGTTCGGCCGCGGATAAAACAAATTTCTCGACACCCGTTTGACGATTTTCGCGCTGCCCTTTAAGGCAATCGCCGCCGTAATCGAGCCGTATTCGGGCGTACCCTCGCGGGCGCAGAACCGCTCGGCCACCTCCTCCTGCACCATAATCGACAGGCTTTCGACTTTTTCGCTCTCCTCCAGCAGCTTCGTAACGAGCGGCGTCGTGATATAGTAGGGCAGATTGGCCACCACCGCATACCGCCCGAGCTCCCCTTCAAACGCCTTCAAATCCAGCTTATTGAAATCCCGAAAAATCACCTCGACGTTATCGCAGCCCGCCAGCGTTTCCGCAAGCACGGGCTTAAGCTCGGCGTCGATATCGAAAGCATACACCTTTTTCGCCGTTTCGGAAAGCGCGCGCGTCAGCGTACCCGCGCCGCACCCGATTTCCACCACGGTGTCCTCGCCCGAAATCCCCGACGCCGCGACAATCGATTTCAGCAGATTGAAATCGGAAATAAAATTCTGTCCGAATTGTTTTTTGAAGCGGAAGCCGTGTTTGACGAGCACCGCGCGCAGATCTTCCATATTCCTTCCTTTTTCCGATTATTTCCGCATTTTCGTCGCGCCGACGTATTCCGCCACCAGATAAAAGTTTCCGAGGTCTTTTTCGTCCAGGCCCCGAAAGGCGACCAACTCGTCGTAGAGCTTTTCCGTTTTTTCCGCGCAAAACTCTCCTGTGGAACGCTCGACGCCCTCAACGAGAAAATATCCCGTTTCCAGCTCCACGCCGATAAAAATATCCGTCTCTTTGTCCCTCAGCATAAACGCGACGGGCCGCGGCGCCTTTCCCTCGGGCAGCTTTTCTTTGAAGCATTCGTTGCGCAGCACGTTATCGCGCACGACGGCGAGCTCCCTTTCCCCTGAAAGGAACGACATGGGATAACGCGCCCGAAGATACGCGGCAAGTTCCTCTCCGCTTCGGCGGTTGGGGGACAGCCGCCCGCGATAGGCTTCGAAGATTTCCTTCCATTCGGCGATATCCGCCGCCGTGGCTTTATGCGTCAGCATTTTTCTCCTTTTCGTCTCAGGAATCGGTGATATATTTTCTCACGTACAGCGGCACGCCCACGCCCTCCGCAAGGCGTTTGCAGGCCGCCACCTCTTCCTCGCCGATGCAATCGACCACGGAAAAACGGCAGTTCACGCCGTTGCGCTTACACAGCCGCGCAAACTCGATCATCGCCGCAAACCCGTTTTCCCCGAACATGGATCGGCAGATCGGCTGATATTTCTCCGCGCTGGAAGCGTTGAGGGAAACGTTTACGAGATCGATCCTGCCCTTCAGCTCGGGCACGATGTCCCGCTTGTTGATGAGGTTTCCCTGTCCGTTGGTATTCAGACGGGTCGGCAGACCCTGCGCATGCACCCAATCCGCAACCGCGGCAAGCTCCGCCATTTTATACGTCGGCTCGCCGAAGCCGCAGAACACCGCTTCCTTAAACCTTTTGATGTCTCCCAGCCCGCCGATCGCGGCGATTACCTTTTCCGCCGTGGGGTCTCCGTGGCGCAGCCAGAGATAATTGCCGTAATAGCTCGCCCGCTCGTTGCGCACGCAAAACGAACAGCCGTTGGAGCATTTGTTCGTGAGGTTGATATAGAGATTTCCGTCGAGAACATAGACGTACGTGTCCTTGCGCCCGTCGGCGCTGTTCTTATCCCTGCCCCCGCCGTTTTTGTTTTTATCGCGCTCGACGAAAGTATTTTTCCTAACCCGGCTATCCTTTTGCGGCGGATTTTTCCCGCCGCGGGGCTCGCGGTTTTCGCGCATTTCTCTCGGCGCTCTGTTTTCGCGCGTTTCGCGGTTTTCCCGCGCTTCTCTTGTCTCGCGGTTTTCCCGTCTCTCCCGCGGCTCTCTGTTTTCTCTGTTTTCGCGCGTTTCGCGTCCCGCCGCGGCGTTTTTGCCTGCGCTTCCGCCGCCCGTCGGACGAAATTCGTTGTTTTTTCCGTTTTTCATAATTCTTCTGTTTTCAGCCTGAAAAACAGCCGTTTCGCGTTTTGCGAAATTTGCTTTTCAAGCACCTCCTTTTTTTCTTCGCGGAGAACCGCTAAATTTTCCAGCACCCGAACGACGTTTTTCGGCTCGTTGGGAAAACTGCCGCGCAAAGGCTCGGGCGTCAGATAGGGGCTGTCCGTCTCCGTCAGAATACGGTCAGCAGGCGTACGGCGGACGCTCTCCTGCACCTTTTTCGCACCTTTATAGGTGGAGGTGCCGCCGAAAGAAAAACAAAACCCCAGCGCCGCGAACTCCCGTAGCAGCTCTGCCGAATAGGAATAGCAGTGCAGCAGTCCGCCCCTTTTGAGCAGCTCCGCGTTGTCCTTAAGCAGCTCCAGCGTATCCGCCGCCGCATCGCGGCTGTGCACCACGACGGGTAGCCCCGCTTCGTCCGCAAGCTTCAGCTGTGCGGAGAAAATCTCCTTTTGAAGCTCGCGGCTCGGATTGTCGGGGTAATGATAATCCAGGCCGATCTCGCCCACGGCCACGCATTTGGGGTGCGCCGTCAGCTCTTTGATTTTCCCGAGATCCCCCTCGCGGTATTTTTTCAGCTCCTGCGGCTGAAATCCCGCGCAGAAATACACGGCCTCATATTCCTCGGCGAGGCTCGCCGCCGCCGCAGAGGACGGAAGATCGAACCCCGAACAGATACAGGCCGTCACGCCCGCCTCCCGCGCCCGCGAAAGCACGGCGGAAAGGCCGCCCGCCCGTTGATATTCGCCGCCCGTCAGGTGGCAGTGCACGTCGATCGACATCCTTTCTCTCCCGTCAGCGGATAGCCGCGCCGCTCTTCAAGCAGTCCTTGTCGGACACCACAAGCGACAGCGTGCCGTCCTCGTCCTCCGCGGCCAAAATCATGCCCTCGGAGAGTATCCCGCACAGCTTGACGGGCTTGAGGTTGGTGACGAACACCACCTTTTTGCCCACCATTTCCTCGGGCGTATAATGCTTTGCAATCCCCGACACCACCGAACGGGTCTCGTTTCCGAACCTCACCGTTTCGTGCAGCAACTTGGAGGACTTGGGCACCCTTTCACACGCGACGATCTCGCCCACCTGCAGCCGTACCTTCGCAAAATCGTCGATGGAAATTTCGGCAATCTCTTCCCTATCCGCCTCCGCCGCAGGCTTGCCGACCTTTGAAGCAGGCGATGCGGCAACGGAATCGGCCGAAGCCGCGCCCGAACCTTTCGCGGAAGCAACGGAATCCCCCCCCGTCGGGTTCCCCGCGGAAGCGGCCGCCTTTTGCGCCTCGCAGATCTTCTCGATCTCGGGCTCCAGCGCCTTGAAATCTATACGCGCAAAAAGCGCGGGCGCGGGCGTGACGGCGACGGTTTCCGAAAGGCCGAACCTCCCGCACTCGTCCAAGCTTCTGTCGCGGCCGTTAAACGCCGCGAGGATCTTCGCGGAGGTTTCGGGCATAAAGCTGTCCAACAGGGAGGCGCCGATCTGAATGGCCTCGGACAGGTTGTAAAGCACGTCGTTCAGACGGGCCTTTTTGCTCTCGTCCTTCGCAAGCGCCCAGGGCATGGTTTCGTCTATATACTTATTGGCGCGGCGGAACAGGGTAAATATCTCCGTAATCGCGTCCGCGATATGCAGAGAATCCGCCTTCGCGCGCACCTTCGCGGCGACGCCCGCAATCGTCTCCTTAAACTCGGCGTCGGGCGCTTCCTCGGCCGCAAGCCCCTTTTCGACGGCGCCGCCGAAATATTTCACGATCATGGCCACCGTGCGCGAAACGAGGTTTCCCAAAACGTTGGCCAGCTCGGAATTATACCGTTCGGCGACCAGCTCCCAGGAAATCTGCCCGTCGTTGTCGAAGGGCATTTCGTGAAGCACGAAAAAACGCACCGCATCGACGCCGAACAGGCGGGCAAGGTCGTCCGCATAAATGACGTTGCCCTTGGATTTCGACATTTTGCCCTCCCCCTGTAAAAGCCAAGGATGGCCGAAAATTTGTTTCGGGAGCGGCTCGCCCAGCGCCATCAGGAAAATGGGCCAGTAAATGGTATGAAAGCGAATGATGTCCTTGCCGATCAGATGCAGGTCGGCAGGCCAATATTTTTTATACAATTCCCCGCTTGCGCCGTCCGCGTCGTACCCCAGCCCCGTGATATAGTTGCTCAAGGCGTCCAGCCAGACGTAAACGACGTGTTTTTTGTCGAACTCGACGGGAATCCCCCAGGTAAAAGAGGTGCGCGATACGCACAAATCCTGCAGCCCCTTCAAAAGAAAATTGTTCATCATTTCGTTTTTGCGCGAAACGGGCTGAATAAATTCGGGGTGGGCGTCGATATGCTTAATCAGTCGGTCGGCGTATTTGCCCATTTTGAAGAAATACGCCTCCTCTTTGGCGGGCTTCACTTCCCTGCCGCAGTCGGGACACTTGCCGTCTATCAACTGACTTTCCGTCCAGAAGGATTCGCACGGGGTGCAGTACATTCCCTCGTAATACCCTTTATAGATGTCCCCCCGGTCGTAGAATTTTTTGAAAATCTTCGCCACCTGGGCTTCGTGCGCCTCGTCCGTGGTGCGGATAAACTTGTCGTAGGAGGTGTTCATGAGGTCCCAAATCCCCTTGATTTCCCCCGCCACTTTATCGACGTACTGCTTGGGCGTAACGCCCGCCGCCTTCGCCTTGTCCTCTATCTTCTGGCCGTGTTCGTCCGTACCCGTCTGAAAGAACACGTCGTAGCCCTCTTTGCGCTTAAACCGTGCGATCGCGTCCGCCAGAACGGCCTCGTAGGTGTTGCCGATATGAGGTTTGCCCGAGGTGTAAGCGATCGCCGTCGTAATATAATAAGGTTTTTTCGTCGCGTTTTCCATGTCTTTCGCACTCTCCTTTTCGAGGAAACTCGTTATACGGAATTTATTATACACCATTCGCGGCGAAATGTAAAATACTTTTGCGGCGTTTTATCGAATACTGCGGACAACCGCCCGCATATAATAGCGTATGAACGCTGTGTTTGCCGCCATCTTCATACTTTCCGCCGCGGTTCTTCTGGTCGTGGATCCGTCGGGCTTTCTCCCCGCGCTCCTCGACGGCGCGACGCGGAGCGCCACCTTAAGCCTCTCTCTGCTGGCGACCTACGCAGCCTGGCTGGGGCTGATGAAGCTGTGGGAGGAGAGCGGGGTCGCGCGCGGAATCTCGAAGCTATTAAAGCCGCTTTGCCGCAAGCTGTTCAAAACGGAGGACGAAGAGGCGCTTTCCGCAATCGGAATGAACCTCTCGGCCAACCTTCTGGGGATCGGCGGGGCCGCCACTCCCTACGGCATACGCGCCGCCACACTGCTGGATAAAAGCAAAAACGCTCGGTATTCCTCCTCCATGCTCTTCGTCATCAACGCCACCTCTCTCCAGCTCATCCCCACGTCGGTGGTCGCCTTCCGTATCGCCGCGGGAAGCGCCTCCGCCGCGGACATCATTCTTCCCACCATGCTCGCCACGGCGTTTTCTTCCGTGCTCGGGGTACTTCTCGTCAAGCTGTTCGTCCCTGCGGGGAAGCGAAAGGAAAAGAAAAAAAGCCGCGCGGCAACGCGGCTCAAAAAAGCAAAAACGCAGGGGGCAGGGCAGAGACCATGAAGTTTTTCAGCTTGATTATCCCCCTTATTTTCCTCGCCACCTTCCTCTTTGCCGTATTCAAAAAGGTGCGCGTTTACGACAGCTTCACCGAAGGCGTCAAGGGCGCGATTCCGCTCGTCATGTCGGTATTTCCCTACATCGCCGCGGTAATGATGCTGACCAAGCTGTTTGAAGTGAGCGGACTTGAAGCAAAGCTGGTGCAGCTTCTCGCCCCACTGCTCCGCGGCCTGGGAATCCCCGAAGAAATCGCGCGGCTGGTGCTGATCAAGCCCCTTTCGGGCAACGGTTCCACGGCGGTGCTGTCGGATATCCTCGCCCGCTACGGCGCGGACAGCTACGCCGCGCGCTGCGCCTGCGTAGCCTACGGCTCGTCGGAAACGGTGTTCTATATCGGCGCCGTCTATTTTTCCGAAGTCAAACAAAAAAAGTTTACCGCCGCCCTCGTCATCTCCCTCTTTTCCTACTTCGCCTCCGTCGTGCTCTGCTGTTTTCTGTGTAAAATCATGTAAGCCTTTTATACGCACGGAAAAAAGCGAACGGGAAAGGCGGGGAGAATAAATCGTCGCCGCGGAATCGTCCCGAATTTTTACTCCCTTCCCTTTTGTTATCACTTTACAATTTTTTTTACATTTTATCAAAGCAAAATTGTGAAAAACATGTGAAAATGTTAATTAATTTCATTTTTTGCCTATTTTTAATACTTTCAGAAGTTTTCAAAAAAATTCAAAAAAACATTTTACTTTTTTGTCGGAATATAGTAGAATATACTTGTAAATCAAATGAAGTGATTCTTCAAGAGATTTACTTGATATAGCTCATCATTTTCCCCCTTATCATATAGGTAGTTCCCTCGAGGCCGCAAGGCTTCGGGGGGATTATCCTTTTCGGGGGAAAAACGCAAATCAAAAGTCTCTTTTTTCTTCACAGCGCTGTCGCGCCGCGGGACATAATCGCCGCGGAGCTTTTATTTTTCAATACAAAAGCTCGGGCAAAGCGTCCGTATCGAAATGGTCGCGTATATCCCGATTGCTCACGATACAGTCGATATCGCGCACACTGCACAGACGAAAGGCCGATTGTTTTTCAAACTTGGCGCCGTCGCACAAAAAAACCTTTTTTGACGCGTTTTTCATCATGCACAGCCGCAAGACGTTTTCCTCCTCAAAGCAGTCGGAAATCACGCCGTCCCGCCCCGCCGACTGAGCGGAAAAAAAGGCGATGTCCGCATGAATCTCCGCAATCATCTCCGCCGCGAAATGCCCGATCAGCACCGAACGGTTGACGGGCGAAACGATTCCGCCCGTCGAATACGCCGTCACGTTGTTTTTCGAAAGCAGCGAAAGAGTGTCGATCCCGTTCGTCACCACTTTGAGATTGTCAAATTCCGACAGGTATTCCGCGATAAAAAACGCGGATGTGGAGCCGTCGAGAAACACCACGTCACCGTTTTTGATCAGCTTGATCGCCGTCAGGGCGATTTTTTTCTTTTCCAGGCTGTTCTGGTGCGCGCGGAAGGTAAAGCTGGGCAAAAAATTATTGCCGTCGTTTATCTCCGCGCCGCCGTGCGTGCGCGTCACCAGCCCTTTCTTTTCCAGCTCCGTCAGCCGCCGCCGCACCGTCGAAGCGCTCAGATACAGCTTCGCCGCAAGCTCGCCGACTTCCGCGTATTTTCTCTCCTGCAAAAAACCGAGAATTTCTTCCTCTTTGTTTTCTTTCATAATTCCCGCCCGTTTTCGCCAAAATGAGCAATTATTTTTGGCCGACTATCAATTTTATGCGCAAAATCCCGAAAGCAGTCTCCGCGCTTTGCTTATTTGCTTATGATTATTATAATACAAATATATGCTGGAGTCAAGCGGAGGCAGGAAGATGTTTTTCAAAATTTGCGTTCAGTTTATCGGATTTATCGGCGCGGCGTTCGGGTTTATCGCCTATCAGAACAACAATCATAAAAAAATTATGCTCTTCAAGACGGCGAGCGAGCTGACGTTTGCGCTTCAGTTTGTCCTGCTGCGCGCCTATACGGGCGTGGCGATGAATCTCATCGGCTGCGCGCGCAATCTCGTATTTGCCGACCGCGTCAAAAAAGAAAAATCCACTGCCGCGGGGATCGCGGTCTTTTCTTTGATGATGGCCGCGGCGGGCGCGCTGACCTGGGTAGGGCCCGTCAGTCTGCTGGCCATTTTGGGAAAAATCGCCTCGACGCTGGCCTACGGCATGAAGAGCCCCAAGCTCGTGCGGCTGCTCACTCTGCCCTCCAGCGCGCTGTGGATCGTTTACGACGCAATCTGCCTGTCGGCGGCAGGCGTGCTCACCGAGGTCTTTACCGTCGCTTCCATCACGATTGCGGAAATACGCTTCCGCAAAAAAAAGGCCGAAAAAGAGAGCGCGAAAAAGTCTCCCGACGGGGACGAAAGCGAGGAGAAGCTTTCCCGAAGGGAATGAAAGCGAGGAGAAGCTTTCCCGAAGGGAATGAAAGCGAGGAAAAGTTTTCCCGCGGGAACGAAAGCACTTCAATGCCTTTCCGCGAAAAAAAGGCCGCGGACGAGCGGACGAAACGCCCCTTCCGTATAAAAAATCGCCGCGCGAGCGGTTTCCGTAAACGAAAAAAGGAACGGCAGAATTGCCGTTCCTTCCTTTTATTGACGATATCCGATTATTTCGCGCAGTTCTCTTTGAGGACTTCGAGGTTTTCGCGGATTTCCTTGGGAAGCTTATCGCCGAAATTGTCGTCGTAATACTTCTCGATCTCCTCCGCCTCCGCGCCCCAGCGCGCCTTATCGACATAGAGCAGCTTGTCGAGGGTTTCGGGGGTAACGTCGGCGCCCTTGATATTGATATCTTTCGCATAGGGCACATAGCCGATCGCCGTCTCCTGCGCATCTACTTTGCCCTCGCAGCGGTCGAGAATCCAGTCGAGCACTCTCATGTTGTCGCCGAACCCGGGCCACATAAAGTCGCCGTTTTCGTCCTGACGGAACCAGTTGACGTTGAAGATCTTGGGCTGTTTTTCCGCGGGAACCTTAGCGCCCATATCGATCCAATGCTGGAAGTACTGATCCACCGAATAGCCCATGAAAGGTTTCATGGCCATGGGATCGTGACGGAGCACGCCGACCGCGCCGGTCGCGGCGGCAGTCGTTTCGGAGGACATAATCGTCCCGACGAAGGTGCCGTGGTTCCAGTCTCTGGACTGATATACAAGCGGGGTGGTCGTCGCCCGTCTGCCGCCGAAGATGATCGCGGACAGGGGAACGCCCTTCTTGGAATCGAATTCGGGCGAGATGCAGGGGCAGTTGACGGCGGGCGCCGTGAAACGGGAATTGGGGTGCGCCGCGGGATGCTTGCCGTCCGCATTGGTTTCGGGCGTCCATTCGTTGCCCTTCCAATCGATGAGGTGCTTGGGAGCCTCTTTCGTCAGCTTCTCCCACCAAACGGTGTTGGTTTCGGGATCGTAAGCGACGTTGGTGAAGATGGTCCCTTTCTTGGTCGCCGCCAAAGCGTTGGGGTTGGAGTGTTCGTTGGTGCCGGGCGCAACGCCGAAGAACCCGTTTTCGGGATTGGCCGCCCAAAGCCTGCCGTCCTCGCCCACGCGGATCCACGCGATGTCGTCGCCGACCGTCTGGATTTCATAGCCCGCGTCGAGGTATTCCTGAGGAGGAATCAGCATGGCGAGGTTGGTCTTTCCGCAGGCGGAAGGGAAAGCCGCCGCGATGTATTTGATTTCTTTGTCCTGGGGACGCTTGCAGCCGAGGATGAGCATGTGCTCGGCCATCCAGCCCTCTTCCTTGCCCAGGTGCGTGGCGATACGGAGCGCAAAGCACTTTTTGCCCAGAAGCACGTTTCCGCCGTAAGCGGAGTTGACCGACACGATCGTGTTGTCTTCGGGGAAATGCATGATGTATCTCTTTTCGGGATCGACGTCGCACTTGCAGTGGAAGCCCTTGACGAAATCGCCGTTTTCGCCCAGCTGTTCGAGGCAGGCGGTGCCGACCCTCGTCATGATTTCCATGTTGAGAACGACGTAAATGGAGTCGGTGACTTCAATGCCTATTTTGGAGAACGGAGACCCGATCACGCCCATGGAATAGGGAATGACGTACATCGTTCTGCCCTTCATCTTGCCGCGGGCGATCTCCTCGACCATCTTATAAGCTTTATCGGGCGCCATCCATTTGACGATGGAATGAGGCATCGCGTCCTCTTCTTTCCGCGAGCAGATAAACGTTCTGTCCTCTACGCGGGCGACGTCGTTTTCCGCGGTTCTGTGCAGATAGCAATCGGGCAGAAGCTCCTCGTTGAGCTTGAGGATTTCTCCGGAAGCCACAGCCTCCGCGCGCAGAGCGTCTCTCTGCGTCTCGCTGCCGTCGATCCAGACGATTTTGTCCGGCTGAGCAAACGCCGCGCTGTCTTCAACAAACTTCAAAACCTTTTTGTTGTTGGTCATCATATCGGTTATCTCCTTAAAAGTTAATTTTTTCAAAATGCTTGATTTGTCTTAAAAAGCGGTTTCAATCGGGGCCGAGGAGAGAGCTTTCAAGGCTTTTCCGCCCTGTTTTTCCGCGTTTTTCCTACCTTGTGAAAACTGATGTTATTTTCTAACATTTCACGTTTTCCTGCTGAAGCCCTTTTTCTACCGATTATAAGTATAACACAAAACATTTTGTTTGTAAACCGTTTTGGGATAAATTTCACGTAAAATATTTTTCACCTTATTCTCAAGCGTTTGTCTCAAAAAGGCAGGAGCAGGGACGCGACGAAAAAATATTTGGAAAAATGAGGAAAAAAGTTGGCAGAGTCCACTTGTATTTTTTGAAAACGGTGGTAAACTAATGACACGGGAAAAGGAGGGACGGCAAAATGGACAAATACATAGACAACAAGCTGGCCGAAGAAATGGACCTCATCGTGCTTACCAATGATTCCCACGTCAAGCAGGGATTGCCGAAGGGAAGCGTCGGAACGCTGATCGACTCCTATACCGGCCACGACCGTCCCCTTTACGGCGATTTCGAGTACGGAAACGGCAGACATCGGGAAACGGCGTTGGGACTGCACGACTTTCGGGTGCTCAATCCGAAAAGCGCCTATGATATCGGCGTCATCGCGTCTTATCTGCGCGGCCGAAAAGCCATCTGAAAAGGAAAACGGAAGCGTATTTCCCCGCTTCCGTTTTTTAACGATAAAAGGATATTGAAAGGCTTTTTAAGCCGACGGGAAACCGAACCGCCTGCGCCTGCCGTTTTTTACGATAACGGAATATCGAACAGCTTGCCGTCCGTCACTTCCGCTTTTAACAATTCTGCGGCGAACCGCCAGCGCTCCTCGACGGTTGCCCTTTTGAACAAATGCTTCAGCGCAAACGCCCGAAACATTTTTTTGTGACGGAGCCGAAGATCGGGAAACAGATATCTCCCGCCCGAAAAGACGACGAAATTCCCCCTCTCCCCGCCCGACACCGTGCGGAAATCGAGAAAATCCCTTCCTTTCTTCAGCCGATAAATATACACGCAGGAAGAATCGGAGCCTTTGTCGTACAGATATTCGTACTTGAACCCCGCTTCCGACAAAAACGCCAGCTCCCTGCCGATGATCTCTTCATAAGGCTTTTCGTCCATACGGCCCTCCCCGAAAAAGGTTTTAGGAAAGTATAACCCTTTTGCGCAGAAAAGTCAAACGATTATTTATTATCCGCCCCGGGCGCAATATAATCGCAGTAATACCGACGTTTCACCTCGTACATCTTCTTGTCCGCCCTGCCGATCAGCTCGTTGACGTTTGACACGTCCGAGCTCCACTCCGACCCGATCGACGCGGCAAGCCGCCCGTTTTCGCAAATGCTCTCTTCCAAAGACTTCAACCGATCGTCGAATTCCGTGCGGGAAATCCCCGCGCACAGCGCCAGAAATTCGTCTCCGCCCAGACGATACAGCCGATACTCCCCGAAATAGGCCGCCAGCTTGCGGCTGACAAACTTCAGGCAAGCGTCTCCCGCCTCGTGGCCGTAGGTGTCGTTGATGCTTTTAAGCCCGTTGACGTCCATAAACACCACGCCCAGCTCCCGCGGCCTTTCCGTTTGCAGATGTTTGAGATCGCCCATATATGAATTGCGGTTGTGCAGCTCGGTCAACGAATCGTAATAGCTCATGTGCTTCATCTTTTCGTAAGTGCGGTGCCGCATAATCGTATTGGCGTACAGATAGGAGAGCGTACTGAACAAAAACGATACCTTGTCGATCCGCGCCGGCGGAGGATTATCCACCCCCATATAGCCGATCAGCTCGTTTTCCGCAAAAAGCGGCGCCGCCACGAGGCTATGTATTCCCTGCCTGTGTAAAATCTCATATTCCTCCGGATCGCTTTCGCGGAGATTTTCCAGATTGCAGATCACGACGTTTTCGCCCTCATCAAACAGCTTCTCCCATCGCGCTATCAGCGTACGCGGCATATTTTGAAGCCCGTCCCGCTCCGCCTTAATGCCCGCGGCGCACCACTCGTGCGTGTTGCTCATCCTATCGCCGTCGAACTCGAACAGATATACGCGGTCGCATTCGAGAAAATTTCCCAGCCGATTCATCGAACGCTCCACTGCTTCGAGAAATAGCGTGGAGGAACTCAGGTCCTGTACGCAGAGCAGCAGCTGTTTTTCCGTCTCCAGCCGCTCGTTGAGCGCGTCCTGTTTCTCACGGTATTCCGTCACGTCGAAGGCCATTTCGATCCGCTTCCACGTTCCGTCGTCCCAGCGTAGCAGCTTATCCTTCAGCATATACGTCTTTTTAGTAATGGGATTATATTTCTCCCAGGTGTAAAAATTTTCCTTTTTCAGCTTCGCATTGGTGCAGAATTCGCACGGGGCGTCCCTGCCCTGCAAAACCTCATAGCACTTTTTTCCTTTCAGCTCTTCCTGAGAAATCCCGAAGTCCTTTTTCCCTTCCCCATTCAGATAGAGCATATCGTAGTTTTCCGGATCCGCCACATAAACGAGCTCGGAAATATCTTCCAATAAATCCATCAGTTTCACGAGACGATAAGCCCTCCGTTTAATGAGATTTGATATTACATGTATTATAACGCATTTTTCAGAGTTTGTAAATACTTTTTAACGTATATTTTCAAATTTTTACAAAAAAATGATTAAAAAAACTTTTTTTAGCTGAATAAAAGCCCCCCCCCCGCATATTTATTCATTTTCATTTTATTGAAACCAAGGGGAAAAATAGGGGGATTTTCGGAGGGTGAAAAGGGAACTTTTCGAGAGCAAGCGAAATTTTGGGGGTAAAAAAGGAAGCGTTCCGAGAGCGAAGCGAAACTTTGGGGTAAAAAAGGAAGCGTTCCGAGAGCGAAACGAAATTTTGGGGTAAAAAAGGAAGCGTTCCGAAAGCGAAACGAAATTTTGGGGTAAAAAGGAACTTTTTTAAGGGCGAAGTTAAGCGGGAAGCCCCCGACTGGTCCTTCCCGCTTTTTTCTGAAGTAAAATATAGTCCGACGGAACCGCGCGACCGCAGTCGGAGGGATTTTAGTCGGCTGAAGCGCCGAAATCAAACGTTTATAAGCCGCCGTGACGACCTTAACGGAGTAGGCGGAGAAATGCGGAGGCCGCCGATGGGTATAATCCGCCGCGACGACCTCAGAGAAGTCAGTGGGTCAAAACGGCCTTGATGCGGCGCACGCCCGAGCTGGAGCTCTGCTCCTTGACGATTTTGAAGGCGCCCAGCTCGCCCGTATTTTCCGCGTGAGGGCCGCCGCAGATTTCCTTGGAAAATTCTCCGACGGAATAGGTTTTCACACGCGCGCCGTACTTGCTTTCGAAAACGCCCGTAAAGCCCTCCGCCTTCGCTTCCTCGAGGGTAAGCTCCCGCATGACGACGGGAATACGCTCCGCAATTTTCGCGTTGACGAGAGCTTCCACCTCCTTAATTTCTTCGGGCGTCATGGCGCGGGGAAAATTGAAATCGAACCGCAGGCGCTCCTCGGTGATGTTCGAGCCTTTCTGGCTGACGTCCGCGGACAGCACCTGCTTGAGCGCCGCCAACAACAGGTGGGTGGCGGTGTGGAGCTTAGTGGTCTCCTCTTTGTGATCCGCAAGACCGCAGGCAAACTTCTGCTCGCTGCCCGCCTTGCTCTTGCTTTGGTGCTCCTCAAAGGCCGCGTTATAGCCGTCGAGATCGACGCCGTAGCCCCGTTCCTTCGCCATTTCCGCCGTGATTTCCACGGGGAACCCGTACGTATCGTACAAATGAAAGGCCTGCTTGCCCGCGATCACCGTTTCGGGCACGTAAGCGGGATCCTTCGACGCCATAAACGCATTTTTGCGCTCCAGCCCGCCGATACATTTTTCAAATTCCTTCAGCCCCTGCTGAAGCGTTTTGGAGAATTTCGCCTCCTCCTTTTCGAGTTCCTCCGCAATCCGCGCGCGGTTGGTCTCCAGCTCGGGATATACCGCCTTATACTTTTCGACGAAGGTGGCGGCGATCTGCGAAAGACTTCCCTCGGGCAGCTCGATTTTGCGGCCGTAACGCACCGCGCGGCGGATAATGCGGCGCAGAATATAGCCCTGATCGGTGTTGGACGGGGAAATGCCCTTTTCGTCACCGATCATAAAGGTGGCCGTGCGCACATGGTCGAGAACGACGCGGAACGCCCTCGTCGTCTCCTCGTCCGCCCCGTACGTCCGCCCCGTAAGCTGAGAGATCTTTTCGATTGCGTCGGCGAAAATATCCGTTTCATAGACGCTGGATTTTCCGTTGAGCACGCACAGCGCGCGCTCCAGCCCCATGCCCGTATCCACGTTTTTCTGCTCCAGCTCGACATAGCTGCCGTCCGCCCGTTTATTGAAACGCATAAAGACGTCGTTCCAGATTTCGAGGAAGGCGCCGCAGTTACAGTCGGGATTGCAGTTCGGCCCGCATTTGGGCTTTCGGATGACAAACATCTCGGTATCGGTGCCGCAGGGCCCCGTGAGGCCCGCAGGCCCCCACCAATTGTTTTCGCGGGGCATAAAATAGATATTTTCCTTTTTGACGCCCGCCTCTTCCCAAAGCCGCGCGGCCTCGTCGTCGCGGGGCAGCGTATCGTCACCGCCGAACACCGTCACGGCCAACTGGTCGGAGGGGATACCGAGATATTTCTCGCCCGTCAGAAACTCGTAGCTCCAGGGGATCATTTCCTTTTTGAAATAATCTCCCAGCGACCAGTTGCCCAGCATTTCGAAAAAGGTGCAGTGGCGCTCGTCGCCCACGTCGTCGATATCGCCCGTGCGGACGCATTTTTGCACGTCGGTGAGACGGTTGCCCGCAGGGTGCTTTTCTCCCAAAAGATAGGGCACCAACGGGTGCATGCCCGCCGTCGTAAACAGAACGGTGGGGTCGTTTTCGGGAATGAGGGACGCCGAAGGGATCACCTTATGGCCGCGGTCCCTGAAAAAGCCGAGATACATTTCTCTTAAGCTTTCGCTTGTATATTCTTTCATATCGCTTTACCTTTTTGTTTTTGTATTCCGTCTTATTATATAAGGTCACGGGAAAAATGTCAAACGTTTTTCGTCAGCGTGTAGCCCTCTTTCGAATCCTTTACCGCATAGCCCATTTCCGCCAGCTTTGCGCGCAGCGCGTCGCTCGCCGCCCAGTCTTTGCGCGCGCGCGCCGCAAGGCGTTCCTCCGCCACCGCCTTCACCGCCTCGGGCACGTCGGAGGAAATTTTGCTCTCATACCACTTGACGTACGCCGCCGCATCCTTTCTGAAAAGCCCTAACAGCGAATACGTCGCTCTGATCTGCGCCGCCACGGCCGCCGCCCGCGGGTCCTTCTCCGAGACCAGCTTTTTCAGTTCCTTAAAGTAGCCGAACAGGTTTCCCAGCGCTAAAGCGGTGTTAAAATCGTCGCTCATGCACTCGTCGAACTCCGCGTCGATCTTTCCGGCGTATGCCTTGTCCTCCGCGCCCGCGGACAGGTGCGCGCCCTCCGCCGAGGCAAGGGCGGAATAAAACTCGTACAGGTGCTTTTCCGCCTCGGGAAAGAGATCGTCCGTCACGTTGATGTCGTTGCGGTAATTGGTTTGCAGGAGCGCGAATTTAATCGCCTCGTCGGAATATTTGCCGAGCAGGTCGGACAGAAGCAGGCTGTTGCCCAGCGATTTGCTCATTTTCTGGCCGTTGACTTTAATCAGCCCGTTGTGCGTCCAATATTTGACGAAGCGTTTGCCCGTCAGCGCCTCCGACTGCGCGATTTCGTTTTCGTGATGGGGGAAAATGAGGTCGCGGCCGCCGCCGTGCAGGTCGATCTGGTCGCCGAAGGCGGCGCGGTTCATGGCGGAGCACTCGATATGCCAGCCGGGGCGCCCCTTGCCCCACGGGGAATCCCAGCAGATTTCCCCTTCCTTTGCGCTTTTCCAAAGCGCGAAATCGTAGGCGTTTTTCTTCTCGTCGTCGTTATCGACGCGCACGCCGTCCAAAGCGTCCTCTATATTGCGGTTGGAAAGGTGCCCGTAGGCGGGATAGGTATCGACGTCGAAATAGACGTCCCCCTTCTTCGTCGCATAAGCGTGGCCCTTTTCGATAAGCTCCGCGATAAAGGAGAGAATGTTGCCGATATTTTCCGTCGCCTTCAGCCACACGTCGGGGTCATCGACGCGGAACTTTCTCATCACCTCGTCGATTTTCCCGATCATTTCGGCGGCATATACGTCCGCGGGAATCCCCGTTTCCTTCGATTTGGCGATGATCTTGTCGTCCACGTCCGTATAGTTGCGGGCATACGTCACCCGATAGCCCAGCTTTTGGAGATATTTGCGCATGATGTCGTAAATCAGCGCCTGATAGGCGTGACCGATGTGCGCTTCTCCCGATACCGTGATTCCGCAGGCGTACATCTTTACCTTGCCCGCCTCGATAGGCTCGAATTCCTCTTTTCGTTTCGTCAGCGAATTATAGATTTTCATAGCGTTTGTCCCTTTCCTTTCTATTATGTTTCTTTTTTCCTTTTTATTCTTCGTCTTCGTTGATCTCTGCCATGGGTATGCCGTTTTTCAGCTCTTCCAATATTTTTTCCAGCTCGCATACCTTGGCGCGCAAGTGACAGACTTCCGCGACGCAGCTTTGATAGGGATCGGTTTTATCCTGATCGAGATCGGGTTCGCACACCTTTTCGCCGTTGATGCGGACGACCCGCCCGGGCACGCCCACCACCGTCGCATGCGGCGGAACCTCCTTCAACACCACGGCGCCCGCGCCGATCTTCGCGCCCGCGCCCACGGTAAACCCGCCCAAAATTTTCGCGCCCGCGGAGACGGTGACGTTTTCCATCAAAGTCGGGTGGCGCTTGCCGTGTTCCTTGCCGTTGCCGCCCAGCGTCGCGCCCTGATAGATGACCGTGCCCGCATGCACCTCCGCCGTTTCGCCGATGACCACGCCGCTGCCGTGGTCGATGAACACGCCCGGGTAAATCTTCGCCGCGGGGTGGATCTCGATCCCCGTGAAAAACTTGGATACCTGACTGACGATCCGCGCCAGAAGCTTCAGATGTATCCGATAGAGAAAGTTTGCAAAACGATGATTGGAGAGCGCGTGCACCCCCGAGTATGTAAGAAAAATTTCAAATTTGTTTCTCGCGGCGGGGTCGTTCCGTTTGGCCGCGTTGATGTCCTCCCGCAAACTTTTGAACCACATATTTTTTTCTCCTTCAAAGGAATTTGTCCGACCTGTTTCCATAAAAAAAGCCTCTATGCCATATAGTCGGATACTATATAGTATAAAGGCGCGGTCAAACGCTGTTCCACTTTATTTCAAAAAAGTCCGCAGATGGCGAAACTTTTTCCTCGTATGCCCGATAACGGAGGCGCCCGCAGAGGATTGGTCTGTCCTGATGGCGCGGAAACGCACCTTCCCCGCCGCGGAAAAGACGCTCGGCGCGCTTTCAGCCTTCGGCGCGGCCTCTCTGTCGGAAATCTTTCTCCCGCGGGTACTCTTTTCCCGCTCGGAATATTCGGTTTTTATCGTTTTCGGAAATACGGCGCCGAACAATTTCCCGACGCGCGCTATTTACCTTTTTATTATACCACGGACGGAGAAAAAACGCAAGGATTTTTACGCCCGCCCGTTAAAATCAAAGCTCTTTGATAAAAAGATTGGTCACCTTATACTCTTCGAGCGCGCGCCTTACCATGTCCGCGTTATAGACCTTCCGCGTCAGAAGATAGGCGATCACGGTGTCCTTGACGAGGGAATAATCCAGCTCGTACCCGCACAGACCGAACAGCTCCTCGAGGTCCTCGGGCGTCATGCGCACGGTGAGGGCCAGGGAAAACAGGAGATTTTTCGTCGGCTCGTAAATGCCCTTGCAGATGCGGCTCCAGGTCACGACGTCGATGTCGAGAAGCTTTACGGCCTCCCCGCTCGTCGTGCTGTATCTCGCCAGAATCTCGGGCAGCGCCTTTTTGAAAGTCCGTTTTGCAAAAATCCCTTTAATCCGCGCAAACAGACCCAACGGGCGGAAGGTAAAGGAAAACGTCGTGTCCGTCATACGTTCCTTCAGCTGCGCGAGCAGATCCTTCCTGTTTCTCTGCGCGGCCAGCCGCATCGTCGAGGCGGGCAGCGTATAGGAATAATCCGTTCCGTCCTCTCTGCGTTCGGTCGTCTGCATCTTCGGCATCTCGTACCCGTTCAGGATACAGATATGATCGTAATTCGCATACTTTTCGCAGAAATATTCGTCCAGGTCCTCAAGAAAATCAAAGGCCATGGCAACCCCTCCTTTTGTGCGGACGGGGTTTTCCCCGTCGCTTCTTTCATTATGACATAACCGACGTTATGCCTGAATAAGGCGCGAAAATACAGACACTGCTTTGCGCTTCCCGTATTTTCCATCCTATAATAACATAACCGACGTTATTTTTGAAGCCGCGCGGAGCTGCCGATAAAAGCTTCCGCGCTTATGCCTCGTCGATTTCATTATACCATACTATTTTGAAAAACGCAATCGTTTTAGAGGCCAAGAGACAAGCGCCGATCAAACGACCGAAAAATCGTTTTTTCGCATTTTATGTTAAATCTTATAAAAAATATTGAAAAACGTTCGATATTTGCTTGATTTTTTGTGAATTTTATGATAAATTTGATATATACTGAAGAATGGCAGGAGGTTATGGGATGAAGAGAGAACGCATCGAAGAGATCGCCGAACTATTGGACAAACGCGGCAAACTGACCCTGGAGCAGTTGGAAGAATATTTTCCCAACGTATCGCAGATGACGCTCCGCCGCGACCTTTTCCAGCTGGAAGAGGAAGGGAAGATCATCCGCGTGCGCGGGGGCGCCATGTCCGTCAAAGAGGTGCAGAAGGCCTCGGGAGAGCCTTATACCAAGAAGGCGACAATTCACACGGACGAAAAAATCGAGATCGCCCAAAAGGCGGCCGTGCTGGTGGACGAGGGCTCGTCCATCTTTATCGACGGCGGCACCACGGCGCTGTATCTCGCCAAAGAGCTTCCCGATATGACCTGCAACATCTTTACCAACGGCATCGCCGTGGCAAAGGAGCTGGCGCAGAAAAAAAACGTCACCATCAATCTTTTGGGCGGACAGCTGATCAAGGAAAACCTCTCCACCGCCTCCCCTCTCGCCTCGCAGTATTTCACCGATACCAATTTCGAGCTGGCGATCATTTCCGCTTCCGCCTTTACGCCCGAAAACGGCTTCTCCTGCGGCTCGCAGATCGAGGCCGACCTGTTGAAGCTGGTGCGCAAAAAGGCGAAGTTCCTCTATATGATGCTGGACAGTTCCAAAATCGGCAAAATCATGCCCTATACCTTTGCACGCGCCGAGGATATCAACGTGCTCATCACCGACGAATCTTTCCCCGAATCGCTGAAGGAACAGTTTAAGGCCATGGACATCGTGGTTATGTAAACCTTTTTTCCCGCTTTCGGTTGACATAAAAAACGACATTAAAAAATACCCGCCCGACGGAATTTTCCGCGGGCGGGTTTATTTTTTCCGTTTCCGATTTCAGACCTTTATCGGACGGAGGGTTTTATTTCAGGCGCTTATCGCTGCGTTTTTCTGTCGCCGACCTTATCGGGCGGAGCCGTCATAAACGTTTATTTTTATCCTTTTCGAGTATAACCGCCTGTTTCCGCCGCCGATTACAAATACTTATCGACGTATTTTCGATTGCAAGCGCTTATTTCGCGGCCGTTTCGTCCGCATTTTCCGCGATATCCTCGGGCATGTCCGCCGCGACCGTCGCTTCCGCGGTATCCGCGGGCGATTCGGGCTTTTTCGCCTTAATGGAACAGAGCAGGTTGGTGAGGATACCGAGAATGAGCGCGCAGGCGACCTCCGTCAGAGTCACCTTTCCGAAAGTGAGGCTCATGCCACCCACGCCCGCGATCAGAATAACGGAGACGACGAACAGATTTCTGTGCTCGTTGAGATCGACTTTCTGGATCATTTTAAGGCCCGACACCGCGATAAAGCCATAGAGCGCGACGCATACGCCGCCCATGACGCAGGAAGGAATCGTCGCCAGGAAGGTGACGAAGGGGCCGAAGAAGGAGATTACCATAGCGAGAACCGCCGTCGTGAAAATGGTGACGACGGAAGCGTTGCCCGTGATCGCCACACAGCCGACCGATTCGCCGTAGGTGGTGTTGGGGCAGCCGCCGAAGAACGCGCCGCAGATCGAGCCGACGCCGTCGCCGAGAAGGGTTCTCGAAAGCCCGGGGTCCTCGAGAAGCTCGGTGCCGATAATCGAGGAAAGATTTTTATGATCCGCGATGTGCTCCGCGAAAACCACGAAAGCGACGGGCACGTAGGCCACTGCGATCGTCCCGATAAACGTCCCTACGGAACCGCCGTCCCCGAAGTTGTAACCGCCTTTGAACGCCTGAATAAAGGAGAAATCGGGCAGCCATTTCATGGACTTGAACTTGGAAAAATCGATGACCTTCAGCGCATCGACGTTTGCCGCGGCGCCGATCCCCGTAAAGATCGCCGCTAAGGCGTAGCCCGCGACAATACCGATAACGAAGGGGAAAAGCTTAAGATTTTTTTTGCCATAGACCGAGCAGATCATCGTGACCGCCAGCGTAACGAGGCCGCAGAGCAACGCGACGTAGGGGGAACAGGTCATAGCACCGGCCGCGTTGAACACGTTGCCCTTCATGAGATCGCCGATCGCGTTGCCCGCAAGCGAAAGCCCGATGATGGCCACCGTGGGACCGATGACGACGGCGGGCATCAATTTATTGATCCACTTGACGCCGGCAAATTTGACGATAATTGCGATCACCACATACACAAGCCCCGCAAATACCGCGCCGATCAGAAGCCCGAGATAGCCCGCCGACATGGACACGCCGCCCGCAAACGCCGCCGCCATCGAGCCGAGAAAGGCGAACGAAGAGCCGAGGAACACGGGGCTTTTGAACCTGGTGAACAGCAGATAAACGATCGTTCCCACGCCCGCCCCGAAGAGCGCCGCCGAAGCCGACATTCCGTGCCCGATAATCGCGGGCACGGCGATCGTGGCAGCCATGATCGCCAGCAATTGCTGGAGCGCGGAAATCAGCAGCTTTCCGAAAGGCGGCCTGTCTTTTACTTTGTAAACGAGTTCCATAATTTTTATATCTCCTTCGTATAAAATTAATTATATCCTCGGCACTTTGCCGCAGAACCCATTTTTCACCGCGGAGCATTCTCGCCCGCGGGGCCGAAAAAAGCCCGAAAAAAATCCCCCTCACAAAAACCGTCCAGACCGGGCGGAAAAACAATTTTTCCAGCTTCAAGGCGCCTGTTTCGTTAGGGGGGATCGTTGTTCTTTTACGTATTTTTATCATAATATCACTTTTTTCACACGTTTGTCAAGTAAAATATTCGCCCGAACGCGATTATTTTTGCGTTCGGGCGAAACAATTTTTATACGCTATCGTCAGCTGTATTCTATACGTTACCGTCGTACAATATTTTATACGATGCTGTCGGTCATCTGCGGATTCGGCTGCACGCTTTGGTTCTGGAGGGTGTAGAGGTCGAATTCGGTGTCGATGTCGAAGTCCTCGGCGTTGTCGAAGGCGGCCAGCTTGGAAACGGACACCTCATACGCGGTCATGGTTTTGACGTCCGTCTCGGAAAGGCGCTTCTGATACTCGCGGCTTTGAATCCGCCCCGAGATCGCCACTTTGTCGCCCACGCTCAGGTTTTTGACGAAACGGGCGTTTCGTCCCCACGCGATACAAGGAATATAATCGGACTTATTATAGGCGCGGTTGACCGCCACCAGGATATCCGCGATTTCGCGGTTGAAAGGCGTGGTGCGATAGACGGGCGGTTTGCAGATATATCCGCTGAGCAGAATGCTGTTGGGATTTTTGCCGGGAATTTCCGTCAGGATCTCCCGCACAAACACCGTCAGCATCAGCCTGGATTTTCCGTTTTCCAGCTTGTTATAGCTTCTGAACTGCCCCAAGGCGCAGATTGCAGAGCCTCTCTCCAACGCACAGCCCTGAATCAGCCGTTCCGAAACGGTGATCGGCAAAATGTCCGCCTGCCCCGAAAGGCGCATGACGCGCACGAAAAATTCGTAGAAGCCCTCCCCATAGACCTCGTGCGAGAACACCGCGTCGCTCACGATTTCGCCCATAATGTAAACCTTGTTGTTTTTTTCCGCCGAGTAATTCATAAAAACCTCCGATTTTGTTTTTCTTGCATGCATATCGAAAGGGAAATAATTTGTTTCGTCAAAACCCTGCCCCCGTCATTCCGCTTCTTTGAGATACTGCTTTCCCGCGGAGTCTATCGCGTAATTTTCCCGATAGATCAACTCTCCTATGGGCACGAACTCGTACCCGCGGTTTTGCAGCGTGGAGAAAATGAGCGGCAGCGCTTCCGCCGTGTGCAGGCCGTTGTTGTGACAGAGAATGATCGAGCCCGGCTTGACGCCGTTTATGATCCGCATCGCAATATCCGTCGCGGAAAGATTTTTCCAATCGAGCGAATCCACGTCCCACTGAATGGGATACAGCCCCATCGAATTGGACGTATCGATCAGGAGATTGTCATAGTCGCCGTAGGGCGGGCGGAACAATTCCACCTTTTTGCCCGTCACCGCGGTGATCGCCCCGGACGAGGAGGAAAGCTCCTCGCGGATCTCCGATTCGCTCAATTTGCTCATATAGGGATGCGTCTTGCTGTGCGTGCCGATCTCGTGTCCCGCCTCGTCGATTTTTTTGACGTATTCGGGATACTTCTCCGTCCAGAACTGCACCATGAAAAAAGTGCATTTCACGTCGTTTTGTTCCATGGCCTTCAAAATAGCGTCCGTGTGTTCGGTGCCCCAGGCGCAGTCGAAAGAAATGGCGATTTTTTTCTCCTCCCTCGCCACCGAGTAAATGGGCAGCGAACGCGCCGCGCTGATTGCGCCCACCGCGTACGTGCCCACCGCCCTCATCGCCCACATGACGGCGAGGGCCAATGCGAGCAGCCCCGCGCCGCCCAACGCGCGTTTTGCCTTGAAACAGATTATTTTCATTCGATACCTCAATGCTAACAGATTTCATCGGTCGGAAAATCGGCGGTCGGGTCGAATATCCTGTTATTTTGTCGAAGCGACCTACGCCCGCTCTTTCGCGCCTTTGTTCTATTGTATGGACGGCGGCAGCGTTTTATGACAGCATGGATACTTTCCCTCCGCCTTCAAAATATTTTCCTCCAAACGCTTGACTTCTCCCTTTCCCTATGTTATGATTATATCGTATTTAGACGGTTGTCTAAATAAACAAAGTTTACAAAAAGGAGGAAACGGAGTGCGGGACGTGTGGGAAGCGATGAGCGATAAGACGCGGCGGGAAATCCTCGTGATGCTGAAAGAACGAAATTTGAGCGCGGGCGAGATTGCGGAAAAATTCAGTCTGACGAAAGCGACCGTTTCCCATCATCTCTCCGTCCTCAGGCAAGCGGGGCTGGTCGATACGGAAAAGCGGGCGCAGACGGTGATTTATTCGCTGAACCTCACCGTATTCCAATCCTTTCTGCTGGCCGTAAACGGCCTGTTTGCCGATAAAGATTTTAAGGGGAGCAGGAAGGCGGAGACAACGGGCTCCCCTTCGGGGCGCTCCGCTGCGGAGCGCGTATCCGCGACTTTATCGCCAGCAACGGCTTCGGCGTCCCACACAGCTTCGGAGATAATCAACACGGCTTTCTCTCCCTACGCAGCTTCGGAGATAATCAACACGGCTTTGCCGCTCTATACCGCTTCAAAGGAGACGGACGCGGCCCTTCAACCTTGCACGCGTTTGCCGTCCGACTATGAAAAGGAGAAAAAACCTTGAAGAGGACTATTTTTCCAGCCGATTTCAGACATACTGAAGATAAAACGTTGAAAGAGGCTGTTTTTCGCACAATTTCAGACATAAGGAGGTAAAGCGATGAAAACGAGGCTTTCTTATCCCGTCGCTTTGTTGCTGATCGCTTTGGCGAACGCGGTCGCGGGCGTCGTCTGCATTTCCCTTCTGCCCGAAAGCGTAGCCGTGCATTTCAATCTGTCCTTCGAGGTTGACGGGCTGGGTTCTCCGTGGATTTATCTCACCTTTTTTCTCTTTCCTCTGCCGGTCGCCGCAGGCCTCCTGTTTGAAAGCCTGAGGCGGGGCCAAAAGGAGAAAAACCGAAAGCCCCTGAAAATTATCCTCACCTTTATCGCCGCCATGCTCGCCTATATCGGTTGGCTGATGGTCGGCTGGTGCGGCAACGTGAGCGAACTCGGCCAAAAAGCGGAAGCGCCTCTGCCCCTTTTGATTTGTACTCCCATCGGAGCCGCCTTCATCGTTTTGGGCAATTATCTGCCCGTCATCAAACGCAACTCTACGCTGGGGATCAAAACGCCGTCCACCCTCGCAAGCGACTATGTCTGGACGCAGACCCACCGCGTCATGGGAAAAGTATGGGTAGGCATGGGGGTCGGGGAAATCCTATGCGCGCTGATCGATACCTTTGCGGGTACGGAATTTTTGGCGCCCGTCTGGCTGGCGGCCGCAATCGCCGCCGAATGCATTTCGCTGCCCTTCGTCACCCGCCGTTTCAAAAAAAGAGAGCTTCAAGCCCTGTCGGAAAACGCAGAGATTACCCTGCCTTCCGACACCGACCAAGCATAAACTATAAGGAGAATTTATGGAAAACAACGAATTTTTCGGTCCGACGGAGAGCGTCGGAGAAAAGGGAGGAGACGACGTACTCGTCGCCGAGAACCTGAAAAAGACTTTTCGTCTGTCGGCAAAACAGCGGAAAATCGAAAAGACGCCCCTGCGCGAAAAGGTGGCTGTGGCGGGGGTTTCCTTCCACGCCAAGCGCGGCGAAATCTACGGGCTTTTAGGCCCCAACGGCGCGGGCAAAACCACTACGCTGCGCATGCTGGCCACCCTCATTAAGCCCGACGAGGGTGATGCGCTCGTCAACGGGTTCAGCATCGTAAAGCAACCCGACAAGGTACGTTCGCAGATAGGATTTCTCACCAGCGAGCTGAAGCCCGACGACTTTTTCACCCCCAGCTATATCTTCGATTTCTTCAGCGAGCTGCAAAATATACCCGCCCAGGTACGAGACGAACGCAAAAAAATGCTGTTTTCACGCTTCGGGATAGACAAGTTTTCCGAAACGAAAATTTCCGATCTCTCCACGGGTATGAAACAAAAGACGTCCATCGCCGTCTCCCTCGTGCACGACCCCGAATTTATCATTTTCGACGAGCCGACCAACGGACTCGACGTCCTGACGGCAAAGGCGGTTACCGACTTTTTGGTGGAGCTCAGAAACGAAGGAAAAAGCATTCTGCTCTCCACGCATATTTTCAGCCTCGTGGAAAAAATCTGCGACCGCGTCGGCGTGATCATCGACGGAAAAATGACCGTTGAGGACACGGTGAAAAACCTTACGGCGGAGAAGGGGCTGGAGGACGTGTTTTTCGATATCTACGCGGCCGCGAAAGGAGGCAACAGCATATGAAAAATATCTGGACGATTATGAAAAAGGAGTTTTCCCGTTTCTTCAAGGACAAGAGACTCGTCCTCGCGCTCGTGCTCCCGGGCATTCTCATCTATGTTATTTATTCCTTTTTAGGACAGGGCGTGTTCGACAAAATCGGAAAGACGGACGAAAATTACGTCTATCAGATCCACACCGTCAATATGCCCGATTCCTTTAAGGCGCCCTTCGCCGAAAACGAAAAAATCAATCTCATCGCAGCTTCTGCCGACGGGACGGAGGACGTTAAGGCGCAGATTGCCGACAAAAAAGCCGACCTTCTGGCGGTATTCCCCGAAAATTTCGAGGAGGCGTACAACGCCGTGAAAAACGGAACCTCCACCGATTTTCCGCAGGTGGAAATCTATTATAATACTGCCCGAACGGAAGGATCGCAGGCTTTCGCTTTGTTTTCGGCGGGTATTTCCGCCTTTCAGCAGGAAGTAACCCCCTTCTTCCTCACCGCCCCGCAGGATTTGGCCTCCGAAAAGGATACCACGGGCATGATCTTCTCGATGATCGGCCCCATGCTTATTCTCATGTTCCTCTTCTCGGGCTGTATGGCCGTAGCGCCCGAATCGATTGCGGGAGAAAAGGAACGCGGCACGTTTGCCACCATGCTGGTAACGCCCGTCAAACGCAGCCATATTGCAATCGGAAAAGTCGTTTCTCTAAGCGTGCTTTCCCTCATCAGCGGCGTCTGTAGCTTTTTGGGGCTTATTCTCTCCCTGCCGAAGCTGATGGGCGGCATGGGGGGCGTTTCCGCGGCGGTTTATACCGCGGGAGACTATATCATGCTGCTGGGGATTATTCTTTCCTCGGTGCTCGTCATCGTGGCGCTGATTTCCGTGATTTCCGCGCTCGCCAAGAGCGTCAAGGAAGCCACCAATATGATCGGGCCGCTGATGATCCTCGTCATGCTGCTGGGCGTCAGCACTATGTTCTCCTCGGGCGCGGCAGGCTCCTTCTTCTGGTACCTGATCCCCCTCTATAACAGTGCGCGCGCCATGAGCGGTATCTTCTCCTTTGCGCCTTCGGCCGTCAGCGTTTTGATTACGATAGGCACGAATATCGTCGTCGCGGTTCTGCTCGCCGTCGGGCTTGCCAAGATGTTCGACAACGAAAAAATAATGTTCAACAAATAACGAAGGGCGCCTGCGGGCGCTTTTCTTTCGGATTTTTTAAGCCCTGCTTATTTTAAGCGGGGCTTGGTTTTTTGAAGCTCTGCGGACTGCTTATTTTGAGCGGCCATGTATTTTTTCGCAAGCTCTGCGGACTGCTTATTTTTGAGCAATCTGTATTTTTTCGCAAGCTCGCGGGCCGTCCTTTTTCGGGCAGTCCGCTCTTATTTTTAAGTTCCCTGCATTTTTTCGCAACACGCGGGCAGCTCCGTTTCGGGACAGCTCGCACTTTTTTTCGAAAAAAAAAACTGCCTTTTCTGTTTTTTCCGTTTACTTTTCCTTCCGTTTCCTGTATAATGGTACTATGAAAATCTGGGCAAAATTAATCACCGACGGAAAAATTCAAAAACAGTTCGTTTACGAAAAGCAGGAACGCCTTACCTATTCCCGCTTTTTCGACTACCTCTCCGACATCTGTCACGAGCTTGACATTCCCACTCCCGTGCTTTTGAAAACGCATATCTTTAACTTTGCGAAATTCAATCACGTGAAGTTTATTCCCCGCGATTTCGTCGAATCCCTCGACTACGATCAACTGTTTTTGGAAAATATAATACTATAAGAAATACTTATATTTCTCCGAGGAGACGTCTATGAAAAAACGTTCTTTCCCGAAAGGCCTGCCCGACCGCGCTTACGGCGCCGCGGGAAGCTTTTACAGAAAATACATCGCGCCTTGGGAATGGCTGATTTTCGCCCTTCTCCTCACGGGGCTGGCGATCGCCCTGCGCGCGTTTCTCTTCGGATTTCAGTCAAACGACTACACCAATTTTCTCAAGCCCTGGTACGATAAACTGAAAATGGGAGGGGGATATCGGGCGTTGGGGAGCGAGCTCGGCTCCGACTACACCCCCTTTTACCTCTTTTTTCTGGCGACGCTGACCTATCTCCCCGTTTCTCCGCTGACGGGCATCAAGCTGTTCTCTTGCCTGTTCGATTTTGTCACGGCCGCCTATGTCGCGCTCATCGTCTATCGCATGACCTCCCAAAAACGGCTGTCCGTATGCGCGTACGCCGTCGTGCTGTTTCTGCCCAACGTCTTTCTGGACGGCGCGGAATGGGGACAGTGCGACATGATTTATATCTGCTTCGTCGTGATGAGCGTCTATTACGCCATGAAGGACAACAGCTATGCCGCAGCGGCGCTGTTCGGCGTCGCGTTTGCGGTGAAGCTTCAGGCGATTTTCTTTGCGCCCGTCCTCGTCCTTTTGTTGTGCAAGGGAAAGCTCAAGTGGCGGAGCGTACCCCTGATACTCGTCTCCTATCTCCTCGTGGGGCTTCCCGCCGTAATCTGCGGCATGGCGCCTTACGCCGCCTACCTGCGGCCCTATCTGACGCAGATGGGCGAATACGAAAACCTGTACTACGCCGCGCCCAATCTCTACTGCATCGTCAAGACGATCTATTACACGGAGGCGGGCCAGGTGAACGAGGGACACCTCCGCATGCTGGGAAAGGCGTTTACCCTGTTCGGACTGGGCGCCACGGGCATTGCGATGATTTTTTTCCATCGGAAAAAGTTTCCCGTCAACGAAAAAAACCTTATTTCCACGGCCTACTTTTTTGCCCTGTTCGTGCCCTTCGTCCTGCCCTATATGCACGAACGGTATTTTCTCCTGTCGGATATCTTTGCGGTTTTATTTGTGTTCAGCTATCCGAAAAAGAGCTACATCGGCGTGGCGACCATGTACGCTTCCCTGCGCGCGATCGCTCAAAATCCCTTCCACAGCGACTTCGACAACAAGCTCTATATGGGGCTGGTCGTGCTGGCGGCCATCGTCTGCCTCGCGGGGGTTTTGAAAAAGGAAATTTTTCTGCGGGAAACGCCGCAAATGCCGCAAACGACCTAAATCCCGCCCCTTTCCGGCTCGGAAAACGAATAAATTTATAAAATCAAGCAAGGGAGATATTTTATGAACACTCTCGAAAAAAACGTTCTCGAACTTTTGTCCTCGGACGCGCGTCTCGGCGCGGAGGTGATCGCTTCCATGCTCGGCGAACAGCCGTCCGCCGTCAAAGCGCTTATCCGCTCGCTGGAGGATCGCGGCGCGATCGTCAAATACACCGTCATCTCCAACGGCGAATTGCTGGACGAAACGGCGGTGGAGGCGCTGATCGAAGTGAAGGTGACGCCCAAAAAGGGCGAGGGCTTCGATTGGATGGCCAAGCAGATCGCGGCGCACGCGGAAGTAAAAGGGGTGTATCTCATGAGCGGCGGCTACGATCTCGCGGTGTTTGTCGAGTGCGCGTCCCTCAAAAAAGTCGCCCGTTTCGTCTCGGAACGCATTTCCACGTTCGAGGGGGTATTGAGCACGGCGACGCATTTTATCCTCAAAAAATATAAAATCGAAGGCGCTTTGACCGAGCGCGCGGACACGGATAACCGCCTGTCCGTTCAGCCGTGACGCCTATGCGCGATTTCGTCAACGAAAAGGCCCGCCTGCTTCAGCCGAGCGGGATACGTAAATTTTTCGACATCGTGCGCGAAACGGAGGGCGCGATTTCCCTCGGCGTCGGCGAACCCGACTTCGTTACCCCCTGGTCGGTCCGCTCCGCCGCCATCGCCTCCCTGCAGCGCGGCTACACCCAATACACCGCCAACCGCGGCATGCCCGCCCTGCTGGAGTTGATCGCCCGCTACCTCGAAACCCGCTTTTCCCTCTCCTTCGATCCCGCGCATATCCTGCTGACCGTTGGCGCCAGCGAGGGCATAGATTTACTGCTGCGCGCCTGCGTCGAACGGGGGGACGAGATACTTATTCCCGACCCCGCCTACGTGTCCTATGCGCCCTGCGCGCTGATGGCGGACGGCACGCCCGTCGCGGTGAAATGCCGCGAGGAAAACGGCTTCGTGCCCACGGTGGAGGATCTGGAAGCGGCCGTTACGGAAAAATCCAAAATCCTCATCCTCACCTATCCCAACAATCCCACGGGCGGAATCGCCGACCGCGCGGCTCTGGAAAAAATAGCCTCGTTTGCAGAAAAACACGATCTGCTGGTGATTTCCGACGAGATTTACGCCGAGCTCACATACGGGCAGAAGCACGTATCCTTCGCGTCCCTGCCCCGCATGAAGGAACGCACGGCGTACGTCGGCGGCTTCTCCAAGGCGTTCGCCATGACGGGGTGGCGGCTGGGCTACGTCTGCGCGCCCCCCGCAATCGACGAGGCGATTTTCAAAATTCATCAGTATTCTATCCTCTGCGCCCCGATCACCGCCCAATATGCGGCCGTCGAGGCTCTGAAGGACGGCTTCTCCGACGATTTCGCGGCCGTCGAAGAGATGCGCGATTCCTATGACCGACGCCGCAGGTTCGTCGTCGATTCCCTGCGCGGCGCGGGGCTTTCCTGCTTTTCTCCAAGGGGTGCGTTTTACGCTTTCCCGTCGGTGAAAAACACCTCCCTTTCGGGAGAGGATTTTGCCAATCTGTTGTTAAAGGAACAAAAAGTGGCGGTGGTGCCCGGGAGCGCGTTCGGGACGTTCGGACGGGACAACGTGCGTATTTCCTACGCCACGGGAATGACGGCTCTCACCGAAGCGTGCGGCCGCATTTCGGAATTTATGAGCAAATTCCGATAATTTTCGCCGCAAATCTTTTGTTTTTTATGCGTTTACGGCGGCATTTTTCATTGACAAACCCTCGGAAATACAGTATAATAATTTTATACAGAATACAAGATGCCGTGGCTTCCCGAGAGGGCGAGGTCACGGTTGTATTTTTAACGTTCCCGCCGAGAACGGTTTTTGTTGTGTAAAAAAGGGGCGGAACGGAGCGGGCGCAGGCACCGTAAAGGGAGGTATTTTTTATGGCTGATCAATTTTTTATGACACAAAAGGGATATGACGAGGCCGTGGAGAGGCTGAAGTTTTTGCAGACCACCAAACGGCAGGAGATCATCGAGCGGATCGCGGAGGCAAGAAGCCACGGCGATCTTTCGGAAAACGCGGAATACGACGCGGCGCGCAACGAGCAGTCGGCCAACGAGGGCGAAATCGTCGAGCTGGATTATAAGATCAAAAACGCCAGAATCATCGAGGAAAACGACGACACGTCCTTCGTGCACATCGGCTCCACGGTAAAGGTCTATGACGCGGAGCTGGAGGAGTACGAAACCTACGAGCTGACGGGCACCACCGAGTCGGACGCGATGAAAAACAAAATTTCCAACGAGTCCCCCGTGGGCGCGGCGCTCCTCAAGCACAAGGTGGGCGAGGAAGTGCTCATCAACGCACCCGACGGCGCGTATAAGCTGAAAATCGTCGAAATCAGCTGACACGCGGGCCTTTTCCCAAAATCAATCATCAGAGGAAATACGTTTATGGAAGAAAAAAAGGTCGCCGTGCCCCCTGCGGCGGAAACGGGCGAAGAAGAACTTATCGAACAGGCGAAAATCCGCCGCGAAAAGCTGGCAAAGCTTCAGTCGGAGGGCAAAAACCCTTACGAACAGGTGAAATACGCGGTAGATGCGGATTCCGAAACGCTGAAAAACAATTTCGAGGCATACGAGGGAAAAACCGTCTCCCTGGCGGGCAGAATGATGTCCCGCCGCATTATGGGCAAGGCGTCCTTTTCGCATATCGCCGACAGGAGCGGGTCTATTCAGATTTACGTCACCAGGCAGGACGTCGGCGAGGAAAATTATCTTTCCTATAAAAAGGATTACGATATCGGCGACATCGTGGGCTTCAAGGGCTTTGTATTCAAGACGCAGACGGGCGAAATCACGGTGCACGTCAGCGAGCTGGTCATGCTCTCCAAGGCGCTCCTTCCCCTGCCCGAAAAATATAACGGGCTTCAGAATCAGGACCTCAAATACCGTCTCCGCCACCTCGATCTCATCATGAACCGCGAGGTGAAGGATACGTTTGTCGCGCGCTCGAGAATTTTGAAGGAAATCCGGGCGTATCTCGACGGCAGGGGTTATCTCGAAGTGGATACCCCCGTCCTTCTGACGCTGGAAATCGGCGCGGACGCCCGCCCGTTCAAGACCCACCACAACGCGCTGGACATCGACATGTATATGCGCATCGAAACGGAGCTTTATCTCAAGCGCCTGATCGTCGGCGGCATGGACAAGGTATATGAGGTGGGCAGAATCTTCCGCAACGAGGGCATGGACGCCTTTCACAACCCCGAATTTACCTCGATAGAAATGTATCAGGCGTACAGCGATTATTTCGATATGATGGATCTCATCGAGGACCTGTATAAGACGGTGACGCTGAAGGTGTGCGGCACGCTCGACATCTCGTATCAGGGTACGCAAATCCACATGGGCGAATGGAAACGCATGACCATGGCCGAGGCCGTGGAAAAATATGCGGGCGTGAGGTATGCCGACTGGCAGACGGACGCGCAGGCGCGCGCGGCGGCGAAAGAAAAGGGCGTAGAGCTTGCGCACGGTGAAGCCTCCACCAAGGGACACGTGCTGATCGACTTTTTCGACGCTTTCGTGGAGGACAAGCTGGTTCAGCCGACCGTCATTTACGATTATCCCGTAGAAAATTCACCGCTCGCCAAGCGCAAGGCGGCCGACCCCGCCTTTACCGAACGTTTCGAATATTTTATCTGCGGGCACGAATACGGAAACGCCTTTTCGGAGCTCAACGACCCGATCGATCAGAAACAGCGTATGCTCAAGCAGGTGGAAGCCAAGCGCGCGGCGGGAAACAAGGACGCGCAGGTGGACGAGGACTTCATCAACGCCCTCGAGTACGGCCTGCCGCCCACGGGCGGCCTCGGCATGGGGCTGGATCGTTTCGTCATGCTCCTCACCGACAGCGCGACGATCCGAGACGTCATTCTCTTCCCGACGATGAAGCCGAAAAAATAATCCTCTCCGCTTACACGCAACGGACATGTTCTCCACACAAAGGCTGTGTAAAATAGGATAGGGAAAAACTCTTTTTTCGGAAAAGGAAGCTTTATGGATGCGAAAATCACCAAAAAACGTCTGAATATCCTCCTCTCTTACGATTGGATCAAAATTATTCTGTTGGCGGTGGCCGCGATATTGGTCTGGAGCCTTATCTTTACCATGACCGCCACCCGCGTGACCTCCGCGCAGAATTTTACGATATTTAATTATACGGGAACCTCCGTCACCGACCGTTTCAATTCCTATTCCTCGTTAAAGGGCAAGGACGTTTTCTCTTACGAAATTTTGGAAATCAGCACGACGGATATCACGACGGGAAAAAATTACAGCGAAACGCTCTTGCAGACGCGCACCGCGACGGAAGAGGGCGACGCGCTGTTTGCGGCGAACGTCGAAAACGAGGAGGTTTCCTACGCCGATCCTAACGGCGAAGCGTACCACCCCACCTATCTTCAGCAATTTTTATACAGTTATTACAGCATCGCCGCGGAAATGGACAAGTATCTCGAGGAGATGGAGGTCTATCTCGACAACTATTACAACGGCGACTACAAAGCGGGTGTCGCGGACACGGCCAAGATAGAGCAGGATTTCCGCGCGCGGATCAAACGGTTTAAGGACAAACGTTTCAAAAACGAAACACAGATACAAAAGGGCTTGAAGGACGAGCTTACCCGCATCGAAAATTACCGCAAGGCATTGGTCGATTTCAACGGCTACCTCGAAGACGGCTATGTCGAATTGACGGAAACGACCCTGTATCTTAAAAATTCCTCCACGGGGGAGACATTGACGCTCACGGGGAAATACAGCATCAATCTCTGCCCCGACGAACGTATGAAAAATCTGAAAAACGACGTATATTATTATAAGACGGTCAAGGACGAAAACGACGAGGAAAAGACGGTTCCCACTGCGGAGGACATCAATATCGTTCTCCTGGACTTCCACAACGACAAGTACGCCTACAGCCGCTGGGAGGGCCTGTGTTTCGTCAATTATCTCATCCGCACGAGCCTTGCGGCGGAATAAAAACTTGCGTTTACGACAAAAACGGGAGACTTGTTCTCCCGTTTTTCGGATTTATCCTCCCTTCGTCTTTATAAAAAAAGCGATTCTGCCATGAAAAATTTTTCGCCCGATAAGCGGGTTCTCGACAATTGCAAGATCTACTCGATGTTGCATAAATATTCCAAAGGACGACACCTTTCCTTTCATACGCCCGGCCATAAAGCGGGGGCCTGGGACATCACGGAGCTTTCCTATTCGGACAACCTTTCCTGTCCGAAGGGCGTTATCAAAGAAGCGGAAAAGGACATTTCCGAGATACTCGGTTCCGCCGCAAGCTTTATCCTGACGGACGGAAGCACGGCGGGCGTTTTGTCCATGCTGAAGGCGAGCGGCGCACGGCGTATCGCCGTGGCCGAAAACGCCCACAAAAGCGTATATAACGGCTGTAAATTGCTGGGCATAGAAATTGTATCTTTAGACATACCCACGGCGGAAAAAATCCCGTTACAGCCTACCAGGGCTGAGACGAGCAAAAAAATCAAGGGTGCGGACGCCCTCCTGATCACCTCGCCCGATTACTACGGCAACCTTGCCGATCTCCCCTTTTTCCGCGCGCTTTGCGACGAAACGGGCGCTCTTTTGCTGATAGACGGGGCGCACGGCGGGCACCTGCATTTTGATCGGGAAATCTATGCGGGGACGTACGCCGACCTTTGGGTGGACGGCGTACATAAAAGCCTTCCCGCCCTCACGCAGGGAGCCGTAGTTTCCGCAAAAACGCCCGCTTTGGCAGAAGATCTCGCGGAGGCAGCGGATATCTTCCGCACCACCAGCCCCTCCTACCCGATTATGGCCTCGGTGGAATACGCGGTCAAATACCCGCGAAACACGGCTTTGGAAAACGCCGTACTCGGCTTCGTAAGAGCTTACCCCGACAAAATCCGCTTCGGCGGAGATTGGACAAAGCTTTGCGCCGTATTCGGCGATCGGGCCTTCGTCGTGCAAAAATATTTAGAAAAAAGGGGTATTTATGCGGAATTTTGCGACGGTAACGTCGTGATGTTCTATCTCTCTCCCGCGACGAAAAGTGCGGATTTCAAGCGGCTGAAAAAAGAACTTCGCGCCTGCTTTTCCTTTTTCGGCGACCTTCCAAGCGAAAATACCGTAGAAGAAGCCGACATCTCAATCGTGTCAGACGAAGAAAAAGTTTCTTTAACCATGCAGACTAGCGAAGAAACTGATTTTTCAATCGCGTCGGACGAAGAAAAAATTTCTTCAGCCATGCAGGCTAACGAGGAACATACTCTTTCAAGCCCGCCGGCGGCCGAAAAATCGCCTTTTCAAAAAGGCGCGGAAGCTTCCGAAACGGAATGGATACCGCTGGAAAAATCCGAGGGACTCACTTGCGCCAAACCGTGCGGGCTGTTCCCTCCCTGCATCCCTCTGTTGTTTGCGGGAGATACAATCGACAAAAAAACAATCGGGCTTTTGTCCGAAGCGGACAACGTCTTCGGCCTGTCGGGCGGTAAAATCAGCGTTTATAAAACGTATAAAAATAACTAAAAGAGTGATTTTATGAACAATCAACAGAGAGGAAAATTTATCACGTTCGAGGGCTGCGACGGCTGCGGAAAGAGCACGCAGCTTCGCCTTTTAAGCGAGTATCTCGCAAAGCACGAAGTGCCCCACGTCTTTACGCGCGAGCCGGGAGGCGGAAAAATTTCCGAGGCCATCCGCGCCATTCTGCTCGACGGTAAAAATGCGGAGATGACGGACGAATGCGAGGCTCTTTTGTACGCGGCGGCGCGGGTTCAGCATTTGCACGACCGCGTGGAGCCCGCGCTTTGCGAGGGCAAGCTGGTGATCTGCGACCGCTACGTCGATTCGTCTCTCGCCTATCAGGCGGGCGCGCGCGGGCTGGACGAAGCATTTGTGCGGGGCGTCAACGCCTATGCGCTGAAGGAATATCTGCCCGACGCGACGGTATTTATCGACCTGACGCCCGAGGAAGCCTTTCGCCGCAAACACGGCGCGGACGAAAACGACCGCCTCGAACAGGCGGGCATGGAGTTTCATAAAAAGGTCTATGCGGCCTATAAAAAGCTGGCGGAAGCGGAGCCTTCGCGGATTGTGACGATCGACGGCAAAAACACCCCCGAAGGCATTTTCAAGGATATTCTCGCGGCTCTGCGCCGACGCGGCTACCTTTGAAATCCGCTGCTCTTTCCGCTTTTCGATTTTTCTTCTTTCTCCGCTTGCGATTTTTCAGGTTTTGTGTTATAATAAAAGCGGAAATGCGTAAGCACGAAGTATTTACAGGCATTTCCGCGCCTTATTCAAACATAACTTCAGTTATGTTATAATAATACCGAAAAAGGTGAAGTGCGGCTGAAAAAGTTCGGGTTTTATACCGAAAAAGCCAAAAAACACACAAAAACAGATCGAAGAAAACGGAAAGCGAGGATAAGGAAAATGCGCCGATTATTGCAGTCAACCCGCTCTTATGCGCTTTTGAAAGCGGAAAAGGAAGAAAACAGGCTCAATCACGCCTATCTGCTCATTTTCGACGACGCGCGCAATCTCAAGACGGCGCTCAAGGAATTTGCCAAAATTTTTTTTAACGAGGAAGGAAATCCTTTCGCTTCGGAACGGATATTCGAGCTCATTGACGCGGAGACCTTTTCCGACTGTCTCTTTTTTCCCGCGGAAGGGAAAAAATTTTCCGTGGAGGACGCGGAAAAAATAACCGAGGAAAGCGCCCTCAAACCCGTCGAGGGGAACAGGAAGCTGTTTGTCGTCGGCGATTTTGCCGAAGCTACCGTTCAGGCGCAGAACAAGCTTTTGAAGCTTCTCGAGGAGCCGCCCGCGGGCGTATGCTTTCTCCTCGGCGCCACGGTGACGTTTCCCGTTCTGCCCACGGTGCTCTCGCGCGCGGAAAAGCTGGAAATCCCCGCCTTTTCCGTAAAGGAAGTGAAGGCTTGTCTCGAAAGAATGTATTCCGTTTCCGCATCCGACGCGGCTCTTTATGCGGCGGCTTCGGGCGGCTGCATGGGCGAGGCCCAAAACATTTTGGAGGGAGGGTATTATAAGGCTCTTACCGCCGACGCCTTCGAGCTGGCGGAGACAGATCCTTTCCGCCTGCCCGCCCTGGTCAAAAGGGTAGGCGAAACAAAATATAAAAAGGAGCTGCTCTCTCTGCTTCGGCTGATTTTCCGCGACGCGCTCATTCTCAAAACCTCGAAAATAAACGGCGTAAGCGATTCGGGAAAAACGGGAAAAAACCGCGCCGAAAAGTATCTGATGTTGAAATCGGAAACGGAACGGCTGCGCGCGATCAGCGATTATTATCGCCTAAACGCTCTGCTTTCGGCGCAGGAGGCGCTTTCGGAGGCGGAAAAGCAAATCCGCTTCAACGGCGTTTTTCCGCAGTGTCTCGAAATCTGCATGGCTAAAATTCTCGAGCAGAACGACCGCTGACGCCTTTTTCACAAAACCAAAGATCGTCTCCCGCGGGACGTGTGCCCGTCGGACGGAGATAAAGGAATAGTTATGACAAAAGTAGTGGTAATCAAATTCAAAAACGGCGGAAAGCTGTATTACTTTTCGCCCCGACAGGGCGAGGTCTATGAAAGGAATATGCCCGTCGTCGTCGAGACGGCGCGGGGGCTGGAGTTCGCCTGGGTAGCGTATCCCGAACGCGAAGTGGAGGACAAGGAAGTGGTGCAGCCGCTGAAGCCGATCATTCGTATCGCCACCCAGCGCGACAAGGAATTTTATGCGGCGTGCGAGGCGAAGAAGCCGCAGGCCATGCAGGTCTGCAAGGAAAAAATAGCCAAACACGGGCTGGAGATGAAGCTGATCGACTGCGAATACACATTCGACGGCACAAAGATCGTCTTTTATTTCACTTCCGCAGGCAGGGTGGATTTCAGAGAGCTTGTGAAAGACCTTGCCTCCGTCTTTCATATCCGTATCGAGCTCAGGCAGGTGGGCACGCGGGACGAAACGAAATATCTCGGCGGAATCGCTCCCTGCGGACGAGTCTGTTGCTGTGCGGGCAATATGCCCGAATTTAAAAAGGTGAGCATCAAAATGGCAAAAACGCAGGGCCTGTCCCTGAATCCGGGCAAGATCAGCGGCCTTTGCGGGCGGCTGATGTGCTGTTTAAGTTATGAGAGCGAATACTACGCCGACGCCTATAAAAAGATGCCCAAAACGGGCTCGGAGGTGGGCACGCCCGAAGGCAAGGGAACGGTCGTCTCCGTCAATATGCTGAAGATGACGGTAAAGGTAAAGATAGACGACCACAACGGCGGCCTTATCTTTAAGGATTTTCCCGCCGAGGACATTCGTTTCAAAAAGGGACAGCAACAGGAGGAAGAGGATTCTTCAACCGAAGTTTCCGAATGATCTCGTCCCTGCCCCGTCCGTTTCTCTTTCCTATCAGTAAATTTCCCCGCTAAAGCGGAAAAATATTTACCGACAAAAGTCTCCGTCCTTAAAAAAGACGGAGACTTTTTTATGCGAGCCGAACGACGACGAGAGAGGCGCCCGATTCCCTTTGCAGGGAGACGGCGATATCGAGCGAGTAAAGCTGAAGAGCAAGGACGTCGCCCGCGTTCAGTATGCAGATCGAGGAGGCGAAAAAGCAAGAATTTCCGCCCGAACAGGCGCGGACGGTTTCCGGAAGGGGAACGCCGTTTTTCACAATCCGCGATTTCAAGGAAGCTGCTTGCACCGTACGGACGTCGTACGTCATAAAATACGTTCCCGCTTTCTCTACGGTAAAGGAAGTAAAACTTTCGCCGGGCGTAAATCCTCTGCTCACGAGGAAGCGGTTCAACGGCACGGCCGTGCCGTGCGCGGATACTTCCAAAATCGTTCCGCCCGTATTCACCGCGGAAAGGTGGGCGGTCGTATAATTTTTTCCCGCCGATCCGCGCGGCCCCCGAGGTCCCTTCGGCCCTTCGATCAGCTTCACCCGCTCGCTGCTGCAAGGGTATCCGTCCCGATCGAACCCGTCGCACTTAAAATATTCCGCCATACCCGTCTCCCGCTGTCCGTTCGGCTAAAAACGCCGCTTATTTTCTTTGTTATCTTATGAACGGCGGAAAAAAAGTGTGAAAAAAGAGCCTAAGCTTCGGCTCTTTACACGTTAAAAACGGGTTTTCCTTTTTTCAAAAAACAGTTAAGCGTATGAGCGGCGCCCCCTTTTTCCTTTCGGCAATAGGCGATCAAAGCGTCCGCCCGTTCCGCCATATAAGCGTTCCGCCGCTGCATACAGCCTCTGAAATATCTCTCGGCCAAAAGAATCTTTTCGTCGCACGCGGCGAGGATTTTTACGTATCTCTTTTTATCCTCAAAGGAAAAATATTTTTCCTGCCCGTCGCACGGGATACACGCCGCCAGACGGAGAAAGGGAAGCTTTCTTTTCAGTTCTACAACGCATTCGGCCGCATACAGATCAAAACCCGCCGCCATGCCGCAGTAAAAGAGGCTGACTCCCCTCGAAACGCAGCTTTCGATTTCTTTTTTCAGCCGTTCGGGGTCGAAATCCTCCCCGAGGCGCCGATGTCCCGTAAAGGCGCAGGAATTAATTTTTTCCGTCGTCTCTATGCGCAGCTGTTCCATCTCTCCCCCTTTTCCGCCGTCTCAGCCCTGCCCTCGTCAAAGGGGAGACTTTCTCTCTTTTCCGTTGCCGCGGGGATATTTCGCGGGCGTGGGCTTAGTCTTTTCGATGATCGCCAGGCTCCTGTCCCCGTACCCTTCGGGCAGGGAATACAGAGCCACCTCTCTTTTTTTCCCGCCGAGCTCCCTATACGCGCTTTCCGCCTCGTCTATCTCCGAGACGTCGCCGCTCTTATAGGCGACGAAGGCGCCGCCGACCTTCACGAAGGGAAGACAATATTCGCTCAGGGTGTTCATTCTGGCCACGGCGCGCGCCACGGAATAATCGAACTTTTCCCTGTATCTTTCCTCCCTTGCCGCGTCCTCTGCACGAATATTCAAAATATTCATTCCTTTCAAACCGAGGTTATCCACAACCGCGCGCAGAAATTCACACTTTTTCCCCACGCTTTCCAACAAAGTAAAGGATAAATCCTCCCTCAAAAGCTTCAGGACGACAGAGGGAAACCCCGCGCCCGAACCGATCTCAGCCACGGACGCTCCCCTTTTGAAAACGCCGCTCCCCGCGCTGCTGTCGAGAAAATGCTTATAGAACACGTCCTTCTCTTCCGTAATGGCCGTGAGGTTGTATTTTTCGTTATAATTGAGCAAAAGTGAGCGAAAACGCTCAAATTCCGCCCTTTTTTCACCCTCGATCGCCCGTTGATTTTCTTCTAAAATCCTTTGAATATCCATCATATTTCCATTATAGCATACCGAGGAAAAAAATTCAAGCGTTCTGTCGGAAGTTATAAAAATCGTCTTTCCGCCGCAATTAAATTTTCTGCATAAAAGAATTCCTGTTTTTCCGCCGCACCTTGTCCACAGATTGAGGACAACCTTATCCACAATGTGAACAACTTTTGTGGATAACTTTTTCAAACAGTATTTTTATTTATATTTTTATTATTTTTATAAATACGTTACGGACGATCAACATCGGGTTGTCCACTTATTCACATTTGATTCACAATTTTATCCACAAAAACAGGCGAACTTGTCCACAATTTTTTTCCGTATAAACGCGTTAATTGACGTCCATTAACGTTGAAAAAGGGTCGTTTTTTGTCGAAAATCAAAAGTTATCCACAATTCCACCGTCCCTATTACTAATACTAATAATACCTTTTTTAACAAAATAATCAACGTGGAGCGGGAAAGCGGAGCCTTTTTATGAGATTTTTACGGAATACCAAGAAGTAGCGCGGCCGAGAAATTTTTTGGAAAAAATTTATAAGGGAAAAAGGTTTTTGCTTGCCAAAAAGCAATATATATGGTAAAATGATTCCGAGTTGAAAGAAGATCCCCGCCGCAAAACGGCGGCGGCAAAAAAGGAGCGGAAAACTATGAAATTTATATGCGACGGGCTCGTCCTTTCGGACGCGGCGGTGACGGTAAGCAAAGCGTGTTCCACCAAGACGACGACTCCCGTGCTCGAATGTATCAAAATCGGAGCGCAGAACGACGTGGTGACGCTGCTCGCCTACGACGGCGAAATCTCCATCGAAAAGAAAATAAAGGCGGACGTCCTCGAAGAGGGCGAAATCTGCGTCAACGGCAGATTTTTTTCCGATTTCATCGGCAAGGTGTCGGGCATGAACGTGGTGATCTCCACGGGGGACAAGGGGCTCGAAATCCGTTACGAGGATTCCGAATCCTTTATGCAGGCGCTTCCCGCGTCGGAATTTCCCTCGATCAAGGGGGAAGCGGGGGAAGAATATTTCGAAGTGAAGGAGGCGGCCCTCAAAGCCCTCATCTCCAAGACGGTATTCTGCTGCGCCACCGACGAAAGCAGGCCTATATTAAAGGGCTGTCTGCTCGAGACGGAGGGAGGAAAGCTGCACGCGACCGCGCTCGACGGCTACCGCATGGCGGTTTCTCAATGCGAAGCGGCGGGCGGAAACGGCAACGTCAAGATCGTGTGCCCCGCGCGCACCCTCACCGAAATTTCGAGGATGCTCGAGGGCGGAGACGAAACGCTTAAAATTTACGTCGCAAAAAACATGCTGTTCGTCAGCGTGGACGATACGGTGCTCACCTCCCGCCTCTATACGGGCGAATTCGTCAACAAGAGCAATATTTTCCCGCCCGCGTTTTCCACGCAGTTCTGCGTTTCGCGCGCCGAGCTGATCGAGAGCGTGGAGCGCGCGTCCGTGCTCATCCGCGGGGATAAAAACAATCTGATCATTTTCGAGGTCAAGGGCGGAAATATCCTCATCACCGCCAATTCGGAGATCGGCAACGTGTCGGAGTGCGTCAAGGGCGAGATGTCGGGCAAGGAGCTTAAGATCGCCATGAACGGAAAATTTATGCTCGACGCGCTGAAGGCGCTCGACGAAGATACGGTAAAACTTTCCTTCAATACGCCCATCGCGCCCTTTACTTTGGAAAATAAGGACAGCCAGGAAAGCTCTTATTTGATTTTGCCCGTCAGAACCACCGCATAATCGCTTGACGGGAGAATTAAATTTGCGCTATAATGATAAAAGAGGCTTTTTCCGAAAGAAAAGAGCTTTCTTTTCGACGAAGCAAAACCCCGGCTTTTAAGGACCGCGAGACGCGCGGCGCCGGTAAAAAATAAAAACAAATCAAAAAACAGGAGACAAACGACATGAAAAGAACGTATCAGCCCAAAAAGAGAACGAGAAACAAGGTTCACGGCTTCAGAAAGAGAATGGCTTCCACGGCGGGAAGAAAGGTGCTGAAGAGAAGAAGAGACAAGGGCAGAAAGAAGCTTACCTACTAAGGGACAAGCGCCCGGACGGGAAAGGCCGCAGTACAGTTTTGTAAATGCGGCTTATTCGTTATTATCCGCGCTTTTTAAGGCAGGGCGACGGCGGGAAACGGAAGCGGGAGAAACGCATGGAATATTTGAGAGTTAAAAAACAAGCGGACTTTCAAAAGCTTTTTTCGAAAGGCAGGCGGGCGTTTTCCCCTTCCCTCACGATGATCTGTATGCCCTCTCCGCAGACGCGCATGGGCATCTCGGTGGGAAAAAGGCACGGCAAGAGCGTGCAGCGCAATCGGATCAAGCGGCTGCTTCGGGAAGCCTTCCGCGCGGAACTCAAGGAGATGAAGGGGACGTGGACAATCGTGCTCGTTCCCAAAGTCAGGGACGAATACGAGCTTTCCACCTTTAAAAAACATTTGAAATGTATGATAAAAAAGGAAAAACTGTAAGCGTGCGTTTTTTCTTTCTCGCAAGGGAAAACGCGAAATATTTGAGAAAAAGGGTTTTCAGGCCCTATCTCAAAATGCTTTGCATGCGGCTGATCCTCTTTTATCAGAAACATCTGTCGAAACATACCTGCCTCTATCGTCCTACCTGCTCGCAGTACACGCTGGAGTGCATCAACAACCACGGCGCTCTTTTTGGGATACTCTTGGGCGCGTGGCGGATATTGAGATGCAATCCCTTTTCCAAAGGGGGATATGATCCCGCGCCGGAAAATTATTTCAAAAGGCGCTGGGTGCTCTGAATTTTTTCAAAGTCTCATCAAAAAAGGTTAATTGAAATAGAATAATGAACTTTCTCAATTTATTGGCAAGCGATCCCGTCATTCCCTTTCTGGGAAGGACGTACGATATTTCCCTCAACTGGCTCGGACATTTAATCCGCGTCCTCATCGAGGGCATAGGCGTCGTCGGCATCGGCATCATCGTATTTTCTGTCATTTTGAGGCTTGTCGTCCTCCCTTTCGATATCTATCAAAGGGTGACGATGAGAAAGCAGAACATCAAGATGAAAGAAAATAAGGATAAGATGGAGAAGCTGCAGAAGCAGTATGCGGGCGACAAGGCGATGTATAATCAAAAGCTGATGGAAATGTATAAGGAAAACGGCATTTCCATGTTTTCGTCCTGCCTTCCCGCGATTATTTCGCTGGTCGTGTTCATCGTCGCCATCAACGCCTTCAACGCCTTTTCACAGTACGCCAATATGCAGAACTACAATCTGATGGCCAACTCGTACAACGAGTACCTCAACCCCTACTGCGCGGAGCTGAAGGCGGAAAATATCGACGATAATTATATCATTACGAAAGAGAACGAGGACGGAACCGTTACGCAGACGAGGCATATTCTCGTCAGGGAAACCGCGGATTCTCAAAGCGGGAAAACGAAGTGTATCTATTATACGCTGATCTACAATGAAAATTACGCCGAAAACGATTACCGATATATAAAAGACACGGAAAAGACCTACTACGTAGATGCCGAAAGGCTTTACGCAAGCTCCGAAAAGCTTGAAAACGCCGACGGGTCCGCGACGACCTGGAAGGAACGGGTCGATGCGCTCGTGTCCGCTTCCGCGGATACGGAGACGCCTATAAAAATGAAAAACGCCTGCCGCGAGGTTCTCGTTTCCGCCGCGCAGGACAATGTGAAGCATACGTACGACACCGAAGTGGTCAAGCGTATGAAATTTCTTTGGGTAAAAAATATCTGGGCGACGGACGCGACCTTTAAGCACCCCGTGCTCAATTATAACGATTTCAAAAGCTCCGTGAGCAACGGAAAATTCTCCGTCGATGGAGAAAAAGTGAAATTTGCCAACATCAGCGGACATACCGACGCCTATAATCAGGGAAGCTACGACGTCGTTACGGCCAAGCTCTCCGCGGAAAAATCGCAGTTCAACGGCTATTATATCCTGATCGTGCTTTCGATAGGCACTATTCTGCTTCAGCAGTTTGTCTCCATGCGTTCGCAGAAGGAACAGACGCAGTATTCCTCGGTGGACGGGCAGGGCATGATGAATCAGAAGATGATGCTCATCATCATGACGGTTATGTTTGCGATCTTCGCGTTTATGTACAGCGCGGCGTTCTCTATCTACATGGTCACGAGCAATATCCTATCCCTGATCATGACGCTGGTCATCAACAAGGTTGTGGAGATCGTCCTTAACAAAAAGGAAGAAAAGGCGCTTCAGGAGCAGTACAACAAGCGTTTTCCGGGACGGGTTTACGTTCCCGAAAAGGATAAAGACAAAAAAGCGGGAAAAAAGAATAAAAAGTGACGCCTGCAATAAAAAGGAGTAAAAAATGAAACGGGAGTATCAGGAATTTACGGGAAAGACGGTGGAAGAGGCCGTCCAGGACGGCTTGAGAGAGCTCGGGCTGAAGGAAGAGGAAGCGGACATCCGGGTTTTGGAGGAGGGGAAGAAGAAATTATTCGGATACGTAAAAGCGCGCGTGGAAATCGCCCCCAAAGGCGGAGACGAAGAAGCCGAAGCGTCGGCCGAGGCGGAAGAGGCAAAGGAACCCGAAGAAAGGCAGACGGAGGTCCACTGCGACGCGAACGGCCGCACCGACGGAGAAAGAGCTGTCGAGTTTTTGGAAGGGCTGTTTGACATTCTCAAAATCACGGCCTGCACGGAGCTTCGCAGGGAAGAGGAAAAGATAGAAATCAACGTTACCGCGGCCAATACCAACGCGGTGATCGGCAAGCGCGGCGCGATGCTGGACGCCATTCAGACGATCGCGGGAGCCGTGGCCAATACGGGCCGCGACGAATACAAAAGAGTTGTGGTCGATTGCGAAAATTACCGCGAAAACCGCGAACTCACGCTGCAAAATCTTGCCAACAAGCTGGCGGAAAAGGCGATCCGTTTCGAAAAGAAGCTCAAATTGGAACCCATGAACCCGTACGAGAGGCGGATCATTCACGCCGCGCTTTCGGGCAGGGAGGACGTGACCACGCAGAGCGAGGGCAAGGAGCCGTACCGCTATATCGTGATCGTGCCGTCCAACGTGCGCTATCCCGACCGCCCCGCGTCCCCCGCGAGAGAGGAACGCCCGCAGAGAGGATACGGCGGCCGCGGCTATAACGGCGGATACAGAAAACCCTACGATAAGGATTTGAGCCGCGACGGCGAAGGCTACAAAAAACCGTACAACCGCGAGGGGGGCTATAAAAAGCCCTACAACAAGGATTACGGCCGCGACGGGGAAAGATACGGAAAACCCTACAATCGCGACGGAGAGGGCTATAAGAAGCCCTATAACAAGGATTACGGACGCGACGACGGATACAGGAAGCCGTATAACCGCGACGGAGAGGGGTATAGAAAGCCTTACAACAGGGATTCGGAACGCGGCGAGGGCGGAACGGAGCTCAACGGCGAACGCAAGCCCTACGACAAGCCCCGTACCTCTTCTTATAAAAAGCCCTCGTCCGATTTCTTCGGGACGTATCTGGGCAACAGCAAGGACAATCAGGATAAAGAATAGAAACGGACGAAAAAGGACGGGACCTAACCCGTCCTTTTTTCCTTCGATACGATTTTCGGAAAAATTTCACAAAAAACCCTTGACTTTTCCGAAATTTGTGATATAATATATCTAAACTGAACAACAAGCTTGACAGACTGACGATACTGCAAGTTGAGGGAGTAATTTGCGCACGGTTCCTTTCGGGATCATACGTAACGAAATCCGACTTCTAACGGAAGGGCAAATCCGTTCGGATGGCTTTTAAAAAATGAGACTCATGCACTGTGTGGAAACATACGATGTATGGGTCTTTTTCGGTAAAAATGCACGGCTCGTCCACGGCGCGGAAGGAAAATTCCGCTCCGCCCCGCAACGTTCGTCCGCTCGGTAGAAGAGCGAAAAAGCTTTTGGTTCGGTCGGCTTGCAAGCAAAAAAGCTCGAAAAGGAGATTTTTATATGAATTGGTACAATTCTTTGACGACGCCGGAAAAAATTTATTTTTACATCGCCGTTATAGGCACGGTGCTGCTCGTCATTCAGATTATTATGATGATTTGTTCCTTCGGCGGCGGAGCGGACGCCGATGCTGACGGCGATTTCGGCGGAGACGGGGCGTTTGATTCGGCGGACGGGGATCTCGGCATTTCCCTGTTTACGATCAAGGGGTTGACCGCCTTTTTTGCCATCGGCGGCTGGGTCGGGCTTTTGATCCTTCAGATCAATTCCAAAAACATCGCCCTTGCGATCGTTTTGTCTCTGGTCTCGGGGTTGGGATCCATGATTTTAGTTGCGCTGGCCTTGAAGGGCATTGCAAAATTACAGTGCAACGGCAACCTCGACAAAGAAAAACTGATCGGAAAAGAGGCCAGCGTGTATGTATCCATTGCGCCTTCCCGCACGGGCAGGGGCAAGGTTGTGCTCACCGCGCAGGGCGCTTATACCGAGCTTGACGCCGTCACGGACGAAACCGAGCGTATCCCCGTGGACGAGAGGGTGGTCATCACGGAAATCGGCGCCGATTACATGGTAGTGAAGAGAATTTCGACAGTCGCCGCGGAGGAAAAAGAAAAGGAAGAAAAAATCCAAACGGACGACAAAAAAGATTTGTGAGAAAAGATTAAAAAAGGTGTTAAGGAAAACGCGCTCTGCGTTTGACCGATATAAAAATTTAAGGAGAAAAAGAAAAAATGTTTAATCACGCATTGCTTGCCGCAACGGGCGTAGGCGTAGTCGTCGCCATCGTCGCGGTGCTCATCGTATTTATGCTGCTTCTGGTCATCATGACCCGAATCAAAACCTGTCCGTCGGATAAAGTGCTGGTCGTCCACGGTAAGATAGGCAAAAACAAAGACGGCACGTACAGAAGCGCCAAATGTATGCACGGCGGCGTCACCCTCGTGGTGCCCTTCCTGCAAAAATATACCTTTCTCGACCTCACCCCGCTTTCGATCAGCGTCGATCTCAAAAGCGCGCTGTCCAAGCAGAATATCCGTATCGACGTACCCTCTATTTTTACCGTCGGTATCTCTACCGATCCCGCGATCATGCAGAACGCGGCGGAACGTCTTTTGGGGCTTACGCTTCAGAATATTTCCGAGCTTGCGAAAGATATTATTTTCGGTCAGCTTCGTCTGGTTATTGCGACGATGGATATCGAGGAAATCAATGCCGACCGCGATAAATTCCTCGACGCCGTTTCCCGCAACGTGGAGGGCGAGCTGAAAAAGATAGGCCTCAAGCTGATCAACGTCAACGTGACGGATATTTCCGACGAATCGGGCTATATCACCGCATTGGGTAAGGAAGCCGCCGCGAAGGCGATCAACGACGCGAAAGTGTCCGTCGCCGAGGAGGACAGAAAGGGCTCCGTCGGTCAGGCGAACGCGAAGATGCAGGAAAGAATTTCCGTCGCGGAAGCCGAATCCGCCGCAATTACGGGCGAAAATAAATCGAAAGCGGAAATCGCGCAATCCAAGGCAATTCTGCGCGAAAAGGAAGCCGAGTCGCTGAAGATCGCCGTTTCCGCGGAAAAGATTCAGGAGGCGAAGGCCCTCGAGGAATCCTATGCCGCGCAGAGGGAAGCCGAAGTCGCGCGTGCCGAAAGGGAAAAGGCCACCCGCGAAGCGGATATCATCGTCGCCGCGGAAATCGAAAAGAAGAAAATGGAAATCGACGCGGAAGCGCAGGCCGAACAGATGCGCCGCAAGGCCAGAGGCGAGGCGGACGCCATTTTTGCCAAGATGGAAGCGGAAGCCCGCGGTATTCAGGAAAAGCTGTCCCGTCAGGCGGAAGGTCTTTCCAATATCGTAAAGGCCGCAGGCTCTGCGGACGAGGCCGTTCGGCTGATGATTACCGAAAAGCTGGAGAATATCGTTTCCGAACAGGTAAAGGCAATTTCGGGGCTTAAGATCGACAAGGTTACCGTTTGGGACAACGGCGAAAACAAGGACGGAAAGACCTCTACGGCAAATTTCCTTTCGGGTATGCTCAAGAGCCTGCCGCCTCTCGAGGAAGTGTATAACATGGCGGGGCTGTCCCTGCCCAAGATCGTGGCGCCGCAGAAGGCGGAGGACGCCGCGGCGGAAGCAAAGGAAAACGGAGCGGAAGCTTCCGTAAAGAACAAAAAAGAAAACAAATAATGCATTTCTGACAAGAAAAATACGGCGCGGGGCGGAACGGCGGTAGCCTTTCCGCCTCGTATTCGCCGACGGAAAGAAAAGAGAAAATGAAAGAGAATTTTGAAGAAGATAAGGAAAAAAAAGACGAACCCGCCTGGTACGAAAAGAGAACGGACGGCACGGCGTGGTTTGAAACGAATTCCGATTTGGAAAAGGATTTTTCCCGACGCGGCGATAAGACAGGGGAGGAAAGCGCTCGGGAAAAGGCGCTTCCGAAAGAGGAAGAAAGATATTTCGACTTTTCAAAGGAAGAAGCGGGCGGAGAGACGGAAGCCTTGAACGAAACGGTTTTTCCCTTTTCCGAAAAAGAAACGACACTTCCCGAAGAAAGCGTTTTTACGGAAGAAAAAACGGAAAGCAAAGAAAAGCCTTCGGACGAAGAAGACGGGGGGACGGCCCTGCCCGTTGCCCACAATTGGGAAGAACAAGGAAAAATTTATCTGCCCGACCCGCCCCCGCCCTTCGAGCTTGATAAAATCGTCAATCAGCGGGAGTACATAGAAAAAAATTTCGCTTTCAACGGCGCTTTGAAACAGATGCGTTGCGGAAAAGGAAATTTGAAAAATGTAAGGGTAAGCAATCTCTTCGGGTGGGCCTGTATCGGGGTGGGATTGATTGTGCTTTCCGGCCTGATTTTTCCTTTTGTGAAATTTTTGGGCGCTGCTTTTGCGGCCGGGGGCTTCGTGCTCCTGTGCGCAAAATTGATTTTTGCACGTAAAAAAGTCCCCTATACCGAAAAAGCGTCGGAGTTTTTCCTCATTAAGCCCTACGCGGCGGAAATGGAATTCAGCCCGCCGCCGTCCTGGGAAGGAGATGAAGTTCGGCTTCACGCTTTGAAATTGTACTATATAGACAACGGGAAATTAGGGGCGCAGATCGAACATCAGGCGACGACCGACTATATTTACAGCAAAAAACAGCTGGATAGGCTGGTGGAAGCGTTTCTTGCGGGAAAGCTCGTCGTCGCATGCCGAAAGGGGTTCATGAGCGAGCTGGCCGTGATCTGCGAGCCGGGATATTATCTCCCCGACGACCCTCATTTTTGAAGGGACAGGGCGGAGGTTGCGCATAAATGACGGCGCGGAGCGTTAAAACGTTTGCTTTTGCGCTCCGTTTGTTATATAATAAAGAAAAAACGGAGCGAAGGCATGAAATTCGTATTCAGCGACGGAGAACAGCTCGGCGTCTATAAAGACGGCGCCGTGCAGAAGTTCGAAAGCAATTATATCGTACACTACCGCGAGACGGCGGTGAGAAGCGCAAAAACCAAGGAATGGAAAACGCAGGGGCACGCGGCGGAGCTGATGGAGGAGGGATATCTGTTCGGCGGTCGGGGCGAAACCTCGGTCACCGCCGCGATCCACGGCGTAGCGCTTACCGAGGACGAAAACCGCATTGTTTATGCCTTTTCCGTCAACGATTCGTCGGGAATCTATTCCAAGCTTTTGGACGACGAAATCAGGACGGAAGCGCATATCGTCTCCGCCAACGACGTGGAATTTATGTCCGTCTCGTATAACTCCGACGGGGAGATGCTGGCCGCCGTGCAGGTGGATTCCGTCACCTCGCGCATCGCGCTCTTTCCCAAAGGCAGCGGCGATTACAAGTGTATCACGGGCGGAGACAGTCTCGACGAAAATCCTTCGTTCGACCGCAGCGGAAACGCCGTCCTCTTTAACTCCTACGGGGTGGGCAGGGACGGAAACAACAACTTTATCGAATACATGCCCTCGGAGATCTATCGGCTTAACCTCTCTACTTTGGACGTGGAGGCGATCGCTTCCGATCCCAAATATTCCTACATAAAACCCCTTTCGGACGCCGACGGAAACGTATATTGCATCAAAAAACCGAACAGGGAAAGGTCGGGCGGCAATCCGCTGGTGGAGGTTCTGCTCATTCCCGTGAGGATCGTACAGGCAATCGCGGGCTTTATTTCCACGTTTGTCATGTGCTTTTCGGGAAAGTCGCTCGTTTCGGGCGGCGCGGTGGATTCGGGCGGGGGCGCGGCGAAAAACGGCAAGCGCGACGCGAAAAAGGTGTTTATCAACAATAATCTTCTCAATGTGGATAAAGAGTTGAAAAAGAATAAAAAGCAGGAGGATTACGGCTTCATTCCCTCCTCGTGGAAGCTGGTGAAGCTCGCTCGGGGCGGCGAGGCGGAAAAGGAGCTGGCTTCGGGCGTGGCGGATTTCTGTCTCGTGGAGGAAAACGGAAAAAAGGAATTCGTCTATACCAACGGCAAGCATATTTTTTCCGTGGAAGAGGGACAGAAGCGGAAAAAGCTGACGGACGTCGATTTCTGTCTGAAGGTAGGTTCGATGGGCGACGCGAAGGCGGCCGACGAGAGAAACTTTTTCGATTTTATTTAAGGTGAACCATGAAATTCAAAAATCCCCTGCTTGTCGTCAAAGACATGGTTGCCTCAAAAGCCTTTTATAAGGAAATTCTCAACCTTCGCGTCGTTCTCGATTTCGGCGCGAACGTCACTTTGACGGGCGGCGTATGCTTGCAGACGGAGGAAAGCTGGAAGGGATTTATCCGCTCCGAAGCCGTATCCTACGGCGGGCAGGACGCTGAGCTCTATTTTGAGGAGGACGACTTTGACGCTTTCGCGGAAAGGCTGAAAGCGACGGACCGTGTAAAATACGTGCATCCCGTATTCGAACATCGCTGGGGCCAGCGCGCCGTGCGCTTTTTCGATCCCGACGGGCATATCGTGGAGGTGGGCGAAAACATAAACGCGGTGTGCGCGCGTTTTGCCGTTGCGGGTATGACGGAGGAGAAAATCGCCGCGCGTATGGACGTGCCCGTTTCCTACGTCCGCGCCCATAGGAAAAAATCAGAGAGTTTGTAAGGAAAAATCCCCCGAAGGGCTCGGAGCTGCCCTTCGGGGGATTGTGTTTTCAACCGTTAATTTATTTTTTGCCGCTCGCCGTTGTCGGACAGAAGCGCATAAAGAACTGTTTCCAACCGTTATTTTGTTTCTTTTTGCCGTCTGTTTCCCAAATCGGAAAAGGCGGCGATATTTTTTTCGCGCATGTGTTTGACAAAAAAATAGAGGGGAACACCCAGGGCATATACCCAGATCGCTTCCGTCGCGGCCAGGGAGCCGACCAGCGCCCAATAGGTGGCCGTCCGCGTTCCGTAGGACAGATCGCCGCATAAAAACACGATAACGACGGGAATGACAAAGGCGTTTAACAGCACGGGAAAGAGCCCGCCGAGCGCGATTTTCGAAGCGTTATTTCTGAAAAATTTTCCGATAAGCCAGGTCCCTGCGGCGGCGAAGAGGGTCGCCAGAGAGCCGATAAACACGTCGTAAATCCAAAACGGGGAGGCTACGTTTGCCAGCATACACCCGATATAGAGCGCGGGCACCGCCTCGGGAAAGAAGAGGGGCAGGATACAGAGCGCCTCGGCGGGTCGTATCTGCACAAAGCCCTGATAGGACAGCGCGCCGAACGCATAAGTAAGAGCGACGTAGAGGGCCGCGATGATCCCCGCGCGGCAGAGCCGCTTAGCAGTAAAAAATCCTTTCATATTCAATTATACCTCGGTTTTTTTATTCGGAAGTGTTCTCCGAAAACCTTCCGTAGCCCGTATTATAGCATTTTTTATCCCGCGTGTCAATTTTTTTGACCCGATAAAAAAGGAGCCCCTCGAAAAAGGGGCTCCAAGAAAGAGAAAACGTTCAGAATTTGATAAACATACCCAAAAGCTTGGTCAGCGGGTTATCGTTGTAAAGGTATTTGAGCACCAGCGTCTTGTCGAAGAAGGTGGTGATCGGTTCGGCGGGGATCAGCGAAAGGACGGCCAGAATCAGACAGATAAACAGCACGGCTTTCAGCGCGCCGATGACGAAGCCCAGAAGCCCGTTGAGGGCCGCCGCCACCGACCAGGAACGGACGATAGAGGTAAGTATCTTTTCTACGATGAGCAGCAGAAGCTTTACGACGACGAATATGACGAGCCCCGAAATCAAAAGGCCTACAAACTGCGCCACTACGGGCGCCGCCTGATTGGCGAGGGTCGTACCGGGCGCTAAGTTGTTTACCTCGCCCAGCTTTTTGGCGAGGACGTCTTTGATAAAGCCGGGCAGATTTACGCTCTCGAGCGCGGCGTTTATGCCCGTGGCGGAGATGTCCGTGTCAAAGCCCTTGATTTTAAGGAAAGAGGTTTCGAATTTTCCGCTGAAAAATTCGGTCATGCCGAACGCGGAGTCGATCCAGCCTAAAACGGTGGAAGCTAAAGCGAAGGCCAAGATCAGGGCCGCGAGCGTGGAGACGAGGCCGAAAAAGCTTTTGACGAAGCCTTTTTTGAGGCCCGCGAAAGCGCAGATGATTAATATGGCGGCGCAGACGAGGTCCGCGATGTATCCCGCTTGAAAAGAAGCTAACAAATTTGCCATTTGTTTTGTCCTCCCGATTGTTTTTTGACGTATGCGAGGTCTTTTATCCCCCGCAACGCTTTATTATTTTAACATATATTTTCACAGAATTCAAGTCTTTGGAGGCGGGCGTCCGATTTTTTGCCCGCGGTATGTATAAGAGGGATAAAAAGGGCAATAATCCTTTCGATTGTACGCGTATTTTGTTTTCGAAGGAGCCCTTTCCATGGAATATTGTTTTAACCTTTTCAATAAGCTTGCCGCCGACGGAACGGCGATGGCCGTAGAAAAATTTTTGCGCTCGGCGCCCGAAGCCGCCCGCGGCGGGGGAACCAAACGCCCGGCGGAGAAGTCTCCCGAGGAGGAGCTTGAGCTTCCCGTCGTGCTGTGTATCGGCAGCGACCTGGCGATCGGGGACAGCCTGGGGCCGATCGTCGGCTCGATGCTGAAATATAAGACGCAGGGACTAAACTGTTTTTTATACGGAACCCTTTCCGCGCCCGTCACGGCCAAGGAAATCAAATATATGCGCACCTTTCTGCGCGAGACGCACCGCGGCAGAAAAGTGATCGCCGTTGACGCGGCCGTGGGCAGCGAAGGGGATATCGGCCTCATCAAGGTAAACGACGCGCCCCTCTTTCCCGGAGCGGGAGCCAATAAAAAGCTGGGCAGCATCGGCGACCTTTCCGTGATGGGGATCGTCGCGGAAAAATCCCTTTTAAGCTACGGCCTGCTCAATACCACCCGGCTGAACCTCGTCTATTCGATGGCGGAGATTATCTCCGACGGCCTCTCCTCTTTGCTTTGGGAAATGCACGGCAGAAGCCGCCGCCGCAATATCGTTTAAGGAGACGCCGCGCGATGTGATCGCTCGATTATCGCAAAGTATGTATTTTTGCGAGGTTGCCTTGAAAATAAAGAGTTCCGTCAGGGGGATATTTCCCCCTTATTTTTTTGCCCGCGGGACGCGCCCGATACAAATATTCATATGGGGATGATTGTGGATAACTCCCTTTTTACCGAAACATATGGTCGCTTCAAAGGGGGAAACAGGGGGATTTCGGTCGAAAAAATCTGACTTATCCCCAAAAAATTGGCTTAGTTCTCCCCAAACAGATACTTTTCCACACTCTTTTTTATAACTCTGTGGATAAGTTATCCACAATTTGCTTGAAAATTGGGGATAAAAGGGCTTGAAAAGAGACAAAAATGCATTAGTATGTGTATTTGTCGGAAAAGTTATCCACAAAATAAAAAATTTTAATGTGGACAACCCTTTTTTATCCACATTCGCCGTGGATAACTTAAGTTCAGGCGGGGAATTTTTTCTCTCATAATTTCATGTCAACCGTATTTTTTCAAAAAATCCGCCGCGTTTTCGTCAGCCGAGGAAGAATACGGAAATATTGCCGTTGCTCGTGCGGACGGTAAGGGCTTTGTCGCCCGCGGCGGTATCGGCGAGGTTGTTGCTGCCGTTGGAGGTGCTTGCGTCGATCCTGAAATCCTCCGCCGTCCCTACGACCGTGGCGTTGATCGCGCCGTTGCTCGTCTTGAGCACAATTGAATTGGCGGCGAGCAAGGTCTGCGCGTCGATCTTGCCGTTGGAGGTTTTTAAGTAGATATCGGCCGCGGTAAGAAGGTCGGTTTCAAATTTTCCGTTGCTTGTTTTTGCCGTAATGGACGAAGCGGAAATATTGCTCAACAGCATGGCGCCGTTGCTGCTTTCCGCCGTGAGGTTGCCCGTAAGCGTCAGATTTCGTACGCTGATTTTTCCGTTGGAGGTAGCAAGATACGCGCTCTTTGCCGAAAGCTCGCTCTCGGACGAAAGCGCCCCGTTTCGGGTCTTGACGGAAAAATGTTCGTAGCTCTCCTCGGGAAGCCGCACCGTGACCAGGGGCGTTTTGAAAGTGAGAGAGAAAAAGCGACGGTACCATTCGACCTTTACCGAAGTGAGGGAAAAGACGCCCTCCTTGTATTCGGGGACAAACTTCACGACGGAGTTTTCCTCGTAGGACACGCTGAATTCCGAAACGTCCTCCTCCGCGCGGACGAGCCGTACTTCCGCTTCGTCCACGTCGATAGAGAGGGAGGTTACCTTCTCCGTCGTCGAAAAGCTTTGGAGGGAGAAGGGACCGCCCGTTTGCAGGCGGGCGGGGTCGAAGTTGGCCATTGCAAGCCCCGCGATACAGATAAGTATGCCTACGGCCAATAAAAATAGAAATATGTTTCTGGTTGTTTTGCCTTTCATTCCCGTTCCTCCCGTCTATTGACAAACATTTTTTTGATGCCCTTCAGCCATTTGCCCGCCGTCGTCCACAGGAAACGGAGCGCCCTTTTTGCGAGCGGTGCGAGGAGCATGGTTGCGGCGAACACCGTGACGGACAACCCCAAAAGCACTACTGCGACGGCCGTCTCTCCCGCAAAGAAGTGGACGACGGCCCCGACGACGCCCACCAACGACGAGAATAAAAGTACGGCGAGTACGGCGAAGAGGACTATCCACAGCGCGGCGAGCACGATCGCGCCCGAAAAGAGGAGCACGGCCGCCGTCACAAGCAGGGGAAACCAGATCGGAAAGCCGATGATTGCCAGCACGACGAACAGCGTATTGCCGCCGCTTTTCGTCCTGATACGCTCCGCGCTGCCGCGGACAATCGTTGAAAAAGAGGCGTCGGAAAGGATCTCCCGCGCTACCTCGTCGGGCGTGCCGAGATTTTTTACCGCTTCGGCCTCCGAGTCTCCCTCCTCCATTCGGTCGTCGATGATCTCCGAATAAAAGGCCAGCGATTTCTGGATTTCCTTTTTCGGAAGATTTTTCAGGCGTTTTTCCAGCGCCTTCAAAAATTCGCGTTTGTTCATGGGGTTCTTCTCCTTTCTCTGCTAATGAAATCACAAATGCGTATTACGTCCTGCCACTCCAGCAAAAAATCGTCTATCCGCCTCTTCCCCCGCTCGGTGATCGTGTAGTATTTTCTCAGCCTGCCGTTGTGCTCCGCCGCATACACCGTCAGAAAATTACTCGCTTCCAGCCGCTTCAAAATGGGATAGAGTGTGGATTCCGAAATTTCCGTCACGGGCGCCAGGTCTTTGATGATCTGGTATCCGTAGGAGTTTTTCTTCAGGAGCGTACTCAACACCAGCACGTCGAGGAAACCTCTTTTCAGCTGCATGTCCATGCCGTATGCCTCCTTACACGATATACTATACACCGCATAGTATTGTTTTGTCAAGCGTTTTTAAGTAAATTCTTTCTTCTTTTTCGGAAAAAGGGCGCACCTTGTCGGGAAAGAGGGAAGAAAGTCGAAAAGCCCGAGGGCGCGCCGCATAATTTTTTGACGAAAGTTCAAGATAATATAGGCGGCTTTTATCGGGCGGAAGCGGAAAAAATCCCGCGTGCGAAAGGGCGCGCGGAAAGCGGAAAACAATCGTGTTAAAATTGTGAATGTTTGCTAAATGTTTAGAAATTTATACTGCAAACGCTTGAAAAAAAAGCGCCCGTGTGGTAAAATGTAAAATAGCCGTAAGGTGCGGGGCGTTTGTCCCGAAGGCGTTTTCGTAAGGAGTTCTTCGCGCCCGCCGCGCGGAAAGTATCATAATTTTCAAGGAGTCAAAGCATTGAACAAGAAAACCAAGACAATCGTCTGGGTGGTCATCGCCGTCGTATTGGTGGCCGTCATCGGGCTGTTATTTATGGAATTTATTTCCCCGAGATATACTCAGATTAAAATAAGCGAGTTTATCGCCAAGGTGGAGGCGGGGGAAATCAATGAAGTAAACATCAGCAGCTATAAGCTGGAAGGACTTTTCCGCGACGCCAACGGCACCAAAAACTACTATTATTGCTTCAGCTGGAACTTTTACGCCTCCAACGATAATGTCGTTTGGCATTGGATTAATGAACTGAAGATTGCCGTAGATTACGCCAATCCCAATGCGGGCAGCATGTGGTCCACCGTTATCACGGTACTGGGCGTCGTGCTCGTGGCGGTCGTTTTCTGGCTGATCCTGCGCCAGGCTTCGGGCGGCGGAAAGGTGATGAACGTGGGCAAAACCAAGGCGCACGTGCAGAACAACCTCAAGGTGCGTTTTGCGGACGTGGCGGGCGCGGAGGAGGAAAAGGAAGAGCTTCAGGAGGTCGTCGAATTTTTGAAGACCCCCAAGAAGTTTTCCGACCTCGGCGCGCGGATTCCCCGCGGAGTTCTTTTGGTCGGCCCTCCGGGCACGGGCAAAACGCTGTTTGCAAAGGCGGTTGCGGGAGAAGCGGGCGTTCCCTTCTTCTCCGTTTCGGGTTCCGATTTCGTGGAAATGTACGTCGGCGTCGGCGCGGCGCGTGTGCGCGACCTGTTCGACCTCGCCAAAAAGAACCAGCCCTGTATCATCTTCGTCGATGAAATCGACGCGGTGGGGCGGCGCAGAGGCGCGGGGCTCGGCGGCGGTCACGACGAACGCGAACAGACCCTCAACCAGATCCTCGTCCAGATGGACGGCTTCGAGACCAACGAAGGGGTTATCGTCATGGCGGCGACCAACCGTGCGGACATTCTCGACCCCGCGTTGCTGCGTCCGGGACGTTTCGACCGTCAGATACACGTCAACCTTCCCGACGTCAAGGGACGGGAGCAGATATTGAAGGTACACGCGCGAAACAAGCCCATCGCGCCCGACGTCAATTTCAAGACGGTCGCGCGGATTACGGCGGGCTTCTCGGGCGCGGATCTCGCAAACCTGCTCAACGAGGCGGCTATTCTGGCCGCGAGAAACGGAAAGAAGCTTATCGGCAATCTCGAGTTGTACGACGGCATCAATAAAGTATTGATGGGCCCGCAGAAAAAGAGCCGCGTGGTCACCGAGGCCGACAAGCGCTGTACTGCCTACCACGAAGCGGGGCATGCGGTGCTGGCCTGCCTTTGCAAAAACTGCGACCCCGTGCACGAGGTGTCCATTATCCCCCGCGGCAACGCGGCGGGCTATACCATGACCCGTCCCGAAACGGACGACAACGACGTGTCCTACAACAAGCTCGTGGATAACATCTGCATGTCCCTGGGCGGCCGCGTGGCGGAGGAATTGGTGATCAAGGACGTGACGACGGGCGCCAGCGCCGACTTGCAGCACGTCTCCGATATCGCCCGCCGCATGGTGAAGCAGTGGGGTATGAGCGATAAGCTCGGCCTGGTGGCCTACGATTCCGATCAGCCCGTATTTATGGGCATGGAATACGAATACGGCGGCGGCGCCCGCGACGGGTATTCCGAAAAAACTGCGGCGGAAATCGACGACGAAATCAGGCGCCTGGTCGCCTCCGCGCACGAGCGCGCCGTGAAGCTTCTGACGGAAAACCGTTCCATTCTCGACAATATGTCGCGCGTGCTTGTGGAAAAAGAGACGATCTATACCGAGGAAGTGTCCATGCTCATGAACGGCGCGTCCTATGCGGAGGTCATTGCGTTTATGGACAGGGAAGAGGATAAACACAAAGATAATCCCTTTGAAAATTTCGGAAATCCTACGCCCGACCATCTGACCCCCAAGCTTTCGGGAAATAATTGAGCTCTTCGGGGCGTTAAAACAGATTGAGCCGAGAAATCTCTCGGCTCTTTGTTTATCGGAAAATATATTATGAAACACGCGAAAAAAATTTATATTCCCGCGCAGGAAGGAGAATTGAAAACCATTTCCGTCGATGATATCGAAGGCGGAGCCGAGCCCTCGGCCGCGGACGAGACGGCGCTGAAAAAGCGGGCGGCCTATCTGCTCATCAACGGCGTTCCGCCCCTTGTGGTCAATGCGGGCGCGGATGGACGCTTCCGATTGCTGGCGGGCGCAGGCGACCTGCTGGCGGCCAAAAGGGCGGGAATAGCCGAAGTCCCCGCGCGCGTCTATCATTTTTCGGAGCGGGACGCGGAGATATTCGCACTCACCGAAAATCTGAAGCGCGATTCGCTGGGGGCTATGGAAGCGGCGTATATGATGAAGCGGCTGATTTCGGAATTCGGCTGGACGCAGGACGATATTTCGCGGACTATCGGGAAATCCCGTCCCGCCGTCGCCAATACCCTCCGCCTGCTTACCCTTTCGCCCGAAGTGGTGGGGCTGGTGGAGAGCGGCAGGCTTTCGGCGGGCCATGCCCGCGCGCTTGTTCCCGTACCCGCGGAAAAACAGTATGCCTTCGCGGAGGAGGCAATCCGCCGCGGCTACTCGGTGCGCGAAACGGAGCGCGCCGTCAAGGCGTTTCTCACGCCGCCCGAGGTGCTGCAGTCGGAAAAAGCCGCGGCCGCCGCGGCCAAAAGCGCGGAGCTCAAGGCGTTTGTCGAACGGATGCGTTCGGTATTCCGTACCAAGGTGTCGCTGATCGGCAACGATAAAAAGGGACGGATTTATATCGATTATTATTCGGCGGAGGATTTGTGGCGCTTCGAGGAGATGCTGGATATGATCGAAAGCTTCGAGCGGCGGGATTGAAATTTCCCCCTGATCCTCCCGCGTGCGCGCGTATGCGACATATAATAATATTATTATTTCGTTAAAAAACGACGGTCTCATGCTTCACATGCATGAGACCGCCGCTTTTTTATAATGAGGTTAAAGCTCTAATACTTTTCCTTTCCAAAGCAGGAAAATAATGTCGAGAATCCAGAAAATCGCCGCGCCGACAAAAATCCAGATAATCCCGAGAACGATATTGGGAAGGTTCCCCTTGCAGATGCGGTAGATGCCGAAAAGGATTCCGTCGAGTATAGGTAAAGCGAAAATGATTTTTACCAGAAGCGGGAGGGAATCGATCCATTTTCTGTATGCGTCCATATAAAGCCTCCATAGAATTTTGATACTACCATTATAAGCTCTTTTGATAAGATTGTCAACATGCAAATTAAATTTTGCGGTGAAAAATTTGTTAAAAAAGAAACTTTTTTATATTTTCAGCGCTGCTCTTTCCCGTCTTTGTCCTGCGGCGGCTGCGTATTTTGAAAATTAAGCTCGGAAAGATCGGCGTGCCGCGCCTGTTTGTCGTTTTCCTCCTGCTTTTGCTTGCAAAGGAGCATCAGCCCGAAAAAGAGAAAGGCGCCGAGGCCGCAAAGCCCCGCCCACGCCCAGGAAAGAAGGGCGCCGAGCGGAATGACGAGCGCCGCAAATACGGCCGCGATCAGCGTAAAGAGTATTCGCAGAGTTTTCAAGGGAACCTCCCGTGCGGAAATGCGGAAGCATAAAGTAGTTATCGGCATTTCCGAGCCTTATTCAAACATAACGTCAGCTATGTTATTATAGAAGCGAAAATATGTAAGCGCAGAGCATTGTCGAATATTTTTGCGCTCAATTTAACAGTGCTTTTCTATATAATAATGATAGCATAGAAAAAGGAAGAAGTCAAGCGAAGGGGGCGGGTGAAAAAAAGAGACGAAAAAAGTAAAAAAAAGGGATAAAAATAGTTGACAAAAGTAGTAAGGATATGATAATATAAACAAGCTGTCCTCGAGAGAGGCCTCTGGAAGCGGAG
>ERZ1106952.39-NODE-39-length-106692-cov-112.427009_pt1 | contig 106692 bp, 84 predicted proteins | sample MGYA00403677_ERZ1106952 | MGnify/ENA primary metagenome ERZ1106952 (study PRJEB35170, sample SAMEA104062415) | human gut metagenome | biome: human gut; feature: human-associated habitat; material: faeces | place: Denmark | collected 2012-05-14 ... | reverse complement strand
TGGTCATGCCCGGCGACAACGTCAAAATCGACGTTTCGCTCATCAAGCCGGTCGCTGTGGAAGAAGGTCTCCGTTTCGCTATCCGTGAAGGCGGCAGAACGGTAGGTTCCGGCGTTGTTTCCAAGATCGTAAAATAATTTGAACGGATCAAAAAGGACTCTGTCTGTGTGCAGAGTCCTTTTTTGTATCTGCAGGTATCAAAATATTTTCGATTGTGCAAAAAGACAGGCTTTTATTTTATTGTTTTTTCGCGGCCTTCATGATATAATGGGGCCGATCATGCGGAAAAAGGCGAGACCCTTTGCGTAAGGAGGCGGATTATGAAAACGGAAATCGTGAAAAACATGTGCGGCGGAGAGGGCGAAGTGCATATCAAGCGCCTTCTCGGCGAGAAGGAACTCAACGGAAAGTGCGGATTGTTTGCCGAAGTGACCATTGCGCCCGGATCCTCTTTGGGGTACCACGAGCATCACGGCGAGAGCGAAACGTATTATATCCTTTCCGGCGAAGGCGAATACGACGACAACGGAAAAAAGTGCATCGTAAAGGCCGGCGACGTGACCTATACGCCCGACGGCTGCGGCCATGCGATGAAACCTGTCGGCAATGCGCCGATCGTTTTCATGGCGCTGATCATTTTTGATTAAAATACATATGTGCGGCGGGTCACCCGTGACTTTCGGGCGCCCTTTTCGCCTTTTTTGTGTGAAATTGCATATGCAAGGAGACTCATATGAGAGAATACGAAAAGATGATCCGCGGAGAATTATACACCCCCGCGGACAAAGAACTGACGGAAATGCGCAAAGGCGTGCGCAGGCTGTTTTATCAGTACAACCAAAGCGAAGAGGACGAACAGCAAAGGCGCCGCGATCTTCTCGACGCCATGCTGGGGTCGCACGGGCAGAGATTTTATTTTGAACCGCCCGTCCGTTTCGACTACGGCAAAAATATTCATATCGGGGAAGATTTCTATTCCAACTTCAACCTGACCGTTCTCGATTGCGCGCCCGTCAGGATCGGCAGGCAGTGCTTTATCGGGCCGAATGTTTCGCTGGTAACGCCCGTCCATCCTCTGCTTTCTGCGGATCGGAATATGCGCCTTTCTCCGGACGGGACGACGTATGATTACGAATATGCCCGTCCCATCGTCATTGAAGACAATGTTTGGCTCGCTTCCTGCGTGACCGTCTGCGGGGGCGTTACGATCGGGCATGATACGGTGATCGGGGCGGGGAGCGTCGTTACGCACGATATCCCTTCGGGCGTGTTTGCCGCCGGTTGTCCCTGCCGCGTCATCCGCCCTTTGACGGAAAAGGACAAAATGCATACCCAGCAAGCATAAAAATAAAAGAATGATCTTATAAAAGCCCGCCGCGGTGTAACGCGGCGGGCTTTTTCTTTTCCGGATGATTTTGTCACAGAAAGAAAAGCACAAAAGGCGACAATTTGCGGCAAAAACAAATAAAATAGACGCCGTATATCGCGGTATAATGGAAACGCTCCGTCGGGAGGGAGGAGGTGCGCGCATGATCGTATATCTCGATCTGTTGATCGCAGATAATTTTTGCGCAGACGCCGCGCTCCTGTATCTTGCGGTCAAAACGGTCAGGGGCGACGTCAGCATGCTTCGCATCCTGCTGACAGCGCTTGCCGCGACGGCTTTGGGGGTAGGATATACAATCTTTTGTCTGTATTATTCCGTGCCCGCCGCGGTGGATATCATCGTCAAGTACGGTGTTGCCGCCGCCCTGCCGCTGCCCGCCGCAAAATTCAGAAAAAAGAGTACATACGTTCTGTGCAGTGCCGCTTTTGTCGGTTATATGTTCGCTTTTTCGGGCATGCTGACTGCCTTTTTTTCTCGTTTTACACTGACGGGAAAGGACGAATATTCCGTAAACGGCGTGCCTTCCGGGATCATCGTGGCTGGCGCGGTCGCGTTTGCCTTCGGCGCGGCAAAACTGATCAAAAAATTGTCGAACCGCCGCAAAGTCCTGTCGCTCGTGTACGACTGCGCGCTTTGGTTCAAGGGAAAATGCGTCCGCGCAAAGGGGCTTATGGATACGGGCAACAGGCTGAAAACGGCGGACGGCAAGGACGTTGCGGTGATCAGCAGGGCGTTGGCTCTGCGCCTTTTGGAAGACAGCCTGCTTACCGGCGGAACGAGGGGAGAAAAGATCCCCGTGCATACGGTGAACGGAAATTCTTTCATGACCGTGTTCAGAATCGAGCGTATGGAGATATATTGCGCCGATCGGCCGAATATAATAGAAGATGTGGCCGTGGGCGTAAGTCTGCACCCTTTGGGAGAATACGATCTCATAATGCCGTTCTCTTTTACCGAAGATAAAAATACGCAAACGGGGAGGGAGCAAGAACATGGGAGTGCTCAAATCGCTGAAAAAACTTCTGCAAAAGATGAATCTGGGGGATAACGTACTCGATTACATATGCGGGAGCGAGGCACTGCCGCTGCCCTATTCCGCAGAGGAAGAATCTGACCTTCTGGGCAAACTTTCGGGAGGGGACGAGCGGGTCAAATCAGATCTTGTGGAACACAATCTCCGCCTCGTCGTCTATATCGCGCGAAAATTTGAAAATACGGGCGCGGATGCGGACGATCTCGTTTCGGTGGGAACGATTGGCCTGATCAAAGCGATCAATTCTTTCAAGCCGGATAAAAATATCAAACTGGCCACATATGCTTCGCGGTGCATAGAGAACGAGATCCTCATGTATCTGAGGAGGTTGGTGCGCCTTCGCAGCGAAGTATCTTTCGACGAGCCGCTCAATACCGACTGGGAAGGGAACGAACTGCTGCTGTCAGACGTGCTCGGCACGGACAGCGACACCGTTTACAAGGATATTGAAACGGGCGTGGAAAAGGAACTGCTGCGCGAGGCGCTCAAAAAATTGCCGGAAAGGGAACAGAAGATCATGTATATGCGTTTCGGCCTCGGCGGCAGAGAAGAAATGACGCAGAAAGACGTTGCCGACCTTCTCGGGATTTCGCAGTCGTATATCTCGCGGCTGGAAAAAAAGATCATTTCGCGCCTGAAAAACGAAATGAGCAAAATGGTCTGATCGTTTTCGTCCTTTCCGGGAAGCGCCGAATCGGGCCTTATATTTGGGAAATTACGGAAAAAGCCGCAGGTTTGCAAGGGCCGGCGGCTTTCGGCGCGGGAACTGGTAAAATCGCTTGACAAACGGCGCCTTCCCCGATATAATATGAAAGGTTCAAATGAGAATATAAATTCGCAGAGTTACGGGCGAATGTTTCTACCGGCGACCCATCGCCGACTATTCCGTTTTCCGAAGAAAACATCGTGGTCGGGAGGGGCTTTTTTTATGCTCTCCGGCCGACAGGGAGGTAGTATGAAATACGATGTCATCATTGTCGGGGCGGGACCTGCGGGCATTTTTACCGCGCTCGAACTGCTCGAAGGAAATTTTGCGGGAAAGATTGCGATCGTTGAAAGGGGAGCCGCCATCGAAGGGCGGCGCTGTCCTAAACCGATAACGGGCAAGTGCGTCGCCTGCAGACCGAATTGTCACATTACTGCGGGGTTTTCCGGCGCGGGCGCTTTTTCGGACGGAAAATTGTCTTTAAGCACAGAAGTGGGCGGCGATCTTCCGGAACTGATCGGGGAGGAGCGCGCGCAGGCGCTGATAGAGTACACGGATCAGATCTATCTCAGGTTCGGTGCCGATGAAAAAGTGGAGGGCGTCGGGCACAGCGAGGAAGTCAAAGATATCCGCAAACGCGCGATCCAGGCGGGGCTGAAACTCGTCGATTGCCCCATCCGCCATCTCGGTACGGAAATGGCGCAGAAAATTTATCTTGCGATCGAACGGCATCTGCAGGAAAAGGGAGTGGAGATCCGTTTCGGCACCGAATGCCGCGATCTGATCATAGACGGGAACGTCTGCAGGGGGATCAAAGTCGAAAGCGCTTCGGGTACGGAAGAATTATTTGCCGACAAAATCGTCGTCGCCACGGGCAGACGCGGGGCGGACTGGTTGGAGAAATTGTGTGCAGAGCACGGCATTGCCCACGCGCCCGGCACCGTGGATATCGGCGTGCGCGTCGAAGTGCGCAGCGAGATCATGGAAAAGGTGAACAATGTGCTCTACGAATCCAAACTGATCGGTTATCCCGCTCCGTTTCGCGATAAGGTGCGCACTTTTTGTCAGAATCCGGGCGGGTTTGTCGCGCAGGAAAATTACGATGCCGGGCTTGCGGTGGTCAACGGGCACAGTTTCAAGGGGCGCAAGTCGGAAAACACCAATCTTGCGATCCTCTGTTCTCAGAATTTTACGCAGCCCTTCAATCAGCCGATCGCCTATGCGCAGAAGATCGGGGAACTGACGAATATGCTCGGTGCGGGGAGTATCCTCGTACAGCGTTTCGGCGACATACTCGACGGAAAAAGGACGTGGCAGAAAGAACTTTCCCGTTCAAACGTCCGGCCGACTCTGCCGGATGCGGTCGCGGGGGACATCACGGCGGCAATGCCCTATCGCGCGATGACGAATATCATCCGCTTCATGCAGGCGGTGGACGAAGTCGTACCCGGGTTTGCCGCGCCGGAAACGCTGCTCTATTCTCCCGAACTCAAATTTTACAGCAATAAAGTAAAAATGGACGCGGATCTGAATACGAACATAGCCAATCTTCATTGCCTCGGCGATTCCAGCGGCTGGACGCGCGGGCTGATGATGGCGTCCGTCATGGGCGTCCGGATGGCGCGCAGGATCCTGAAAAAGGACCGATGAGCGGATCATTTCAGCATACGGAAAAAGGGGGAAAACTCCCTCTTTTTTTATGTCCGGATTGCGGAATAAGTTTTTTTGCAGCATGCGCCATAACTGTGCATAATTCGACGGGATCTGTTGCAGAAAACGATTGACTTGTCCCGCGATATGCGCCATAATGTCGTTACACCTGCCGCGGGCGGCGGCGCGCATAATTTTTGGCCGAAAGCACATACTCACCGAAAGAGTTTTACATACGGAGGTGAAAGTATGTTGCAGAAAGTTGAAATTTGCGGGGTAAATACTTCGGGGCTTCCCTTGCTTACGGCAAAGGAGAGCGACGAACTCATGCGGAAACTGAAGGAGGGGGATACGGAGGCGCGCGATCGCTTTATTGTCGGGAATATGCGGCTCGTTCTGTCGCTTGTCAAGCGGTTTTGGTCGAAGAACGCGAACGCGGACGACGTCTTTCAAGCGGGGTGCGTGGGGCTGCTCAAGGCGATCGACGGGTTCGATCCCAACCTCGGCGTACGTTTTTCGACGTACGGCGTCCCCATGATTTTGGGGGAGATCAAACGGTTTCTGCGCGACGGCAATTCTCTGCGCGTTTCAAGAAGCATACGCGATACGGCGTATAAAGTGCTCAAAGCGCGCGAGAGCATCGAGGGCAGAGACGAGGAGGCGACCATCGAAAAGATCGCCGAAGAGATGAATGTTCAGGAAAAAGAAGTGGTTTATGCCCTGGATGCCATCTCCGACCCCGTATCTCTTTTCGATCCCGTTTACAACAAATCGGGAGACGCTCTGCTTTTAATGGATCAAATCTACGACGAAAAGAACAACGATGAGGTCTGGACGGAGCATGCCGCGCTGTCGGAGGCGATGTCGCATCTTGCGGAGAGAGAACGCAAGATCTTATTCCTGCGCTATTTCGAGGGAAAGACGCAGACGGAAATTTCCGACGAGGTGGGCATTTCGCAGGCGCAGGTTTCCCGTTTGGAGAAAAACGCGATCAAAGCGATCCGCTCGGACATCGCGTGCGAAGGCTGAAAGGCACTTCCGATCGTTTTCTGTAAAATTGAATAGGGCATACAAAACCGGGACGCATTTTTTGCGTCCCGGTTTTGTTTTCTTCCGGTACGGATCGGATGAAAACTTTCGGGGCACTGTGTATCCGAACGGGCAATACGGTTTTGAAAAATTGGTAAATATTAGATAAAAAGAATGCAAGATAGGATATGGACAAAAGGGAAACTTTGTTGTATAATAAATGTAAAAACAAATCGGGGGGCAGATCGGTGAGTTTCAGGCCAAATTTCCCTTATGCGGATGCGGCGGCTCTGGTATTGCTGCGCAACAGCGGCATGGTTCCGGCAAAAAATCTTGCGGCGGCAATGGAATGTACGGAAGGGGAAATCCTTTCTGCGCAAAAAGCGCTCGGCATATACAGCGAAGAGGCTGACCCCTCTTTATGGCTGAAAAAGGGATATATTACCGTTATACGCAACAACTATACGCTTCTGCCGGACGAACAGATCGTAAAACTTCTCGGCTGGACGGCAGAGCGCTACGCCCGCGCTCTGAAAGAGGAGGATTTTCTGGGCGAAAAACTGGGCGCAAAACCTGCATGTGCTCCCGTCCGTCTGCAAGAGGCGGACAAATCGCTGTGGCCGCAGATCAAAGCGGCGGCGGCTTCTTTTTTTGTCGGTGAACCCGCCCGTCCCTTTGATTTTTACAGGGGAAAGCGCTCCGCCGTTCCGCCCGTGCCTGCCGGCAGAAAAAAGATCGCTTACGCCTATTCGGCTTCCTACGATTCGGACGGTGCGTTCAGCGAACAGATGCTGAAGGACCTGAAAGCGAGCAACGTCAACGGGATCTGGATCCCCGCCGTACTGTATGAAGTGACGCCCTTTCCCTTTGATCCCTCTCTTTCTGCAGGGTGGGAGGAACGCCTTTGCAAAATAAAGCAAATGATCGGGCTGGCCGCGAAGTTCGGGATAAAGATCTATCTCTACCTGAACGAGCCGCGTTGTATGCGCGAAGAGTTTTTTGTCCGTTGGCCGCAGTTGAAGGGTGCAGGCGAAAACGGATTTTTTGCGCTGTGCACGTCCGACGGGCGCGTAAAGAGGTATCTGACGGACGCGGTCGCCTTTCTGACGGAAAAACTGGAGGGGCTCGGCGGCATCATCGCCATCGCAATGTCGGAAAATCTGACCAACTGCTATTCGCGCGAACCTTCCGGCCGCACCCGCTGCCCGCGCTGTCAGGAAAGAGACCGCGCGCAGGTGATCGCCGAAATTTACAATCTGATGCACGACGGCATCAGAAAGAGCGGATCGGACGCGGAACTCATCTGCTGGAACTGGGGTTGGAACGGCATGTATCATTGGAACGAGGAGGAGAGCGCCCGCATCCTGCGGTCCCTGCATCCCGAAATCACCCTGATGTGCGTTTCCGAGGACGAGCAGGAATTCGTGCGGGGCGGTCTGCCGCAGAAAGTATACGATTATTCCATTTCCGTTTCCGGCCCGTCTGAAAAGAGTCTCCGCCTTTGGCGTGCGGCGAAAGAACAGGGCAGAAAGATCATGGCAAAGGTGCAGATCAACAATTCCTGGGAATGCGCGTTTGTCCCGTATCTGCCCGTCTATAAAACGGTGATCCGCCATATCCGCAGGCTGAAAGAGGCGGGCATAGACGATTTTATGCTCTGCTGGACGTTGGGCGGGTACCCTACGGGCGCGCTCGCACTGACCGAATACGACTACAGTCTTTCCGACGAGGAGATCCTGGCGGATTTTTCCCTCCGCGAATTCGGTACGGACGACGGGCGGCTTTTGCAGGCGTTTTCCCTCTTTTCGGAAGCGTTTTCCTGCTTTCCGTTTTCCATGAACAGCCTGTATTACGGGCCGCAGAATCAGAACGAGGCGAATCTGCTTTACGAAAAGAGTTCCGGCATGCACGCGACCATGGTCTGCTATCCCTTCGACGATGCAGAAAAATGGCGGTATCCTTACGGAGAGAAGGCTTTCGCAGACCTTTACGCCCGCCTTTCGGAAAAATGGAACGGGGGCGCAGAACTTCTGAAAAGCATGGGCGGCAGAGGGGAAAAATTGGAAGAACTGATTACGGTTTCAGAGGCTTGCGGAATCGCGTTCGCTTCGGCGCACAGGCAATTTTTGTTCTGCCTTAACAGGGAGGGGAAAGATCCCGGGATCAACGACCTGTTGCGTGCGGAAAGGCGCGATGCAAAACGTATGTACGAATTGCAAAGGCGGTTCCCTGCGATCGGCTTCGAGTCGAGCAATCATTATTTTTTCTGGTCAAACAATCTTTTCGAAAAATATCTCAACTGTCTTTGGTTGGAAAAAATTTTTCAGTAAAAGGAAAGCCCGCGGCTTTTGATGATGGCCGCAGGCTTTTTATTCGATATTTTGTTTCGTTTTGATCATTTTCAGATACTGCGTGGGCGGCATGTTTTCATGTTTCGTAAAAAGCCGCGTAAAGTAATGCACCGAACTGAAATTGAGTTCGTCCGCGATCTGCGTGAGCGTCTTGTCGTTTTTCCGCATCATCTGTTTTGCAAGTTCCAGTCTCTCTTTATTGATATAATCGACCGCCGTGCAGTTCAGATTGTTGCGGAACAGCGCGCACAGTGTCGTCTTGTTCGTCGCGAACAGAAGGGACAGTTCCGACAGCGTCAGTTTTTGCGTCAGATGCTCTTTGATATAATGGCAGATCTCCGTCAGAAGGGGATTTTCGCTCGCGACCAGATTCGACGGCGCGTCGGAAGGAGGTGCGTCGGCGCTTTTGCTCTCCTCCGATTCGTGTTCGCGGATGAGTTTGATAAAAAAGTATTCCAGTTGGCTCTTGGTAAGTTGGTCGGCCCCGAACGGAAAGTCTTTGCGCTTTTTCATGTCTTCGAGATTGGGTATATCGTAGGGCGGAAGAAATACGCTGCGGCTTTCCTTGATGATCTCGCCGAGGAGCCGCTGGTTTTGCAGAGACAGAGTGATCGGCTGTTGAGAGAGAAAATCCAGCCGCGGGCAGTTGCATTCGAATCCGATGATGATCACGCTCGGCGCCGAACCGAGGTCGCACGAAAGCATATGCTTTTCATTGGGCAGGTGCAAAATAAATTGCTGCGCGCGCAAAACGCCCTGATAGTTTTCCGCCTTTACGTGCATTTCGCCCCTGTCGACGTACACGAGTTCGTGAAAGGGATGGTAATCGCTCTCCGTGTGGTAATTGCTGATAAATTCAAAGTAGTGCACGTTTGCGATGCGGGTGATATTCAGATCATACTGTATCGTCTTTAGTTTGAATTGCAAGGAAAACTCCTCCGCTGCCCGATAATCTAAAAGAAATATATCACGGAATATAAAGTTTGTCAAGTACAAAGTTTTGATTTTTTTCGTCTTCATGCCCGGATAAAAGGACTTGTAAATAATTTGTTAACTGGATGTAATAAATTTGTCATAAATTATAATTATTTACAATAGTGTACCTTTTATTTAATTTTTGGCAAAGACAAAGAGGTGATCGGATGATATAATCTATGTGACAGTTTAGAAAAATTGACGGGAGAATCTTATTTTATGAACAGAGTTTGTATTCCTGACGAAGAGTATGCCGCGCGCATCAAAAGGGCGGCGAAACTTGCCTCCGAACGGGGTCTGGACGTCCTTGTCGTAGTCGGCACAGAGTCCGACTATGCGAATCCGAGGTACTTTTCGGGGTTCTGGCCCCTTTTCGAGCGCTGCGGGGTCGCGATCTCCGCATCGGGCAACGCCGCGCTGATGGTAGGGCCCGAATCGCGTATCTTCGCCCAGGATGTGGCCAAAATCGAAAAAGTATTTGTTCTGAAAGAATTCCGTGAATCAGCGGATCCCTCTTATCCCGAACTCAAAGCGGATACTTTCCGCGACGTTTTCCGCGCGATCGGCGTTGCGGGGGATAAGATCAGGATCGGATTGGGCAGTTATCTCGATTTCACCCTGCCGATCGTCGACGGGCTGAAAGACAATTATCCGCAGGCGGATATCTCTGTCTGCGCGGACATTATGGTGAGCCTTCGCAAGATCAAGAGCGCAAACGAGATCGCCTGCCTGAAAGAGGCCCTGCGCATCACGGAGATCGCTACGAGCGAGGTCATCCGCCATCTGCGTCCCGGAGCGACGGAACTGGAAATGGTGGGCATCGCGCAAAAGGCGATTTACGAAAACGGAGCCGAATACGAGGGGCTGCCCATGTACGTGTTCAGCGAAAAGTCCACCAGGCACGCGATCTCCCGTTCGGGATATCGGAAAATATGCGAGGGGGACATCGTGCAACTGAATCTGTCCGCAAAGGTGGACGGTTATTCGCCGAGTATCGGGCTGCCCGTATCGATCGGTAAGATCTCTCCCGAAAAAAGACGCTTCGTCGAATTCGGACTGGAAGCGCACCGCTGGACGCAGGATAAACTGAGAGCGGGCGTGATCGCAAGCGATATCGCAAAAGAGTTTTACCGCATGTATGAAGAGCGCGGCATGAGCGACTATTATATTTACGGTCCCTGCCATGGAATGGGCATGATCGAAGTGGAAGCCCCCTGGATGGAGACGGACAGCGATTATCCGCTGGAAGAGAACATGGTGTTCAATATCGATACCTTTGTTTCGGCGCCTTCGTTCGGTGTCCGTTGGGAAAAGGGCGCGGTCATCAAAAAAGACGGTTGCGAACTTCTGAGCGATTATCTCAAGGGGATCGTCGAGGTATGACGGCTTTGAAAAGGAATTTAGGAAAAAAAAGATGGATCATTCCCGATTGCGAGCGCCCGCCCGAGGGGGAAGGCGCCCTTCGCGGGCATGAATCCGTGATCGTCGTCAATGACAGCGATCAGGATGCCGAGATCCGTGTAAAACTGCTCTTTACGGACAGGGAGAGCGTTTGCGATATCGTCTGGAAAGTGGGAGCGCATCGGGTGAAGTGCTTTCGTACGAATTCCGTCGAAGATATGTACAACGCAGTCGTTCCCGAGGGAGAACAGTACGCCATGACGCTCGAATCGGATACCTCCATCGTCGTGCAATACGGCAGGTTGGACAACAGACAGTCTAATCTCGCCTTTTATACGACGCTCGGGTATGCGGAGGAGTGATCAGGCCAAATACGGCCGGCCGTATTTTTTGCTTTAAAGCAAAAAATATTTGATTAAAGGAGGAAAAAATGCGATTCGAATATTGTATGCCCGATACGGTGGCAAAGATCAAAAAGAACAGGCTGCCGCTCGTCTTTGCGGGCGGTACGATCGAGTACCACGGCGCGCACTGCGGGCTGGGATGCGATACCATGATCGTCGAGGGGCTGCTTTGCGAACTGGAAAAGAGAAAAGAGATCGTGATCGCTCCGCCCGTCTGGTACAGCCCGTCGAGTTACGCGGTCGCAGACGAGTCCAGTTCCACCGTACACGTGGAAGAAAATTCGTTTGAAAATTACGTTTATTATATCTATAAAAGTTTTCTCGCGTCCGGCTATCGGAATATTTATACCGTCATCCACCATCAGTTTGAGCAGGAAAGCCTGATGCCCATGACGCTCAGTTATATGAAGGCCGCAAAGCGCGCGACGATGGATTTTCTCGAAAAGACGCGCGGCCAGGGCTGGTGGGGGAGCGATAAATCGAAAGAATATTACAATCAGCTGGACAGTTCGGACAACCCCTTTTCGTGGATCAAAGTGATCCCGACCATGAATAAGGCTGTTCAGGACGCGACGGGATACGATCATGCGGGGAAATTTGAGACCTCTCTTCTGATGGCTCTTTATCCGGATGCGGTGGACCTTTCAAAGGTGTCTTCCATCTCGCACTGGTATACGGAGAGCGCGAAAGAGGCGAGCGCCTCATTGGGCAAAAAAATGGCAGATTTAGCGCTCGACTATCTGGAAAAAACGATCGTATAATAAAAAATTTTTGAAAATATGACAAGGCAGGAGGCTGATTTATGAAAAAATTGTTGGGAATTGTAGGCGCAATCATCCTGACGCTGACGGCGGGAATCTCTCTCGTCGCCTGCGGCGGCCCGGCAGATGAACGTGAACAGATAAATTCATCTCAGACGCAAGTCTACGTCGGTACATTTGACGGTGCTTTCGGAAAAGAGTGGATATATCAGGTCGCTGATGCATTTGAAGAATATTATAAAGATACTCCTTTCGAGACGGGGAAGAAGGGGGTACAGGTCATGGTCGATATGAATCGTGCCTATACGGGTACAAATCTATTGAGTACAATTGAAAATAACTCAAACGATCTGTTTTTTACCGAGGTTGTCAATTATTATGATTTTGTTTCGCAGGGTAAAATAGCGGATATCTCTGATATTGTGACGCAACCTTTTCCCGAAATTTACGGAGAGGAGGGGAACATCGCGGGGAAACTTTCTGCTTCTGTAAACAGTTATCTTTCGTGGAACGAATCAGACGGAGCGCATTATTATGCACTGCCTTTTTATGAGGCGCAGGGCGGCATCATGTATGACGCTGATCTTTTTGAAGACTATAATTTTTATTTTTCAGACGGGGGAAACGGCAGTAAATGGATATCAAACAGTTATAAAACGAAGTCTCTCGGTCAAGACGGAAAGACGGGGATAATCGATGGAAAGGATTATTCTATCGATGACGGTCTGCCTGTAACATATGAGGATTTTTACGACCTTTGTGACAGAATTTATCAATCAGGTTGTACGCCGCTTATATGGAGTGGACAATATATCGGGAACCTTACTTATCTAGCGACAAGTTTATGGGCGGATTATGAAGGTGCGACAGATATGACGCTCAATTATACGTTTGACGGAACCGCACACCATATTCTTGATACTAGCACGATGGCCGAATCGGAAGTGGAAATTAATCCTGACGATACGACGGGGAAAGAATTGGCAAAGCAGGCAGGCAGATACCATGCTTTGACTTTTTTGGAAGAACTCTATGCAAACAGCAGTTGGTTGGACGGGGCTTGTACAAATCAGAACTTGGATCATATATCCGCGCAATATATGTTTTTGAACAGCAAATACAGCAGTTCAAGCAATCCGATCGCTATGCTGATTGACGCTACTTGGTGGGAAAATGAGGCGACGGATTCCTTCCAAAGAGTTGTAAACGGAGGCGGTGGTGAAGAAGCAAGTAAATTGAACAGAAATATCGCCATGATGCCGTTGCCTCAGGCGACAGCAGAACGTGCCGCAGAAAAAGCGGAAGGTAGAAAAAATACTTATGTCTCTATTAACGATACGTTTGCATTTATTCGCGAAAGTTCGACGGGTGTCCGCAGGCAGCTTGCCAAGCTTTTCTTGCAATTCTGTTACACGGATGAGGCGTTAAATATTTTTACTTCCGTTACCAATACGCCCATGCTCGTGAATTATGAACTGAAGGAAGAAACAAAGGGCAAAATGTCACATTACGGCAGGACACTTTTTGAAATGCGCAGTAATTCCGATGTCGTATTCCCCGGTTCCCAAACTCCTTTGTTTATGCAGAATCAATCGAGTCTGGATACAAGATCTACCTGGGATTCGCGCATCGGCGGACTTACGTATGAAGTTCCTGCGGCATATATAAGAGATAATCCGCACGATGGCGTTGCCCTGACATATTTCAATGGTATTTATTCGCATTACAACTATAACTGGGATACTTATCTGAGCAGAATCGGCGCATAAAAAGGGGTGGAAAAGATTGGAAAGTGTAGATGTTAAAACCAAGGCGAAAGAAGAGGCTATTGATAACGCGCCACAGCCTTCGCGAACGGTCAGACCGGCAATGAAAAAGTCTACAAAGAACATGATCTTTTATTGTATCATGTTCACGATTCCCGTCCTTTGGTTTTCATATTTTTATGTGGGCGTCAATGTTAATTCCATCATAATGGCCTTTCAAAAATATGATTTTTCCACAGGAGATTACGTATGGGCTGGTTGGTTGAATTTCAGGAATTTTTTCAGACAATGGGCAGATGCTACGGCTATGCTTACAATGCTTAAAAATTCTTTATACGGTTTTCTGTGTACTTTGGGTATCGGCATGCCTTTGGGGCTACTGTTTTCCTTTTATATTTACAAAAAGAAGCCTGGTTACGCCATATTTAAGGTCATTCTGTTTCTGCCGTCGATTATTTCAGCAATGGTATTGGCGGTTATGTTCAAAAATTTTACCGAATCCACTCTTCCGCCTCTTATGGAAAAATGGTTTGGTTTAGAGATGCAAGGGCTTCTCAGCAATAATGATACACAGTTCGGGACCATTCTATTTTATAACGTTTGGATTGGATTTGGTTCAGGTATTCTGCTTTATTCGGGCGCGATGAGCCGAGTTCCTGAATCTATTGTCGAATCAGCACAACTTGATGGAATTTCGCCGGTAAAAGAGTTCTTTTATATTACATTTCCATTAATTTTTGGTACGGTTTCCACCTTTATCATTACGGGTGTCGCCGGGTTGTTTACAAACCAATTGAATATGTATAACCTTTTCAGCGATGGCGTAAATCCTGCCAGCATGACATTCGGGTACTATCTTTTCAAAGGGATAGCAGCAGCGTCATCTACGGCTGATTATCCATATTACGCCGCAATCGGGTTGTGTTTGACCATTGTAGCCGTCCCGATTACATGGGGAGTAAAATTTCTGTGCGACAAATTTGGCCCTGAGAATGTGGAATATTGAGGTGGGAATCATGCGCAAACAAAAATTGATGGGAAAGAAAACTTTTTCTCCGTTCTATATCATATTGCTGATCATTCTCGCGCTTTATGTGATTTCACTCTTTGTGCCTATTTTTTGGGCGTTAATGACATCGCTGAAGACTTATGATGAGGTTTTATATGAACCCCTTGCTTTTCCGAAAGAATGGGCTTTTTCTAATTATGTGGAAGCGTTTGAACATCTCTATGTTCCGGTAATGAATGCTCAAGGGAACCGCAATGTCTATTTATTAGAGATGTTCCTTTACGGTCTGCTTTATGCGGGCGGTTGTGCATTCTGTGCGACTTCGATGACCTGCGTAGCTTCTTACCTGACTGCACGGTTTCAATACAAATTCAGTAAAATCGTCTATGCTGTCATCATTGTTACGATGATCCTTCCGATTGTCGGTGCTCTTCCTTCAGAAATAGAGTTATCGCATCTGATCGGTACCTATGACAGTATGATCGGTTTATGGATTCAGAAGGCAACTTTTCTAGGGATGTACTTTCTTGTTTTTCATGCTATTTTTAAAAGTGTCCCCAAAGACTACGAAGAAGCAGCCTCGCTCGATGGGGCAGGGAATCTTATGATTTTCCTTCGTATCATGTTGCCGCTCGTCAGCAAAACGTTTCTTGTCGTTTTTCTGCTCAAATTTATTGAGTTTTGGAACGATTATCAGGTACCGATGTTGTTTTTGCCTTCATCGCCTACGGTTGCGTACGGAATGTTCTATTTTAACTTTGCACCAAGGAGTTCTACATCCGGAATGCATATGAAGATGGCGGGCGGCTTTTTGCTGGTAATCCCCATTTTGATTTTATTTTTGATTTTCAGAAATAAACTGATCGGAAATATTGCCATCGGCGGGCTTAAGGGCTAAAATATCGTTTATAGTAAAGGAGGAAAAAATGAAAGTAAAAAGAACTGCCACCGCTTTTCTTTGTATATTATTTACATGTATATTGGCTTTTTCTTTTATAACGGCAGGACATGCGGCAATTATTACTGTCGCAGGGCTCTTTAATCTGAATGGGGTGAATGTGTCGACAAACAGCACTGCGGAAGGAGAAGCGCGTTACGGGGTAAGGCTTACGGCAGTTAAGAACGAAGCATCGGCAGACATAAAAAATATTGCAAGCGGCGAAATGCAAATGGAATTCCGGTTGTTTGATAACGGGCAGCAGAATGAATTTTCTATTGTATTTGAAGATGCCGTGACGGGAGAAAGTGTATCAGCAATATTTGAAAAAGTGGATTCAGGTTACCATATTTACGGCGCCGGCGATGGATTTGCGGGTATTGAAACAAATGCTCTGTACGGGGTTTCGCATGTTATCACATTTTCGCCGGAAAAACGCGCTGTTGTTTACGGGATCGGATCGTCTGCAGTAAGTTTATTTACGTCAAACCATGGATATGCCGATTATAAAATATCTTTTCAGTTTGGTGCATCGGATACATCCGTTTTGATTTACTCTATCGGCGGGCAGTCTTTACCCTCCCTCACGATTACCGATGAAGCATCGCCTCTTTTGTTTGCAGATACATCAGTTCCTGCTGTAGTAGGGAGAAGTTATTCGGTTCCGGTGCCGCATGCATATGACGTATCAGACGGAGGGATTTCTGCCGAGAATGTAACCGTATCGGTTGCACGAGATGGTATAGAGATTATTTCGTCTCAGAAATATAATGAAAACCTTTCTTTTGTTCCCGAATCTATAGGAGTGTATAACGTAACATATCAGGTTGGCGATACTGCCGGCCGGATTGTCAACAAATCTTATCAGATTCATACGCTTTCATCCGATGGATATACCTCTTCGGTTTATTCTCAGGATATTGTTGATGTAGAGCAAACGATCGGAACGGGATCTGAAATCTATGTGCCCGAAATGAGAGTTACGAATACTTATCTTTCTGTTTCAGATATGCCGACTGTGCTGACCGTTATGCTTAATGGCGATATTGTTTCCGAGTTTTATCCTTCAGACAGTCGCTTTACATTCGAAGATTCGGGATACTATCAGTTTATTTATCAACCGATTATACCGCAAGCGGGAGATCCGGAAATCGTATCATATTACGTTTCTGACGAACAGCCGAAAGTTTCTTACGCAAAATTTGATCGGGAATATGTAACGGGAAATACAATATCTATCCCCGAATTGACTATGGAACTGGGGGGGAATACCTATAATACTACATCTGTAATAGTGAATCCGGATGGTACGTCGTCTGTCTCAAAGGAAATCATTCTTGAACAGTCTGGGAAATATATTGTTGAATATCGTGCGACCATCGGCGGTAAACTCTATGCACATAAGAAGGCATTCGTTGCGAGTTCACCGATGTATGAGTTGAGCGGCGGAAAGGGTAACGTTTCTTACGGATATTCCCAACAGGCAAACGGGCAGAATGGTATTAAAGTCAGCCTCGAACCCGGCAGCGAATTTGTATATAACAAAGCGATCAATTTGTCGGAACTCACTGACGACGATCCTCTTTTTACAATATATATTACGCCAGAAAAAGAGATGACGCAGGAATTTCAACAAATTATTGTTACGTTAACGGATAAAGCAGATCCCAACAATACGTTGCGCATTATGGCCAACGCGAGTACGGATGCAAGCAGCAAATATCCGAATCATTATCATATTGCTTATTACAAGGCAGGCTTTAACGATCAACCGGCAAAAGGTTTGGAAGGCTCAAAGATCCACGTTGAACCCTCTACATGGGGTGCGTATAATTCTACTACCTGTTTCTGGGGGCTTGACGGAAATTTCCCTGTGCAGGCTTATTTCCATAAATCGGAAAACGCCGTCTATATTATTCATAACAACGCGAAACGGTTGGTTATAGATCTTGATGACCCGACATATTTTTCCGAATTATGGTCAGGGTTCAAATCGGATGAGGTATATCTTACTGTAAGTGCCAATTCTTACGTTGGTACGACAGCGAACTTTGTTATTACAGATATTTTTGGTGAAGACCTAGCAAAGAGCGTGTATCCCGACAATACGCCCCCGGAAATTACCGTGAACAGGGGGGATTATCAGGGGATGCCTGAAGCCATCGTCGGAAGTCAATTTAAGTTTTTTGGTGCAACTGCCGAAGATTATATTGACGGTGCTACGCCAGTATCTGCTCGCGTGTACATGTATTACGGTACGGTCAACCAAACAGAAATTTACAGTGCTCAGGGTATCTTTACTCCTGCCGTGACAGGAACATATACGGTAGAGTACAGATCAATGGATAAATCTGGAAATGTTGGTATTGCTACGGTAGAAATTATAGCGAAGGAATCGCTTTCGGCTCCGCTTACGATTCACCTCTTAGGGGATGGCGACGCATTTGCTAATGCGGGAGTTGCGGTAAAAGTACAAACTCCTTCCGTTACTGGAGGGTCTGGTCCAATTACCATAAAGGCAGAGGCCGTATACGGAGAATATCGCTATACGGTAGAGGATGGACAATTTATCCCACAGTATGCTGGAGAATATACAATTATTTATACAGCCTCGGATTATATAGGCAACACAACTGTCCAATCGTATAAGATTATCGTGGATATTAACGATGAACTTGTAATCACTCAAGACATTGTGGCTCCCAGCTTTTTAATTGACGGGGTTGCAGCAACTCTTCCAGACCTTGTCGTTACAGATTATAAGAGCGGGTCACCCGAAGATGTTCAAGTGGATATATATGTCTCTGATCAAAAAGGGGATCAGCAAAAACTTGAGGGTTTGATTTATACGCCTGCAGTTACAAATTCGGGCGATACAGTAACAATTGTCTATAAAGTCGGCGATCTTGAATTGAAAGAATTTCAGGTCGTTGTTCAAAAAGCAGGAAGTGGCGACATCATAGATATGACGGGCTATTTCATGAAACAGGGCAACATCAGCGTTTCTGCGGATGAGGAAAAAATTACCTTGTCCCCCAAAGAAAACGGTGCGGGTTTCCTATTTATCAACAAGTTGCTTGCAGAAAACTTTACTTTTATCTTCGATGTCAACGCCGCAAAAAATAACTTTAATGAAGTAGTCTTCTGGCTTACAGATTCGGAAAATCCTCTTCAAAGAGTGAAGATTGTGATACGTCGTAGCAGTGCAAGAGCCCTCATTTCTATTAATGACGGCGAGGAATATACCTTTACGGGCTCATTTACGGGAGGTAGTTCTTATCGGTTTAATTTGAATTTTGTAAATTCTGAATGTAGAGTCAGCGATGCGGCAGGGCTTTCCTTCCCTGTATCACAAACTTTCTCTGGAGAGGCATTTACCGGTTTTGAAAGCGGTTTTGTTAATCTGCAGGCGGAATTTCCGAATGTAACAGGTGATGCGGAAATTTACGTTTATTCGGTCAATGGTCAGTTATTGTCTTCATCGCAGGAAGATCTCGTTGCTCCGCAGATCACGGTTTCGGGAAGTCTCGGAGGACAAAAACAACTGGGCGAAGTCGTCACCATTTATAGCGCAATTGCGGGAGACGTGCTTTCTCTCAATACGGATTTGGCACTAAGGGTGACTGGACCGGACGGAGTGGTCACTGCAGAGGATGGAACAGTCTTGAACGGTGTACCTTGCGATAGGAATTACACGATCAAACTGACGTCTTACGGCGTATACAGAGCCGAATATACAGCTTCGCCTGCTACGGGGCCCATGCGCGTATACCGACAAATCGTAGAAGCGGTCGATTCAGAAGCGCCTGTAATATCCTTGAACGGAAACGCGCCTTCTTCGGGGAACGCAGGGAAGAGCTTATCGGTTCCTGGAATTACCGTGACAGACGGCGGAAGTACGGAAATTACCGTATTTATGATGTATATTGATCCTAAAGGCGTGATTCATAGCATAACGAATATGACGGCTACATGCGAAAACGGTTCCTGTACCATTCAGGGGAACAAATTTACCCCTTCAGAGAAGGGAGAATATACAGTTCGGTATATGGCAATCGACACACGCGGGAATCTAGGATTTTTTGAATTTGATGTGACAATCAGATAATCGAGGAGGAAAGTAAAAATGAAAAAAATAAAAATATTTGCTTTAATGTCGTCGATTATTTTGTTGTTTTCCATCTGTGCCAGCTGTGGCAAAGAGAGCGATAAAAACCAAGCACAAACAGAAGAAAGTCCGTATTCTATCGAGTATACAAGTGAAACCATTGTTTCGGGTGGAAGATCGGATTACACTATTGTAATTCCAGAAGCGAGCAGCGATATCATTGAATTTGCTGCAGACGAACTCGTAACTGCTTACGAAGAATCGACGGGGGTTCGTCTGCCCATCGTCAAAGATGCGGCGGCCGGCAGTTACGAGACGGGTAAATATTTTTCTGTAGGCGAAACGGATTTACTGCATGATGCACAGATTACTGTTGACAAGGATACTCTTGGTATTTCCGGTGTGATTTTACAAAGCAAGGGCAATACCGTTTTCCTTGTCGGGGGTTCCGATTCTGGTACACTTTATGCCGTATATGAATTCCTCGAATGTACAATGGGTTACAGGAATTATTCGGGCGATGAAGTTTATATTCCGAAACACGATACACTGTATTTCCCTATCATCAGCGGTATGGTTACGCCTGACTTCGATGCGAGAATGGGTCCGAATCAGCCGGTCTGGAATCCAGGAACCTATTCGAGAAGAATGCGTTTTCTTTCGACATCAGAGTATTTCATTTCCATTAACGGTTCATGGAACCATAACAGTTTCTTTTTGATGCCTCCCGACGAATATTTGGAAGATCATAAAGATTGGTATGCAGAAGATCACCAGAAACAGCTCTGTTATACGAATACGGAATGGTGGGATACGGCCGTTGAAAATCTAAAAGAAGTGATCGACGCAGATCAGGAACGCAATACTTTGTTATTCGGATTTGAAGATACACGTGATTGGTGTGAGTGTGAGGATTGTTTGGCTTCGCGCGAAAAATATGGTACCGATTCGGCTGCATATGTACAGTTCATGAATTATGCTGTTCGCAAATTAAATACTTGGCTGGAAACAGAGAGGAGTGGAAGAAAGATACAATTTGTAATTTTTGCCTATCTTTTGACACTGAATCCTCCGGTAAAAGAGACTGCGGACGGGGAATTTGAGCCAGTGGATGACAGCGTCGTTCTCGAAGATAATATCGCGGTCATGTATGCACCGATCGATGCGAATTTTGCGCGGACTTTTGATTCCAGCGAAAATGCTACAGTAGACAGGAATTTCCGCGGTTGGAGTGCCTGTGCTGATACCCTCTTTGTATGGAGTTATGCAACAAATTTCCATAATTATTTAGTAAATTTCAATAACTTCAATACTATGCAGGCAAATTATAAATATGCCTACGATTTGCATACCGTTTGCTATTTGGATCAGTCTTCTTACAATACGCCGGTCCCCACATTTGAAGCATTGCGCAACTACCTTACCAGCAGTTTGTTGTGGGATGTGGAAGCGGATTTTGAAGAATTGATAGACGACTTCTTCGTTCATTATTATCGGGATGCGGGCGACGCCATGAAAAGGTATTTCAATAATATGCGCAGTTGGTTTGCATACAAAGATGAAGTGGACGGGGAGACATACGGAAATATTTACGAAGATATTACAAATACCGCTCTTTGGCCTAAAGCCGTTTTGGATGGATTTATGAATTGTTTCGATGATGCGTATGCGGCGATTGAAAAGTATGCAGAGACAGATCCGTCTTTGTATTCCAAACTTGAATACCGTATCACACGTGAAAGCCTTTCAATCCGTTATTTATTGATTCAACTTTATGCGTCCAGTTATAGCGATGAAGATCTTCTTGCGATGAAGAAGTCTTTTAAAACGGATGCAACTGCACACGGCATTACAAAAACGCAGGAATTTAATTCCGACATCACCAATCTTTATTCGAGTTGGGGTGTATAATAAAGAAAAAAGAAGCGTTACGCTTCTGTATAAGGAGGAATATAAAAGTATGAAAAGAAGCACCAAAACTTTGATGTTGCTGTGCGTAATTGTCGCTTTTATACTTTGCGTCGCCGGGTTTGTCGCTTGCGGTAACGACGGGAACGAGAAGAAAGGGACATTAACGCTTGACGCGACAAAAAAGGACATGACGGTCGGAACAACGGCTACGATTACGGCTACTTTGCAAGATTCAGAAGATGAAATCACATGGTCTTCGAATGCTACGTCGATAGCAACTGTGTCTGGGAACGGAACAAGCGCTACGATCACTGCGGTCGCTGCCGGTGAAGCGGTGATCACTGCTTCTGCGGGAGATCTTAGCGATTCATGCACAATAACAGTTACGGATACGAGAGAACTTGTCTTACAATTAGGAAGTACGTCTGCAGAACTCCTGTTGGCCGATCCTCTCAACAGCACACAAATTGTTGCAACGGTGCAGTGGGACGGAAAAGATGTAGAGGCCTCTTTATCCTATGAATCGGATAATACTGCCGTCGCTACAGTCAGCGATACAGGTGTCGTTACGGGCGTAGGAGTAGGGACCGCCTCAATTACGGTAACAGCAACTTACAATGATAAACAAGCTGTAGCCACGTTTATAGTGAATGTCAAGAACTATGTACAACTGAACGTAGTTTCGGATAAAGAAACTCTTTTGTCCGGCGAAACTGCTCAGATCAGTTATTCGTTGACTATCAATGAGGAACCTGCCGCTGAGGGGCAGGTTCCCGAAATTTCAATCAACAATAATTCAGCCGGGAACCCTATGGCCAAAGTGGAAAAAACAGCCACAGGATGGACACTGACAGCAATTCGTCCCGGCACAATTACAGTCAATCTTACTTATGACGGGCAGGGGGCAAGTTGTAATATTCTTTCTTCCGTGAAGGGAACAGTGGAATATGAGGGGAGCGATAACCCGATCAAATTTGATCGTTCAAAAGATGAATTTATAGAGGGAGACTATCAAAACGTTCTCGATATACAGTCGGGCACGGTGTCAGGCGTAGAAACACTTGACGGAACGGAATTGAATTTAGAAGCAATTACGGGGGAGACAGCTTTCAAAATCGATGTAACAGAAGAGATCCCTTCGGGAATAACGCCTCTCGTGTTCATCGTAACGGGAACCGACGGGCAAGAATATGCGGTTGGTTATGAGGTTCTCTGCGTTACTAAAACACTTATGACCAAAGAGGACATTCAGAATCTGAAGTCTCTTTCTAAAGCCGAAAATGACGATAGCGATACGTATGGCGGTTGGTTCGAGTTGGGCGCAGATATCGATATGGATTATGAAATGTTGCCTCAAATAACTGGAAACACGTCCGACCCGAATAAAGGATTTATCGGTGTGATTGACGGCCGAGGATTTGCAATTAAAAACGTTTCCGTAGAAGACATTGCCGGTGCTTCTTTGTTCGGAACGCTCGGAACGTCTGGGCAGGTAAAAGATCTGATGGTTTCCGGGTTGAAAATTCCCGAAAATGCTGAATCGGGCCTTTTCAATACTGTCTACGGTACGGTTGAAGGCGTTTTGGTTTCAGCTGAGATTCTTGGAAGCACAGCAACCAATCATGTGTCTCCGATTGCCGATGCACTGTATGGAACTGTGAAGGACAGCGTCGTTTCTATTTTTGTAAAAGACGATATCGTCGGTCAGGTCGCTTTTGCAGCAGTTACCGCATATGATGGGGCCGTGGTTTCCAATGTGCTCGGTTGGCAGAGTAAAGGCACCGCGGTCGTCATTTCTACAAAGAGCGGCACTGTTACCGATACGGGAAATGTCAGTTTCGGAAAAACTTACGAGACGTATTACGATGCGGTTAATGCCTCCGCGACAGAAGAGGTTAAAGCATTTTTCTATCAGGACAGGGCGATCAATTTTGAAAAAGATCTGAAAAACGTAGGGAATGCGACTGTAACCGCAGATGCAAGCGCTGGCGGCCGTAACGGTGTAATCAAAATCGAAGCCGGTGCAGGTGGGGCAGACGGAAACAGATTCACGTTCAATTCTCTTTCTTTGCCGCATGCGTATCGATATTTGATTATGGATATCTATACTGAAGATGTCAAACAGATGGTGTTTTGGTTCGGCTCTTATACGAATTATTTTGGATTCAAAGATGCCGACGGCACGATTCTCGGCAATGATGTGCGTACATGGTGGATTCACACTTATGACGAGAGCGGAAATGTTGTATCGGTACGTAATGACAGTAATCCTCAGGCACAGATGTATGCGGAGAACTGGTATACGATTGTCATTCGCTATGCTGAAGGAACACAGCATTCGACCAGTGGTACGTTGAGAGCGGATTTTGCTCCCTATGAAGGAACTCTTTATATTGATAATATACGTCTTGCTAACGAATTTACGCTCGGTGCCGTAACGACTGAAAAGGGAGGTAGTTCCAGTATCGGAGAGACGGACCAGATTAATGTTCAGGCGCTCACAGGAAGCCCGTTCCAGAATAAGATTGACGGAACAGGCTATACGGAAATCAATAATAACACGAAACTGGAAGCGGTAAGCGGAGAGGTTACTTATTCTTCTTCCAACGATACGATTGCATCGATAGATGACAGCGGCGTATTGACCGCAAAGGCAGAGGGAACAACGATTATAGCCGTTACCTTCTATTCCGAATATGGTAACACCATTACGACGTATTATTCTTATCAGGTTGTGTTGCCCCGCATTGAACTTAATACAGCAGAGGCTGAACTTAACCTTTTAGGAACAGATGCGCAAAAAACATTGCAATTAGTCGTCGAAAGAATTGGGATGATTGAAGGCGAGGTTGAATGGACAAGTTCATTGCCTGAAGTCGCTTCGGTAGATGAGAACGGATTCGTTAAGGCTTTGTCTGCCGGTGAAACGACCATTACAGCACAGGTTGGATCCTACAGTGCAACTTGTGAGGTTGAAGTCGTGATTCCCGATACGGTAGGGTACGATGCGACAGGTGTTAAGGGATATTTTGAAGAGGAAACGATTCTTCTGAAAGGCTCTTATGCAAATATAATGACAGCATATCCTGGTGCAACCATTGACAAAGTGGTGATGGGAGAAACAGACCTGAATGTAGATACAAGTGAAGGCGATAATCAGTTCACGATTGACATAACGGCGCATAAAGATCTTTTTGTCAGCGGAATGAATACACTGTCCTTCCACTTAACCGTAGGCGGCGAAACGAAGATTGTAAACTATGAAATATTGATGGTCACAAAGATTATCGATTCGTCAGAGGAATTGTTGAACCTTGCCGAAACTGCGAAAGAGCAGAGCGAAGGTGCCACCACGTGGAGCGGTTATTATGAACTGGGAGCTGATATCGATTTGAATGGAGCGGCTCTTTCCCTCGGAATGATCGGAACCGGTGCTGCGGACGGATTTATAGGTACGATCGATGGCCGCGGCTATGCGATTAAAGATATTCTTAATACGTCAGAAGGTTCGGTATTCGGAACACTTGGCCAAACAGGCGTCATAAAAAATCTGATGATTTCCGATTATCAGTTCTATTCGAGCGCTATAGGGCTCTTTGATAAAGTATATGGGACGATTGAAGGAATATATATTTCTTCCGATATCCGTAAGGGGTCTGCAGAGGCCAAAGTTTCGCCTATAACTCAGGAATTATACGGAACATTAAAAGATAGTGTTATAATTGTTGCTCTGCAAAACGGGAATGAAAATAATGTGGCGTTTGTTGCTGCATCGGCATTTGACGGGGCAGTCATCAGCAACGTTCTTACACGAAACAGTAAAGACGGCAACGCTCTTGCGGTTGTAGGTACAGAAACCGGTACCGTTACCAAAAGCGATATTGTTCAGTCCACATTCCGTTTTCCTAACTTTGTAAGAAACGTTGATACATATGCTACAGATTATGTGAGGTCATTCTTTCATAAAATTAAAGTTTCCACATTCAGCGAGGATATGAATATTCCCGTAGCGAACGATAATGATCTGGAAGTTTCGTATGATGCCAGTGCAGGTGGTCGCGACGGATTGACAAAACTGACTGTAAGTACTCGTGGCGGCTGGTATAACAGGACGTATTTTACCTCTAATGCGGATCCCGCGGCTTACGAATATATCATGATTGATATGTATGTTGAAAATGTCAGCAGAATGGGCTTCTGGGCTGGCCAATATACAATGTATTTCGGTTTCCAGAATGAAGAAGGTACCTCAATGGGCAGTGATACCCGTTCTTGGTGGATTCATGCTTACGCAATGGACGGCACACAGGCTTCTCAGGGCGTGAACAGCGATACCCCTGCAAAACTTTCTGAAGGAACATGGTATACACTTGTTTTTAGGCCTACGGAAGCAATAACACATAGCAATACATCCAGTTTTAATATTGGGTTTAACTTTGAGGCGAAAGAAGAAAATGCAGCGGTGTATTTCGGAGAAATCCGTTATGTAAACGATTTTGAACTTGCTGCAGTCTCTGCCGAAACAAACGAACTGGCCGTCGGAGGGGCTACGACTCTCACGGTGGAAAAGACGCTCGGAACATTGTTTGATAATTCGATCACTATCACAAAGAGTGCGGTAGAAGGTGAAGTTACTTATACTTCCTCTAATAACGAAGTGATCGAGGTCGATAATACTGGTAAAGTTACTGCGATCAGTGCGGGGACAGCAAGTATTACAGTCTCTTACATTTCCGATAATGGCAACATGATTCAAGGTACCTATACGATAACAGTGTCATAATCAATACAAACAAACGGTGAGGGCGCTGCGGCAAAGTCGTGGCGCCCTTTACAAGGAGTACAAATAATGGAACAGCATTATTTGGTACGGCGGCGGCTGAAAAAATTTCTGCTATTTTCTGTGATTGTTCTACATGCCGTAAGGTCCTTTCAGCCGAAGAAAAAATTATCATGATGCACTTGCAGACTCTTGTAGACAAACAACTGCTGATCGATTTCGGCCCAAATAGTGGAGCACGGAAAGTGAAAATTCAAAGGATAACGAAACAGAGGTAAAGAATGGCAAAATTGACAGAAAAAGAGATCCGTGCGAGCGCGGAGAACATGACGGACGATGCGCTGTGCGGACAGGTGCTCTGTTATGACGTTTATGACAAAGACGATCCCGAAGAGGTCAGAAAAATCGTTGAAAAGATCAAACCGGGCGGCCTGTACGTGGGGCAGATGTCTGCTGAAAAAATAAAGATGTATACGGAAATGGTCAACCGAGTGACGCCCGTTCCCGTCATTATTGCGGCGGACATAGAGTCCGGCCCGGGCGACGTTTTTGCGGGGGAGCCCATGCTGCCGATGCCGATGGCCTGGGGCGCCTGCAACGACGAAAAACTGATCGAGCGGGCGGGGGAACTCATTGCCGAAGAATGCCGCAGCAAAGGTATCCATTGGACTTTTTCTCCCGTGGTAGATATCAATTTCAATCCGAATAACCCGATCGTCAATATCCGGGCTATCTCCGATTCCCCGCGCACGGTAACGCGGATCGGGCGTGCTTTTGTAAGAGGGCTGAAAAAAGACGGCCTGATGGCGACTACGTGCAAACATTTCCCCGGCGACGGTGTGGACGACAGAAACCAGCATTTCTGCACGACGGTCAACAGCCTTACGAAAGAAGAATGGGATTCGTCGTACGGCGCCGTATACCGCGCCATGATCGAAGAGGGCACGGACAGCATAATGGTCGCCCACATCGCATTGCCCGCATATCAGGCGGTGAATGACGCGTTTTTCGGCCCTCCGCCCGCCGTATTGAGCGAAGAGATCATGACGGGATTGCTGCGCGGGCGGTTGCATTTCGGCGGGTGTATCGTATCGGATGCGATGAGCATGATCGGGTCTGCCTCTCGCGTGCCTATCGAGGATCTGGCCTGCACCTTTTTGAGATGCGGGGGAGATATGGTGCTGTTTCCCGAACCGACGGACCATGCGCAGATCAAAGAGAGCCTTTTGCGGGGCAGGTTGGACAGGTCGAGGCTCGTGGACGCCGTCGTGCACGTTTTGAAGATGAAAAACAGCGTGCATTTGTTCGAGGAAGCGCCGAAAATCGGGGCGGAAAATTCTCGCGGAGAAGAACTTCGCAAGATCTGCGCGCAGATTGCGGAAAGGAGCATCAAAATCGTCCGCGATACGCAGAAGATCCTTCCGCTGCATCTCAAAAAAGGGGCGAAGATCCTGCTTTTGAACGAATATTCCTATTACAAGCCGAAAAAGGAATGCGACGAATTTATCCTGCTCGAAGAAGAGTTGAAAAAGAGGGGATTTATCACGAGATCCGTCGACGGGGCGAAACATTCGGAGATCAAAGATATTTTGCCCGAATACGACTGCGTTCTGGTAAATTTCAAGTTCAGTTCCCGCGATTACCACGGCGGCAGCCTGCGGATCGGCTGGGATCATATCATGTTGTTTTGGCGGGCTTATCTTTTGCAGCATCCTTGCGTGGTATTCACGTCTTTCGGCGACCCGTATAAGTTATACGAGTTTCCGTACCTGAAGACGTACGTGAACGCCTTTTCGTTCACGCCGGATACCGTTCGCGCTGCCGTCCGCGTGATATTGGGAGAGATCCCGTGCACGGCGAAAAATCCCGTCGGCCTGAGCGGGTTTTTCGAAAGGGAGACAGATTGAGCGCGGGACTTTTTTGTCGGACAGGCGATCTGCGTGAAAAAATAAATGTGGCATCATCTCTTGACATTTCCGTTTCGGCGTGCTAAAATATCCCACGGAAAAGGGGGAAAGGTGACCCGACCTGCTTTTGCGGTCAGGGCGATACGCTGCGGAAACAAGTCCGTTTCGGCGGACTGAAAATTTTTATACTTGTCAGGAGGTTTATATTATGGCAAGATTCACGTTACCCAGAGATCTGTATCACGGCAAAGGTGCGCTGGAAAACCTGAAACTCTTGAAAGGCAAAAGGGCGATCGTCTGCGTCGGCGGCGGTTCCATGAAGCGTTTCGGCTTTCTGGACAGGGCAATTTCCTATCTGAAGGAAGCGGGCATGGAAGTGGCGCTCATCGAAGGCATCGAATCGGACCCTTCCGTCGAGACGGTCATGGCCGGCGCAAAAAAGATGGAAGAGTTCAAACCCGATTGGATCGTGGCGATGGGCGGCGGTTCGCCGATCGATGCGGCAAAAGCCATGTGGATCAAATACGAGTATCCCGAAACCACTTTTGAGGATATGTGCAAGGTGTTCGGCCTGCCCGAACTTCGTAAAAAAGCGCATTTCTGCGCGATCCCTTCCACGTCCGGCACGGCGACGGAAGTGACCGCGTTCTCCATCATCACCGATTACCAGAAGGGGATCAAATATCCGATCGCGGACTTTGAAATCACGCCCGACGTTGCGATCGTGGACCCCGACCTTGCGGAAACGATGCCTGCAAAACTGACGGCGCATACGGGTATGGATGCGTTGACGCACGCGGTCGAGGCATATGTTTCCACCTGCAACTGCAATTATACCGACCCGCTCGCTATCTACGCGGCGGAGATGATCACGAAAAATCTCGTCAATTCCTTCAACGGAGACATGCAGGCGCGCGACACCATGCACGACGCGCAGTGCCTTGCCGGTATGGCTTTTTCGAACGCCCTTCTCGGCATCGTGCACTCCATGGCGCATAAGACGGGTGCGGCGTTTGCGAACGGGCATATCATTCACGGCGCGGCAAACGCGATGTATCTTCCTAAGGTCATCCGTTTCAATTCCAAAGACGCGACGGCAAAGGCGAGATATGCGCGCCTTGCCGATTATCTGCATCTCGGCGGAAATACGGAGGACGAAAAGGTCGACAAACTGATCGCGACGGTCCGCAAATTGAACGACGACCTCAAGATCCCGCAGTCGATCAAAAATTACGGCAACGGCGGCGTGATCGTAGACGAAAAGGACAGGATGGTCCCCGAAGAGGAGTTCCTGGCGAAAGTGCACGATATTGCGGTCAATGCCATCGGCGATGCCTGCACGGGTTCCAATCCCCGTCAGCCCTCCGTCGAAGAGATGGAAAAACTTCTCAAGTGCTGCTATTACGATACCGAAGTGGATTTCTGATATCTGGCAGATACAGAGCGGGGCGCCCCGAAAGGGCGCTCCGTTTTTGCGTTTTGCGGCAAGGAGGGAAAACGGAGAGGGAAAGCGTAAAAAGGCACAAACTTGCGCCGCCGTGCATATAATGTAAGAGATACGATTTTACCGTTTCTTGCCGAAACGGCCATCGGCTTGACCGAAGGAGGGCGCGCTTTGGAAACATCTTTCAGCGAACTCAAATGCAAATTTGTCGTCAACGTCACGGACGGGCGGAATCTGGGAAAGACGAACGACGTCGTTTTTACCTATCCCGAAGGGCGGGTGCTCGGGATCGTCGTGCCGGGCGGCAGGGGACTGCGCCTGTTCAAAAATAACGATATGTTCATTTCCCTGAAGAGTATCGTCAAGATCGGCGCGGACGTCGTTTTAGTAGATCTGAAATCTTCCCCCAAGCCCGACCGCCCCTGTAAGAAGCCGCATTACGAAGAATACTGCCAGCCCGAAAGACCGGAGGGAAGGCGCAGTTTCGAAGAATACGAATAAATGCTTTCCCGTTTTATATTAAAGGGGAGAGAAAAGCCGTTTCCAGCGATTGACTTTTTCGTCTTTTTCCATTAAAATATAGAGGATGCGGAGAACGGAACAAAACGCCGCATTGAAATAGATTGAGGGCAAAAGGGACAAGCCCTGCGGCGGTGTCTGCCGCCGAAACCTGAAAAGGAGTGGAAAGATGATAACGGAAAAGACGGATCTGTTCGAATATTTCGGCATAAAGAGAAACAAAGAGAGCAAGGGGATCCTCACGTCATACATGCGCGACCCTATAGGCGGCGACCCCGCTTATATCAAGGCCCGGCCCGCCATGCTCGTGATCCCGGGCGGCGGCTATGCGGTCGTATCCGATCGGGAGGGCGAACCTGTCGCGCTCGAGTATCTGAACCGCGGCTATCATGCGTTCGTACTCGATTATGACGTCGCGCCCGACTGCTGCTATCCCTCTCAGATTCTGGAAGCGGCGATGGCGATGATCTACATACGCAAGAATGCGGACCGTTTCGGCATCGAAAAGAATCAGGTCGCCGCGATCGGCTTTTCCGCCGGCGGGCATCTTCTGGGCTGTATCAGCACGCTGTGGGACGATCCCGCGATCCGCGAAAAGTTCGGGGAAGATTGCGCGCTCGTCCGTCCCGACGCTTCCGTATATTCTTATGCGGTCATTTCGTCGGACGAAGAGATCTGGCACCGCGGATCGTTTGTAAATTTCTGCAAGGACAAAGTTCCCTTTGAAAATTATTCCATAGAAAAGAAAGTACGCCCTTCGTGTTCGCCCGCGTTTATCTGGTCGACGACGGCGGACGACGGCGTTCCCGTCCTCAATTCGGTGCGGCTGTACGAGGCGTACGTCAAAGCGGGCGTGCCCGCAGAGATGCACCTTTTCCGCGAGGGAGGGCACGGCCTGTCCACCTGCGACAGAGAGGTGCTCGGCGAAGTTTTTCCCGCTTGCGGGCATATCAGAAACTGGATCTCTCTCTCCGTCGGATTCCTCGAAGGCCTCGGCTTCCGGGTCAGATGATGAAGGTACCGCCGCGCAAAAAACAGTGCGGCGGATTTTTTTACCGAGGCGCGGCCGGCGTATGCGCTGCGCAGGATGCGTCCATACTTACAGAGGATAAAAAATTATGGCTTTGGATATCGTATTGCTCGTGATCGGGCTGGCGCTTCTCGTAAAGGGTGCGGATTGGTTCGTGGACGGCGGAGCGGGTACGGCGCGGCTCTGTAAAATTTCTCCGCTCGTGATCGGTTTGACCGTCGTCGCGTTCGGTACAAGCATGCCGGAACTTGCCGTTTCCGTCACCTCCGCCATCCAGAAATCCACGGACATCGCCATCGGGAACGTGGTCGGAAGCAACATCGTCAATATTCTGCTCATTTTGGGCCTGTCCGCGCTCATGCACGATCTTCCCGTGCAGAAAGATTCCCTGAAACTCGATCTTCCCGTGCTGCTGCTCGCAAGCGTTCTGATCATCGGCCTCGGGTATTGGGGCAGCGCTCTGCAATGGTGGGACGGGCTCATCATGCTCGCCGTGTTTGCGGGCTATATGTTCGTGTTGTTGCGCACCGCGATGAAAAAGCAAAGGCTTCTCAAGGCGGAAGGCGTTCTCTCCGATGCGCTTCCCGGCTCGCCGGAGGCGGCGGAGGGCGAAATTGCTGCGCAGAGTGAAATTTCCGAAGAGCAAAAAAGCGCGCTCTCCTTCGGAAAGCGCGCGAAACTGTGGTATCGGAAGATGTCGGATAAGAAGTGGTTTTTGATCCTGCTCATCGTCGTGGGGCTCGGCATGGTCGTCGGGGGCGGCACGCTCCTTGTCAATTCGGCAAGGGACATTGCGGAACGGTTCGGCGTATCCGAGCGCATCATCGGTCTTACCATCGTCGCCATTGGCACTTCGCTGCCCGAACTCGTCACCTCCGTCGTCGCCGCGCTCAAAAAAGAGACGGATATCGCCGTCGGCAACGTCATCGGAAGCAATATCTTCAACGTATTCGTTGTGGCGGGCGTATCCTCCCTCTTTTATCCGCTCGCTTTTACGACGGGAAATCTGATCGACGCATGCGTCGCGCTCGGCGCTGCCGCGGTTTTATACCTGCTCGCACTGTTCAAGGGGCATAAACTGGGTAAATTTGCGGGCGTGTTCATGATCCTGTGCTACGCCGGTTACTTCGTCTATCTGTTTACCGCCTGAACCGCTGCCCGTCTGTCGTGCCGGCGCGTGTTCATATCGTCATTTGTCCGTCTGCGCATATGCGGGATTGCACCCGTGCGCAGGCGTTTTTTATTGCGGAAACAGAGAGAGGATCTCGTTCACGATCTTTTCGTTGCCGCTTTTGAAATCGGAGGATCGCAAATTTTCTTTCAGCGCATCGTCCGCGGCCGTGCGGCCGAGTTCCGTTTCGAGCGACTGCGGCGTCAGGTCCGCTTCGCGCAGTACGCGGCACAGCCCCCTTTCCTGAAAATACAGCGCGTTTTTTACCTGATCTCCGCGCGAGCGCCTGTTTTCGAGTGGGACGAGCAGAGCGGGCTTTTTCAGTGCGAGAATTTCGAAAACCGTATTCGATCCCGCCCGCGACAGTACGATATCCGCCGCGGCATAAGCGGACGGCATGTCGTTTTCGTATTCCCGCTGTACGTAACCGTTTGCGTTGCTTTCGCGCATATTCCCATGTCCGCATATGTGCAGGATCTGATATTTGTCCGTCAGGCGGAAAAGGTTTTTGCGCAGCGCTTCGTTGATGGCGCGGCTGCCGCTGCCTCCCCCGAATACGAGCAGGACAGGCTTTGCGTCCGAAAATCCGTATTTTTCGCGGGCGGCTTTCCTGTCCGCCGAAAACAATTCCCCGCGTATGGGGGCGCCCGAATATTTTCCGTTTTTCAGCCGCTTTGCGGTTTCCGGAAAACTGGTGAGCACCTCTCTGCATTTTCCCGAGATCAGCCTGTTCGCAAGCCCGGGGGTGAGGTCCGATTCGTGCGAGATCACGGGGATGCCCAGTTTTTTTGCCGCAAACACGACGGGCAGCGCCACGTAGCCGCCCTTGGAAAACACGGCGTCCGCGCCGAGCGCTTTCAATCCCCGTTTCGCCGCCTTCACGCTCTTCAGAAAGCGGGCGGGAATGGACAGGTTTTTCAGGGAAAACCCGCGGATGAATTTGGGGCAGGCGATGGTGCAGTAGGGAATGCAAAAGGGCGCGATGATCTTTTTTTCGATCCCGTCCGTTCCGATATAGCCTAAATTGAACCGTTCGGAAAGGTCGGGAATGAGCGCTGCGCAGGGAACGGCATGCCCCGCGCTTCCGCCGCCCGTCAAAACAAGATTTTTCATTTTACCTCCCTTGTGGGATGAATTCTCCCGTTGTTAGTATATTTTTCCGTGCGGAGAAATATAATCGGGAAGGATATTTTTTGCATAACCCTTTACAAACGAGGGAAAATAGGGTAAAATGTGTCTATCCGAAAATACGGAGGGATTTTATGACGCTTGAATCGTTTGACGGAAAACAGATTTTTGTCCGCGAGTGGGCGGACGTAAAAGATCCGTGCGGCATCGTGCAGATCGCGCACGGCATGAACGAATATACGGGCCGATATGAAAAGTTTGCCGAATATTTCAACTCTCTCGGCTATATCGTCGCGGGAGAAGATCATCGCGGCCACGGCGAAACGGATCCGGAAACGCTCGGTTACAGCGAAGGGGACATGTTCACCTCCACGCTGAAGGACATGGCGAGCGTCGCTAAATTTTACAGCGAAAAGTACGCGGGTCTTAAATACGTGCTGTTCGGTTTTTCTTACGGGTCTTTCCTGACGCAGGCGTTTATCGAACGGTACCCGAGGTTTTTAGACGGTGCGGTCATTGCGGGAAGTTCCCGCCAGAACGCGCTCGCCGTCCGCGCGGGGCTGGTGATTTCGGGAGTGGGAAGCGCGTTCAAGGGAAAGGATGCGCCCGCAAACTTCGTCAACCGGCTGGTGTTCGGCGGCTACGACAAAAAGTTTGACGACGGAGAATTTTTAAGCGTCGATGAAGCGAACAACACCGCATATCATGCAGATCCGTATTGCAACTTCGTTTGCAGCAACAATTTTTTCCGCAGTTTTTTCAAGGGGCTGTCCGGGCTGTATAAAAAGAGCGCGGCCGCCGGATTGGATCCCGATCTTCCCCTTCTTCTGATCTCGGGGAAAGAGGATGCGGTAGGGGGCCTCGGCAAGGGCACGCAAAAGTTGTATGCTTTTTATAAAAACTGCGGCGTAAAGGACGTATCTCTGCATCTGATCGAAAATTCCCGCCATGAATTTCTCAACGAAACAAAGAACAGGGAAGAGGGGCTTTCCGAGATAGGAGATTTTATCCGCCGCATTCCCGTGCGCAGAAAATGATCGCCCGCATGCATACGTGAGCAGATTTTGGCAAAAAGCAGGCGCTTCCCCTCGGGGCGGCGCTTTTTTCTTTATTCCCGATTTAGTGGTTTTTGCGCTCAAATTCTTGAAAAAAAACGCTATATATGGTATAATACCTATATATAATCGGGTGCAGAATGCCCCTTAAGCAACACAGCGGAGGAAAAAATGGCAGGAAAAAATTACAACGCCGAGGATATCAAGATACTCGAAGGGCTGGACGCGGTGCGCCTGCGCCCCGGTATGTATATCGGGTCGACGGGGCCGAAGGGCCTTCACCATATCCTTTGGGAGATCGTCGACAACGCGATCGACGAAGCGGCGAACGGGTTTGCTTCCCGCATAGAAGTCAGGCTGTACAAAGACGGCAGCGCGTCCGTCGAAGACAACGGCCGGGGGATCCCTACGGATATCCATCCCAAAACGGGCGTTTCGGGCGTGGAAGTCGTGTTTACGCAACTGCACGCGGGCGGCAAGTTCGACGAGCACAACTATTCCTTTTCCGGCGGGCTGCACGGCGTGGGCGCCTCCGTTACCAACGCCCTGTCCGAATGGCTGAAAGTGGAAGTTTACAGGGGTACGGTCTACCGCATGTCCTTCCACTCTTATTTCGACGAAAAGGAAAACAAATTTATGTCCGGCGTTCCCAACGAACACCTCGTCGATACGAAAGAAAAGACGGACAAAACGGGCTCGTTTATCCGTTTCAAACCGGATGCTTCGGTGTTCGACACCGTAGCGTTCAATTTCGATACCGTATCCAAGCGGCTCAAAGAACTCGCCTTTCTCAACAAGGGGTTGGAGATCATTCTGACCGACGAGCGCGTGCCCGAGGGAAAAAATCCCGTCTGCGTCAATTATAAGTTCGACGGCGGCCTCAAGGATTTTGCCGTTTACCTCAACGAGGGGAAAACGCCGCTCTACGATGACCCGATCGGATACAAGACGGAGAAAGACGGCATCCTGATCGAGTTTGCTATCCAGCATACGACAGATTTTACGGAAAGTCTGTTTTCGTTCGTCAACAACATTCCCACGCCCGAGGGCGGTTATCACGAAACGGGATTCCGCACCGGGCTTACAAAATCCCTGAACGACGTCGCGCGCGCGCTCGGTTCTTTGAAAGAAAAGGATCAGAACCTGCTCGGCGAAGATTTCCGCGAGGGGCTGACGGCGATCCTGTCCATCAAAATGAAGAACGTACAGTTCGAAGGACAGACGAAGACCAAACTCGGAAACCCCGAGGCGCGCCTTCCGGTCGAGACGGCGACCGTAGAAGGGATCGGCGAACTTTTTAAGGACGGAAAACTCAAACCCGTCTTTGAAGAGATCGTCAAAAAGGCGCAGGGGGCGGCGCGCGTCCGGCTGGCGGCGCGCCAGGCAAAGGAACTGGCCCGCGCCAAAAACAGCATCGAAAATCTGACTCTCGTGGGCAAACTTGCCGCATGTACGGGCAAAAAGCCGGAACTCAACGAATTGTTCATCGTAGAGGGGGATTCGGCGGGCGGTACCGCAAAACAGGCTCGCATCCGTCAGACGCAGGCGATCCTGCCCCTTCGCGGCAAACCTTTGAACGTAGAGAAAAAGCGCATCGATCAGGTGCTTGCCAACGAGGAGATCCGCACCATCATCAGCGCGCTGGGCGCAGGGTACGGCGGCGATTTCAACATAGACGATCTCAAATATCATAAGGTGATCATTCTCTCCGATGCCGACCAGGACGGCATGCACATCCGCTGCATCCTTCTGACCTTCTTCTACCGCTACATGCGCGAACTCGTGAACAACGGCAACATCTATATCGGCATGCCGCCCCTTTATAAGGTGTATAAAAAGGACGTCGTCGAGTATGCTTACGACGATGAGGAGTTGCAGAAAAAGATCGAGATCGTCGGCAAGGGATATCAGATCCAGAGATACAAGGGGCTCGGTGAAATGAGCGCCGAACAACTGTGGGAGACGACGATGGATCCCGCCAGGCGCAATCTCATTCAGGTGAACATTGAAGATGCGGCGGAAGCGGAGCAGATGGTCACCGCGCTCATGGGAGACAGGGTAGAGGCGAGAAAGGAATTTCTTGCGCAGAACGCGAATTTCAATAAAGTGGACACCTTTATCGAGCGCGTCAACATTTAACGAGGGAGGAAGAAAGTTTTGGCAAAACGAAAGAACAACAAGGCTGCGGAAGAACATCTGCCCGAAGAAACGAAGGGCGAAGTTTACGTGACCCCTCTCGAAGAGGTCCTTCCCGGCTCCATGCTTCCCTATGCGGAATACGTAATTCTCGACAGGGCGCTCCCGCGCGTGGAAGACGGGCTCAAACCCGTTCAGCGGAGGATCCTGTATACCATGTACGATATGGGCCTGTTCCCCGATAAGCCGCACAAAAAGAGCGCGCGTATCGTGGGCGAGTGCATGGGTAAATATCATCCGCACGGAGATTCTTCCGTGTACGATGCGATGGTCCGCATGGCGCAGGATTTCAATATGCGCATGACGCTCGTCAACGGTCACGGCAATTTCGGTTCCGTCGACGGAGATCCCGCCGCCGCGATGCGTTATACGGAAGCCCGTCTCGAACCGCTCGCGCTCGAACTTCTGCGCGACATCGAAAAGGATACCGTGCGCTTTACCCTCAACTTCGACGACAGTCTGAAAGAACCGGAAACGCTGCCCGGCAGGTTCCCCAACCTTCTCGTGAACGGCGCATCGGGCATCGCGGTCGGGCTGGCGACGAATATCCCCCCGCACAATCTCGGCGAGGTCATCGACGGCGTCGTCGCCTATATCGACAATCCCAGGATCAAACTGTTCGAGATGATGAAATATATCAAGGCGCCCGATTTTCCTACGGGCGGCTATATCATCGCGAACGAACTCTTGCAGGCATACGAGACGGGGCGCGGCAAGATCACGCTTCGCGCAAAGGTCAATATCGAGGAGGGGGACAACGACAAAAAACTGATCGTCATCACCGAACTTCCCTATCAGGTGAACAAAGCGCGCCTGCTTGCCAAGATCGCAGATCTGCGCGAGGAGAAAAAAGACCTTCTCGGCGGCATCAGCGACATCACCGACGAATCGGACAGGAACGGCATGCGCGCCGTCGTGAAGGTGAAAAAAGACGCGGACGCGGACAAAATTTTGAACGCGCTCTATAAATATACAGACCTCGAATGTTCGTTCGGCATCAACATGGTCGCCATTGCGGACGGAAAGCCGCAGCAACTGGGGCTTTTGGATATCATCAAACACTATGTCGCCTACCAGCGCGAGGTGGTGCTTCGCCGCACGAAATTCGATCTGGCGCAGGCAAAAGAGCGGTGCCATATCCTCGAAGGGCTGATCATCGCGGTGCGCAATATCGACGAGGTAATCGAGATCATCAAAAAATCGGAGAGCGTGCCCGCGGCGCGGCAGAAACTGCGCGAGCGGTTCGACCTTTCCGAGCGGCAGGCGCAGGCGATCCTCGACCTCAGGCTCGCGCGCCTTACGAAACTGGAAATTTTCAAACTCGAACAGGAACTGGAAGAACTGAAAAAACTGATCGCCCGCCTGACCGCCATAGTAGAGAGCAAAAAACTGCAGATGGAAGTGGTGCAAAACGAACTCAAAGAGATCAAAAAACAGTTCAAAAGCGAGCGCAAGAGCGCGCTCGTGTTCGACGCCGCGGATATCAAGGTGGAAAAATTCGACGACGCGAAGCCGGTGGAAAAGTGCGTTCTCTGTTATACGGCGGACGACAGCATCAAAGTGGTCGCGGAAAAGAATTTCAATATGTCCGACAAAAACATCGGCGAGCGCTCGACCGTTTCGGATATCCTCAAACTGTATCTGCATACGCAGACGGACAAGATCGTCTATTCCTTCACGAATTTCGGCAACTGCTACAAGATCGATTTTCAGGATGTGGTCGTCGGCAGGCTGAAGGACAAGGGCATGCCTTACAAACAGTTGTGCCCCGACGCGCAGGAAGGGGAAAAGCCGATCGCTTTCTACGAAGTAGGGGAAAAGATGCCCAAGGGCAGCCTCCTCTTCTATTCGCGGCTGGGCTACGTGAAAAAGAGCGACTGGAAAGAATATAATATTCTTAAATACGCATTCCAGGCGTGCAAGGTCAACGAGGGAGACGAGATCATCGGCATAGAGACGGACGATCCCGAACCCACGACGACGCTGTTTTTCGTCACGGCGCAGGGCATGTGCTTAAACGCATACAAGAACGATATCCCCACGCAGGGCAGGATCTCTGCCGGCGTGCGCGGCATATCGCTCGCGGAAGGGGATTTCGTCGTGTTCGCCGGCCAGATAGACGGAGAGGGCGAGATCATCGTCGCGACGGACGGCAATACGTATAAAAAGATCATCGCCTCTCAGATCGACCCGATGGCGCGTTACCGCAAGGGCGTCAAGGTGGTGGACCTCGGCGGAAAACGCAAAGTCATCTATTCCGATTACGTGACCGAACCTTACAAGATCGCCGTACTCATGAGCGACAATACGTTCGCCGTCGCGGATACGGAAGAAGATATCAAGATAGAGGACCGCACCACGAAGGGCAAGAACATCAAACTGAAAAAGGGAGAGACGGCAAAGGCCTTCTGGTCCCTGAAATATCTGTCATAACCGAATTCGTAAAAGGGGCCGCACCTTAGCGGTGCGGCCCCTTTTTCGTGCCGGGTTTTCTGAGCGCGCCGTTTTTCTGCGGCCGCGCTCTTTTTTTATGTACGGAAATATAGGATAAGTCGGGCACGTTTCCGGCGAAAGGCCGCGGCCGAAAAAGGTCCGCGGCCTTTCGTCATATCGCAGGAGTGGGCGGCATATGATATATACCGAAATAAGCGGATAGATTTTACAAAACAGGCCGCAAATCGTCAAAACTGTACAAATTTTGACAGCGCGCCGAATGTAAAATATGAGGTGAGGAATGAAAGTATTCGTCCTGAAAAAAAGAGGCGCGGTATTCGCGGCGGCGCTTGTGGCGGCGGTGCTCGTGCTCTCACTCGTTCTCGGCACGTCGGGCGCGTATGCGGTCTTTTTGGGCGGCACGGTACGGAAGTTGCCCGTGTACAGCGTAGAGACGGAGGAAAAAAAGATCTCCATTTCCTTCGACTGCGCCTGGGGGACGGATTATACCGACAAACTTTTGGAGATCCTCGAGCGGGAAGGCGTTCGCGCCACCTTTTTCATGGTGGAGTTCTGGGCGGAAAAGTATCCCGAATACGTCAAAAAGATAGACGAAAAGGGGAATGAGATCGGCACGCACAGCGCGACGCATTCGTATATGTCGAAACTGAGCGAGCGGGAGATCAGAAACGAACTGCAGACCTCCTGCGAGGCGATCGAAAAGGTTACGGGCAAAAAAGTGGAACTGTTCCGCGCGCCGTACGGGGACTACGACGATCTTCTGATCGGAACGGCGCAGGAAATGGGATTGTATACCATTCAATGGGACGTGGACAGCCTGGATTGGAAGGATCTTTCCGCCAACGACATTGCGATGCGCATCATCAACCGCGTGCAAAACGGCAGCATCATCCTGTGCCACAACAACGGCCTGAATACGGCGGAAGCGCTTCCCATCGTCCTCGATACACTGAAAAACAGCGGCTATACCTTTGTGCCGATCGGAGAACTCATCTATCGTGAAAATTACACGATCGATGCGAACGGCCGCCAGCATGCCGCATCCTGATCGCGAAAAATGAAAAGAAATACATTATGGAGGATTTTTTATGAACAGCACCGAGAAGAACAACAAAGTGTTCATCATGGGCGAGATCGTGAGCGAAGCGAGTTTCTCTCACGAAGTGTACGGCGAAGGGTTTTACGACCTAAGCGTGAGGGTGATGCGCCTTTCGGGGCAGGCGGACATTCTGCCTGTGACCGTATCCGAACGGCTGATCGAGGGAGGAAATCTGCAGATCGGTTCCACGCTCTGCGCGCTCGGTCAGTTCCGGTCTTACAATAAGATCGAAAACGGAAAATCGCGCCTTATGCTGACCGTTTTCGTGCGCGAACTGGTCGAAGCGCCGCCCGCAAAAAATCCGAACAGCATCGTTCTGAGCGGCTATATCTGCAAACCGCCCGTATACCGCACCACCCCGTTCAACCGAGAGATCGCGGATTTGCTCGTCGCGGTAAACAGGGCGTACAACAAATCCGACTATATTCCCTGCATCGCATGGGGGCGGAACGCGCGGTTCGTCAAAAATCTGCAGGTAGGGGATAAGATCGCGCTTTCGGGCAGGATCCAGAGCCGCGAGTATCAGAAAAAACTTTCCGAATACGAAGTCAAAACCATGACCGCTTACGAAGTTTCCATTTCCAAACTCGCCGCGTTCGACAGCGCGGAAGATTTCGATCTCGACAGAGAATTTTCCCTCTATACGGGCGCGGGACAGTACGAACACCGCGCGCAGAGCGAGTGATGCCGCAAAAAAAGAGCCGCCTGTACCGAGCGGTTCTTTTTTGTAAAGGTGCGTTTTGTTTTTTTGCGACCTTTTGCGAAAGACCTTTTTCCGTGCCAATTTTGCGGCGGGGCTTGACAAAATCGTGTTTTGGGCTTAAAATAATAATTGAAAAAACCGCGGCCGCGGGCGTTTGCCGCGCGGAGCGGATTGCGAGGTGAAATATATGAACAAAGTGATCACCGTCAGCCGTCAGTTCGGAAGCGGCGGGCGCGAGTTCGGCATCAAACTTGCGCGCGAACTGAAAATTCCCTTCTACGACAAGGATCTCATTTCCATGGCGGCGGAAAGCAGCAACCTGTCCGAAGATTTCATGCGCCATTACGAAGAGAGCGCGCCCGGCCTGTTTTCGCGCACACTCTATTCGTACTATCAGATGCCCATGACCGATCAGATCTATATCGCGCAGTCGAACCTGATCAAACAACTTGCGGATAAAGGGCCGTGCGTGATTATCGGCAGATGTTCGGACGTGATCGTGGAAAACAGCATAAAAATTTACATTCACGCGCCGCTTGCGGTGCGCGTGCAAAGGAAACTTGCCATGGACCTCGACATCCCCGCGGAAAAGATGGAAGAGCACGTGAAAGCGACGGACAAAAAACGGAAAAAATATTATGAATATTACACCGATCAGAAGTGGGGCATGGCGGAAAATCACGATCTTTGCATAGACAGCGGCACGATCGGCGTCGACGGATGCGTCGACTGTGCGCTTACGTTTATCCATAAACTGTGCAAATAACTTTTATCGGCAAAAAGGGCGGAGGATTCCGCCCTTTTTCGTTTGACAGAATGTTTTTTGCGCATTATAATCATTCTTATAAGAAAAAAACGGAGGCAAACCATGGCTGGGAAAGGGACGGCCGTCGTGGGGATGAGCGGCGGCGTGGACAGTTCCGTGGCGGCCCTTTTGCTCAAAGAGCAGGGGTATGACGTGATCGGGCTGTTCATGGTCAACTGGGAAGAAGAGGACGAAAACGGCTGCTGCACCGCCGAAGAGGACTACGAAGACGTGCGCCGCGTCTCCAATAAGATCGGCATTCCCTATTATACCGTCAATTTTGCAAAGGAATACCGCGAACGTGTATTTTCGCATTTCCTCGAAGAGTATGAAAGGGGCAGGACGCCCAATCCCGACGTATTATGCAATCGGGAGATCAAATTCGGCCCATTCCGCGAACACGCGATCGCGCTCGGCGCCGATTATATCGCCACGGGGCATTACTGCGATATCCTGCACGAGGGTGGCAGGCATTTTTTGCGCAAAGCCGCCGACGAGGGGAAAGATCAGACGTATTTTCTCAATCAGGTCACGCAGCCACAGTTTGAAAACGTGCTTTTCCCTTTGGGCAAACTGAAAAAAAGCGAGGTGCGCGAAATTGCCGAACGCTGCGGGCTTTCCACCGCCCGAAAAAAGGACAGCACGGGCATCTGCTTTATCGGAGAGCGGAATTTCCGCAATTTTCTGAAAAATTACCTGCCCGCAAAGCCGGGTAAGATCGTCAACGAGTCGGGCGAAGTCGTGGGCGAGCATATGGGGCTGATGTATTATACGCTCGGCCAGCGCAAGGGGCTGAATCTCGGCGGCAGGAAAGGGGAGGAAGGCCGTTGGTTCGTCGTCGAAAAGGATTTGAAAAACAATATCCTGCGCGTTTCGCACGGCAGCGAGGACGCGCTGTATTCCTCATCCTGCCGCGTGTCGGGCATCAACTGGATCCCCGAAGCGCCACAGGAGGAATGCTTTTGCTGTACCGCAAAGTTCCGCTATCGGCAGAGCGAACAGGGCGTAAAAGTTGTCCGCACGGGCGAAAACAGTGCGGAAGTGCTCTTCGACGCGCCCCAGCGCGCCGTTACGCCGGGGCAGTACGCCGTCTTTTATCGGGGAAATTTTTGTATCGGCGGCGGCGTGATCGAGTCATAGCGGATAATCGCAGACAATCAAAAAAGCGGAAAGCAAACGCTCTCCGCTTTTTCAGTTTTTTCAATCAATCAGTCGCCGATTTTCTTAGCGATCGTGCCTTTGAAGAAGCATACGATTGCGCCGAGGATAGCCAAAATACCCGCAATGATGGGGCCGGCCTGTAATTTAATGAGACCTTCTTTGACCATTGCTTCCCACATTTCTTTAGCGCCTTCAGCAATGCCGATCGAAGAGAAACTTGCCGTGCAGAAGAGGAACACCGCGCCGACCACGAAGCAGGCGGTCGTGATGATCTTCATCAAGAAGCCGTTTCCGGTGATCAGGGCGAGGATGCCGCCGATCAGGGGCAGCGCAAAGCCCAAAAAGATCAGGATATTGAAACTGAACATTTCTTGTCCCAGTACCTTCTTTCCGAAAGCAAGTTCAGCGCCCGTATAGCCTTCGCCTTCCGCGCCGACCGCATTCGCAAACATCAGAAGAAACGCCACCAATCCCAGAACGAGCGCGATGCCGCCGGGGATCCACTTTTTTACACCACTTTTTGCCATAAAACCCTCCTAAGATTTATTAACATAATTCTATCACAATTTATACATAAAAGCAAGCCTTTTGCGAAAAGAATTTAAGAATAAATTTTTCTCTGAATTTTGTTGTCTTGTAAGAACAAAAAGTGTATAATACAGTGCGGAGTAAACGATATGAAAAAAGAGGATATCATTCAATTTGCCGCGGCGTTGCCGGGGGCGGTATGCGATTATCCCTTTCGGGAAGAGCGAGACATAGCCGTTTTAAGGCATGCGGACAATCAAAAATGGTTTGCCGTTTTGTTGGCGGCGCCGAAGGCGCGCATCGGCAAGGAGGGAAAGGGGAGCGAGACCGTTCTCGACGTCAAGTGCCCTCCCGATCTTTTGCCCATGCTCTGCAATACGTATGCGGGCATTTTGCCCGGCTATCACATGAACAAAAAGCACTGGATCACCGTTCGGCTGGACGGCAGCGTTCCCGATGAAGAGATCGAAAAACTCGTGCGGCTCAGTTATGATATTACTTCCGCGGGCAATCGGAAAAAGAGATAAACCGGCGTCGCCTGCGCGATCTCTTTTGCATTGCTGTTGCGCTGCCCTTGCGGCAGAGGAGGGCTTCTTTTGAACTTTTTATCTACTTTTATCAATGTGATCATCGTCGTCGTTTTGGCGGTGCCGGGTTTTTGCCTGAAAAAAGCGCGGCTTTTGCCCGAAAAGGCTACAAGTACGCTCGCAGTGCTTCTCCTTTACGTGGCGCAGCCCTTTTTGATGATGTCCTCGATTCTGGAAGGGGAATTTTCCGCTTCGCAACTTCCCGATTTCGCGGCGGTGTTCGTGTTCGCGATCCTTTTGCAACTGATCGTGTTTTTCGCCGCAAAGCCCGTCTTTGCAAGGGTGAAGGAAGATTCTTCCCGCCGCGTTTGCATCGCCTGTTCCTATCTCGGCAACGTGGGATTTATGGGGATCCCCGTCATGCAGATGCTCTTCCCCGGCAGAGAAGATCTCGTCCTGTATACCGTCGTTTACAATATCGTATTCGTTGCCATGTCCTGGACGCTGGGCGTGTATATCGTCACGGGCGATAAAAAAACGGTCAACCCGCTCAAGATCATTCTCAATCCGCCCACGCTCGCCTCGCTTGTGGCGTTGCCCTTCTTTTTTCTGAAAGTGAACGTGCCGCAGCAGGTGCTTACGCCCATCGGCTACCTCGGCGATATGACGCTGCCCCTGTCCATGGTCATTCTCGGCATCCGCCTTGCAGACGTAAAACTTTCTTCGCTGTTTACCGATCTGAAAATTTACGGCGTTGCCGCAATGAAACTCGTCATATCTCCGCTGCTCGCGCTCGGCATCATGATGCTCGTCGATCTCGTTCTGCCGCTCGACAGATACGTGATGATCGCTTTGTTCGTCATCAGTGCCATGCCCACCGCTTCCGTCGTGTTGAGTTTTGCGGAAATGTACGATAAAGACGGCGCGACGGCCGCGCGCGCCACGCTGATGAATACGCTTTTGTGCATCGTCACCATCCCCATCCTGATGCTCCTTTGCGAGTTTATCTGAAAGGCCGGATAAAGAGCGGTATAACGTCCGCAGGCGTTTTGCCTGCGGGTATTTTTTTGTTTGCAGGTTTTTCGCGGCGGCGGATTGGCATAACGGCCGCCGCCGTTTCATATATTTTATTGATGAAACTGAGCGAATTAAAGGCGGGCGAGTCCGCCGTAGTACAAAAAACCTGTCTTCCCGAACCTCTCGCCGAGCGCTTGGCGGCGTTGAACGTGCGCAGCGAGAGCCGCGTCAGGCTTTTGCGCCGCGCGCCCTTCGGCGGGGGATACATGCTCGAAGCGGGCGGCGTGCGCCTGGCCCTTCGGAAAAATCTCGCGGATAAGATCGACGTCGAGCGGGAAGAAGGGGGAAACTGATCGTGCGCGTCCTGCTTATCGGCAACCCCAATTGCGGAAAATCCACCCTGTTCAACGCGCTTACGGGCGGACATGCCAAAACGGGCAACTGGCACGGCGTTACCGTCGGCATGACCGAGCGGGAAGCAAAATTCGGCAAAAAAAGGGCGATCGTGGCAGATCTGCCCGGCATTTATTCTCTGCGAACGCCGAACATGGAAGAAAAAATTTCCCGCGCCGAAATCGCGGGCGGCGCGTTCGACGCGGCGCTCGTCGTTGCAGACGCTCTCACGTTGCCGCGGACGCTCCCGTTGCTTGCGGACGTGCAAAAAAGCGGAAAAAAGACCGTACTCGTCGTAACGATGTGCGACCTCCTCAAAAAAAGAGGAGGATTTTTGGATGAGCGCGCGCTTTCGCTGCGCCTGCAAACGCCCGTTCTGCGTATCAACGCGCACAGCCGCAGGGATACGCAGGCGCTGAAAAAATTTCTTGCCGCATATTTGTTTTCCTCCGCGCCGCAGGGCCTGCCGCAGGGAAAAGAGACAGTCCCTTCCGCTCTTTCGCAAGGTGCGGAAGGGGAAGGCGGAAATTTTTCCTTCGCGGGGATCTGGTCGGGCGGCAATACGGAGGAAACGCGCGCGGAAAAACTTATTTACAATCCCTTTATCGGCGTGCCCCTGTATTTTCTGAGCATGCTGGCAGTCTTTTTTCTTGCGTTTGCGCGCGGGATGCCCGGCGTTCTGCTCAAAGATCTCATCGAAGATCTGATCGCGGAAAAGTTGGGCGGAACGCTCTCTTCGCTCGTGCTCGGAGCAGGCGGCGCGGCGGCCGCGGCGGATTTCGTCTCCTCTTTGTTTTCGGGGCTGGGGATGCTGTTTTCCTTTCTGCCGCAGATCGCGATCTTGTATTTTTGCCTGTTCGTCATGGAAGAGAGCGGCTTTATGTCCGCGCTCGCCTTTATGACGGACGGCATTTTCGGCAGAGTGGGGCTGACGGGCAGGGCGGTCTTTTCCATCACGATGGGGTTCGGCTGTTCCGCCGCCGCCATTCTCACGACGCGCGGACTGGAAAACGAACAGATACAGCGGCGCGCCATTCTCGTGCTGCCGTATATTTCGTGCAGCGCGAAAATGCCCGTATATCTCGCGGTGGTCTCTTCCTTTTTCACCCATTCCTTTTTCGCCCTTGCAGCCATCTATTTTTCCGGATTTCTGTTCGCGTTCGCGGCGGCGCTCGTCGCGCGCAGCCTCTGCCGCGGCGGGGGAGATTTCGTCATGGAGATCGCGCACCTGCAGTTTCCTTCCTGGCGGCTGGTGGCAAAATCGTTGCTATTTTCCCTCAAACAGTTTATAATGAAGATCGTAACGGTCGTCGCGGCGTTTCTCGTGGCGATGTGGTTTTTGCTCTCGTTCGATTTTCATCTCGCCTACGTGGGCGCGTCGTCGGAGAGCAGCATGCTCGCGGTGCTGTGCAGGGGGCTGAAATATCTGTTTTACCCCATGGGCATCACGGACTGGCGCGTCGCGCTGTCCGCCGTGTCGGGGCTGGTCGCAAAAGAGAGCGTGGCGGGCATGCTCGCCATGTTTTACGGGGAAAACCTCGCCGCGGCCATGAGCGCTCCCTCCGCGATCGCGTTTTTGGTGTTTATCATGACCTGTTCTCCCTGCGTGTCCGCCATCGCGGCTGCGGCAAAAGAGGCGGGCGCAAAGCGGGCGCTCCTGTACGCCGCCGTGCAGACGGCCGTCGCGTTCGCGCTCTCGTATCTGGTCTATGCGCTTTTATATTTCGGCGCGCCGCTCGCAATGCTTCTCACCGCCGCGGTGCTCGCCGTCTGTCTTGCGCCCCTTATGCGGGGCGGAAAAAAGGGTAAAAAAGTTGAAAAAGTTCACCGTAAGCGAAACAACGTCTCTCAAAAATTTCACCGACTGCGTCTATCCGCAGGGTTCGTTCGCCTTCCGCCGCCTTCTCCGCGACCGCGATATCCGCATCAACGGAGAAAAGACGGGTAAGGATGTGCCCCTCCGTCCGGGCGACGAGGTCGCCTATTACACTTCTCTGAAAGAGGAAGCCCGTCCCTTTTACCGCATCGTATACCGCGACGGGAATATCCTCATAGCGGACAAATTTGCGGGCGTCAATACGGAGGGGCTCCACGCTGCGCTCGCGGAAGAGTTCGGCGCGAGGCCGGTGCACCGCCTTGACAGAAACACCGCAGGGCTCATCGCGTTTGCGCTCAGCGGCGGCGCTGAAGAGGAATTGCTGTCCGCCTTTCGCCTCCGCCGCGCAGAGAAAATTTACGAGGCGGTCTGCCTCCACCCCTTTGCCGAACGGGAAGCGGTTCTGACGGCATATCTGGTCAAAAATGCGAAAGAGTCGCGCGTCAAAGTCTATTCCGCACCGCGGGAGGGTGCGGAAAAGATCGTCACGGAGTATAAAGTGCGCGAAACGAGAGGGGATCTGTGCCGAATAGACGTGCGCCTGCACAGCGGAAAGACGCATCAGATCCGCGCGCACATGGCGTTCGCCGGCCATCCCCTTTTGGGGGACGAAAAGTACGGCGACGAGGCTGTCAACCGCAAATACGGCGTCAAGCGGCAGGTGCTCGTTGCAAAAAGCCTCTCCTTTTCCTTTGCGGGCGCGCTCTCTTATCTGAACGGAAAAAAGTTCTGTTCGTCCTTCCGTGCGGAATTTCCGTCTGCCGCCGCGCCGCACGGGAACTGAATGCGTTTTGAATGCAAAGATTGCAGAAGGACCGGTTTTTCGGCCCGGTTCGGATCGGGCGCCGATCGGAAAGCATCGGCAGGGTGCCGCCTTCTGCATAGAATTCGATATTTGTCTGAAAAAACCGCGCCATATCCGGCGCGGTTTTTTTATTCCGTAACGCTTGACACCGGCAGACGAATATATTATTATATGAATAGTTATTCATATGTAAACCAAAGTGAATTTTATTTTTCGGACTGCATATGCGGCCGCGGCGGCGTATCCCGCAGGCGGGAAGAGATCAGAGCGGAGGAAAGTCATGACGGAAAAGAAAACGGAGATCGAAAAACAGCCCTGCTGTAAGGACAGCGATCTTTTGGGCAGGGAACATGAAGCGTCGGTGGCGCGGGCAAAAAACAATATGCCCGGGCCCGAAAGCGTAGAGGAGATGTGCGCGTCCTTCCGCGTGATCGGCGAACCCTCGCGCATGCGCATTCTGCTCGCATTGATGGAGGGCGAAATGTGCGTGTATCACATAGCGGAGGCGACGGGCGGAAAACAGAGCGCCGTCTCTCATCAACTGCGTGTTCTGAAAGACAACAAAATCGTAAAGTCGCGGCGCGACGGTAAAAATATACTCTATTCCGTTGCCGACGAGCACGTCGCGAAGATCATAGAAATGAGCAAGATCCACCTGCATTGCTGATGCCTGAGGCGGAAAAGGAATCGTTATGCATACAAAAAAACTTCGTTTGGAAAATTTAGACTGCGCCGCCTGTGCGCTCGCGCTGGAAAAGGAGATCGGAAAAATAGACGGGATCGGTTCCGTTTCCGTCGATTTTATGAAACAGAGCATGACCCTTTCCTATGAAACGGAAGGGGCGCTCGGGAATGCGATCGCGGCGGCGAACCGATTCGAAAACGTAAAGGTCGCGGACGGAAATCCGCGTGCCGAAAGAGATCTGAAAAAATTTCTGCCCGATATCGTCTGCATCGCGCTTGCGGCGGTGCTGTTGGCGATCGCGTTTTTCCTGCCCGAAGCGCCGCTCGCGCCGCGCGTGGCGTCCTACGCCCTCTATGCCCTCGCTTACCTTTGCGTCGGCTGGAAAGTGCTTTGGGAAACGGTCAAAAACGTCGCGCACGGGCGCATTTTCGACGAAAATTTCCTCATGACGATCGCATCGGTCGGTGCGGCGTGCCTCATGCAGTTTTCCGAGGCGGTGCTCGTCATGCTCCTGTACAGCCTCGGCGAACTGCTGCAGGGGATCGCGGTGGGTTCTTCGCGCAAATCGATCGCGGGCCTGATGGATTTAAAGAGCGAGAGCGCGACGCTGATCCGAAACGGAGAAAAAGTCGTCGTCGCGCCCGAAGAGATCAAAGCGGGCGATCTGATGCTCGTCAAAGCGGGGGAAAAGATCGCCGTAGACGGGGTGATCGTCAAAGGAAAGACCTCTCTCGATACGAAGTCGCTGAGCGGCGAGTCGGCCTACCGCGACGTTGCGGAAGGGGACGAAGTCCTCGGCGGCAGCATCAACGTCAGCGGCGTCGTCGAAGTGCGCGCGCAGAAAGAATATTCCGAGAGCACCGTTGCAAAAATTCTCGATCTTGTGGAAAATTCCGCGGCGGGCAAAGCCAAATCGGAAAAATTCATCACAAAATTCGCACGAATCTATACGCCGACCGTCTGTATCGCGGCGCTGGTCGTGGCGTTCGTCGTGCCGCTGTTCGTAGGCGGATCCTACGTCGCCGCGCTTTCCGACTGGGTGTATCGCGCGCTGTCCTTTTTGGTCATTTCCTGTCCATGCGCGCTCGTCATTTCCGTGCCGCTCTCCTATTTCAGCGGCATCGGGTTTGCGGCAAAGTACGGCATTTTGCTGAAGGGCTCCACCGGCCTCGATTCTCTCGCGAAGACATCGATCGCCGCGTTTGACAAGACGGGCACGCTCACCCGCGGCAATTTCATACTGTCCGGCGTAACGGGAGAGGAGAAAGAACTCGCCCTGCAGGTCGCCGCCGCTTTGGAAAAAAATTCCGCGCATCCGCTCGCGCGCGCTTTCGACGCCGTGCCGACGGAACTTACCGCGGAAGAGGTGCAGGAAATGCCCGGGCTCGGCCTTGCGGGCAGGATCGGCGGAGAGCAGGCCCTTGCGGGCAACGCGAAACTCATGCAAAAATATTCCGTCTCCGTCGGGGAAACGCCGTCGGCGGGCACGCTGGTCTATGTCGCGCTCGGCGGAAAATATCTCGGCTGTGCGGAGATAGGGGACGAGATCAAGGAAAACGCGAAGGATTCCTTGGAAAAACTGAAAGCGCTGGGGATCCGCCGCACGGCGATGCTTACGGGCGACAGCCGTGCCCGCGCCGAGCATGTTGCGGCAAGCGTGGGCATCGGCGAAGTTTATGCGGAACTTCTTCCCGATCAGAAACTGGAGATCGCCGCGCGTCTGCGCCGGGAGGGGACGCTACTCTATGCGGGCGACGGGATCAACGACGCGCCCGTTCTCATGGAGGCGGATATAGGCGTTTCCATGGGCGGCGTCGGCAGCGACGCCGCGATCGAGGCGTCGGATGCGGTTCTGATGCGGGACGACCTCTCCTTGCTGCCGCTCGCCGTCAGAATCGCCAAACGCACGCGCAAGATCGTCATTCAGAACATCGTGTTTGCCATAGCGGTCAAAGTGGCGGTCATGGCGCTGGGGCTGATGAACCTCGTTCCTCTTTGGCTCGCCGTGTTCGCGGACGTGGGCGTGATGATGCTTGCGGTACTCAACTCGTTCCGCACCCGCCTCAGGTTCCCCGAGCAGAGGGCAAAAGGCGTTGAATGCCGGTGCGGTCAGTGCGGGCACGAACACGGCCGCCCTGATGCAGGTCATAAAAAGGGAGGCCGATAACGGCAGACGATGCAAATAAAGGCGCGGGATCCCGCGCCTTTGCTCGCTGTGCGTGGGCAGAAACGCACCTTTGCTAAACGTTCGCGCGCTTTGATTTTGCGTGGAAACTTGCGTGCGGAAGAAAATTGTGGTATAATAAATTTAAATACGGAGGAGGCTCGCTATGGTATCCGAATCTGAGATCGTCAATTTAAGAATGCTGATCGGCAAAGCGTCTCGCGCAGTGTTTTTCGGCGGCGCGGGCGTCAGCACGGAGAGCGGCATACCCGATTTCCGTTCGCAAGACGGGCTGTACCGCCAAAAGTACAAGTATCCGCCCGAACAGATCCTTTCGCACGATTTTTTTGTCGGGCACACGGCGGAGTTTTATGATTTTTACAGGGATAAGATGCTCTGCCTCGACGCGCAGCCCAACGCCGCGCATCTCCGCCTTGCGGAGTGGGAAAAAGAGGGGCACCTTGCCGCCGTCGTCACGCAGAACATTGACGGCCTGCATCAGAAAGCGGGGAGCAAAAACGTGCTCGAACTGCACGGAAGCATCTGGCGCAACCGCTGTATGCAGTGCGGCATGCCCTTTCCCGTACAGCGCATCCGGAAGGGAGAGGGAGTCCCCCGCTGTCCCTGCGGCGGTATCGTCAAACCGGACGTCGTTCTGTACGGCGAGCCGCTCGACGAACAGGTCATGGATAAGGCGGTGGAATACATCCGCCGCGCAGACGTGCTCATCGTGGGCGGAACGTCTCTCAACGTATATCCCGCGGCGGGTCTGATCGACTTTTTCCGCGGCGAAAACATCGTGGTGATCAACAAGGGCGCGCCCGCAAAGGATATGCGCGGCGTGCGCTTTATCGACGGAAAGATCGGCGAGGTCTTTTCTCTCGTCTGACATTCAGGGAGGTTATTATGAAAATTCTGATGGTCAACGGCAGCCCCCGCAGGGGCAATACCTATGCCGCCCTCGCGCATATGGGCGAATTTTTTTCGGCCTGCGGGGCGGAGTGGGAAATTTTTGATCTGGGGCCTTCGCCCGTGCGCGACTGCGTCGCCTGCGGCAGGTGCGCGGAACTGAAAAAATGCGTTTTCGACGGCGACAAGGTCAACGAACTGATCGAAAAGGCAAAAACGGCGGACGGGTTTGTGTTCGGTACGCCCGTCTATTACGCGCATCCCACGGGGCTGATCCTCTCCGTGCTCGACCGCGCGTTTTATGCGGGCAAGAGCGCTTTCGCCCATAAACCGGCTGCGGCGATCGCGTCCCTCCGCCGCGCGGGATCGTGCGCTTCGGTAGACGTTCTCAACAAGTATTTTACCATTTCGGAAATGCCGGTCGTTTCGTCGACCTATTGGAACCAGGTATTCCGCCCGTCGGAAGAGGAGAGCGACGCGGAGGGCTTGCAGACGGTGCGCAATCTCGCGAGGAATATGGTCTGGCTCATCTCCTGCATACAGGCGGGCAAAGAAAAGGGGATCGGATTGCCCGTTAACGAATACGCGGCGCGCACGAATTTCAACAGATAAACGCCGGAGTTTTTCAGGCTTGAGCCGAAAGCATACAAAAAGAGGGGCGCGGGATATTCCCGCGCCCCTCTTTTTGTAAGGCGGAAAGATTAGTCTTTTCCTTTTTTGTCCGCGGTTGCGGAAACGGCCGTTTCCTCGGAAAGGTCGCTGTTTTTCGTTTCCTCTTTGTCGGCGGGCGCCTGCGCGGAAATCGCGGTGTCCCGATTGTCCGTTTTTGCGTTAACGGCCGCGGAGAATTCGTTCGGGCGCATGATGTGCAGCAGCGTCTGCAACACGTTGGATTTCGCCAGAATGATCAGGACGGCCAGGCAGATGACGGCGTCTCCCGGGATATAGACGAGTTGATAGATGAGCGAATACACGAAAGCGTTGGGGGTGGGGAGATCGACCCAGATGGCGTCTTCCGCAAAATAGATCATTCCGGAAATGAGATGCATGACGAATCTTGCCACGACGGCGATCACGGTGCCGAGAACGACGTTCGTTAGAAGCGAACGGTTGAATTTACGGGCAAGCCCCATCAGTCCCACCATCGCAAAAGCGAGGATGTAGTCGAGGATAAACGTGAACGGCGTCAGGATATAGGGTCCGGAAATGAAGTTCAGCAGACCGAAAATGATGCCGACCAAAAACCCTTTCGGCGCTCCGTAAGCATAAGCGTAGATGAGTACGGGAACCCAACTTGCCAGGGTGATGGATCCGCCGCTGGGCACGGGCGTGATCTTGATAAAGGAAAGAACGAACGACGTTGCCAGGCAGATCGCCGCAAAGGCGAGAGATTTGGTGTCGAACTTCTTTTTGCGGTTGCCGATGCAGACCGCCGCCACGATGACGGCAAGAAGGGCGAGGACACCGATCGTGATGTAGGTGATGATGTCCGTCGTGTGCCCGCTTACTTCGAGCAGGTTGTTGAGAAACATAAAACCTCCTTTCAGGTTTCCGCCGACGTGATGAAAAATAAACGCGCCCCGAAAAGGGCGCGCCGATATATCGTCTTTGCAATCTCCCGTTCAAGTATTATCTTGTCCGGTTCAAAGGGTATAATCTCAGCTTTTTACGGCACCCCCGGCGGATATGTAATTTTATTTCACGCAATCCCTGTGCGGGTACGGCGCGATCTTTGGTGATGCGGAACCTTTTCCGGCCGCCTGCGGGCGGCTTTTCCCGATTCCGCGGAAAATTATAATACAAACGCGCGCAAAAGTCAATTGAAATCCGGCGGAAAATATGATACAATATAGGCAAAATCGGGAGAAATCGTTTATGTATAATTTTTACGCTTTTCTGGACAGAATGAAGTATATCAAACGCTGGTCGCTCATGCGCTCGTCGCGCGAAGAGAACGTGATGGAGCACTCGCAGCAGGTGGCCGTCATCGCGCACGCGCTTGCACTGATCGATACGAAGATGTGCGGCAATGCGCCCGATATTTCCAAAACGGTGCTCTTTGCGCTCTATCACGAATGTTCCGAAGTGATGACGGGCGATCTTCCGACTCCCATCAAGTATTTCAACCGCGAGATCACGGGCGCCTACAAGCGCCTCGAAGAGCGCGCGGGGGAGGAACTTCTCTCCATGCTGCCGCCCGAACTTTCGGACAGCCTCTCTCCCTTTGTCCTCGCGGATACGGAAAGTTACGAATATAAACTCGTCAAGGCGGCAGATAAACTGGCCGCTTACGTCAAATGCCTCGAAGAGACGAAGAGCGGGAATTCCGAGTTCCGCCGCGCGCAAGAGGGGATCGAAAGGGAACTGCACGAAAAAAACATGCCCTGTGTGGAATACTTTATGGAAAAATTTATCCCCGCATTTTTCCTCTCTTTGGACGAAATGGAAGATTTTCACTGAAATTTTGCAAACGGTTTAACTTTATTTGAAAATAAGGTTGATTTTTCTTTCGCGGAACGGTATAATATGTAATGGAAAAGCATTACAATTTACACTCGGGCATGACTGCCGGTATGAGAGGGAAATCATGACCAAAAAGTACAAGGATAAGGCGATCGAATACGAAAAGAAGGGGCTTTTCGACCGCGATCTGAACGAACACCGCTACGACAATGCTGTGGACATTGAAGGAAATTATAACTATCTGCCGAAAAAATTCGGCGAAAGGCTGCGGCGGTTTTTTCTGATCCCCGCGGTGCGGTTTTTCGGCGGGATCTATTGCCGCTTCGCTTACGGGCTCAAAGTGGAAGGAAAAAAGAACTTGCGCGCGGTCAAGGGCGGCGCCATTTCCGTGTGCAATCACGTGCACGAAATGGATACGCTCCTCGTCAAACTCGCTTTGGGAGGGTTCCGCACCTTTCACACGGGTTCCTATTATCTGCTTAAAAAAGGCTGGGCGGGCAGGATTTTCAAATCCGGCGGATTTTTGCCCGTCGGGCAGACGGTGAAAGATCTGCAAAACCTGACCAACGCGGTGGAAACGCTGCTTGCAAAGGGCAAAATCGTCAATTTTTACCCCGAGCACGCGCTCTGGTTCCGTTACGAAAAAGTGCGGCCGTTCAAATTGGGCGCTTTCCGCTTTGCGGCGAAGGCGGGCGTGCCCGTGATCCCCGTATTCATCGAATTCCGCGAGACGCGGATCCGCAAAAAACTGAAGATGCAGAAAAAAGTCGTCCTGCATATCCTTCCTGCGGTGATGCCGCAGGGCGAGGGGCCTATCCGCGTCCGCGCGGAAAAGTTGGGCGAGCGCGTCTACGAAGCGATGAAAGGGGAATATGAACGCGTCTATCAAAAGCCCATGGTGTATCTGACGGAAAGCGACCCCGTCCTTCCCGAGTGCGATGCGGCGGAAGCCGAACCTGCCGCCGGCTGATAAAATCATCCCGATCTGTAAAATCAAAAGGGAGCGGACTGTTGTCCGCTCCCTTTTTTCCGATGGGGTCATTCGGTCAGTTTTCGGATGGCCAAACGGTAAATTTCCGAAAGTTTTTCTACGTTTTTCAGAGAGATATATTCGTCCTTGCAGTGGATGGTGCTCTCTTCGCCGGGGAACTGCGGGCCGAAAGCGGCGCCGTTTTTCAGCGCGCGCGCGTAGGTGCCCCCGCCGATGGCGATCGGCTCGTCCTCTCTTCCCGTCGCTTCCTTCCACACCTCTTTGAGCGTGGAAACGAGGAAACCTTCCCGATCGCTGTACAGGGGCGCCTGGCAGTGCAGAAGTTCGTATTTTGCTCCGAACTTGTCGATCAGTCCGAGCACTTCGCTTCTCTTGCACGTTGCAGGGTAACGGATGTCGCAGACGACGGACAGCGTTCCCTTTTCATATTCCGCGATATCGGGGGAAAGGGTAAGGCTACCCGTTTCGTCGCAAAGTTTTTTCAGCCCGTATCTGTCCTCGAACAGTATTTCGTAGATGTTTTTGATCTCGTCGCTGTTTTCGGAAAGCGTGGCAAACAGTTTTTTCAGCGCGTTGTCCCCTTCGTCCGGCGTGGACGCGTGCGCGGATCTTCCCGTTGCGGTCAGTTTGCCGCCTTCGAAAAAGAGCCCCTCTCCCGGATTTTTTCCGGTCTCATCGGGTACGCCTTCCGCCGCCGCAAATTCGCAGACCATATTCGCGCGTTCGCCTCCGTACAGGCGCGTAAAGGGCGGGTGTTGCAGGGGAAAAGAAAGGCGGACTTGCAAAATTCCCTTCTCCGCATAAATCACGGGGAAATCCGCATCGGGGGAAAAGCCGGTCTCGGGCAGGCGCGCGCATTTTCTGTAATGGTCGATGCACGCCCAGCCGTTCTCTTCGTTGCAGCCGACGATCAGGCGGATCCTCTTTTTCGGGGAAAATCCCTCGTCTTTCAGTGCTTTGAGGCAGTAGAGGCAGATCACGGCCGGGCCCTTGTCGTCCGTCGTGCCCCGTCCGTAAATTTTTCCGTCCGCGATTTCTCCGCCGAACGGGGGATGCGTCCAACCGCTGCCTGCGGGCACCACGTCTAAATGGCAAAGAACGGCGAAATCTTCGCCCTCGCCGAACAGGACTTCGCCCGCGTAATTGTCGTAATTGTACGTCTCGAACCCCATCTTATCGGCCAGATCAAGAAAATAGGCAAGGCAGTCCGCCGCGCCTTTGCCGAAAGGCATCCCCTTCTGCGGGGCAGACTGAGAACTGTCGAAGCGCACGATTTCCCGTATTGCGCGTACGGTATCGTCGAAATATTTTTGCATAAAAGTCTCCTTTTTTGACGATCCGGAAGAATTTGCGGGATTTTTCCGCCCGCTTGCGCCCGAAATCGTTGCAAATATAGTATACACTTTTCGGAAAATATGGTAAAATAGTTTTGCTATCATTTTCAGAAAAAAATGGGTGAAATATGCACGAAGGACACAGGGAAAGGATGTGGGAGCGCCTGTACGCTTACGGCGATTCCATGAGCGATCATGAACTTTTGGAAGTTCTGCTCTTTTACGCGATTCCGAGAAAGAACACAAATCCTGTGGCGCATGAACTGCTCGCCGCGTTCGGGTCCCTTCGCGGCCTGTTTTCCGCCTCTCCGGAAGAGATCGAAAAGGTCGCGGGAGTCGGCTGGAAGACGGCGGATTTTATCCGGCTGGTCGGGCTGTTCATGGCCAGATGCGGAAAGGCACGGGAGGAAAAAACGGGCCTGTCAAGTTTGGCGGACGTGCAGAATTTTGTGCGCGCAAGATTCCGGGATGCAGACAGAGAGCGCGCGGAAATTTATTTTATCGACGCGCATTTCCGCCTTTTATGCGCAAAGACGTTTACGGATTTTTCGCGCGCGCAGGTCGCCTTTGACGCCCGCGACCTCAACAGTCTGCTCGGAACGGTGCGCCCGAACGCGATCATTCTCGCGCACAATCATCCCAGCGGCGACGCGACGCCCTCTTCCGCAGACGATTCTGCCGTGCGCGAGGCGGCGGGCGTGTGCCGCATCAATGCGGTCAATCTGTTGGACAGCGTCATTTACGGCTCAGAACAGGAGATCTTCAGTTATTATTGCGCGGGGAGGCTGCCCGAATGCTTCTCCCGCGGAAAGACAAAATAAACGGACAGGTGAAACATGAAAAGAGTAAGAACGCGCTTTGCGCCCAGCCCTACGGGCTACATGCATATCGGCAATCTCAGGACGGCACTCTACGGTTATCTCTACGCGAAAAAGGAGGGCGGAGATTTTATCCTGCGCCTCGAAGACACGGACAGCAAGCGTTTCGTCGGCGATTCGGTGCAGATCATTTACGATACGCTCAAAGATGCAGGCATCGTCTATGACGAGGGGCCGGACGTGGGCGGCGAATACGGGCCCTATATCCAGAGCGAGCGCGCCGGAATCTATAAAAAATACGCGGAAAAACTTGTCGAACTCGGCGGCGCGTATTATTGCTTTTGCGACCGCGAGCGGCTGGAGTCTCTCAAAGACGAGCACGGCGTCGGCCGATACGACAAACACTGCCTGCACCTTTCGAAGGAAGAAGTCGCGGAAAAACTCGCTTCGGGCGTGCCTTACGTCATCCGCCAAAATGTTCCCGAGGAGGGGAGCGGCAGTTACGAAGACCTCGTTTACGGCAGGGTGAGCGTCGATTTCAAGGACATCGAAGACGGGATCCTGCTCAAAAGCGACGGCCTGCCCACATACAATTTTGCCAACGTCGTGGACGATCATCTGATGGGCATCACCCACGTCATCCGCGGCAGCGAATATCTTTCCTCCACGCCGAAATACAATCTGATGTACGATGCGTTCGGTTGGGAGCGCCCGCAGTATATCCATCTGCCTCCCATCATGAAGAACGCGCACGAAAAACTTTCCAAACGCAACGGGGACGCAAGTTATCAGGATCTCGTCGCAAAGGGATACGTCAAAGAGGCGATCGTCAATTATATCGCCCTGCTCGGCTGGAGCCCGAAGACCAATCAGGAAAAGATGACGCTGGAAGAACTGATTGAAAGTTTTTCCCTTTCCGGCTTAAACAAATCTCCCGCCGTGTTCGACGAACCGAAACTGCGCTGGCTTTCCGGCGAGTACGTCAAAGAAATGACGGACGAAAAATTTCTGTCTTTGGCAGAACCTTTCCTCAGGCGTTCCAAAGCGTACGGCAAATACGATACTTCCAAACTCGTCTCGCTGCTGAAGACGCGCGTCGAAGTCTTTGAGGATATCCCTTCCAAGATCGATTTTCTTGAAGAATACGGCAAGATCGACGAGTCGCTGTATTTCAATAAAAAAATGAAATCGGATGCAGACACGGCGCGCGCCGTTCTTCCTGCGGTCCGCGAATTGTTTGCTTCCCTCGAACCCTTCGAAAACGCATCCGTTTATCAGGCGCTGTGTGCTCTTGCGGCGGAGAAGGGGATGAAAAACGGGCAGGTCCTCTGGTGCGTGCGCATCGCGCTGACGGGCAGGGAAAATACGCCCGGCGGAGCGAGCGAAATGGCGGAACTTTTAGGCCGCGAACGCTGTCTCGAACGGCTCGGGCAGGCGGCGGAGAACCTCAGATCATGAATATCAGGGGATTGCTGTCCAAAAAGGGGATCCCGTGGTTTTTGGGCGTCGTCGTGCTCATCCTCCTCGGGATCATGAGCATACCCGTCGCGTTTGCGAGCAAGGAGAGCGGCGTGATCGCGTTTACCGTTCCCGTCGTCGTCCTGCTCGTGTTCTCCATGGCGATGAAAGTTTTCGTCATGAAAACTTTTAACGGAAAGATCGCCTGGTACGTTTTGGACGGCGCTCTGCTGCTCCTTCTGACCCTCGTATCCAATTGGCAGAACGAGAGCGGGAATTTGATCTCCTATAACTATATCATGTGCGCGCTGGTGCTGTCGGAGTTCTATCTTTCCAGTCCCTCTCTGCGCGACAACGTGATCATGTTCTGCGTGATCGCAGGCGCATACACGGTCGCGTACATCATCATTGCGATCCGCAACAATTTTATTAATTCGGCGTTCCGCACCGCGGCGCAATACTTTACCGACCTCATTATTTTGCTGCTGCATTTCGTCATGTTCAATTTCGCGATGACCGTTTACCGCAAAAACAAGATCATTGAAGAAAAGGTCCGCGAACTGGAAGACAGCCGCAACGAACTTCTGCGCGCGCACGACAAACTGGAAGAGGCGACGCTCATCGAAGAGCGCAACCGTATCGCCAAAGAGATCCACGATACGGCCGGCCATTCCCTGACGACCGTCATCATGCAGACAGAGGCGGCGAAACTTTCCATCGACAAAGATCCGGAAACGGCGAAAAGGTGCGTCACGGCGGTGAACATTCAGGCGAAGAACTGCCTCGACGAACTGCGGCTTTCCGTCCATCTTCTGTCCGGCAGGCGTGAAAACGTGACGTTCAAGGAATACCTTGAAGGCATCCTCGGCGAGACGGGCGACGGCACGAACATTACCGTGCGCAGCAAGATCGACGATATCTCTATGAAAGAGGAGGCGGAGCGCTTTATCGCCAATACCCTTCGGGAGGGCATCTCCAACGGGGTACGGCACGGCAAAAGCACGGCGTTCTTCTTTGAACTGAAAGATATGGGGAATTTCGTGGAGTTTCTTCTTTCCGACAACGGGACGGGGATCGACATGAAAAATTTCAAGGAAGGATTCGGGCTGTCCGGCATGCGCGCGAAAGCGGAACAGTTGGGCGGCATGATACGCTTTTCTTCGGAAGAGGGGGAAGGGTTCGAGATCAGCATGAGCCTTCCGGGCAGCATGAAGGAGGAAAAACATGAAAATTAAAGTGATGATCGTAGACGATCAGGAGATCCTTTCCGAGGGCATCCGCAGCGTCCTTTCCACATCCGACGAACTCGAAGTGGTCGCGACCGCCTGCGACGGGCAGGACGCGCTCGAAAAAATGAAAAAAGTCCTCCCCGACGTCGTGCTTTTGGACATCCGCATGCCGAATATGAACGGCGTCGTGACGACGGGCGAGATCAAAGCGCTCTATCCGGATGTGAAAGTGCTGATCCTGACCACGTTTGACGACAGCGATTATATCCTCAGCGCGCTCAACAACGGCGCCTGCGGTTATCTGCTCAAAGATATCGGCGCGCCCGCGCTGATCGACGCGATCAAAAATGCGTACGCGGGCGATACCATCCTGCCCGCAAAGATCGCCAAAAAGATCAGCGACGCGGCAAAAATGGTCACTTCCGACCGCGAGATCAAACTGCGCCGCGCGTACGGTCTGTCCGACCGCGAGGTGGAGATCGCGCTCATGCTTTACGAGGGGTTCAACAACCGCCAGATCGCTTCCGCGCTCAATTTGTCCGAGGGGACGGCGCGCAATTATATCAGCGCCATTTACATGAAACTCGGCTGCGACAACCGCGCTTCGGCCGTCGCCGCCATGAAAGAGATCCTTTCCGCTTGAGAAAGCGGAACGTAAAAAAGAGCGCCGCGGAACGGGCTTTCCGCGGCGCTCTTTTTTACGGCTTTGTTTTTTCGGACGGAAATTACCTCTCTACGATTGCAAAATTTCGGCGGCTGTGATACAATAGAAAAGATTATAAGAGTGAAAACGGGCGAGGTGTCACGTAAGATGAAAAAGGGATTCGATAACGATCTGTATATCCGATTGCAGGGAGAAAAAATTCTTGAGCGCATTAAAAAATTTGACAACAAACTGTATCTTGAATTCGGCGGAAAACTTTTCGACGATATGCACGCCACGCGCGTTCTTCCAGGGTTTGAGGCGGACGCGAAATGCAAGATGCTCCTTACGTTAAAGGACCAGTCGGAGATCATATTCGTGATCAGCGCGGCGGATCTGGAGCGCAACAAGATCCGCGCGGATTTCGGCATCCCTTACGGGACGGACGTGCTCAGGCTCATCGACAAACTGCGCGGTCTCGGTCTGAATATGAACAGCGTCGTCGTCACGCAGTACCTCGGCCAGCCTGCGGCGGACAAATTTGTGAACAAACTCGAACGTCACGGCCTGAAAACGTATATCCATCGCAAGACGAAGGGGTATCCGACCGAAGTGGACGTCATCGTGTCCGACGAAGGATACGGCGCAAATCCCTATATCGAAACGAAAAAGCCCCTCGTCGTCGTTACGGCGCCCGGCCCGGGCAGCGGCAAACTGGCTACCTGCCTATCCCAACTGTATCACGAATATAAGAGGGGGGTGCGCGCGGGGTACGCAAAATTTGAAACGTTCCCGATCTGGAACCTGCCCCTGCGGCACCCGGTGAACGTCGCGTACGAAGCCGCTACGGCAGATCTCGGCGATATCAACATGATCGACCCGTATCATCTCGAAACATACGGGCAGACGACGGTGAATTATAACAGGGATATCGAGTGTTTTCCCATCGTAAAATCCATTTTGACCAAGATCACGGGCGACGACAGCCTGTACCATTCCCCGACGGACATGGGGGTGAATATGGCGGGCTTCGCGATCGTGGACGACGAGATCTGCCGCGCCGCCGCCCGTCAGGAGATCATCCGCCGTTACTATAAGGCGGCCTGCGATTACAAGACGGGCAACTGCGGCCAGGATACCGTCGAGCGCATTCTTCTTTTGATGAATCAGAACAAGATCTCGCAGGAAGAGAGGAGCGTGGTGCGCCATGCGCTCGAAAAGGCGGAAAAGACGGGCTCGTCCGCCGTCGCGGTCGAACTTTCCGACGGCCGCACGGTCACGGGGCGTTCGAGCAAACTGATGAGCGCCTGCTCTTCCGCGGTGCTCAACGCCGTGAAGGCCCTTTCGAATATCGACGACGAAATGCTTCTGCTTTCTCCCATCATTCTTGCGCCCATCATCCGTTTGAAAAAAGAGGTGCTCGGCGAGGATAAGGTGAAACTCAGTCTCGGAGACGTGCTGACCGCCCTGAGCATCTGCGCCGCGACAAACCCGATCGCGGAGAAGGCGCTCGATATGCTGGTGAGCCTGCGCGGCTGCGAGGCGCATGCCTCCTGCATTCTGCCCGAATCGGATATGAGCGTTGTCCGCAAACTCGGCATCAACCTCACTTGCGAACCCGAATTCGGCAGCAAGGACCTGTACGGGTTTTGATTTTTCCGTCCGCGTTTGATTTCCTGCGCGGGCGGCCATAATAGAGGACAATATGACTACGATTGATTCGATCACCCTCCTTGTAGGGATCCTGCTTGCGGCGCTCGGGTTCGCGGTCGGGTTCGGGAGGGCGCTTCGTTTTTTTACGAAGGGTATTTTCGGCTTTGTCATCTCGCTGTTCGTGTGCGCCACGTTCGGCGGCATGATCGCGGGGATCCCTGCCGTTTCGAAACTGATTTCCGATCTGAACGAATATCTCGGCGGAAAATGGAGTTTTCTCGAAACCATCCATCTTGCCACCGCCGTCTATTATCTCATCCTGTTTGCGGCGGTGCAGATCCTGCGCATCGCGGTCGTTCGCCTGATCGGGGCGATTTTTTCGGCAGACAATTCGGTCATGCGCCTTTTGAACCGCGTGTTCGGCATGCTGTTCATGGTGGCGGCCGTCTTTTTGCTGACTCTTCTCGTCCTGGCGGTGTTCCGCATTTTCGACGATACTTCCTTCGTGCAGGGGATCGTGGAGGATATTTCCGGCTCGTTCCTCGGCACGCTGTATCGGCATAACCCCGTCAAATTCGTTTCCTGACGGCAAAAGGGAGGTTTTTACGCATGAAATTTATCGAACTGACCGTGCATACCACCACGGAGGGAAGCGAACTCGTCGCGGACGTTTTGTGGAATTATACCAATTACGGCGTTACCGTCTGCGACGTGAACGACGTCATCGCCCTGCAGCGGGATAAATCGACGTATTGGGATTACATGGACGATTCGCTCGCCGAAGAGGCGGGCGGGGACGTTTTGGTCAAATGCTATCTTCCCGTCGACATTGCCGACGAAAGTATCCGAAAGATCGTTGCCGATCTTGAAGAGACGAAAAAGCGGGGCGAGGGCTTTCTGCGTTTCGGCTCGCTGGAAACGGGTCGGCGCGAGGTGGACGGCGACGACTGGATCGACGTATGGAAAAAACATTTTCGGCCCCTGCATATCGGAGAGAGGGTGGTCGTCTGTCCCGAATGGATCGGGTATGCCCCCGCAGAGGGGGAAGCGGTCGTGACGCTCGATTCGAACATGGCGTTCGGCACGGGCGAGCACGAAACGACGGCAATGTGCCTCGAACTTTTGCAAAAGTATCTGAAAACGGGGGATACGGTCGTAGACGTCGGCTGCGGAAGCGGCATTCTGGGCATTGCGGCCGTCAAATTGGGCGCGGCTTATGCCTATCTTACGGATATCGATTACGTTGCGGTCAGGAGCGCCGAGCACAACAGCGAAAAAAACGGCACGGCTGACAGAACAAAGGTCGTGCTTACCGACCTTCTGGAAGGGTCGGACGTCAGGGGAGACGTGATCACCGCCAATATCACGGCGGACATACTCTGCCGCCTGTCGGAGAGCATCCCCCGGTTCCTGAAAGAGGGCGGCACGCTGATCCTGAGCGGGATCATCGAGAGCAAACTTACGGACGTAATCTGCGCGTACGAAAAGGCAGGCCTCGCGCTCGTCGAACAGAAAAGGCGGGGAGAATGGTTCGCGCTCGTGTTCGGCGGCTGAAAAGCGTCGGGCAAAACTATCTTCGCGCGAAGGCGGTTGAGACATGTCTGCACCGAAAAGATTTTTTGTGGATAAAATAGAAAGGGAGACCTTGCTCACGGGCGAGGAGTATTCCCATGCAAAAAACGTGCTGCGCCTCGGGGAGGGGGACGAGATCGTACTGCTCGACGGGAGCGGAAAGGAGTACGACGCGATCGTGTGCCGCAGCATGAAAGGCGCTCTTGCCTGCAACGTGCTCGGCGAACGCGCGGGCGACAAAGAGAGCAAGACTCCCGTAAAACTTCTCGTCGGCCTGCTCAAGGGAGACAAGACGGAACTTGTCGTGCAGAAGGCGACGGAACTCGGCGTGTGCGAGATCGGCATCTTTTCCTCCCGTTACAGCACGGCATACATAAACGATAACAAAATCGAGCGGTTCAGAAAGGTCGCCAAAGAGGCGGCAAAACAGTGCCTGCGTTCGCGCGTGCCCCAAGTGTCTTATCATGAAACGCTCGCCGACGCGCTGAATAGTTGCGGCGGATACGAAAACAAACTGTTTGCCTGCGAATTTGCAAACGAAAGCGAGGCTGATCTGAGGACGCTGAAAGGTTCGGCCGCGCTCGTGGTGGGCAGCGAGGGCGGCTTTACCGAAGAGGAGTTTGCGAAGGCCCGCGCTCTGGGTTTTGCGGGCGTGTCGCTGGGCAGGCGTATTTTGCGTGCAGAGACCGCCGCGATCGCCTTTACGGGCATCGTGACGTATTTGTTGGGAGATCTGGGATGAAAGCCGTCGTATTTACGCTCGGATGCAAGGTGAACGATTGCGAGAGCGGCTCGCTGATGGAGGGACTGAACCGCCTCGGCTGGGAGGTTTCGGACAGTCTTGCATATGCGGACCTGTATATTCTCAATACCTGCGCGGTGACGGGCGAGGCGGAGAAAAAGTCGCGGCAGGCGATCGCGCGCATCCGCAAACTCAACCCCGCGGCGCGCATCATTGTGTGCGGGTGCGCGGCGGAAAAGAATCCCGACGCATTCGGCAAAAAGGAAAACGTGACTCTGATCACGGGCGCGCGGCAGAAAGGGAAAATCCTCGGCCTTTTGTCCGAAGAAGGCGTCCGCATCGACGAGGAGGACGGGGTTTACGATGAACTGCTTCCCCCGAAAACGACCAAGAGCCGCGCGTTCGTAAAAATACAGGACGGGTGCAACAATTTTTGTTCCTATTGTATCATTCCCTATCTGCGTGGGCGGTCCCGTTCGCGCGGGCTGGAAAGCGCCGCGCGCGAAATTCTGGAAAGCCCCGCCGAAGAGGCGGTGATCACGGGCATCGATATCTCTTCCTACAACGACGGAGGAAGGGGGCTTGCAGATCTTTTGACGGCCGTTCGGCATGCGGACAAGCGCATCCGCCTCGGTTCATTGGAGGTGAGCGCGATCACCGGACCGCTGTTGCGCGCGGCGGTCTCCGTGCGCGATTTTGCACCCCATTTCCACCTCTCTCTGCAGAGCGGGAGCGCGGCGGTGCTCCGCAAGATGAACAGGCGCTACACGCCCGAAGAGTATGCGGAAAAGGTGCGCATGATCCGGAGCGCTTTCCCGTCGGCCGCGGTCACGACGGATATCATCGCGGGATTCCCCACGGAGACGGAGGAGGATTTTGAAGAGTCGCTCGCCTTTGCGGAGCGCATGCGCTTTGCCTCCGTCCATTGTTTCCCGTACAGCAGGCGGACGGGCACGGTCGCGGCGAAACTTCCCGATCTCCCCCCCGAAATCAAGAGCGACCGCCTGCACAGGCTTTTGTACCTTTCCGAAAGGCTCCGCGCCGAATATGCGGGCGGGTTTGTCGGAAAAGAACTCGAATTCGTGCCGGAAGAAGAGGCGGACGGGTATACGGTGGGATATTCGGAAAATTATATCCGCCTTTATGTTCCGGGCAAGATCGAAAAAAAGACGCGCGTCATTGCGGCAGAGCCGTATAAAGACGGGCTTTCGGCGCGCCCTGCCGAGGCAAAATAAAATATAAGGAGCGTTCAAAATGGAAAACTGTATTTTCTGCAAGATCATCGCGGGGGAGATCCCTTCCGCAAAAGTTTACGAAGACGAGGATATGCTCGTTTTCAGGGATATCAATCCGCAGGCGAAGGTGCATTGCCTCTGCGTGCCCAAAAGCCATTTCGCCACGCTCGCGGAGATGAATGCGGAACAGGCGGAGATCCTGAAAAAATGCTTTGTAAAAATTCCCGGTCTCGCGAAATCTTTGGGGTTGGAAAACGGATACCGTCTGATCGTCAACCAGGGGAAAGACGCAGGGCAGACGGTCTTTCACCTGCATATCCACATTCTCGGCGGTCAGGATATGGGAGAAAAACTGATCTGACGAAATTTTCGGGATGAACGGCGGATGATTCGTAAAAGGAAAAAACAGCAAAAAGCGGGCGCCTCAAGCGCCCGCTTTTTTATCTTTATTTTTTAGAATATCGCAAAAATTATGATTTTTCGAGATCCGTATCCGCCTTATGCCTTGTAGCCGCGTTCGGTCATCGTGCGTTTGCACTGTTTGATCCTCTTTTTGATGGGGTGGCACCAGAAGATGGATACGCACCAAAGCAGGAGCAGGCAAACCGCGGAAACGATCGTCAGTCCGCCGAACCCGACGCCGAGCGAGGAGACCATTCCCATCGCCTCATCCGCGCCGCTTACAAATTTCGGGATGAGTTTCAGAGCAACCAGGGGCAGGATCACGAACAGCAGGCAGGGGGTCAGCCCCGTCAGTTTCACATACCACATACCGACTTTTTTGTTCTTTGCAAAAATGTGCACGAGGGAAAGCAGGGCAAGCATCAGCCAGCAGAAGGCGCTGAGCAGAACGCCCGCGACGGACGCTGCCGTCAGCCCCATTTTGAGCGCCTGAAGATCGGAATCGTTCATTTCGTCGATCTGATTATAAAAATCCTCGAAGGGATTGGCGCTGTCGCCTTCTTCACCCGAAGAGCCTTCCTGTCCCATGCTCGTAATGACGTTCATAAAGGAAAACTCGCCGTTTTCGTCCGTTCCGCGCGCGACGATCTCGTCAAACCCGTCCTGCAGGGAAGCAAGATCGCTCTGGGTCAGCGTGATGCCGAGTTGATCGGAGGCAAAATTCTGCGCCGCGGTGGAAAAATAGAGGGATGCCTCGTCCAACTGCTGGTTCTGCAACATGGAGACCAAAGTTTCAAACTCGGCGGTGGAAATCTCTTCCAAATTTTCGGGCAATCCGTCTCCGACCTGCTGAATGGTCAGGACGGACAGCATTGCGGGAAGTACCTGCTCTCCGATCCTGGACATGGATTCGAGCGCGTCTGAAATGATGCTTTTGAGAAAATCTTTCGTCTCCTGCGAATCGGAGGCGATCGCCGCTTTGAACATGTCGATCGGCTTTACGCTGATATGTACCGTTTCGTCGATGTCTTTAAACATGAAATTCATGATGCGCTGTTCTTCCGCATCCGGCTGGCTTTCGCCCGATTCTTCCATGGCCTGCTCGTAGACGTCGGATACGAATTCCTGGGTGATGCGCATTCTCATGTCGAGCACGGGCCCGATCAGCAGGGTCACGAGCGCCACGACGGAGAGGATGAATACCACGATATTGGCGGGCATCAGTTTTTTGTGCAGTCTTTTGTGTTCGGCAGTCAGTTCTTCGCCGCTCAGTTCCGCATAGTTCTGTTTCATACGATTCTCCCGATTGTTAAATTTACTTTATTTTAACATTTTACATATAAAATGTCAATTATAAATAAACAAGTACGGACCGTATTGTTGCATTTTTTCGATATTCGGGCGCCTTTTGTCGAAATTTCAGAAATTTTGTTCCGCGCAAATTTCCTTGCAAAAAAACTTGACAATCTTTTCCTTTTCGTCTAAAATAATATCGTTAAGTAACTGCGTAGGCGAAGGAGGGTTGAAAAGGAATGTCCACGATCAGAGTCGGCGAAAACGAATCGATTGACAGCGCATTGCGCCGTTTTAAGAGAAAGTGTTCCCGCGACGGCATCATCGGTGATCTTCGTCGCAAAGAGCATTACGAAAAGCCTTCCGTCCGCAAAAAGAAGAAAGCGGAGGCCGCAAGGAAAAGAAGCAATAAAAACTGACGCACAAAAGCCTGTTATGTTTCATAACGGGCTTTTCGTTTGCGCGGATTTTGTCCGTTTATGGCATTTTTGAGGGAAGGAGGACGCATTATGTCGAATGCCGATAAAAATTTGAGGTCAGTTGCAAAAGAGGCGAAAGCAAGGCTGAAAAGCGGGTTCTGGCAGACGTATCGCAATAAGATCGAAAACGAGGTCGAGCGCGCGAAAAACGAGGGGCTGAACGCGAGCAAGGTGGAGAGATATTTTGCCGGCAAAGTGACCTACACGCTCCGCGGCGGCGACGGCGAGGACGAGGCTTTTTATGAAAAAGTCAAGGCGATGCTCCTTACGGACGGCGAAGTGAGCGACGCGATCGGCAGGCTTACCGACAGGGAGGTCTTTTCCAAACTTTCGTACGAGGAGAAGCAGCGCTACACCCTCAATTTGTCCGAACGGTACCTGCGCGCTTTGGAACGCTTCCGCCGCGAGCGGGAATTCGAAGGCGTTTCCGAGGGGAACCGATAGAAAGACGGCCCTACGCACCTTATGTGCGGAGGGCCTTTTCTGTTCCGATTTTCCTGCCGGTATTGACAAAATTTCCGAACCGTTATATAATAAACATGCGCAGATCTTTTGAACGGGAACGGATCGGGGGCGGACGCCACGCGATCGAGGGGGAGAGAAAAATGAAAAAATATCGGGTTTTGTACATCTTTTTGGCGGCGGCCGCAGCGGCGCTGCTCATCGTCGGCGGGATCTTTTTATACGATTTTATCAAATATCCGAAGCGGATCTCGTTTTCTGATTTCCCGCAGTTTAAAGGGATCGAAGAGGGGGAGATCGGGCGGTTCCGCATCTATTGGGATACGGGCGATGGTTCCGCGGAAGAAAGAATCGTTTCCGACGGCGAAGCGGTGCAGACGATCGCGCACGCGCTCTTTCATAAGACCGTGTTCGAGCGCACGGAGCGGCGCGCAGGCAATTTAAGTTATATGGTCGTCGAGGCGATAGAGGGAAAAGAATACCGCGTCGGACTGTATATGAACGGCTACGGCGATTCGGACAGGGGATATAAATTTTCGGACGGGGCCTTTCGCAGTCTTCTCGCCGAATATACGGGGTCAGCCGCGGCCCTGTAAAAGCGCGCCGTCGTTCGGTGTTTTTCGGGGGCTTTCCGCATTTTGCGGGAAGCTCCTTTTTATGGAAAATCTGCAAATCCCTATCGAACGGTCGGCGTCGGGCTTGCAGTTTGCCGCGGTTTGTGCTATAATGATTTTCGGCGGCGCGGCGCAGGGTGCAAGCGCGTTTTGCGTTCCGCCGAAGTTTGAAAACGAAACGATGAGAAAAAGGTGCTTATGAAGGATATCCTGCAGAATCTCAACCCCGAACAACGCAAACCGGTGACCGATACGGAGGGCGCGGTGCTCGTGCTCGCGGGGGCCGGAAGCGGCAAAACGCGCGTGCTGACCTCGCGCATCGCCTATCTGGTGGAGGAAAAGGGCGTATATCCCTCCTCGATTCTGGCAATCACTTTTACGAACAAGGCGGCGGAAGAGATGCGCACCCGCCTCTCCCGCATGGTGGACGGGGCGGAAAAAATGTGGATCTGCACGATCCACAGCATGTGCGTGCGCATCTTGCGGCAGTTTGCGGACCGTTTGGGCTATCGGCCGAATTTTTCCATTTACAGCGAAACGGAACGGGCGAATACCATCAAAAAATGTTTTTCCGATTGCGGTTTTGACGACGAAAAGATGCTGAAAAACGTGAAATTCCACGTCGCGAATGCAAAGATGTTGGGCAAATCTCCCGAAGAGTACGAAGAGGAAAACAGGGAGGTCAAGGGGATCCGCGATTTCGTTAAGGTATACGCGCTCTATTGCGACCGGCTCAAAGCCAACAACGCGCTCGATTTCGACGACCTGCTCAACGAGGCGCTGCGCCTTCTCGAAACGGATAAAGAGGCGCTCGAATATCTTTCCGGCCGCTTCCGCTACATACACGTGGACGAGTTTCAGGATACCAACAGAGTGCAGTACGAGATCGTGCGCCTCCTCTCTACGGTGCACGGCAACCTTTTCTGCGTGGGAGACGACGATCAGAGCATCTACGGCTGGCGCGGCGCGAAAATTGAAAACATCCTCGAATTTGAAAAGGATTTCAGGGGCGCGAAAGTTTATAAACTCGAACAGAATTACCGCTCCACGAAAAACATCCTGAAACTTGCCAATACCGTGATCAAAAACAACGACCGCCGTAAGGACAAAGTGCTCTGGACGGAGAACGGCGAGGGCGCGGAGGCGAAGTTTTTCCAGGCGGAGACGGAAACGGACGAAGCGCTGTTCGTAGCGCGCACGATTTCCGATCTTCGCAGCAGCGAAGGGTATTCCTTTTCCGATTTTGCGGTGCTCATGCGTATCAACGCGCTCACCCGCTCTTACGAGCAGGAGTTTGCGAAATACGGCATTCCGTTCAAGGTGTTCGGGGGCTTCCGCTTCTACGAACGAAAAGAGATCAAGGATCTTTTGGCCTATCTGCGCGTCATCAACAATCCCTTCGACAGCGAGGCGGTCACGCGCATCGTCAACGTTCCCAAGCGCGGGATCGGGCAAAAGACGGTGGAAACGCTCGAACAGTACGCTTACGAGACGGAACTTTCCGTATACGACGCACTGCTCGACGCGGACGCTCTCCCTCTGAACGCGGGCAGCAAGGCAAAGGTAAAGGCGTTCGGCGCGCTTTTGAAAAATCTCGTCGTCAAGGGCGCGACCATGAGCGCGGACGAACTGATCCGCGAGGTCATCAACGACAGCGCCATCCTCACGATGTATGCCGACGATTCGGACGAAAGCATCAACAAAAAGGCGAACATAGACGAATTCGTCAATTCCGTGGACGAATTCTGCAGATTGAACAAAGAGGCGACGCTCTCCGATTTTCTCAATCAGGTGACGCTGAGTTCGGACACCGACGACATGGACGAGAGCGAATACGTGACGCTCGCGACCATTCATTCGGTCAAGGGGCTGGAATTCAAGACGGTGTTTATCGTGGGCATGGAAGAAAATATCATGCCCGTCTCCCGCGCGGCCTTCGACGAATCGGAACTGGAAGAGGAGCGCCGGCTCATGTACGTGGCGATCACCCGCGCGAAAGAGCGGCTGTACCTGACGCGTTCGCGCAGCCGCTATCTGTACGGTAAGCGCGAAATGACGCTGAAATCAAGATTTATCGGCGAACTTGCGCCCGTTCTGGACGTTCCGCCCGAGCGCTCTCTGTACGAGGAATACGCCAAAAGCGCCGCGGGGTATCGTTCGGGTTCGGGCTATACCGGTTACGGCTACGGCCGCAGAAGGTTCGGCAGAGAAGAGAACAGGGACGAAGACGAATTCGGCTACCGCAGCGACATCCCTTCGTCCTCGGAGAGCAGGACGGGCGGCTTTTCCGCGGCGGCGGGATTCAAGGCGACGCTGGCGCGCGCATCTTCTTCGGATAAGAAAGACGCGGCCGCGCTCGTTGCCGGCGTAAAAGTGCGCCATCCGAAATTCGGAGAGGGCATGGTCGTCTCCGTGCGCGGCGAGGGGGCGGCGAAGGTCGTCAACGTAAGTTTTGCGGGGCTCGGCATCAAATCTTTGTCCGCGCAACTTGCGCCGCTCACCATCATCGAAAAGTAAGCAAAGGTCGCTTTTTGATAGGACGTATCGATCGAATTGCGACCGAAAGGGGATAGGATATGGACAGAATGCGCGAACTGGTGGACATTCTCAATCAATATGCATACGAATATTACGTCCTGGACAATCCGTCCGTTTCCGATGCGGAATACGACAGGCTGTACGATGAACTGAAAAGTCTGGAAGAGGCGCGCGGCGAGCGCCTGCCCGATTCCCCTACGAGAAGGGTGGGCGGAGAACCGGTCAAGGCGTTCGCACGCCACGAACATATCGCGCGGCTGTACAGTCTGGACAAGGCGGTGTCCGGCGAGGAGATGGAGGCTTTTTTCAACCGCGTGCGCAAGACGTGCGGCGATGTCTCTTATTTCGTGGAATATAAATTCGACGGCCTGACCATGTGCCTTACTTACGAAAACGGGCAATTTGTCCGTGCCGCGACGCGCGGCAACGGCACCGTGGGCGAGGACGTTACGGCGCAGGCACTCACGATCAAAAGTTTTCCGCTCACGATCGGGTATAAGGGGACGCTGGAGGTCAAGGGAGAGGCGGTGATCCGTCTTTCCGTTTTGGAAGAATATAACAGGCATGCGGCGGAACCGCTCAAAAACGCGCGCAACGCCGCTGCGGGCGCGATCCGCAACCTCGATCCCGCAGTCACCGCCGCAAGAAGGCCGGAGATCTTGTTTTACGACGTGAACTATATGTCCGAGGGGACGATCTCTTCGCAGGAAGAAGCGGTGGCGTTCCTCAAAAAAGAGGGCTTTAAGGTGTTCGGGCGCACGCGGCTTTGCAAAAGCGAGGCGGAAGTGCTCGACGAGATCGCAAAAATAGAAGTCGAGCGCAAAAAGATCGACGTGCTCACCGACGGGGCAGTGGTCAAGGTAAACGAATTTTCCGCCCGCGAAGCGCTCGGGTATACGGACAAATTCCCCCGCTGGGCGATCGCTTTCAAATTCGAGGCGGAAGAAGCGGTGACCACTGTGGAAAAGGTGACGTGGCAGGTGGGAAGGACGGGAAAACTGACCCCTCTCGCGCACGTCGCTCCCGTGGAACTTGCCGGGGCGACGGTGCGCCGCGCCACGCTCAACAATTTCGGAGATATCCTTCGCAAAGACGTGCGCATCGGCAGCAAAGTCATGATCCGACGCAGCAACGAGGTGATCCCCGAAATTTTAGGCGCCTGCGAGCATACCGAGGGGAGCGCAGAGGTGGAAAAACCCGCTTTCTGCCCCTATTGCGGCACGCCGCTCAAAGAGGACGGGGCGAATCTTTTCTGCACGAACAAACTCTGCCGTCCGCGGGTCGCGGCGGCGCTCGCAAACTTTGCAAGCAAAAACGCGATGGATATAGAGGGTTTTTCGGAGATGACCGCATACCAGTTGATCGACGGATTGGGCGTAAAAAATTTCTCCGACCTCTATGCGCTCGACCGTGAAAAACTGTCAAAACTGGACGGGTTCGGCGCAAAAAAGATCAAAAATCTTCTCTCCGCCATCGCAGGCAGCAAAAACGTGCCTTTGGACAGGTTTTTGTTCGCGCTCGGCATAGACGGCATCGGCAAAGTCGCCTCGGCAGACCTTGCGGAACGCTTCGGCAGCGTCGGCGCTCTGAAAGAGGCGAAGGCAGAGGAACTGCTCGAAATGGAAAACATCGGCGAAAAGACCGCCGCGAATATCGAAGCGTATTTTTCCGATCCGGAAAACCTGGCGGAGATCGACAGGCTGACGGCCGCAGGCGTCAGGCCGTTTTATAAAGAGCGGGCAAAAGAGGGCGCCTTTTCGGGGGAAAACGTCGTCCTTACGGGTACGCTTTCCGGATTCAAACGGAGCGACGCGCAGAAGATCATCGAGGATGCGGGCGGCGTGTGTCAGAGCGCCGTCACGTCGAAAACGACGCTCGTCGTGGCCGGAGAGAGTGCGGGAAGCAAACTGGGTAAGGCCAAAGCGCTCGGCATCCGCATCATCGGAGAGGAAGATTTTATAAAAATATTAGAGGAAAACGGAATCGCGGCAAAATAAGTTGAAATATTTTGCGTTTTCTGTTATAATGCAATTTGCAAAAGTGTGTGCCTTGTCAGAATCGTCGGCGCGCTTCTTTTGCGACGCTTGCACTTTTAGGAAGGTCGCTTATGTACAGCATGACGGGTTACGGAAAGGGTGAATACAGGGAAGGCGGGATCGAACTGACCGCCGAGATCAAAACGGTCAACAACCGCTATCTCGATATCGCCGTAAAGAGCCCGAAAGTTTTCAACGCTTACGAAGAGGTGATCCGCGCGGAGGTTCGCAAAAAACTGTCCCGCGGGCATGCGGATATTTTTATCAATTTTGTTGACAAGAGAGAAAAGCCTAAAAATCTGTATGTGGATTCGCCCGCCGCGCAGGGCTGGTACGATGCCGCCAAGCGGCTCAAAGAGATGTTTCCCGGCCTTTCGGACGATTTTACGCTGACTGCGCTCATCAAGTGCCCCGACGTCGTGCGGCAGGAAGAGGTGCAGGGCGCGGACGAAGAACTCGTCGGCGCGCTTAAATCCGCGCTCGCCACGGCGCTGGACAACCTGAACGCGATGCGCCTCAAAGAGGGGACGAAACTGAGCGAAGACATGCTCTCCCGCATGGACGAGATCGAACGCCTTGTTTCGAAGATCAGGACGCGCGCGCCCCTCGTGGCGGCGGAATACCGCAAAAGGGCGGAAGAGCGCATGAAAGAGATCCTCGAAGGCATCGATTACGACGAAGCGAGGCTACTCACGGAAGTCGCCGTGTTTGCGGATAAATCGAACATAGACGAAGAACTGACCCGTCTCGGTTCGCATATCTTACAATTCCGCGCTATCTGCAAAGAGGAGCGCGTGGGCAGAAAACTCGACTTTCTCGTGCAGGAATTCAACAGGGAAGCGAACACCGTCTGTTCGAAAAGCAACGACCTCGCGGTGACGGACGCCGCGCTGGCTCTGAAGAGCGAGATCGAGAAGGTGCGCGAACAGGTACAGAACGTAGAATGACGTCCGGCGCTGACGTTTTCAGCAAAAAGAGTAAATTTTTTGGAGGAACCGAAATGATCAATCAACCCTCTGTAGACAGTCTTGTAGAAAAACTCGGAACAAAGGAGCACCCCGCATCGCGCTATGCGCTGTGCATGGTGGTCGCCAAGCGCGCGCGGCAGATCATCGATCAGGAGCAGAGCCAGGGGATCAAAGAGTTGCCCGGCAACGTGAAAGAGATCGCCCTTGCGTGCCATGAGATCGAAAACGGCACCCTGACGATGACGAAGGACTGATTTTCCCCCTTTAGGGCGGAAATACTTTTCGATTGCCTCGGGTCTTGAACGGGGCATTCTGTTTTTTAGGGATAGGAAATGACGGCGGAAGTGATTGTCGACATCGCGCACGGCGAGGTGGACCGCATATTCGAATACCGCGCGATCGACGGCGTTTGCGAGGGGAGCAGAGTCAAAGTGCCCTTCGGCAACAGGGTCGTCGACGGCTTCGTCATGCGATTGAAGCGGAACAGCGATTTCGATGCGGCAAAACTGAAAAGCATTCTTTCCGTCGTGGACGAGGTGCCCGCCCTCTGTGCGGAGTGCCTTTCCCTCGCGGAGCAGATCTCGGTGCGTTACCGCTGCCCGAAAGCGCTCGTATTGCGGCTGTTTTTGCCCGGAGAAATGCGCAAGGGCGCCGTGCGCGAACTTTATAAAACGTACGTTTTGCTCAAAGACGGCGCTTTTGAACCCGCCGCGCGCGCAAAGGCGCAGGCGGCGGCGCTCGCCTTTCTGCGCGAGAATGGGAAATACGGGTACACGGAACTGTGCGGCCGCTTCGGCAGAAGCGCCGTCGGCGCGCTCGTCGAAAAGGGAGCGGCGGAACTGACCAAAGAGCGGGTTATCCGCTCTCCTTACGTTGCCGTGAGCGGCGCAGGCGCGGAACATACCCTGACGGCGGGGCAGAAAAGCGCGGTCGAAAGCATCGGACGGTCGGACAAGACCGTGCAGCTGTTGCACGGCGTGACGGGGAGCGGAAAGACGGAGATCTATCTTACGCTGATCGCCGACCAACTGAAAAAGGGCAAAAGCGCGATCTTTCTGGTGCCCGAAATTTCTCTCACGCCGCAGATGCTCTCGCAACTCAGGGCCCGTTTCGGGCCGCAGGCGGCAATTTTGCACAGCGGGCTGTCCGCGGGCGAGCGATTCGACGAATGGTGGCGGCTGCGTACGGGGGAAGCGAAGATCGCGGTCGGCGCGCGCAGTGCCGTATTCGCGCCCGTCGAAAATATCGGCGTCATCATTCTTGACGAGGAGCACGACGGAAGTTATTTCAGCGAATCCAATCCCCGCTATTCCACGCTTGAGATCGCCAAAATGCGCGCGGAATACAACGGCTGCAAACTGGTCGCCGGCAGTGCGACGCCTTCGGTGGAGACCTATCTGAAAGCGACGCAGGGGGAATACAATCTGATCCGGCTTCCCGAGCGCATCAATCGCAAGCCCATGCCCGAGATCGCGATCGCGGATATGCGCAGAGAGGTGCGTCGCGGAAACAACAGTGCCTTTTCGGCCGCGCTCAGAGAGGAACTTGCCGAATGTCTCGAACAAAAAAAACAGGCGATCCTGTTTCTCAACCGCAGGGGGTACGCGCAGAGCGTCGTCTGCAGAGAGTGCGGCTATGTCGCAAAATGCGAGGCGTGCGACGTCTCCCTTACCTATCACAGCGAAGAAAACTGCTTAAAATGCCACTATTGCGGCGCGCAGTACCGCATGCTGAGCGCCTGTCCCGAATGCGGCGGCGTGCATCTGTCCTATACGGGCACGGGCACGCAGAAGATCGTGGGGGAACTGAAAAAAATGTTCCCGTCCGCGCGCATCCTGCGCATGGACAACGACACCACGTCGGGCAAAGAGGGGCATTATAAGATCTTGAAACAATTTGCCGACCGTAAGGCGGATATCCTTGTGGGCACGCAGATGATCGCAAAGGGGCACGATTTTCCCGCCGTTACGCTCGTGGGCATCCTCGATGCGGACATGAGCCTGCATTTTTCCGATTACAGGAGCGGAGAGCGCACCTTTCAGTTGATCACGCAGGTCGCAGGCAGGAGCGGCCGCGCCGAAGAACAGGGAAAAGTCGTCCTGCAGACATACGATCCGGAAAATTATATTCTTCGCTTCGCGATCCGTTACGATTACGAAGGATTTTTCCGCCACGAGATCTCCCTTCGCAAATCCACGGCGTTTCCGCCCTTTGCAAAGATCGTGCGCGTCATGGTCACCGCTTCGGAGGACGCCGATGCGCTCGAAGCGCTCCGCGCCGTCTATTTTGCGCTGAAAGAGATCTACGAAGCGCACAGGGAGGATTTTTTGTTTTTCAACAAGATGAAGTCCCCCATCAAAAAGATACAGAACAAATTCCGCTATCAGGTACTCATGCGCGTGAAAAACGATGCGCTGCTGCCGGAAATTTACGAAAAAGCGCTCGCCTGTCCGGTGCGCGGCGCGCTCGTATACATAGAAGAAAACCCCGCAAATCTGAGTTAAAAAAGCGCGGGCGCCGTGACCTGCGGCCGCGTCCGGGATTTGCGATCGATCCTGCCCGCAGAGGGCGATACCCGAAAAGGAGTCAGTATGGCTATCAGAAACGTAGTGCAGGTCGGCGACGACGTGCTCAGAAAAAAATGTTTTGAAGTGACCGCTTTCGACGAAAAACTCGCCGGTCTTCTCGACGACATGAAAGAGACGGTCCGTAAGGAAGAGGGGGCGGGGCTCGCCGCGCCGCAGGTGGGCATTTTGCGGCGTGCGGTCGTCATCGACGTTACGGAAGGATTTTTCGAACTCGTCAACCCCGTTATCGTAGAGGCAAAAGGGGAACAGACGGGATATGAGGGCTGCCTGTCCGTCCGCGGCAAACGCGGTGTCGTGACCCGTCCCAATTACGTGAAGGTGGAATATTTTGACCGCAGCGGCAAAAAGAAAAAACTCGTCGCCCGCGGATTTTTCGCGCGCGCGGTCTGCCATGAACTCGATCACCTGGACGGGATCCTGTATATCGACCGCGCGGAAAAAGTGGAAAGGGTCAAGGAATAATCATGAAGATCGCATATGCGGGCGCGCCGGAATTTTCCGTCGCGCCCTTAAAAAAACTGATGGAATCGGGCTTTAAGATCGCCGCGGTGATCACCCAGCCCGACAAACCCGTCGGGCGCAGGGCGGTGCTCACGCCCACGCCCCTGAAGTCTTTTGCGCAGAGCGCGGGGATTCCCGTGTTCACGTTTGCAAGGATCAGGGATGAGGTCCCTGCCGTAAAATCGATCGGCGCCGACTGCATGGTCACCTGCGCATACGGGCAGATTTTGACGCAGGAGATCCTCTCTGCTTTTCCGACGGGAGTATACAATATCCACGCATCCCTTCTGCCGCGTTGGCGCGGCGCTTCGCCCGTTCAGCACGCTATTGCGGCGGGCGACGAAAGGACGGGGATCACCGTCATGCGCACGGACGTGGGGCTGGATACGGGCGATATGCTGCTGCAGGAAGAAATTCCGATCTCGTCCGCGGATACGGCCGGGTCGTTGTCGGAAAAACTTTCTCTGCTCGGCGGGGAATGTATCGCGCGTGCGCTCGCGCTTGTGGAAAAGGGGCTGGCGACATTCACGCCGCAGAGGGATGCGGACGCGACCCTCTGCAAGAAGATCAGAAAAGAAGATTGTCTGGTCGATTTTTCTCTGCCCGCGAAACAGGTTTCCGATTTTATACGCGCCATGAATCCGTCTCCGCTTGCGTTTTCTTACCTGAACGGCAAACTCGTCAATCTGTGGTTTGCCGAAGCGTCGGAAACCGCTGCCGCGGTCGCCGCCGGAGAAGTTTTCCGTGCGGACAAGACGGGCATTTACGTCCGTGCGGGCGAAAACGGCGTTAAGATCACCGAATTGCAGGAGGAAGGCGGCAAGCGCCTTCGCGCCGCGGATTTCGTCAACGGCAGAAAAATCTCCGTCGGGGACGTATTCGGAAGGAGCAGGGCATGACCAATCCTCTTTACGATCCGTATGCGGTGCTCTTCAAAGTATACAGCGGGGGCGCATACCTGAAACAGGCGCTTGCAGATACGCCCGTAGAGGAGGCCAACCGCCCGAGAACGACGCGGATCTGTTACGGCGTGCTCGAAAACGACCTGTATCTGGAAAGGTGCGTAAAGACGTTCGCCGCGAAAAATCCGAAACTGCCCGTGCGCATCCTCTTAAAGATCGCGCTCTATCTGCTCCTTTATATGGGCAAGAAAAAATATATGGTAACGGACAACGCCGTATCCCTCGCCAAAAAGTTGGGTAAGGGGGGTGCGGCAGGGTTTCTGAACGCCTTTTTGCGCGCGTTCGACGAAAAAAAGGTCGGCCTGCCCGAGGGGGAGATTCCCTCCCTGTCCGTCCGCTATTCTTATCCGGAGTTTGCCGTCCGCCTTCTTTTGAGCGAATACGGCAGGGAAGAGGCGGTCAGGATCATGGAGGCGAGGCCCGCGGGGATCACCGTCCGTTTCGCCGGCGCGGACTCTGCGCAAAAATACCTTTCGCGCGTGCCGGACGCCGTCGAAACGCCCTTTGAAAATGTCTGGATCTTTCCCTCTTTCAGGCGTGACGAGGGGTACGACGCGGGTGAATATACGTTCCAGTCGGTCGGCTCCGTCGCCATTTGCGGCGGCGTGGAGGCGTGCGATGACCTTTTGGACGCCTGTGCGGCGCCGGGCGGAAAGAGCGTGCTTTTGGCAGAAAAATGTGCGCGCGTCACCGCATTCGAACTGCATCCGCACCGCGCGAAACTGATCGAAGCATATGCCCGCCGCATGCATGCGGAAAATATTCGGATCGTATGTCGGGATTCGTCTTTGCCGGACGAAGCGTATCGTGATCGGTTCGATGCCGTCCTCGTCGACGCGCCCTGTTCCGGGTTCGGCGTGGCGGCGGAAAATCCAGATATACGGCTGTTCAGAAAAGAGGCGGACCTTGCGCCGATTTGCGAAGCGCAGAAAAAAATTCTTTCCGCCTGCGCGCGTTACGTCAAAAAGGGCGGCTTTCTCTATTACTCGACCTGTTCTGTGTTCGGCTGCGAAAACGACGGCACAGTCTCCTCGTTTTTGGAAGAAAACGGAGAGTTTTCCGTTATGGAAACGGACAGTCCGCTCGGGCACGTCCGCAAAAAGTTCGGTCTGCAGTTTCTGCCCCATCTTTCCCGGGGAGCGGGTTTTTATTTTTGCAAAATGCGGAGAAAAAGCACATGAAAGAGATCTTACAGGACCTTTCCCGCGCACAACTTGAAACGCTTGTCGAACAGATGGGGGAGAAAAAATTCCGTGCGGGTCAATTGTATAAAGGGTTGATGCGCGGAAGCAGGATTTCCGACATTTCCGATCTGCCCAAACCCTTCCGCGAAAAACTGCTCCTTCGCTTCGAAGACGAGCCGGTTAAAATTCTCGAAACTTTTTCCGCCTCCGACGGTACGGAGAAGTATCTGTTTGAACTTGCGGACGGAAACATAGTGGAAGGGGTGTTCATGACCTATAAATACGGCAACACGCAGTGCGTTTCCACGCAGGTGGGGTGCCGCATGAACTGCGCTTTCTGCGCTTCGGGGCTCGGAGGGCTGGTCCGCAACCTCACCGCGGGAGAAATTTTGTGCGAAGTGCTCTGCGTCAACGCGCGGCACGGCGGCACGCCGGAGAAGCGCGCGGTCACGAATATCGTGCTCATGGGCAGCGGCGAACCGCTCGACAATTACGAAAATACCGTCGGCTTTTTGCGCGGCGTTACGGCGGAGGGCGGCATTGCGGTCAGTGCGCGCAACATCAGCCTTTCCACCTGCGGGCTTGTCCCCAAAATGTACGATCTTGCAGACGAGGGGATCCCCGTCAATCTGACCGTATCCCTGCATTCGCCCGACGATGCGGAAAGAAAGCGCATCATGCCCGTGGCAAACGCCTATTCCATAGCGGAGATCTTAAAGGCGTGCGACTATTATTTTGAAAAGACGGGGCGGCGCTATATCTTCGAGTATTCCCTGATCGCGGGGGAAAACGCGGACAGGGCGCATGCCGAAAAACTCGTTTCGCTTCTGCGCGGAAGGCCCTGCCACGTCAATCTGATCCGCCTGAACGAAGTCAAGGAAAAGGCGCTTGCGGGCGTTTCCGAAAAGGAAGCATACCGCTTTTTGGGCGTATTGGAAAAGGGCGGCCTGTCCGCGACTCTCCGCCGGCAGATCGGCGCAGAGATCGGCGGGGCGTGCGGGCAACTTCGCGCAGGTTACAAAAAATCGGAAACGTCTTCGGAAAATCAGGTACAAAACTGATTTTCTCCGTTGACATTTCGTCTTTGTTCTGTTACTATTTTACCGTTCGGTTTTGCGGCGGCAGCGCCGCGGGGAGGAATTATGGAAAATATCAAAATTGCGCCTTCCGTCTTGTCGGCGGACTTTTCGGCGATGGGCGCGGCCGCGGAAAAACTTGAAAAGTGCGGCGCGGATTGGGTCCACTGCGATGTGATGGACGGTTCTTTCGTGCCTAAGATCACTTTCGGAGCGGATATGGTCGCCGCGATCGGCAGGCATACCTCTCTGCCGCTCGACGTGCATCTGATGATCGTGCATCCCGAAAAGCATATCGAAACGTTTGCCGAAGCGGGCGCTTCCGTGATCACCGTACATCACGAGGCGTGCGGGGCAGACCTGAAAAACGTCCTGAAACGCATCGCGGCCGCGGGCGTGCGCGCGGGGGCCGTGATCAATCCGGAGACCCCCCTGAAAGAGGTCTACGGCTGTCTCGACTACTGCGACATGCTGCTGGTGATGAGCGTATTTCCGGGGCTCGGCGGGCAGAAATTTATCGAAAGCGTGCTGCCGAAAGTGGAGGAGGCGCGCAAGATCTTCGACGGTCAGGGCGTCTTCAAGGACATCGAGATCGACGGCGGCGTCGGCGAGCAGAACGTGCGCCGCGTCAAAGAGGCGGGTGCGAACGTCATCGTTGCGGGCAGCAGCGTTTTCGGCGCCGCGGATATGAAAAAAGCGATCGAAAATCTTCGTTCGCTTTGAGGAGGAAACTTTGAAAGGCATAATCCTGTTGAACGGCGAGCCCTACCTCGGGCAGATCGTAAAAGGGGAAGGGGACTTCGTTCTTTCTGCCGACGGCGCTCTCGCATGGGCGGCGGACAAGGTAAAAATCGACGCATGCGCGGGAGATTTCGATTCCCTCGGTTATGTGCCCGACGGCGCGGTCGTATATCCTTCCGAAAAAAATTTTACGGACGGAGAGATCGCTTTGGACATGCTTTTGGACAAGGGTTTCGATCAGATCGAAATCTACGGCGGCGGAGGCGGACGGGAGGATCATTTTTTCGGAAATCTGCAGTTGCTGTACGCGGGGCTGCAACGCGGCGCGCACTGCGTGCTCAGGACAAATTACAGCGACATCACCTGCGAACGGGGGCTGATCCGCTTTTGCGGCGAAAGGGGGCGCACGGTCTCTCTGGCACCGGTCGGGCTGTCGGCGCATATAATGAGCAGTGAAGGGATGAAATATCCGCTCGAAGACCTCACGCTCACGGCGGGCAGTTGCCGCGGCGTAAGCAATATCGTCTTGTCGGACGACGCGCGCCTGAATTGCGACGAGGGGGCGGTTTTCGTCTTCAGAAATTTGTCCGAGGAGTCTAGACTTTGAAAATCATCTGCGTAAAGCCTCCCAAAGCGGTCCGCCTGCTTTTGAGGCTGCTCGTTCGCACGAAAGAAAAAAATACATAGTTTTGCCGAGCGGGCCTCCGGTTTATCCGGAGGCCCGCCTTTTGTTATGCCGCAAACTTTCCGCGCGCGGCTGACAGTTTACAAAAATATTGCTTGCATGAGATAAAAATTATATATTCCCGCACTATACTTTAAATCGAAGGGGTCAGAGGACGATCTTGAATTGTTTGCGGTACGATTCGGGCGGCTCGCGGTCGCTGATAAAATAATCGATATCCTCCGCCTTGGCGATCAGATAGGGGAAAGAGCGGTTGAACTTGGTATGGTCGCACAGATAGATCTTTTTTTCCGCGTGCTGCAGCATCAATTTATTGATGGAAGCGCTCTCTTCCATTTTATCGCAGATGATGCCGTTTTCCATGATGCCGGAAGAAGAGAAAAAGCATTTGTCCGCATAAATGGAAGCAATGAGCGGTTCGGCGTATTTTCCGGAAAAAGAAAAGGTATTCGACTGGATGAGCCCTCCCGTGCAGTAAGTCCTGATGCGCTTTTCCGCAAGAATGTTCGCAATGATCAGACTCGTCGTAAACACGGTCAGGTCCATGGAAGGATCGAGCAGGTTTGCGATCAGGCTGGTCGTCGAGGACTCGTCCATGATAAGCGTATCTCCCGTTTTGACCAGGCCGACCGCCTTTTGCGCGATGATGTTCTTTTCCTTCCTGTTGTCCTGCATGCGCAAAAGAAAGGGCAGCGTATTGTTTTGGTATTTGAGCAGTACGGCAAACCCGTAACTTCTCCTCACGATATGCTGTTTTTCAAGATATGCAAGGTCCCGCCTGACCGTCGTTTCGCTCATATGTATGTCTTTTGCGATCTGTTTTACGGTCGCGGAGTGGTGCTTTTCAAGGTATTCCTGCAAAATGCCCGTTCTTTCAAATTGTAACATGTCATTCTCCCCGCATATGGATTTTTATTCATTATATCACGGCAAAACGGGCATGTCAAGTCTGATTTCGGTTCAAAGTTTATCGATATTGTATTATTTTTGTATCGTTTTTATATTTTTTATCATTTTTTGTACCACTATTGAAAAAATTTTATTTATGGTTTATAATGAGTTCAAAAAGAGCGCACCGCCGCGGAATTTACGGAAAAGCGACCGAAAAAGGAGAAGAACATGGCGATCGGGAATAAAGTTCTGTTTCATAAAAGCAATAAAGATATTATCATAGCGGGGCATCGGGGGATCTGCGCGAAATATCCCGAAAACACGATGCTTTCCTACCGCAAGGCGATCGAGTCGGGCGTCGACCAGTTGGAGATCGACGTGAACATGACGGCGGATAAAAAATTGGTCCTGATCCACGACCCGTGGGTGGACAGGGTGACGGAAAAGTCGGGCAAGGTCCGGTCGTTTACCCTCGAGCAGATCAAAATGATGGATGCCGGATCGCATAAAAGTTATGATTTCCGCGGAGAGCGCATTCCCGAGTTCAAAGAACTTCTCGAACTGGTGCAGGGCACCGATATCTCTCTGAACGTAGAGATCAAGGACCGTACCTTTGAAGTCGTGGATGCCACCGTGCGCACCCTTTTCGATTACGGCATACAGGATCGCTTCGTGATCGCCTGTTTTGATGCGAACATCATACAATACGCGCATCAGAAATACGGCGTCATGACGCAGGGATTCCCCGACGACATGCACGACAATTTCTCGAACGAAACGCGCGATCATATGTATGCGGTCGGCATTCCGATGTGGGCCATCACGGAAAAACTCGTTCAAGAATATCTTGACTGCGGCATTCAGCCCTGGGCATGGTGTCCGGATACGGAAGAAGACGTGCGCAAAGCCGTCTCCTGCGGCGCGCGCCTTCTGACGTGCAACGACCCCGCCCCCGCAATGAAAGTGATCGGAGAGATGGGGCTGAGAAGGGTATAACTTAATAAAAGGGCGAATTTTCGAAGGCTTTTCGAGCCCTGAACGATAAAAGCCGCATCGGCCGAAAGAAAACGGCGGCGGTGCAAAAGTGATCTGCAAAATCAAAAAGAGGCATGCCTCTTTTTACGTGCCTGGCACGTAAAAATTTGTTTAACGGTATAAGTGGAGGAAAATGCAATGGCCGCAAACAAGAAGGTGAAAATCGGCGTATTCGGAGGGGGAAGGGGCATTTCAATGATCGAATTCTGCACCTTTTATGACGAGGCCGAGTTGGTCGCGATCTGCGATATGAATGAAAAGGTGCTCGACGACTGCCGCGCTTTTCTGAAAAAACACGGAAAGGAAGGGCGCGTAGCGCTGTACCGCGATTTTGAAGATTTTATAAAATGCGACATGGATGCGGTCGTCCTTGCGAATTATGCCACCGAACACGCGCCTTACGCGGTGCGCTGCCTCGATCTCGGGCTGCACGTTTTGAGCGACATATCTCCCGTGCAGTGCATGAAAGAGGCGGTCGAACTGGTCGAAGCGGTCGAACGGAGCGGCAAGGTATACGCTTTCGGAGAAAATTGCTGCTACTTCCCGGGCGTGATGAAGATGCGCGAAAATTATCGTGCAGGCAAATACGGGCAGGTGCTGTATGCGGAGGGAGAATATATCCACGATTGTTCCTCCATTTGGCATAAGATCACGTACGGAGACAGAAATCATTGGCGAAACCGCATGTATGCCACATATTATTGTACCCATTCCATCGGGCCCATCCTGCATATCACGGGAGAAAAACCCGTCTCCGTCGTCGGGTACGAACTGCCGCTTTCGCCGCGCCTGCTCGATCTGGGGTACCTGAAAGGCACCGCGGGGATCGAGATGATCACGACCGCTTCGGGCGCGGTCATCAGGAGCACGCACGGAGATATGCATAAGTACGGCCTGTGGTATTCGCTGTACGGTACGATCGGCGCCGCCGAAACGGACCGCAAGGGAGAGAGTGCCTATAACGTCGTCAATGAGTGGTTCAACGAAAAACTGACGACAGACAACATCTCGCACAGCCTGTCCGCGGCCAATAAGATGATCGAAATGCACGGCGGAGCGGATTACTACGAGATGCATTATTTTATACAGAAAATTCTCGGCCGCGACGACGGCGGGCAATCCATCGACGTCTATGAAGCGCTGGATATGTTCCTGCCCGGCCTGATTGCCTATAAATCGGTTTTTGCGGGGAACAAGCCTCTCGAGATCCCCGATCTGCGCACGAAAGAGGCGAGAGACAAATACCGGAACGACGTATGGTGCGTGGATCCCAAAGTTGCGGGAAAGGACGCCGTTCCTTCTTATTCCAAGGGCAACCCCGTTATCGCGGACAGCGTATACGAAAAAGTTGCCGAAATGTATCGCAAAGAATGCGAACAGGCTGAAAATAAGGCATGAAGACGCTCTATTATATCCTGCTATTTGTGGCTGCGCTCATTTTCTCTACGCAGTTTCTTGTCACGAGGCAATACCAGAGGCGCAACGGTACAGGCTTTTTAAGTTCCGTCAAACTTTCTTTGGGCGCATACTTTACCATTGCTCTCTTCTTTTTTATCAAGGGTTGCATCACCTATAAAAGTTTCAATTTCGGGTTCAGCACGTTTACCTTTCTGATGACTCTGCTCATCGCCGCGGTTTCCCTTTCCTGCGTGTATATGGGTATCCGCGTTCTCGCGGTGGGGGATATGAGCATCTACTCCGTATTTATGATGCTCGGAAGCCTGATCCTCCCCACGTTCGTCGGGCTTGTGTTCTACCATGAAAGTTTCGGGTGGATCAAGGGCATTGCCATCGCGCTCATGCTGGCGGCGATCGTGTTTTCGGTCACGTCTTCCGGCAAAAAGGTTTTTACCCCGAAAGCCCTCATCTGCTATATCGGCATCTTTATCATGAACGGTATGATCGGCGTGCTGTTCACGGTACATCAGAATCATCCGGCGCATACGGTCGCCGCGATCGCAAATGCGGACGGAAGCTTTTCCGTCAACAACGATGCGTTTATGACCTGGTACGGCCTTTCCACCGTATTGCTCTGCGGCGTCCTGTATGCGGCGGTCAAGATTTATGACAGGCTCCGCCGCGCGAAGGCAGGCCCTGCCGTCCCCGCACCGACGGAAACGCCGTCCGCCGAAGCGGGTGCAGCATGCGCGGCCTCTGCGCGGAAGATCTCTGCAAAAGAAGTGTGCCTGATCATATTGCTGCCCGTCCTGTACGGTCTGTGCAACGGGCTGGGCGACTACTTTATCGCCCTTGCCACGCAGCCGGGCGCACTCGGTTCTTCGGTGACCTTTCCCATCATAAACGGGGGAACGATTCTCTTTTCGACGATATGGGGAATGATCTTATATAAAGAAAAACTGCGGCCGGGAACGATCGCCGCGCTCGTATTGGTGATCGTTTCGACCGTCCTGTTCATGTTTGCGTAAGGGGGAAGTAAATTTGTTTTCGCACCGCTTTGTGAAAAAACCGCAGGGAGAACGTCTTTCTCTTGCAGATGCCGCGCTGGAATCGGATTTTCAGGAAAGATACCTTTCCGAATATTTTGATGATCTGCGTTCTATTTGCACAGACGGTCGTTCGGTCGGGCGGGTGCGTATCGTAAAAATCGAAGGAAGAGAAAAGGAACGCTATACCGTATCGGTAGGGGAAGAAATCGTCATATCCGCAGTTGCTTTTTCCGGCGCATTGTACGCGCTTGCGGATCTTAAAGATATGGCGCTCTCTCGAAACGGTTTGCGTGCATGCACGTTTGCAGGGGAGCCGATCTGCTCTTTCCGCGCTTATCGCGCATATCTCCCCTCGCGGGAAGGGAAGGAAGATTTTTTTCGGTCAATGCGTTTTCTGACCGATTTCAAATACAATACCGTCATATTGGAAGCGGGCGGGGCGATGGAATACGAAAGACATCCCGAAATCAATCGAGCATGGTCGCGGTTTATGGAAGACGTACGCAGATATTCGGGACGCAGCCTGGAAATTCAGTGTGGTTATCCTTGGGAAAAAGATTCCATACACGCCGAAAATGCGGACGGCGAAGTACTCACAAAAAAGGAAACGGAAGAGATCGTCTCCCGCCTCAAACGGATGGGGCTGGAAGTGATCCCCGAAGTCCCTCTCCTGTCTCATGCGGATTATATCTGCCTCGCGCATCCCGAACTTGCGGAGAGAAAGGAAGACCCTTATCCCGATACATACTGCCCTTCAAATGAAGGGACTTACGAAATCGTGTTCGACATTCTCGAAGAAGTGATCGGCGTTTTTCAGCCCCGTTTAATCAATATCGGGCACGACGAATTTTATTCGGTCGCGCTGTGCGATCGGTGTAAAGAGAAAGATCCCGTCGATCTGTACGTCGGCGATATCGTCAAAATTCACAATTGGCTGAAAAAGCGCGGGATCCGGACGATGATGTGGGGCGAAAAACTGCTCGATGCCCGCCGCGGTGAGGAACGGATCGGCGGAGCGGGTGTGGACCGCATCAACGAAGCGGGCTATCATGTGACCGTGCCGCCGCTTTGGCGCTGTGCGGAAAAACTGCCCAAAGACATTCTCATGATCAACTGGTATTGGGAATTCGGCGCCCATCTCGATCAGACGTATATCAAAAACGGGTATTCTTTTGTTTACGGCAATTTATGCTGCGACGAGATAGACGGCTGGAACGAAAGGCTGAAAAGGGGCCCGCTGGGCGGCGCCGTATCAAACTGGGGCGCGTTCGACCGCAAAAGCATGCAGAGAAATCTGCAGATCTATTCCCTCGCCGCTTCCGCCTGCCTTTTCTGGGAAGGGGAAGCGCAAGATCTTTCCGTCCGCAGGAATCAGATCGCGGAATCGCTGTATGCACGGCGGCTTGCCGAAATACCGAAAAATTCGAGGGTCGAGATCGTATCCTCAGCCGACCGCGGCGAAGCGCACCGCTTTTTCTGGTGCGGAGAATTTGCTGAAAACGAAGGAGAATTGGGAAAGTTTTGCCTGCTTTTCGAAGACGGCACCGAGGCAGAATATCCCGCGGTGAACGGTGAAAATACGGGATCGGCGGATACCGTTTCGGGCAGCCGCGAATGGGCGCAGACATTATACATGTGCCTTCCGGAACAGTCGGACGGGGAAATGCGGTTCCGCACGGTATTTTGCAATCCCTGCCCTGAAAAAAGGATAAAAGGAATCGTTTTCGAGCCGCTCGGCGGCTGCAAAACGCGGTTGATATATAAAATTCTTTAATCGGAGGTTTATTGCATGGCTGTTCCTGCGGAATCTGCACGGCAAAAACGATCTTCCGGAGTGAGGGGGAATAAGAAAAAACGCAATCAGACGATCTTTCTGATCTGCATGATGTCACTGCCCTTCATTCAATGGCTGGTGTTTTGGCTGTACGTGAATCTGAGTTCCATTCTCCTCGCTTTTCAGGATCAGAGAACGGACGCCTGGACAACGAACAATTTTGTACAGTTTTGGGAGGGGCTGACTTCGCCTTACGGCGAGATCAAGATCGCGGTCAGAAATACGATGTACTATTTCTGCGCGAATCTTTTCGTGATCATGCCTCTTTCGGTGATCATCACCTATTTTATTTATAAAAGGATACTGTTTTTTAAAGGGTTCAGGATTATCTTTTATTTACCTGCGATCATTTCGGCGGTCGCGATGGTCACGTCGTACATGAACTTTATCGACCCGAGAGGCCCGCTCGGCAATATTGTGGAGGCGTTCGGCGGTTCTTTGCCTCCCGAAGGGTTGCTCGGTAAAAACTCTACGGCAACGGCTACGATCGTCGTATACAGTATCTGGGTCGGATTTTGTTCGAACATTCTTCTGTTCGGCGGAGCGATGACTCGTATTCCCGTCGACGTGCTTGAATCGGCACGGCTGGAAGGCTGCGGCCCGTTTCGGGAACTTGTTCAACTGATTTTCCCGCTCATCTGGTCTTCCGTATCCACGCTGATCGTGTTTGCCTTTACGGGCATCTTCAATTCGAGCGGGCCGATCCTGCTCTTTACCAACGGTTCTTTTGAGACGACGACCATCAGTTTCTGGATTTTTCAGCAAGTCTACGGTACGGGCGCCGTGGGCGGTTCGGGGTCGTACAACCTCGTGTCATGCGCAGGACTGTGCTTTACGCTCGTCGGGGTCCCGATCATACTGCTGATCCGCTGGCTCCTCGAACGGGTACCTACGGTGGAATATTGAGGAGGGCGGAAAATGATCAAAAAAGTTGTCGGGTACGATCAAGGGAAATTCGTCCCTCTGGAGATCAAGGTCAGCAAAGAGGGCTCCATCCTGTCTAAGAGGGGCAAGGGGGAAAAGATTGTCTTTGCAATTGTTTTCGTCATCTTCGTCCTGTATGCTGTCTCTTTGATAGCGCCGTTTTTGTTCCTTTTTATCAACTCTTTGAAAGGGGGGCTTGAATACATAAACGACCGCAATGCGAGCGCATCGTTCGCGTTGCCGGACAAATGGCTTTTTTCCAACTACGTCGAAGCGTTCACGAGCATGAAAATGGTCGATTCCATGGGCAACGATATTTATCTGCCTACCATGCTCTTCAACAGTCTCTGGTATACGTTTGCCTGTGTTGTCTGCGGGGTCGCAGCGAGCACGCTGACGGGGTATTGCCTTGCGAAATACCGCTTCAAACTGCGCGGATTTTTCTACGGCATCGCAATCTTTTCCATGACCATTCCCATCATCGGTTCCACGGGCGCTTCATTCAGGCTGATGACGATATTGGGTATTTACAACACGCCGCTGTTTCCGTTTTTGAACAATTTCGGAGGGTTCGGGTTCAACTTTCTTGTCATGTACGGATTTTTTGCAAATCTTCCGTGGAGTTATGCGGAGGCGGTGTTCATCGACGGAGGCGGGCACGGCACCGCGTTTTTCAGGGTCATGCTCCCGCAGGCGTGGCCGCCCATGCTCACTTTGGCGATCATGGCCTTTATCGGGGCATGGAACGATTATATGACGGTATTGCTGTACCTTCCGGACTATCCGACGCTCGCGTCCGGTATCTACCGCATTCAACTCTCCCTGACGAGGGGAGGCAATTATCCCGTTTATTTTGCGGGATTGCTCGTATCGACGATCCCCGTCATCGCATTGTACGGCGGATTTTCCAATACGATCATGCAGAACTTTACAGTCGGGGGACTGAAAGGATAAAAAATCGGAGGTAAACATGAAAAAACTGATTTGTGTTGCATTAGGTGTCACGCTTTCCGTCGCGGCTTTAGCAGGGTGTACGTATCAAAAAAGATCGCCCGATACCGAGAGTACTTTGGAAGTGTATGCATTCGATGCCGGTTACGGCGTCGACTGGGTAGGGGAAATGCTCGATCTTTTCGCCGATCAGGACTGGGTGAAAGAAAAATATCCGAATCTGAATATTTTGCAGCCCATCACGAACGACGTATCAAACTTTGCGGAAAGTAAACTCAACGCCGGCGAGCGGTCGAATACTATAGATCTTATTTTCGGAACAAACCTGTTCGACTATGCCGGCCCCAATGGGGATTTATTGGATCTTACGGAAAGCGTATATAATTCCCCTGTTCCCGGGGAGACGGACGAAAGCGGAAAGCCCGTTCTTTGGATCGATAAGGCGATCGGAAGTTATAACGAATCCAACCGCTATATCGATACGACCAATCTTTCGTCCGAATCATATTATACCGTTTCCTGGGCGGCGGGAATGAACAGTTTTGTATATAACGAGACTATTCTTAATTCCTTCGGGCTGGACGTCCCCAACACGACGGACGACTTGGAGGAAGTGTGCGCTATAATCAAGGCGAATGAAGGAAAGGATAACGGCAAATATAACGAGGGGTATTCCTTCGTTCAGTCGAGGGAGGCGGATTACTGGTCCTATTTATTCCCCGTCTGGTGGGCGCAATACGAAGGGGTATCGAGGTATCTTGACTTCTGGAACGGGATCGACAACGATATTTATTCCGTCAATATTTTCAGGCAGCAGGGCCGAGTGAAATCTTTGGAAGTATATGAAGACCTGCTCGCTTACAGCAAAGGGTATCTTTCCCTCAATTCCTTCCTCGACGAATTCATGATGGCGCAGACCTCGTTTTTGCAGGGGCACGGCGTGTTCCACGTCAACGGCGATTGGTTTGCTAAGGAGATGGAGCAGACGATGTCGGATATCATATCCGAAGAGGGCGGTATTGATTCTTTCAAAACGATGCGCATGCCCGTCGTGAGCGCATTGGGGGTAAAACTGGGTATCGAAGATTCCACGCTGTCCGACATCATAGATTATTTGGACGGGGATACGGCAAGTTTGCCGGACTTTGAATCGACGGCAGGCTATACGGACGATGCGGTGGTGGCGGCAGTCCGAGAAGCGCGCACGATCGTGCATTCCATCGGCCCCAACCATACGGCTGTGATCCCTGCGTATGCGAACGGAAAAGACGTAGCGGTCGATTTTCTGCGTTTTATGGCAACGGACATCGCACAGGAGAGTTATATACGGTCTACGGGCGGGGCAAGCCTACCTTTCAATTACGATCTGAAGGAGAAGAATATAGAACTTTATAATGAACTGCATCCGTTGCAGCAAAGCAGGCACGATTATTTCAATGCGTATGAAATTTATACGCTCCCTTCAGACAGGGCGTTTCCTCTGGCGCGCTACGGCGGTATTAAAGCATTTGTGACTGAACATTATTATACGACTTTTTCTGCTAACGGAAATCAGAAAACGCCCGGGGACTATTATGACGAGACGATCTCCGCATGGACGTCAAACAAGTTCAACAACGCGCTGTCCAATTCAGGTATCGTAAGATAATGGTGAAAGCGAATTTTTTCGCGGAAATAATATGATCGGGAGGATCAAAATGAAAAAGATTTTGTCGGTGATTCTGGCAATGGGGCTTGCGGCGGGCGTACTCGCCGCTTGCGATTCGGGATCGGGGGGAGCGAGCGGAGGCACGGCCTCCGGCGGCCTTGCCGATGCCGAGGTGTGGGGCGCCCCTGCGACTGAAAAAGTGTTGCAGGACGTACACGGCATTTACGACAGTTTCAAAACGGAAGCGCGCATTAACGTGACCGCGGCGAAAGGAGAGTATGAATCTCAGCACATCATTATCACGGCGGACGAGAAAGATCTCGTCTACGACGTGCAAATCTCTGCGCTTGCTTCAGCAGATGGTAAATCTTTTCCTGTCAGCAATATAGACGTTTTTCATGAAAAATATATTGAAGTGCGTTCTAATTTCGAGGGAAACGGCATGCCTGTGGGCATGTATCCCGATGCGCTTTTGCCCTTTGAAACAGCCAAAGAGTACGGGGAAAACGTAGTCAAGGCGGGGGAAAACCAGGGGATCTATTTCCGCTTCAACGTCGATATAGAGCAGGAAGCCGGCACGTATACGGGATCTTTCAGGCTGTCCATCGGCGGAGAAAGCATGAATATTCCCGTGACGCTGACGGTCGCGGATCTGGAAGTTTCCGAAACGAACCATGCCAAAAGCATCTTTTTGAATCAGTGGTCGTTTTATAAAGGAGAACTGGATTCTTCGCAGGCCATGCTCAACAAATATACCGAGGCGTTGTTCGAATACCGGCTGAATCCTGACGTTATCGTGACGGATACGAATCATAAGGATGAGGATATCGAGTATTATACGGAACTTGCCTACCAATACATGCAGAATCCGAGGTGTGCCAATATTACAATTCCGTATGAAACCACCAACGTTGACGGTCAACAGTGCATCGATCCCGTCATTTTCGATAAATATCTGACGGCGTTTGCCGAAAAGAGTTTTGAAACGGGATTTAATATGCTCGAAAAATCTGTCTGCTATATCGGCCTTATCGACGAGCCGGATATCAACGGCCTGCTCGACAGGACTGCGGTCGTGACCAGGGTCTACGACGAACAGATCAAAGAGACGGCGGACCGCCTTGAAGCGGACAATTCGATCACGGCATCCAACAAAGCGGAAGTTATCGCATCTCTCCGCGATGTGCGCAACGTGGTGACCTGTGCATATTCGGACGCATATGCTCCTTACGTGGAAACGTGGTGTCCGCAGTATCAGCATTACGATTCGGAAGCGCAGCGTGCCAATTATGCGGATCAGGAAGAAAAATGGTGGTACGGCTGTATTTCGCCGCGCGCGCCGTATCCGACATATCATATGGAAGATACGCTTCTTTCTGCCCGTGCTCTCGGCTGGATGATGGCAGAATATGACGTAGTGGGGAATTTATTCTGGGCTACAGATATTTATGCGGCCTACAACGGCAGTAAATACGAAGAGATCGAAGATTATTACGGCGGCAGTGCGTCGCGATTCCCCAACGTAAACGGAGACGGCTATCTTTTCTATCCCGGCAAACAATACGGGATTGACGGCCCAGTCGGCTCTCTGCGCCTTGAAGCGATCCGCGACGGTTTGGAAGAATACGAACTTCTCTATGCGATGAAACAGACGTACGGCGATGTCAGCGACAGGATTTCGGCGGACGATTCCTCCCTCGCGTTCACGGCGGACAGAATGATGGAGAGCCTGACCGAACTCGTCTACGACGGTACGCGCGTGTCTACAACGAGCGCAAATTTCCAGTCTTCGCGCGACGCGCTCCTGCAATTGGCGACTCTTTCACAATCAGAGGCGGAATTCTGCGTCATCGACTACGGCGACGACGGATACGGTACGAAAAATTATCGCTTCTATGCGGCGGACGGTGCTGTGGTCAAGAACAACGGCACGGAGATCGCTTCTTCACAGAACGTGGAGGGAGGAAAGATCTATACGCTGGATATTCCTTTGGAAAACGCACAGAATATGCTGTCCATATCCGTGGAAGTCGGCGGAAATACCTACTATTACGAACAGAATCTCGGCGGAAAAGTCAGCGCGAATCTTGCCGACAGTACGACGGCTTCGGAATTTACAGGTTCGGGCGTGACCCCCGTATATTCGTTGGTGGACGCTTCTTCTGTCGATTCTGCGCTTACAGGCAAATTTGTCAAGTTGGATGTCCCGTCGGCGGCTTCAGACGTGGCGCAGTCGTTCAGCGTGTCCGGCTCGCTCCTTACGGGGATCGACGAAACGGCAAGCAGCGTGATCTTCCACGTTTACTATGACGGTGAGGATGCGCCCGCATTCATGATCGCGGCCAAGCACGAAAATCAGCGTGTGTTGGTAGAAATGGCAAACGTAACGCTGCAAAAAGGCATGAACACCATTTCCGTTTCCCTGACCTCCAAGAGCTGGGGCACACTCGGTGCGATCGAATACGTCAACTTCTATCTGGGCGGAGTGACCGGAGAGCCGGCGCGCATCATCTATATTGCGGACACTGTCGTCTACGCCAAATAAGGAGGAAAAATGATGAAAAAAATATTCGGATTGATGCTTTCTTTCGTCTTGCTCTTTTCCCTCTTTTCCTTTGTCGGCTGCAACGAAAATGAGAGCAAGGGGGATACTCAAGCGGGAGAGGTGGTGATCGCTGACTTCGAAAAGTGGGCACCCGATTTTCAGATCATGCGGCCGATGAACAGTTTCGGCGTCGTTTCCGTCAACGAAGATCCGCAGTACGTACACGGCGGAGAGGCGTCTGCAAAATTGCAGCCGATGGGCGGTTATTCGGTGCAGAAGGTACCATACGTTTACTTTCCCTTGTCCAGCGAATTGTTCTCGTTTAACTATTGCGATTTTTCTTTGGTGGATTACATTACTTTCTTTATCTACAACGCACAGGATGAGGCCGCCGCGCTCGATTTCGGACTGGTCACAACGATCGTCGATATCAACAATACAGAGCGGGCGAGCGGGGGAACATTTCAACTGCAACCCGGGTGGAACGAGATCGTGTACTATCCCGATCTGACCATTATCAACCTGTCTTACGATATTACGGATATACAGGGTATCTATCTCGGGTTTGAAAACGCAGGCGTGCGCGATCCGGAAGACGCGCCCGTGTTCTATCTCGACGACGTGGTCATGCGTCGTCTCGACGAGCCGGTCGAAGTGGAAAACATCATCGAACTGGACGAAGGGGAGATCTGCGATTTCGAAAAGGCGTATCAACAGTATATCATTACCTATGACTGCCCGAATACCAAATGTATCCCCGATATGAGTATTGTGGAGGCCGCAGAATATGGCCTGACCGCACCGAGCGGAGAAAAAGTACTCAGGATCGTCACGAAACCGGGAGATGCGACGGAAGGCTCGTGGCCGAGATTTACGATCCCCGAAAAGATCGTGCGCGAGAGCGGATTCATGAATATCCCTTCAGAAGAGTGGTCAGAGTATCGATTCTGCTTTGAAGTATACGCCGAAACGCAGAACCGCACCTTCTTCCCCGAATTCTACTCGCAGGGCGGCAGCAACTGGACGGCGACGAATGTATCTGCGCGCAGAGGACAATGGGTTACCTATTCTGTGGATTTTACCAATTTCTCTGAGGATGTCGTATCCAATCCGGGCTTTATCAAAATCGCATGGGCCGAATATATCGATGCGGGCGAATTGGTGTTTTATTTCGACAATTTCCGATTTGAGAAAAAATCGTAACGTGCGGTAATATTTTCCCGCCGGTTTGATGCCGGCGGGAGAAAATAAAAAATAAGAAGGAGAAATGATGAAAAAGAAGTCACTGTTATTGATGTTGCTGCTTTGCATCGCTTTTGCCGTCGGCGGAATCCTTTCCGCTTGCGGAAACGACGGCAGCCGAGTGGAACTTGTCGATTTCGAGAACGAGACGATCACCGTCGATCTCGGGTCGACCTACACCATCTCCGATACGTTCGTCAAAGATACGGAGGGAAACAATTACAGACTCACGGTTACTGTCAAAGACTCGGCAGGCGAAGAGATCTCTGTGCTCGCCAGTCAGTTTGCGGTGGAGGACCCCGGCGGCTATGTGATCACGTTCAGCGCCGATCTCGGAGGAGGGGACGTGCGCACGCGCACGGTGACCCTGAATGTGCAGGATAAGGGGGATCCGACGATCACGATTTCTTCGCCGCAGATGGGATATGTGAACGAAGAGTATGTGCTGCCTTCCGTCTCTGTGCGCGACGATTCCGGTGAATCGCTCACGCCTGAGATCAAAGTCTATCTCGTCAACGGAGAGGACAGAGAGGAGCAGACGATCACCGACGGCAAATTCACCCCTGCGACGCGCGGCGAATATCTGATCGAGGCAAGCGCGACCGACAGTTCGGGCAATACGGGTACTGCAAGTGCAACTTTTTACGTCCGCAACGCGCTTGCGTTGAATACGTTCGAAGATTTCAATGACCCGTACTCCGTTTCGTCGATCGTCAACGTCGACCACGGCAAAGCGGAAAAGGCGCCTGTATATCATGAAACGTTTGAAGGCGCTACGGGTGTTGCGTCCACAGGTTCGATTGCCGATCAGTACGGCACGTACGAATATTTTAAATTCAACATGACGACGGAAGAACTCGCCGAACTCGATTTTTATTATGTCTACGTCAAATGCTACATCGCGTATGACGGAACGGACAGGACGGCGGTCGATCTGTTCAACTGGAATTACGGCTTGGGCAATTATCCGCTGAACGAGTGGATCGAGGTGCGCCTGACGGCTGAAGATATAGAGCGGTCGGACGTATGCTATTCCGACCCGAATATCTATCTTCCCGGCGAATCTCCCCGCGATTGCTTCAATCGCCTGATGACTGTGGACGGCGGCTATCTGTTCTGGATCAGAAACGGCGGCTTTGAAAAAGACAGCGGGAAAGATCTGTATACTTTCTATGTGGACGAGATCGGCTTTAAGCGCGTCTACGAACCGGTCATGAGCACGCCTTCGGAAGTGGAACTGGGCGACACCGTTACGCTGGAAGGCACGGTGGCAGATCTGACCGATTATACGCTCTCTTATCAGGTCGTCGATCCGTTCGGCAAGACTGTACAACTTACGGACAACAACACCTTTGATGCAAATATCATGGGCGAGTATAAGGTCACGGTGACCGTAAATCACGCCACGGAAGGCGGTGCGATGGATTTTGTGATCACTGTCGGTTCGGATACCAATATCGCGATCGGCGACTTTACCGATACGCCTTCCATCGGAGACACGGTCACCATTCCTGCAGGTACCTTGGACGGTGCGCAGGTGAATGTTTCCGTCGTTTGGTCGGGTACGGAGATCACCGTCAACGATGGTACGTTTACGGCAAACAATATCGGCGAATATATCGTTACATATACGGCCGTCAAAGACGGGCTGACCTATATCAACACGCTGACGATCACGGTAGTTGCTCCGGAAGAGCGGCCTGACCCTGCGGTGAACGAGGTCGAGTCCTTCGATCATCCCGATTCAGACTCTTCCCTTATGGGATTCAACGGGTCGTATAACGAAGTTAGATGGCTTAATTCCTATGAGGGAGAGGCGGGTGTCGTGGAACTCTCTTACGGTGGCAGCGCATGGCCCGCATTTTCTTTCGTGCCGCGCCGTCCTATGGCCGATTATGCCGATTACGATTATCTCGTCATCCGCGCCTATATCGTGTCGGGCGGCAATGCTTATACGAGCATGATTCTCGGCAATGATGACGTTTATGTTACACATCCTTTAACCAGCATTCAGACAGATCGCTGGGTAGATTATGTCTATGAGATCGATAATTTCCTGTATTGGTGGAAAGACGAGGGAACGGATACGTTAAAAGCCCGCATCTGGTCCGGTCAGACGGACGCTACCGACGGCGTTATCTATATCGCGGAGATCATGGTCTATAAAAACCTCGACGATGCGCAGATCGACGTGAATGTTACGGGAACGCTGATCGCGGGGCAGAGCGCGACCGTCGAAGTCACTGCTGCGGACGGGTTCAACGTCAGCAGCGTGATCACCGCGCCGGACGGCTCTGTCGTTACGCCTGCATCCGGCGGAGTCATCGAAAATCTTGCGGAAGGCACGTATACGGTCACCGTATCCGTTTCCGACGCCGGATACATGGGTACTTATGAAGAGACATTTGTCGTCGCACCGGCAACGGGGTATAAACTTGTCGGAGAACTGGAAGACAGTTACGCGGCAGGTGCGCAGATCGAAGTGCCCGATATGAGCCTGATCAATTCACTCACACAGGAAACGCTCGTCGCTGTAATGGATTATACCGTAAATTATTACGGAGATCCCGTCACTGTCACCGACGGTGCGTTTACGGCAGATCTCGGCGGCACTTATACGGTCGTATATACGACAACGTATAATGAAACGCCGTACACCACCTCTGTCGAGATCACTGTCAATCGCCCTGCGCCCGCGGCAGGCGAGGTGGAGTCTTTCTCTGACAGATCTTCCATCGACAATGTGTCCATGCGCTCCGCAGGAGATCCCATCTATGTGGACGACACGGCAAGCGGTCCCGCAGACGCGACGCACGGCTATGTGAAGTTTGAAATTACGCAAGGAGAGGAAAACTGGCCCGTCCTTCGCCTGCAGCCCCGTCAGGGCGTTGAGGCGTATGCGGATTACGACTATATCCGCCTGACAATACGCATCGTCGGTACGGCCGGAACCGTCCAAATGTGTTTCTGGCCAGGAGATGCTGAAAGGGTAACCGTTCCGTTGAATGAATGGGTCACGGTCGACGTGTATGCCGTACTGTTCCGCGATCTCGCTTTCGATACGCTCACCTCTCCCGATCAGGGCTGGTTCTGGTTCACGAATGTGAGCGGCAACAGCGTGCAGGAATTCCATATTTATGACGTCACCGCGATCAAAGACGAAACGCCTCCGACCGAAGTGGGCACTGTCGTCACATTTGATTCGGAAGACAAACTCGACAACATTTACGTAGGAGAAGCGTCCGAAGCGATCAAGTTCTACGATGCGGAAGCGATCGCCGCGTCTGAAGGCGACCTGCCCGCGCTCGACGGCGACGATACCGGATACGTCGAAGTCAAAAACGGAAACGCTCAACAATGGTTCAACGTGCGCATCACGCCCGAATGCAATTTCGGTGAGTTCAGCCAGTACGATTATATTTCCATCAAAATGTATATTACGGGTGAGGGAACCATTCCCATGTATTACTATAACAACGAGATGGCAAATATTACGCGTGGGCAATGGGTGGAATTTGTGATGCCTCTCAGCATCTACATGAATTCTCATCATCAGGGTAAAGCATTCTATATCGTTCAGCAGTTGTTCGACGATATGTCGAAAGATAAACTGTTTATGCTTTCTGGCGGCGGAGAATATAATCTGTATATCGCGTCCATCGATTTCTATACGCCGGAGACGGACGAATCCCTCGGCAATAACTTTACCGAACTTACGACAGAGAACGTTACCGTAGATGTCGGGTCGGTCGAGGCAGTTGCCGAATTCGAGGGCAAGTCCGATGTCCTGAAGATCACGAGCACGGATACTTGGGTAAATATCCGTGTCAAGCCGGGCAAAACTTGGGGTGAACTTGACAATTATTCCAAAGTCAGCGTGACGGTCTATATCGAAGCGGATGCAAATGTCGAACTGTATTCTCAGGAGAAGGTACATGGAGCGACCAAGAACGATTTCTTCTCGTACGGTTCCATGACACCCGGCGAATGGCATACCTTCGATATCGAAATTTCGAGGATCAAGGAATTGTATGCAGGGTTGTTCTTAGGAAATAACGCTCTCATGATCGATCGCGGCGTGGAGTTTACGGCAATCTATATCGCCGAGATCGTGTGTGTAGCGTAATCAGGTCTTACCCTGTATGCCGAAAAATGATCGGCATACGCGGTTGACAGACCGCCGCAAGTCGGTTTATAATGTACAAAATCGGAAGATCGGCTTGCGCTGTGCTTCAAGCAAGGGGACGGCAGGAGAATCCGCCGTCCCCCGATTTTTAATACCAAATTTGAAAGGTGCGAATATGAGAGATTATTTCAACAGGGGCAAGATTACCTTTTTGTTTCCGCTGGACGGAGACTGCTTGAATTCGGCGGACGGGAAAGCGGACGGCGATCGTCTGTACATACGCGCGCGCGTGCGTGCCGGCGATGCGGCTGCGCTGCAGATCAACGGCGTTCCCGCCGTAAAAAACGGGGATACGTTCACCGCCGAAATTGTGCTTGCGTGGGGTAAAAACGTTCTTCTTGCAAGTGCAGACGGGGGAGAATGTGCGAAAATATCCGTCTGGCGGCTGAAAAACGCGGAAAAAGGGTTCCGCCTTTCCTCCGATGACAATATCCTCTGCCTGAAAGATATTGCCGAGCATGCGGACGAATACCGCTCCGTTTTTGAAAATCCCTATCTTGCGGTCTATCGCGAGGCGCACGAAAAATACGGCGCGAAAGTGCATCTCAATCTGTTTTTTGAAACGGCGGATCTCGACGGGTTTACGCCTCGGCCCGACTATTTCAATCTGACGATGATGCCCGATAAATTCAAAAGCGAATGGGAGGAGAATTCCGACTGGCTGCGCCTTTCCTTCCATGCCCGCAAGGAAAACCCCATGTCCCCGTATAAAAACGCTTCGGCGGAAGAGATCACGGCCGACTGCCTTGCGGTCGATCGCGAGATCGCGCGCTTTGCCGGCGAAAAGACGCTCGCGCGCGAGACGACCATACATTTCGGGGCGGTCACAAAGGAGGGGGTCGCCGCGCTGCGCGCGCTCGGATACCGCCGCCTTGCCGGCTATTTCGAATTGTACAACGGCGATCCGCTCGTGTCCTATTTTTATCCGACGGAATTTATCCCGCACGTCGGGGCGCGCGATTTCTGGCGGGATACCGAATTGGACGTAACGTATGCGCGCATCGACCGCGTCATCAATTATTCGCCCGAACCGGAAGTCAACGTGGCGGAACTGAAAAAGATCGCCGAAGACGCACACCGCGGCGGCTTTCTCGAGTTTATGATCCACGAGCAATATTTTTATAAAAATTATTGCAACTATATCCCGAAATTCCGCGAAATCGTGCTGGAATGCTGCAGATTTGCGCACGAAAATGGGTATATCGGTCGGTTTTTGAGCGAAGCGGAGGAGTGAAAATCTCTTCTCCGCTCGCCTTGACGAGGCAAAAACCGCATATTTTCGGGCGGCCGCAAAACGGCCGTAACAGCTTTATATTGCATAAAGTTCATTGTTGTTTTATTTTTGTATCGTTTATATATTTTTTATCGATCTTTGTACCTCCATTGAAATTTGAAGGACAATCATTTATAATAGAATAAAGCGGCACCGCATGCCGAAAAACGGTCGGGTAAGCGTATGGATATAAATATCGTCAGGAATATATTGAAGAAAAAAGATTACGAGCGGCTCGATTGTCCCTCTTTCGGTACATGCCCGCAGCGCGCATATTACGTGCCGGAGGGGGCAAAAGTGTCTCTCAGCGGAGAGTGGGAGTTCCGCTATTATCCCGATCTGCGCGGGATCTGCGAAAAGGATCCGGCGCCGATCCTTGTGCCCTCATGCTGGCAGACGGAGGGGTACGACGCGCATATGTATGCGAACGCGCGCTATCCCTTTCCCTTCGATCCGCCGCATGTGCCCGAAAATATGCCCTGCGCGCTGTATACCCGCAGGTTTCCCTATACGGGCGGCAACAGATGTTACATACGTTTCGAGGGCGTGAGCAGTTTTTATTACCTGTTTATCAACGGGCGGCAAGTCGGGTATTCCTCCGTTTCACACTCGGGCGAAGAATATGATATCACCGATTTTCTGCATATCGGCGAGAATGTTGCGGAAGTGCTCAATCTGAAGTGGTGCGCGGGTTCTTATCTCGAATCGCAGGATATGCTGCGCATGAACGGCATTTTCCGCGAGGTGTATCTGCTTTTCCGCCCGCAGAACTGCCTTTGGGATTACTTTATCCGCCCTTCGTTCGGCGGCGGAGAAGCGGAACTGCATTTTGAATTTACGGGTGCGGACGGCGCCGAAAAGAGGGTGACGCTTTCGCTGGACGGTAAAGTCGCCGCATCGGGGCAGACGGTGGGGCAGAGCCTTGTTCTCCGCCTTAAGGACCCCGCGCTGTGGAATGCGGAGCGCCCCGTACTGTACGACGTCGAGATCGCCGCATCGGGAGAGATCATCCGCCAAAAATACGCCCTGCGCAGGGTGGCTGTGGAAAACGGCGTGTTTACCGTCAACGGCAGGGCCGTCAAACTTTTGGGCGTCAACCGCCATGAAATTGACCTCGATTTCGGATACGTAATGACGGAAGAGCGCATGCGATCCGATCTGAAACTGATCAAGCAGGGCAATATGAACGCGGTTCGCACCTCTCATTATCCGGATTGTCCGCGTTTTTTGGAACTCTGCGACGAGGCGGGCATCTACGTCGTGGACGAGGCGGACCTCGAATGTCACGGCGTGCTCGAACAGAACGGAAAGAGCGATTTCGATCTGTACGACACCTTTGCGGACGATCCGCGCTTTTCGGCCGCCGTTGCCGACAGGGTGCAAAGGCTCGTCGAGCGGGACAAAAATTTCGGCTGCGTGGTCATGTGGAGTTTGGGCAACGAGAGCGGCTGGGGTAGGTGTTTCCGCAGCGCGGCGCGGGAAGTTTCCAAGAGAGATCCCTCCCGCGTGCTCCATTACGAGGACATCAACGTGGCGCCGAACAAGCGGCAGGGGGAAAAATTCGAAGAACTTTCCATTATTTCGCGCATGTATTTCAACGTGGATTGGATCGAAAACGTGTATCTTGCGGGAAAGGACGAGCAGGTGCCCCATATCGAGTATGATTTTGCGCAAATGCGCAGGCCGCTGTTTTTGTGCGAATACGCGCACGCCATGGGCACGGGGCCGGGCGACCTGGGAGACTATGTCGATTGTTTTTACCGGCATCCCGAAGTGATCGGCGGCTGCGTGTGGGAATTTTGCGACCACGCCGCGCGCGGCGATTTCGGAAGATATAAAAACGTGCCCCTGTACGGCGGCGATTTCGGCACCGCGGCCGACCGCCTGATCCAGGAAACGGAAGGGAACTTCTGTATGGACGGGCTTGTCAATGAAAGGCGCGTGCCGCACAGAGGGTATTACGAATATAAAAACGTATTGCGCCCCGTGCGCATCACCTTTGAAAACGGCGAATTTTTTGCGGAAAACATGCTGTTTTTTACGCGTGCGGACGAGTCGTTCGCAGTCCTCGCAAAAATCATGAGCGGCCGAGAGGTGCTGCGCGAAGTCCGTATCTCTCTTCCGCCCCTTCCGCCGCGTGCGAAAAAGCAAATTGCTCTCGATCTTTCAGATTTTTCGGCGGCAGAAGACCTGTATATTCACTTTTTGTGTTATACGCGCGGAGAGACGCCCTTCGTTCCCGCGAACACCCTTGCGGGAAGGGATTCCGTCCAAATCCGGAGCGATGCGGATAAAATTTACCGTCACGCCCGCTCGGCGGGAACGGGCAAGGTGAAAAACGACGCGCCTGCCTCGGCGGACGGACGGATATTGCCCGCCGATTGCGCGGAAATTTCCTTTTCCTGCGGCGGATTTTCCTGCTGTTACGATACGCGCGGCGGAGCCATCCTTTCTTTGCGTTCGCAGGGAGCGGAATTTCTCGAACGCCCCGTATCTTTCTGCGTGACGCGCGCGGATATGGACAACGATATGTATAACCGCATTTTTTGGCGGGGATGCGGGCTGTACGACGCCTACGCGACGGGCGGGGAGATACAGTTGACCGACGGCGGGTTCAGGCAGAAGATCGCCCTGCAGGCGATGTGGCGCAAAAACATTGCGGAAATTTGGGCGGAATATCGCTTTTTTGACAGTGGTTTTATTCTGCGCCTGAGCGCCGAGATAGGCGCGCACATTCGGTTCCTGCCCCGCTTCGGGCTTCTGTTCCCGCTGAAAAAGTCGTTGCGGCATGTCGAGTGGTACGGGAACGGCCCCTGTTCTTCGTATGCGGATCTCTGCCGTGCGGCGCAAAAGGGGGTGTACCGAACGGACGCGCGCTCGGAATATGATACCCACCTGAAGCCGCAGGAATACGGCAGCAGGAACGGCACGCGGTTTTTAAGCGTTTCGGGGAAGGAAATGCGCCTCAGCGTATATGCGGACAGAGAGATCTCTTTTTCCGCGTTGCCCTACGCGCAGGGAGAGCTTCGCGCAAAAAAATACGCCTTTCAACTGAAAAAGAGCCGCGCGACGGAACTGAACGTCGATCTTTGCATGAGCGGCGCGGGCTCGGGCGCGTGCGGAGAGGAACTGCCGCCCCGCTATCGGCTGGAACAGAAACACATGGAGGCGGAATTCGTTTTCCGTTTCGAAAATATCAAAGGAGGGCATTCGGCAAATGGTTGACAAGATGATTTCCGACAAACTGGATAAGATCGGGATCCGACTCGAATATAAGAGCGGCGGAGGCTTTCCCGCGTTTTGCGCGCGTCGGCAGAAGGAAAAGATCCTCGCCGTATGCGACCGGAACACGCGGCCGTTTGCCGAGGCCGCCGAGATCCCGAACAAAAAGATCTGTTTTATCGACGAGGACGAACCCGTCCCCGACGAAAAAGTGTGCGGTTACGTGACGGAATGCGCGAAAGAAGCGGACTACGTTCTGGCGGTCGGCAGCGGCACTTTGAACGATACGGCAAAGTTTGCCGCGTACCATACGGGTAAAAAGAGCGGTGTTCTGGCGACGGCGCCCAGCATGGACGGGTACGCTTCTCCCGTCGCGCCCATCATGCGGGCGGGATTCAAGGTGTCCGAGATCGTGCACGCTCCTTCGGATATCCTGATCGATACGGATATCCTTTCCGCGGCGCCTTCCGTTATGATCGCCGCGGGGGCAGGGGACATTATGGGCAAGTATACCTGCCTGACCGATTGGCGGCTTGCGCAGAACCATTTGGGGGAAGAGGTCAACGAAGAGGCGTTTTCCGACACGGTCGACGCGGTCGACAAATGTTTCGGCAGCATCGAAGATATTTATGCGCGCGGCGCCGCGGGGATCGGGCGGCTGACCGATGCGCTCATCGTTTCCGGGCTTGCCATTGCAGAAACGGGCAATTCCCGACCCGCATCCGGTGCGGAGCACCATATTTCGCATTATCTTGAAATGTGGTTTGTCGCCCAAAAAATGCACGTTCCGCTGCACGGTATAAAAGTGGGGCTGGGCACGCTCGTTACCGCCTATCTGTACGGCGCGCTGGAACGTGACGGCGTGGAGTTCAGGGGCGCGGAGGCAACGTATCGGGCGGCGCGGTATATTCCGCCTTTGAAGACGCTGGAAGAAATGCTTTGCAGGCTGGGCGCACCGACCCGCTTTTCCGAACTTCCGATCAGCCGCGAACTGTTCCGCGAAACGATGCTGAAAGCGTATACCGTACGTCCGCGCTACACCGTTTTGACCCTTTTGCACGAAATGGGGCTTATGGAACGCTATCTGCCGCAGTTGGAAGAAAAATTTTACTGACGCCGCTTTTATTGCGTCGGACTGCAAAAATACGGCGACAAAAGGTTAGCAAAATAACAAAAAGCGCGGTTTATCCGCGCTTTTTGTTGTGAACGGATGTTCGGATTTTGTTGATAAATTTTTTTGACTTTCCTGCAAAGTTTGTCGTTACAGCGCGGATTTTGTAATTTTAGGCAAAAATTGTGGATAAGCGTGGATAAATTGTGGATAAAATTTCAGGTTTTTATATTTTGCGCCTTTGCCATGCGGTTTTTAATGTGGAATGCTGTGCATAACTTTAAGTTGTCCACATTGCTCCACAAAGTTGTGCACAAAAAATAAATTTTGCAGACGAATTGTATAAAATTTGTAAAAAATGTATGTGTTTTTTGCAAAATTGTGGATAAAAATCCGTTTGCCGCAGCGGCCGCCGCAAAAATTCGGCACCGAAACCGATTTTTTGTGGATTTTTCTGAAAAATGTGTTTTTGCTCCGCGTTTGTAGGGGATTCGGGCGGGAAAAAGTGCGTAAAAGTAATTGTATTTTTCATTCGGGAATGGTATAATATTACTTACGGAAGGGTGCAACGGACAAAGCGTTTTCATTCTTTCGGAAACAGGAAAATAAACGTAAGGAGTTAAAAAAATGGCTAAGATTACGGCGGATACTTTGATTGCGGATTGCCTGAAACTCAATCCCGATTCTGCGCAGATCCTCTTGTCGTACGGCATGCACTGCATCGGCTGCGCGATGGCGCACGGCGAAACGGTCGGCGAGGCGGTAAGCGTTCACGGCAAAGATCTTGAAGAATTGCTCGACAAACTCAACGAAGGCGTTGAAGAATAAGGCGAACAGTCAAAAACGGGCGCGGAAAACAATTCCGCGCCCGTTTTTATTGTATAACGAAAACCCCGCGATAGTCGCGGGGTTCAGAGAAGGCTAAGCCGATG
>ERZ1106952.38-NODE-38-length-107252-cov-19.035355_pt1 | contig 107252 bp, 84 predicted proteins | sample MGYA00403677_ERZ1106952 | MGnify/ENA primary metagenome ERZ1106952 (study PRJEB35170, sample SAMEA104062415) | human gut metagenome | biome: human gut; feature: human-associated habitat; material: faeces | place: Denmark | collected 2012-05-14 ... | reverse complement strand
TCGAAAACGCCCAGCGCGCCATCGAGGGCCGCAACTTCGGCATCCGCAAAAACGTATTGCAGTACGACGACGTGATGAACAAACAGCGCGAGGTCATGTATGCCGAGCGCATGAAGGTGCTCAAGGGCGAAAATATGCACGAGGAGATCGTCAAGTTCATCCCCGATTTCGTCAGAAAGGTCGTTTCCGAGGCAGTCAACATCGACGAGATGCCCGAAAAGTGGGATGCCGCCGCGCTCAACCGCGCATTGGAAAACCGCCTGCTCCCCGAAGGCAGCAACTTCATCACGCAGGAAAAGCTGAACAAGTGGGACGTCGATTTCGCCATCGACAAGATCACCAAGGCGACGGAAAAGGCGTATGAAGAGAAGATCGTCGAGGTCAAAGAGGAGCTCGGCATCGACTACGGCGACGTGGAGCGGCGCTTCCTGTTGATGAACGTCGACCGCAACTGGATCGATCAGATCGACGCGATGGATCAGCTGCGCAAGGGCATCGGTCTGCGCGCCTACGGCAACGTAGACCCCGTCATTTCCTACAAGCAGGAAGGCTATGAGATGTTCGACGAGATGATCGAGCGCATCCGCAACACGACCATCGCCATGCTCTTGAAAGTCCGCATCGAAGTGCAGCGCCCGATGGTGCAGCCCATCGAACAGCCCAAGCCGGCGGTGGATACGGCGCAGCTTTCCACCAATGCCGCCGAGAGCAGCGGCCCCGTCCGCCCGATGCCGAAGGCGAACAAGACGCCCGGCCGCAACGATCCCTGCCCCTGCGGCAGCGGCAAGAAGTATAAGAACTGCTGCGGGAAGAACAACTGAACTGTTGTATTATGCGATACTGAAAACGCCCCTTGACGGGGCGTTTTTTTGTCCCTTTTTCGGTACATCCGCCGTTGTATAATTTCCCTGTCGGCAACAGGGAGAAGAACAATGACAGACAAGGAAATGCGATGCATCCTGATCGAATATCTGGCGATCAACAACAGGGAATTCCGTATTTTTCAGGAAAAGAATATAGGCTCGTCCATCTGCGATTTGATGCTGGTAACGGACAGATTGTGCGGGTTCGAGATCAAGAGCGACAGCGACAATTTCGAGCGTATCGGACGCCAGGTGGCGGCATACGAGCAGTTTTTTGACGAAAATACTCTCGTCGTCGGCGGCAGATATCTGCACACGGCGCAGGAAAAGGTGCCGGAAAGCTGGGGGATCCTGTGCATCGAGCGGCACGGGATCCTGAAGGTGCGCGCGGCAGCAAAGAACAAAAAGGTTTCCGTCAAGGCGCAGCTCTCCGTTTTATGGAGGATGGAGCTGAAAAATCTGCTCGCGGAAAACAATCTGCCCGCATTCGCCTACAAAACAAAGGAGTTCATCATCGACCGCATTGCGGAAAACGTGCCGGCGGGGCGGGTTTCGGGGCAGATCGTACACGAACTGCTGACGAGGGATTATTCGCTGTACGGCGCAAAGGATTTTACCATCCGCAGCAAAGAGGAGGCGAAGGAGGCGGCGGAGAGCGGATTTCCCTCCGACGATCTTGCCGACAGGCTTTCGGAGGAAAACCTTTCGGAATTTACCCTCGACAAGTGGATGGAAATTTATCAGCGCGCGCTGAAAGTCCGCGAGCAAAAGCAAGCCGTTCTGCAAAAGCGGCGTGAGCCGAGAAAAGAGCATGCGATTCCGTATCGGGATATTGCAGTATCCTTGGGGGTGCCGTGGGTATCGCCGGGCATCATCAAGGATTTCGTGCGCGACGTCTTTAAAATCCGCGATGCCGGGTGTACCGTATTTTATGAACCCGTAACGGGGCATTGGAGCTGTACCAGGAGCGAATATTTCAACAAAGAGGTGCGGAGCGTTTACGGGCTGCCGCATTACAACGCTTTCCGCATTCTGGAGGCGACGCTGAACCTGCGCGAAATACGGATATACAGTGGCACCGTTTATAATGAAGGGGAAACGCTCGCCGCGCTGGAAAAACAGAAGCGCATCCGCGGCGCCTTTGCGGATTGGGTCTGGCAGGACGAGGACAGGCGCTGGGAAATCGAGGAAGCCTACAACCGCATGTTCGGGAACTGCGCAATAAAGCAATACGACGGCAAAGCGCTCGTTTTCGCCGGGATGAACGAAGAGATACGCCTGTTCGGTTATCAGAAAAACGCCGTGCAGAAGATCGTTTCGACGCCGAACACATTGCTCTCCTTCGACGTAGGCTCGGGAAAAACGTATATCATGGTCGCGGCGGCGATGCTGATGCGGGAGAGCGGCGTGTCCGAAAAGAACCTGTTCGTCGTTCCCAACAACATCGTAGGGCAATGGGAGCAGATGTTTTGCCTTCTGTACCCGTCGGCAAAGGTTCTCACCGTGGAACCGAGGTCGTTCACGCCCGAAAAAAGGCAGAAAATGCTGCGTCAGATGCGCGACGGCGATTATGACGGCATCATCATCGCTTACAGCTGTTTTGAAATGATCCCGCTTTCGCAAAAGTATCTTGCCGAGCAGCTGCAGAGGGCTTTGAACGCGCTCGACGCGGAACTGAAGCGATACGGCGGCACATATTCCGTGAACGTAACCCCGCTGAATAATCAGAAAAAATATATCCTGAAAGCCATGCAGGATTTCATTGCGTCGATGCAGCCGGAGGCGGCGGGCGATCTTACTTTTGAAGACCTTCATGTCAATACTTTGTTTCTGGATGAGGCGCACAACTATAAGAATATCCCGATCCGTACGAATCTGCGCAATCTGCGCGGCATCAACACGAAGGGTTCCGGCAAGTGCCTTGATATGCTGATGAAAGTGCGCTGTGTTCAGAACGCCAACGGCGGCAGGGGAGCCGTGTTCGCAACGGGTACGCCTCTGAGCAATTCCATTTCCGATACTTACAACATGCAGATGTATCTCCAGCGCGAAGAGCTGGAAAAAAGGAGCCTCAACCAGTTCGACAATTGGGTTAAAACGTTTGCAAAGGTAGAAACGGTCTGCGAAATCGATGTGGATACGTCGGGTTTCCGCATGGTCAACCGTTTTACAGAATTTGTGAATCTGCCCGAACTGTCCGCGTTGTTTGCGCAGGTATCCGTCTTTTATGCCATGGACAGAAAGGATTTGCCCGGGCAATGCGATTACGGGGATTGCATCGTCGAAAAGGGGAAGGAGCTTTCCGCATATATGGAAAAATTGTATTCCCGGACGGAAAAGATTCGATCGGGAAAGGTGCCGAAGTGGGAGGACAATATGCTGAAAGTGAGTACCGACGGCAGGAAGGCGGCGCTGCATATGCGGTTGACCGGAGGGGATCAGCCGTTCGACGAACACAACAAATTGTTCCGCTGTACGGAGAACGTATTAAAAATTTATGAACAATATCCGCACAGCACGCAATTGATTTTCTGCGATATATCCACGCCGAAAAGCAGCGGGTTCAATATTTACGCGGAACTGCGCCGCCGCCTGAAAGAGCGGGGGATCCCCGCGCGCGAGATCGCGTTTATCCATTCGAGCAAAAGCGAGGAGGAAAAAAAGGAGCTGTACGATTCCGTAAACGAGGGGAAGGTGCGGGTTTTGCTCGGCTCCACCTTCAAGCTGGGGATCGGCGCGAACGTTCAGTGCAAGCTGAAAGCGATTCATCATCTCGACGTGCCGTGGCGCCCCGCCGATATGGTACAGCGCGAGGGGAGGATCCTGCGGCGGGGGAACGAAAACGACGAAGTCATCATTTACCGCTACATCGTAAAGGGTAGTTTCGACGCATATTCCTGGCAGATTCTCGAAAACAAGCAGAAGTTTATATCGCAGTTTTTGAGCGGCACGGAATACCAGAGGACGGTCGAAGATCTTGAAAACCAGGAGCTGACCTATGCGCAGGTCAAGGCGCTCGCGCTGGCGCAGCCGCTGATGAAGGAGTACGCCGAAAAGATGAACGAGCTGCGCGCGGCAAGGATCGTATTGCAGGCGGAAGAAGAGATGGCGCGGAAGCGGGAACGGGATCTTCTCGCCGTCGAGGAGAAAATTGCCCGGGAAAGAGAGCGGCTTGCCGCGGCGGAGCGCGACGAACGGTATGCCCGAACGCTTGATCTTCCGGCGATGAAGGGAGAGATAGCGCGGTGTGCGCGCTCCGCCGCGGAAAAGCTGTTCGGTTCGCCTTCGCAGCGAGTCGGAGCCCTTGCGGAATTTGAAATATATACGCCGGAGAAGCAATCGCAGGCAAATCCGTACCTGCGCGCGGTGCGGGCAGGGGCGTCGTATTCCGTTCCTTGCGGGGAAAGCGCGGCGGGAAATGCGGCGCGGTTCCGGCATTTCCTGTCAGGGTTCGGCAAAATCGTCAGAAATATAGCGGAGGGTCTGGAAAAGGCGGAAAAGAACCGCGAGTTGCTCGCCGCGCAGCGGAACGGCGAATCTTCCGCGGAAGAAAAGATCGTTCGGCTGGAGAAGGAAACCGCCGCAATATTTCAGAAGATCCAAAACGGCGGAGCCTGACTCCGCGCGCGGCGGAGCCGCCTGCCCCGCAAAGGGCGGAAGGGGCGGTTCGGATTAAAAACGCCCCGGCAGTAAAACTGCCGGGGCGGCGGGCGAGAAGGCGTTTTTATCCCGGGTACATCCCCGAAAGGGTCTGTACATACTGTGCGACTTTCTGAACATAGCTTTGCGGCGCAACCACCTGCAGCTTTTCGCCGTAGGAACAACACCAGGCAATGAACATCGGGCTGTCGATCACGCTGCAGGTAAAGCTGTAATAATCGGGGGATTCCGCCGTCAGCCGCGTTTCGGCAAGGTCGAACGTATCGCAGACCATGTTTAAGAGCGTGCGATGTACGCGCAGTTTTACCCGTACTTCTTTTCCTCCGTACATCCCGAACATCTGCTTTTTATATTGTTCGAGTGCGGACGGGTCGCTGAACTGTTCAAGCGGGTCGAACGGCTCGTCGAGCAGTGCCGTGCCGGACATGCGGTCGATCCGATAGATGGAAAGGTTTTCATGGTTATCGGTTTTGGCGAGCAGGTAATAGAATCCGTCCTTTATGGTCTTATTTAACGGAGAAGCAACATACAATTCGCCGTTTTTCCGGTATACCCGCCCGCCCTTCTGATCCATGTCGAAATAGCGGAAGGATATCTTTTTCTGCCCGATGACTGCCTGTTCGATGACGGATACCGACTCTTTCACTTCGGCGTTGGTCGTCTTGTTTACGGAATTCAGCAATATATTCCCCGCACGTTCGTCGATTTCTTCCTTGCCTCCCCCTCCGAGCGCCGCAATTTTCAGCATCAGCTTCCAGGTCAGGTCTTCCGTAAGAAAAGCGCTCGCCTGAACGCAGTCGAGCAAAATGCTGATTTCCCCGCGGTCAAAGCTGCGCCCGTCGAGATAGTAACGGTACGAAAGCCCGCGCTCTTTCCGTATCGGATAATTCATGCCGATGAGCGCGTCGATGTCCCGTTCCAGCGCTCTCCGTTCGCACGGCGCCCCGCGCTTTTCCAATTCGGCGAGAAGTTCTTTCGTCGTGAGCGCGCGCTCCGCATTCGTTTCGCTGTTGAGGATCTCCCACAGCAGCAGCGGGCGGCTTCGCATCGTCTTCCTTTTATCCATATGTTCCCCTCCGCACCCGCACGGATATGCGGTCTTCTACGGTAACAGTATACCATCTCCGCAGAAGAAATGCAAGGGCGTTGGCGAGAATCGCCGGGATTTCCGCCCTGAAATACGGCATAGTGTTACCATTATTGGCAACACTTATATGGCATTCAGATAAGAGTTACCATATATGGAAGCTATGTGGTATTGACATACGGGGGAGGCGGCTCTATAATGATGTCATAAAAACTTGCCGCGCGAAGCGGCGGAAAAAGGAGAAAAAAATGAAAAACTATTTTGAAGTGGTAGCAAAGTGCGGGCATGTCGGAAGGCGGTTCTATTACCGCGGGGTGTTTTATATCGCGGCGGAGGACGGAAAGGCGGCGGCGAAAGCGGTGCGGGAATTCCCGCGCGTCAAGCACGATCATCGCGACGCGATCTTGCAGGTTACGCGTGTGAGCGAAGAGGAATATCTGGAAGGCTGGGTGCGGTATGCGAACGACCCTTATTTCCGTTGCAAAAACATACAGGAACAGGGGATTTACTGGGAGGAGATCAGCGCGCATATATATCCCGAAGAAAAATATCTGGAGGAGGAGAAGGAGCGCCCGCACCGCCGTCGCCGCCGCGCGGACAAGCCGTTCAACTGGCATACCTATGACTGGGACGACGCCGCATAATGCGCGCAGTACCCGGATCGGCTGAAAGAGCGGGAAATGCGCGGTCGGATTTTCTGCCTTTCTCGGACAAATTCACGGCGGGAGGAAAGCTATGGAAATTTTATTTTGCAGAAACTGCCGCAGACAGCTGCGGGAGGAGGATCGTTACTGCCCTTATTGCGGGGAGGAGGTGCGCGGGTACGGGGAGAAGATCACGGTCATCGTGCCGTCCGGCGTCACAAAAATAGAGGTACGTTACGAGGAAAACGAAACAGCGCAGGAGGAAGCGAAGGGCGCGAAGGATATCCGGCTGGACGGGGTCATCATTCCCGAACCGTGTTATCTGGCGGCGCTGAAACATGCGGTCGCAACGGGGAGCATATCGATTTCGATTGTACAGCGCCGGCTTTCCGTCGGGTATCCGAAAGCGGGGAAAATCATCGAATGGATGGAAGACAACGGTTTTATCAGCGCTTTTTCGGGCAGCGTCGCGCGGAAGGTGTACCTGACCCGGGAACAGCTGGAAAAGCTGTCCGGAAAGGCGGATTGAGCTGAAAGATGCCTGTATTCGGGCGGCTCGCGTTCGGCGCAGGAATCGGCTGCGCTCCGGCAATGCGTATTGACGGGGGTATTCAGGCCATGACTCCGCCGCAGATAAGCAGCGGTATCCGTATCTGGCGGGTTTGCGCCCGCTTTGCGGTCTTCGGGCATTGCCGGCCGACCGCAAAATCCTTCGCGTCGGCATGGCGGAATCGCTGAAAGCGAACGAATAAATTTTTTTCGGCCGAAAGCCAAACCGCAGAGCGCGCCGCGAGGGCGCACTTTTTGCAGAAAAATACCCGCGGATTGCCCGCGGGTATTTTTGAAAAATGGGGGAATGTGAGTGATCAGGATGCCTCGTTCGCGTCGATGAGCGCCTGCTTGCGCGCCTGCAAGTCCGCGAGCGCCTGTTCGATGTCATCCTTGTGCGCCTCCTCGAATTTTGCAAACGCCTCGTCTTTGGCGGCGTTCATGGCGTCCTGCGCCTTCTGCGCGTTTTCGGTGAGCGCGGTCGTGATCTCTTCGGGGAAGGTCTTTTCAAGTTCGGTGAGGGCGTTTTCCACCGTCTTCATCGCCGAAAGCGCGAGGTCGAACGATGCGTTCGCCGCATCTCCCGCAAGTTCGAGCGCCGCTTCCTTGGTCTCTAAAATCGCTTCCTCGGCGGCGAGTGCGGCTTTTGCCGCCTCCTTGGCGGCGCCTTCGGGCAGTTCCGCTGCTTCCTTACGCTGTTCGAGCACCTTATCCTTCTGTTCGCGCACCTCCGCGAGTATTTTCTGATAGTCCGAACCGGCGTCGACGAGGTAATCGTAGCGTGCCTGTTCCACCGCTTGGATCGCCTTTTGATAGGAATCGAGCGCCGCCGCGTACCCGTTCAAAAAGGATTCGTATGCGCTGCCCAGCCCTTCGATGACGCTCTTTGTCGCCTGCCGTTCGGCGAAGCGGAAATCGTACTCTTTTGCAGTGTTGTAGGCGTCGCGCAGTTCCTCAGTCAGCAGCTGCGCCGTTTCGATGCGGGAAATTTTCAGCGCGTTGAGCAGCTGCTCCTCGGTCATGGCTGCAACTTCCTCGTCGGTGAGCGTGGGGTCTGCCTCCTGCACGAGTGCGCGCAGGGCGTCGAGTTTGAGCGCCTCGCCCCGTTCTACGGCCGCGTCGATGCCGCTCTTCTCCAAAAACGCGTCGACGCCCGCCTTTACGTCTTCATACAGCTTTTGCGCGGCCTCCTCGTCGCCCGTGATGCTTATCGTGATCCCGTCCTGCCCCGCGGAAAGTTCGCCCTTCACGAGGTAGCCGGCATCCGTCGAAATGCTCGCCATGAGCTCCACGGCGTCCTCGGCGGTCTCGCCTACGAATGCCTCGCCCGCGACGATGAGCGCACCGTCGTCGTTGAGCGCCGTCACGCTGAGCACCTTATTGTCCGCGTCGAGGATAAATTCGACGCTGGGGTTGATGTCCACCTGCATGCGGGCGGCGGCCTCACCGTCTCCTCCGCCGCATCCGGCGAGCAGTGCGCAAGTTCCTGCCGCCAAGGCGAGGCTCATCCCGCAGGCGGCGATCTTTTTCCAAATTTTCATAACCGTTTAACCTCCTTATCGGTCAGTTTCCGATTATTAAACAAGCGGAGTGCGCGTTTTATTGAAAAGAATTCCAAAAATCTTCAAAATTTTCGAATCCGTCCGCAAGTTCCTGCATTTTCTGCCGGTATTCCTCATAGGAGAGGGCGGGGCGCTGTTTTTCCGCCTCCGCTCTGTTTTCGAACAGAGCCATGGCTGTTTCCCGCCGCAGCATTTCAAGGGCGGATTCCACATAGCCTTCCACCGTTTCGGGCAGCGTTCCGATCCCGTCGAACAGCGCGGTCACCGCCTGCGCCAACGCGTCGTCGCCCGCGATGATGTTGATAAAGACGCTCGGGTCGAAGATGTCCGTAAAATATTCGATGAGCGAGAGCAGGTCGTCCATGCCCTCTTTCAGCGCCGCAAGGTCAAAGGATTTATAAAAGGAATGCAGCGCCCAAAATGTCATGCCGTCCAGCGTCTGCCCGTAGCGCACCTCATATTCGTCTAGCCTTTGTTCCATTTGCACCATGAGCGCGGCGAGGTTCTCCGTCGGCCGGAAGTTCGGTAGCTTCATCAAAGACCAATAGGGGAGGGAAAGCGCGTTGTCTTCGTGCGCGGTGATTTGTTCGTTGAGCTTGTCGATCTCTGCGAGAGCCGCCTTTTTGCCGCTCGCGGTGCGGTAAACGCAGTCGGTCACCTCCCGCGTATAGCGCAGCAGGGAATCGCGGTAGCTCTCCTCCACGTCGCCGGGCTCCGTCGCCGCAGCCTCCCGCTCGGTCACCGTAACGGGCGTTCCCTGCGCCTTTTCCGCCTGCTCGCGGGCGTTGCCCTCCCCGAAGGCGGAAAGCTCCGCCGTGCGCCCGAGCACGGGTACGAACAGCCCCTTTCCGCAAAAATAGGAGGATACGGAGCTTTCCAACGCGCTTCTCAATTCCTCGGCGGAGGAGTTTTTGTCCGCCGCCACCGTAAAGCGCACGGCGCTGTCCTCGTGTACGAACCCCGCTGCAAGAGCGCGCCCGGCGAGTTTTTCCGCGGCGTCGGCGGCGGGGATGCCGCGCAGGGAAGCGGCAAACGTTTCGTCGGAGAGGAGGATGTCGCCCTCGGCGTTTTCGCTGTACACGGCGGTGACGGCGCCGTTTTCGTCGGTGTACAGCCGCACGGCGGGGTTGATTTCCATGAGGATGACGCCGCCCGTGTTCGCAAAGGGCGCCAAAACCAGGAGCACGGGCAGCAGCACCGCCAGCAGCAGTGTGCAGGCGGTCGCCGCCGCAACGATGCGGAAGGTACGCCTGTTCCCGCTCTTTGCGGGGGCCGCTTCCTGCCCGGCGGGGGCAAATTCGGAGGGCATATTGCGCACGAACCCGTCGAGCTCGCGGTCGAGTTTTTTCTTCCAACCGTGCATTCTATTGTCCCTCCTTTAAGTATTTTTTCATCTTCGTTACGGATATTTTATACTTGCTCGTTACCGTGCCGAGCGGCATATTCAGCATTTCGGCGATCTCGCGGTGCTTGTAACCCCATAAAACGTGCAGGGTCACGATCTGCCGCTCCGTTTCGTCGAGCGCGCGGTTCATCGCGTCGAACACGCTCCCGTCGGGCGGCTCTTCCGCCCGCAGCGGTTCGAGCTTTTCCGCGGGCAGAATCTCCTCGCGCTTTGCCCGCCGTATGTCGTTGAGCGCGATGTTCTTCGCGATCTGCAGCAGCCAGGCGCGCGCATCCGAACCGGCGCGGTACTGCCCGATATTTTTCAGCGCCTTGTAATAGGTCTCCTGTACCCCTTCCTCCGTGCGCGCGCGGTTGCGGTAATATCCGTACAGGAACGCGAAAACCCCCTTCGCCGTCTCCGCATAGAACAGCGAATACGCCGCTTTGTCCCCGCTCTGCGTCCGCACGAGGCATTCGTCCATCTTCTTTCGGTTCACATTCTCTTCTCCCGTAAGCGGCACGCTTCCGATGCTTCCGTCTATTAAACAAACGGACTGCCCGTTTTGTTGAGCCGTTTTGCCGATATTATAGCATATCTGCAAAATATTTTCATCCGAAACGGCGGCAGTTGCGCAATTTTGCTGCAACAGACATCCGGGCTTCGTGAAAACAGCAAAAGAATACCGATTTTCCGCAAAATAGAAAGGTGCTTTTTCCGATCGGGCGTGGTATACTATTCGGGAATACAACGAGCGGTGCGCGCCTTTGCGGTCTGACTGCGGCACTGCAAAAAAACGCCGTTCCGCAGGGGCGGCGGGAGGAACCGGATTGAAACTTGCGATCGGCATCGACACGGGCGGCACCTATACGGACGCCGTCCTCTACGATTTTGAAACAAAAAAGATTTTGCACGCCGCCAAGGCGCTCACCACGAAAAACGACCTGTGCGTCGGCATCGGGAACGCGCTCGACGCGCTCCCGGACGAGCATTTCAAGGAAGTGCGCATGCTCTCCCTCTCCACCACGCTCGCCACGAACGCCTGCGTGGAGGGTAAAGGCGGCGCAGCGAAGCTCGTGTTCTTCAACGGGGATAAGGACATCCTCAAAAAATACGGCGCGGAATACGGTCTGCCGCCCGTGGGGGAGATCCTCGTCGAACCCTGCCATACCGATATTTCGGGGCAGATCGACGCCTATCCCGATTGGGAAAAGTTCGAGGCGGACGTGCGCGAGAATTGCCGCGGGCTGGACGGCATCGGCGTCATCGAGCTGTACTCCTTCAAAAACGGCGCCGTCATCGAAAAGGAAGCGAAGGAGCGCATCGCAAAAATCGCGGATATCCCCGTCACCTGCGGGTATGAGTTGTTCCGCGAGCCGAACAGCCTGCAGCGCGGCGCGGGTACCCTGCTCAATGCGGGGCTGTACCCCGTCATCGAGGATTTCCTGCGCGCCGTGCGCCGCGCCATGCAAAAGCGCGGCATCGATTCGCCCCTCGTCATCATGCGCAGCGACGGCAGTCTGATGACGGAGGAGTTCGCGCGCAAGCACCCCGTCGAAACGCTTCTGTGCGGCCCCGCGGCGAGCGTCGCGGGCGGCTACGGTCTTTCGCGCGAGAAAAATTCCGTCATCGTCGATATGGGCGGAACGACAACGGATATTGCCATCGTCCGCGGCGGGGTGCCCGTCCGCGCGGAGGGCGGCGTCACGGTCGGCAAGTGGCGCACCTATGTGGACGGAATGCTCATCCGCACCTTCGGGCTGGGCGGCGACAGCGCCGTGCATTACCGCGGCAAAAAGCTCGTCTTGGAGGAGTACCGCGTGGTGCCGCTGTGCGCGGCGTGCGCGCATTATCCCGCGATGAAGGAGCGGCTTTCCCGCCTTGCCGCGAGCGGCGCGGGGGTGCATACGCAGTTCCGCTACGAGTTTTACTTCCTCGCGCGCGAGCCGCGCTCGCTTGAGCGTTACACGGAACGGGAGAAAAAGCTCATAGCCGCGCTCAGGGGCGGCCCGCTCATTCTGGACGACGCCGCTGCGGCGGTCGGACAGGATATTTATACATTCAACCCTTCCCGCTTAATAAAGGAGGGGATCGTGCAGGTGTGCGGCCTTACGCCCACCGATCTCATGCACGTCCGCGGCGATTTTTTGCGGTTCGACGCGGAAATTTCGCGCATGGCGGCGGAGATCGTTGCGCAGAACCTCGGCGTTTCGGCGGAAGAGCTTTGCGAGCTCGTCTACCGCGAAATCGAGCACAGGATGTATACGAACATCGTCAAAATCCTGCTGCAGGTGCAGGATCCGTTCTTTGCTAAAAACGGATTCGACAGGGCGAGCGAGCATTTCATCGAGGAGAGCTACGAACTCGCGCGGGGAAACAGGGGCGGCTCGCTCATCCGCGCGCCGTTCACGACCGATTTCAAGCTGGTCGGCATCGGCGCGCCCATCCGCCTGTTCCTGGGCGGGGTGGCAAAGCTCCTCGGAACGGAGTCGTTTGTTCCCGAACACGGCGAGGTGGCAAACGCCGTAGGCGCGGTCACGGGCGGCATATACGCTTCGGCGGAGGCGGAAGTCCGCGCCGGATTTCTGGATACGGGCGCGCAGGGGTATTTTGTTTACGGCGAAGGGGAAACGCGCGCTTTTCCTGCGGAGGAAGAGGCGGAGCATTATGCGGAAATGCTCGCCATGCAGGCGGCGAAGGCAAAGGCGGCAGAGCGCGGCGCTTCGGGCGAGGTTGCCGTCACCTGCCGGAAAAAGCGCCGCACCGCCGAAATCGGCTACGGCGAAGGGGAAAAGAATACCGTTTTTGTCGGCACAACCTTTACCGCGGAGGCGGTCGGCACCGTCGGCTATGTGCAGTAGGGCGGGGCAATCCGAATAAAACACACTTGCGCCCCCGCGCTTTCCGCGGGGGCGCCGTTTGTTGACAAGGCGCATTCGCTATGGTATAATATACGGGAAAATAATTCCAAACGGGGCCGCACGGCCCCGCATTTTGCCAAGAGGGCAATATTCAGGAGCAATCATGTTCAAAGCGGACGATTACAGGCTGCGCGCCAAGTCGCTTGCGGATACTTTGCAAGAGACGAAGGAGGCGCTTGACATCGATATTTTACGCGGCAGGCTCGCCGAGCTGAAGGCGGAGCAGGAAAAGCCGGAAGTGTGGGGCAATCTGGAGCTTTCCACCAAGCTCGGGAGGGAAATTTCCTCCGTCGAGGGCAAGGTGGGCGCCTACGACAAGGGCAAAAAGGCGCTCGAAGAGGTGAACGAGGTCATCGACCTCATCGAGGAAACGGGCGAGGAGGAACTCGTACCCGAACTGGATACCCTGCTCGCCACCGCCGAAGAAGATTTGGAGGACATGCGCATCCGCTCCCTCCTGCGCGGCAAGTACGACGGCTATAACGCCCTTTTAACGCTGCATTCGGGTGCGGGCGGCACAGAAAGCTGCGACTGGGTCTCCATGCTCTACCGCATGTACACCCGCTACGCGGAGCGCAGCGGATTCAAAGTGACCGAGCTCGACCGCCTCGACGGCGACGAAGCGGGCATCAAGAGCGTCGATTTTAAGATCGAGGGCGAAAACGCCTACGGCTACCTGAAGGCGGAAAAGGGAGTGCATCGTCTCGTGCGCATCTCTCCGTTCGATGCGAACAAGCGCCGCCATACCTCCTTTGCCTCCCTCGAGGTCATGCCCGAAATCGAGGACGACGGCGACGTGGAAATCCGCGCGGAGGATCTGAAGGTCACCACGTTCCGCTCGTCGGGCGCGGGCGGTCAGCATATCAATAAGACGGAATCGGCAATCCGCATCCAGCATATCCCCACGGGCATCGTCGTCTCCTGTCAGAACGAGCGCTCGCAGATCCAGAACCGCGAAATGGCGATGAAGATGCTGCGTTCCAAACTTATCGAGTTAAAGGAGAGCGAGCGGCTCGCGAACGAGCAGAACATCAAGGGCGAGATCAAAAAGATCGAGTGGGGCAGCCAGATCCGCAGCTATGTGTTCTGCCCGTACACCCTCGTCAAAGACCACCGCACCGGCTGCGAAACGGGCAATATTCAGGCGGTCATGGACGGCGACATCCAGCCGTTCATCATCGATTATCTCAAAAAAAGCTGAACGTTCTGCCGAAAAGGGGACATTGCGCCGTTATTCGGCGCGCCGTGCAAAAACGGCATTGATTCGATGCGACGAAGCGCACCGTCCGGCACGCAGAATTGCCGGACACGCGGGCGCAAACGCTCGGAGGGGAGCATGAACAAATATTACAAACAGTTTCGGCGGGGGCCGAATGCGGCATTTTTCATCGTGCTCGGCTGTATCTTCGTCGGGCTTGGCGTTCTGGCGCTCTTCTTTATGGAGCCGCCGCTGCCTTGGGCGATTTCCTGCTTTGTCTTCGGGGCGCTTTTGGGAACGCTGCCGCTCTTTTCCGTGTTTGCCCGCTACGGCATCCGCGGCAATACGGTCTCTTACCGAAAATTCGGAATGCCGCGCAAAGCCGATGTGAGCGAAATCGGCGCCGCCGTCATCTGCATCTACGACGAATACCGCCGCGGCAAGGGGTTCGCGCCCGTCACCTTTCAAACGGAAAACGGTCAGGCGCACGTCCCCGGTATCGTTTTGCTCAAATCGCTGAATGAAGAAGAACTCGACCTGTGCGATACCCGCACGAACACGCGGCTCACCTTCCGAAAGGATGTCATCACCGATATGCTGCTCGACTTCGGGTTTCTGAAGGAGTTTTGGAATTCCGATTTCGCGGGCAGGGTCTATATCTCGGAATACATTTACGCGCTGTACCGCACCGTGTTCGACGATGTGTTTCAGGGCAGCGAGCGCGTAACGGTGTACGACCGCATCCCGCAAAAGATCAAAAAGCTCAAAAAATGAGGGTACGTCCCTCATTTTTTTGCACCGACATATGTGGTTTGGTGCATGCGTGCGTTAAAACATCGCCCGCGCACCGAAATTTTCCGTACATGCGCCGCCGCACATATGTGCTTCGGCGGCAGGGAGTGAATTATGGGATATTCCGCGCGGTTTTCCGCCCTTTCAATAAAAGAAAAGCCGATCATCCTCGGCATCGAAAGCTCGTGCGACGAAACGGCTGCCGCAATTATCCGCGGCAGGGCGCTGTTGTCCAATGTCGTCCTGTCTTCGGCGGCGGAACAGGCGAAATACGGCGGCGTGGTGCCCGAAATCGCCTCCCGCGCGCATACCGACGCGATCGGCAAAGCGGTCGAGACCGCCGTGCGCGAGGCGGGCATCCGGAATGCCGACATCGACGCCGTCGCCGTCACCTACGGGGCGGGGCTGTTGGGCGCACTGCTCGTCGGGCTGTCCTTTGCCAAGTCGTTCGCGTATTCGCTGGGCGTGCCTCTCATTGCGGTCAATCACATCCGCGGTCACATGGCGGCGGCGTATCTGGCGGACGAGGCGCTCGAGCCGCCCTTCATCACCCTGCTCGCCAGCGGTGGGCATACCGCTGTCATTTATACAAAGAGCTATACCGAATTTGAAATATTGGGTTCCACGCGCGACGACGCCGCGGGCGAAGCGTTCGACAAGGCGGCTCGCGTGTTGGGGCTTCCGTACCCCGGCGGGCCGAGCGTGGAAAAGCTCGCGCGCGAGGGCGAGGCGAATATCGCTTTTCCGAAAATGTTCAGGGGCAGCGGGTACGATTTTTCGTACAGCGGGTTAAAGACGGCGGTCATCAACTACTGCCACACCAGGGAGCAGAAGGGGGAGGAGTACAGCCGCGCAGACGTGGCGGCGTCCTTTCAGGCAGCGGCGTGCGGCGTTTTGGCGGAGCGCGCGGTCGCGGCGGCGAAGGAAAAAGGGTGCAAGACCATCGCCGCGGGCGGCGGCGTCATCGCCAACGGCTACCTGCGCGAATTGTTGCAAAAAGAGTGCGGGGCGGCGGGCATCAGACTCGTTTTGCCCGAAAAGAAATACTGCACCGACAACGCCGCGATGATTGCGGCGGAGGGGCTCGTGCAGTACCATGCCAAAAATTTTGCCGACCTCTCCATAAACGCCTGCGCGCATATCCCGTTGGGGAAGAAGGGGAAGCAATAGCAGTTCTCACTTTTTCTTTTGAGCTGACAAAAGAAAAAGTCGAGAGCTTGAGGACAACCCCAACGCGCGCCGCTTTGCAAGCGGCGCGGCGTTCGGAGTTTTCCTCTGCGGCGCGCTTTTTAAGGGCACACCATAGTATGCGCGCCGCATTCACTTTTCCTGCGAAAGCCGTAAGCATACGGCTAATTGAGTGCGCTTATTGAAAAGCGTGGTTTTCAAACGCGCTGTTGATTATTGTAAATATAAAACCTTATACGCACGGAAAATCACTGCAACCAAAAACCAATGTATAATTCCATAAAAATTCGTCAATAACCGCTTCCGAAAATGTTCGGAGGCGGTTTTTTGTATGCGTTCGGTTCGCAAAAGTCTGGCAATTTTATTCGCGGGCATCGTGCTCGCGGCGCTGCTCGTCCTTCCCCAAATGCTCGATAAAAATTTGCTCTTTGCGGGTGCGGAAAGCTACATATTCTATACGGGCAGCCAAAGCTCCAACGCACAGATGACCCTCGCGGAGGGGGAGAATGCGGCGCGCGTCAAGTTCTTTCTTTCCGATGTTACGGGGGAGAGCGCCCGCTACGGGAGCGCGGAGGACGCCTTCGCGCAGGCGGAAAAGTACGGCGCGAAATTTCTGTTCAGCGAAAGGGCGGCGGAGGTCACCAACTATTATTACTATTCGCCCCGCCTTTGCGGCGGCGTAAAGATCGGCGGCGCGCTTGTCAACCTGCACGTCGCGGTGCGGGGAGAGGGGGCGAGCGTGGGCAGCCCGCTCATCTTCGGAGGGTATTAAAATTGCAGACGTTGCAAAAATTTTTGCTGCGGCAGGTATAAAACCCAAATATCGGTCAAAAATCAAACTATCAAATCTCGGAGGAGTGTTATGAAAGACAAAAAGATCAACGAAACCGAAAGCGCAAGCCCGGTCAAGGTGAAACGCAAGAGCATCTATTACATCCTCATCGCGGCGTGCGCGCTCGTTCTCGCGGCGGCGATCGCGGTCACGGTCGTGTTTGTCACGATGGATAATTCGACGACGATCGAAAATCCGAACCCCGACGACGGGAAAGATCCGGACGACGGAAAAGACCCGGACGACGACCCCGACGAACCGGACGAGCCGAGCGACGTGGAAGTCGTATTCTCCCTCCCCGTATCGGGCGCAACGGTCGGAACGACCTATACCTTCTGGTACAATTCCACGCTGAACCGCTACAATCTGCACCAGGGCATCGACTTTAAGGCGGACGCGGGTACGCAGGTCACCGCGGCGTACGCGGGCACGGTCGAGAGCATTTCGGATACCCTGTTGGAGGGTGGTAAGGTGGTCATCAGCCACGGCGACGGTCTTACGACGGAGTATGCTTCCATCGACGTCGATTCGTCCCTGAAAGTGGGCGACAAGGTGGAACAGGGCGATTTGCTCGGTACGGTATCCGCCGCGGCGGACGCGATGGGCAACGAATACAACGAAGGCGCGCACCTGCATTTCGGGGTATTTGAAAACGGCGAAAGCATCGACCCGACGACTTATCTGGAGATCGACGAAAAATAATTATTCTACAGCAAACAGCTTATTCTCCCTCACTTTTCCTTATCCCGCGCGGCTTGCCGCGCGGGATAAGGCGCGTTTTCCCGAAAATTCGCGCATCTTCCCCGCGCGGGGCGGAAAATAAGTTGTACAAAAGGGCAGATGTGTGATAAAATAGAGCTATGACAGGGCGGCGCAGGATGCCGCAGCGGCGGAAGCCGCCGGAACAATCTGACCGAAGGGTGAAATCATGCACGAAGGACACAGGGAGCGCCTGCGCGAAAAGTTGGTTTCGCACAGAGAATCGCTCACCGATATACAGGCATTGGAGATGCTCTTGTTCAACAGCATCAGCCGCAAGGATACGAATCCCCTTGCACACGACCTTCTCGACAGCTTTTGCGACATGGCGGGCGTGTTTTCCGCCTCGCCGAGGCTCCTTTGCACGGTCGCGGGCGTGGGGCCGCGCACGGCGGAATACATTTACATGATGGGGCTGCTTCTGATGAAGATCAACGCCTCCCGCTCCACCGCGCGCAGGCGGCTGTACAACTTTGCGGAAGTCAGCGAATACGTCCGCTCCCGCTTCGAAGGCGCCGCCGACGAAAAGCTGGAAATCTATCTGACGGACAAGGACGGAATGCTGCTGTGCCTGAAAAGCGTTTCCGCCGCCCGCAAGGACAGCGTTTCCATCGACAGCCAGACGCTGAACTATATTCTCTCCGAACTCAAACCGTACGGCATGATCGTCGCGCACAATCATCCGAGCGGTGTTGCCGAGCCTTCGGGCAGCGACGATTCCGCCCTTCTCGAAATGGCGCAGGTGTGCCGCATGCAGGGCGTGCGCCTTTGCGATTCGGTCATTTTCGCGCGCGGCGAACTGTTCAGTTACTATCATTCCGGCAGGCTCGCGCAGCTTCTGTCGGAGAAAAGATAAATTTACCGAGGAATATCGTATGAAAGAAGTGAGAACGAGATTTGCGCCCAGCCCCACGGGCTACATGCACATCGGCAACCTGCGCACCGCGCTGTACGGTTACCTGTATGCCAAAAAGGAGGGGGGCAAATTCATCCTCCGCCTGGAGGACACCGACAGCAAGCGCTACGTTGCGGGAGCCGTGCAGATCATCTACGACACGTTGAAGGACGCGGGCATCCGCTACGACGAAGGCCCCGACATCGGCGGGGACTACGGCCCGTACATTCAGAGCGAGCGCGCCGCCATCTATAAGGAATACGCCGAAAAGCTGGTGGAGCTCGGCGGGGCGTACTATTGCTTCTGCGACAAGGAGCGCATCGATTCCTTAAAGGACGAGAACGGCGTCGGCCGCTACGACAAGCACTGCCTGCACCTCTCCAAGGAGGAGATCGCCGAAAAGCTCGCGGCGGGCGTGCCTTACGTCATCCGCCAGAACGTGCCCGAGGAGGGGAGCGGCAGCTATGAAGACCTCGTGTACGGCACCGTCACCGTCGATTTCAAGGACATAGAAGACGGCGTATTGCTCAAGAGCGACGGCATGCCCACCTATAACTTCGCGAACGTAGTGGACGACCACCTCATGGGCATCACGCACGTCATCCGCGGCAGCGAATACCTCTCGTCCACGCCGAAGTACAACCTTATGTACGACGCATTCGGCTGGGAGCGCCCCACCTATATCCACCTGCCGCCCATCATGAAGAACGCGCACGAAAAGCTCTCCAAGCGCAACGGCGACGCGAGCTATCAGGATCTCGTCGACAAGGGATACATCAAGGAGGCGATCATCAACTACATCGCCCTCCTCGGCTGGAGCCCCAAGAGCAATCAGGAGAAGATGTCGCTCAAGGAACTGGAGGAGAATTTTTCCATTTCCGGCATCAACAAGTCGCCCTCCATTTTCGACGAGCCGAAATTGCGCTGGCTCTCGGGCGAGTATATCCGCGCCATGAGCGCGGAGGAGTTCAAAGCCGTCGCGCTGCCCTTCCTGCAAAAGAGCAAGGCGTACGGCAGGTACGACGAGGACAAACTGCTCAAAATGCTGCAGTCGCGCGTGGATGTATTGGAGGATATTCCCTCCAAGGTCGACTTTTTGGAGGAATACGGGGAGATCGACCCCGCGCTGTACTTCAACAAAAAGATGAAGTCGGACGCGGAGATCGCCAAAGCCGTGCTGCCGAAAGCAGCGGACGTATTCAAAAATCTGGACAAATTCGAAAACGCGGAACTGTACGCCGCGCTCGTTGCGCTGGCGCAGGAGCAGGGCATGAAGAACGGACAGGTTCTCTGGTGCGTGCGCATCGCGCTCACGGGCAAAGAGAACACCCCCGGCGGCGCGAGCGAAATGGCGGAACTTTTGGGCAGGGAGCGCTCGCTGGAGCGGCTCGCCCATGCCATGAGTCTGCTCGCGTAATTGCGGCGGGCGACATTGCCGCAGGATTCCTCGCATCGGGCGGGGCGCGCTGTTCGCGCATCGGTACGGTTATGGACGACAAAAAGGGTACGGGCACGGGCGATAAGCTCAAGATCCTGAAAAAGTATATTTCGGAAAAGAATATCATACAGGGGCTGCGCTACATCATTCTGGCGCTGCTGGTGTTCCTGTGCGGCGTCATTGCGGTTGCATCGTTCGAGCGGGGCGCGGGGCTTCCCGTCATCTTGACCCTCGCTTCGGCGGCGGCGCTCGTCTTTTCCATGGTGATGAAGATCTTCGTCATGCGCACATTCCTGCGCAAGATCGCCTGGTACGTCATCGACAGCCTCCTTTTACTGGTATTCACCGTTTTTTCCAGCTGGGGCATCTCGCTGGTGTTCGGTTCCTCCTATATCTTTCTCGTATATATGCTGGTGCTGTCAGAGTACTATCTCTCTGCGCCCAGCCTGCGCGACTGCGCCATCATGTTCGCGGTCAACCTCGCCGCCTACACCGTCGTTTATATCATCAACGCCGTCGTGCGCAACGAGTTCGGCTCGGCTTTTCTCATTTCCTCGCAATATTTTCTCGTGCTCATCGTGCTTGTGCTGCATTTTATTATGTTCAATTTTGCGATGACCGTATCGCGGAAAAACAAACAGATCGAGGAAAACCTGCGCGAGCTTGAGGAGAGCCGCAACGAACTTCTGCGCGCCTACGAAAAGGTGGAGGAAGCCACCGTCATCGAGGAGCGCAACCGCATCGCCAAGGAAATTCATGACACAGCCGGGCATTCGCTGACCACCGTCATCATGCAGACGGAGGCGGCGCGGCTGGCGATGGAAAAGGATCCCGCGCGCGCCCGCCATTGCATCGACGCCGCCAACCTGCAGGCGAAAAATTGTCTGGAAGAGCTGCGCCTTTCGGTGCATCTGCTTTCGGGCAGGCGGGAAAACGTAACTTTGAAGGAATACCTTGAAGGTATTCTGGACGAAACGGCGGAAGGCACGTCGTTCACCGTCCGCAGCAAGATCGACGACGTGGAGATGACGGACGAAGCGGAGCGGTTTATCAGCAACACCCTGCGCGAGGGCATCTCCAACGGCGTCCGCCACGGCGGCAGCACGGCGTTCTTTTTTGAGCTCAAAGATATGGGCAACTACGTCGAACTTCTGCTTTCCGACAACGGCGCCGGCGCAGATATGAGCAAATTCAAGGAAGGCTTCGGGCTTTCGGGCATGCGCGCCAAGGCGGAAGCGCTCGGCGGCATGATCAACTTTTCCTCCGAGCCGGGCGAAGGGTTCGAGATCCGTTTGAGCCTGCCGGGCAGTTTGAAAATTGCCAAAAATCCCCAACAAGGAGATAAAATATGAAGATCAAAGTGATGATCGTGGACGACCAGGTCATACTCTCCGAAGGCATCCGCAGCGTGCTTGCCTCCTCCGAGGCGCTCGACGTAATAGCGACCGCCGCCGACGGAAAAGAGGCGCTCGACTTGATGGAGCAGGGGCAGGTGCCCGACGTGGCGCTCCTCGATATCCGTATGCCGAACATGAACGGCGTCGTCACCACGGGCGAGATCAAAAAGCGCTTCCCGAACGTCAAAGTGCTCATACTCACCACCTTTGACGACAGCGACTACATACTCAGCGCCATCAACAACGGCGCGTGCGGGTATCTTCTGAAGGACATCAGCGCCCCCGCCCTCATCGACGCAATCAAAAACGCCTACGCGGGGGATACCATCCTGCCCGCCAAGATCGCTAAAAAGATCACCGACGCGGCGAAGATGGTCACTTCCGACCGCGAGATAAAGCTGCGCAAGGCGTTCGGGCTTTCCGACAGGGAGGTGGAGATCGCCGTGATGATCTATGAGGGTTTCAACAACCGCCAGATCGCCTCGGCTCTCAATCTGTCCGACGGCACCGCGCGCAACTATATCAGCGCCATTTATCTCAAACTCGGCTGCGACGGCCGCGCCGACGCCATCGCAAAGATGAAAGAGACGATCGGCGGCTGAATCGGGGAGAGGGGCGCGGAAAAGGCAAAATCGTTTGCCTGCGACCACTGTGGCGGCGCGCTTAATATCGGAGAGCGGCGCGCGCCGAGCTCCGCAGATTACGCGGTAGTTCGGCAAAATTGCCGGACTCCGCATCGGATTTGCGTCGATTGGAAGAATTTTATTTGTCTCACATATGTGTTGTTCTGCATATAGTGTATATAGTTGCGCCGCCGTGCATTTGTTCCGCCCGTTTGCGCGCACACGCATATGCTCCGCAATGCAGATCGCATGAATTTCCGCCATATTTCCGGCGGAAATTTTTCTTTTTGCCCGTATATGTCTTGACACCTGTCAATTTTTCGTGTATAGTATCATGGAATCAACAGAGATAAGGAACACGAAGGAGTACATCGGTATGGTTGCAGAGGAGCTGCAAAGGCTCAAACAGCGGGAGAATGCCGTCATTCTGGCGCATTACTATGTGGACGGGCAGGTACAGGCAATGGCGGACTATGTGGGCGATTCCTACTATCTCGCCAAAATCGCGGCGCAGTCGGACAAGCAGACGATTGTCTTTTGCGGGGTGCGGTTCATGGGGGAGAGCGCGAAGATTTTGAACCCTTCCCGCCGCGTGCTTCTGCCCGACGCGCAGGCGGACTGCCCGATGGCGCACATGGCGCGGGCGGAGGACATCCGCCGCCTGCGCGCGCAAATTCCGAACCTTGCGGTCGTCTGCTACATCAATTCGACGGCGGCTTTGAAGGCGGAGAGCGACGTGTGCGTCACTTCATCGAACGCTCTCAAAATCGTTTCGGCGCTCCCGAACAAAGATATCTTATTTATTCCCGACGACAATCTGGGGCATTATATTGCGGCGCGCCTGCCCGAAAAGCGGTTCCATTACCTGGGCGGGCATTGCCCCGTGCATTCCGTCGTTCTGGCGCAGGATGTGGAGAGCGAAAAGCTCGCCCACCCCGCGGCGAAGGTGCTCACCCACCCCGAGTGCCGCGGCGAGGTGCGCGCGCTGTCCGACTTTGTCGGAAGTACGTCGGAGATCATTTCGTTCGCCGAAAAGAGCGACGCGAAAGAGTTTATCCTCTGCACCGAGCCGGGCGTGCTGTACGAGCTTTCTCTCCGCTGTGCGGGCAAAAAGTTCTACCCCGTCACGCCCCTCTGCCTCGACATGAAGCTCGTCACGCCCGAAAAGGTGCTCGCCTGCCTGAACGGCGGCGGGTTTGAGGTGAAGATGGGCGAGGAAGAGATGAGCGCCGCGCGCCGCCCGCTCGAACGCATGCTCGAACTCGCAAAATAGGGCGTCGCAAAAAAGGGAACACGGTATGAAGAATTCGGTACAAAAATACGATGTGCTCATCGCGGGCACGGGCGTGGCGGGGCTGTGCTGCGCGCTGAACCTGCCGCGGGACATGTGCGTTCTGATGCTCACCAAGGCGGCTGCGGACGAGAGCGATTCCTTCCTCGCGCAGGGCGGCATCTGCATGCTGCGCGGCGAGGAGGATTTCCGCGGTTACTTCGACGACACTCTGCGCGCCGGTCACTATGAGAACGACGCGGCGGCGGTCGAGCAGATGATCCGCCTTTCCCCCTCGATGATCGCCGAGCTTGTGGAAGACGGGGTGGAGTTCGCGCGGGACGAAGAGGGAAATTTCCGCTTCACGCGCGAGGGCGGGCATTCGCGCCCGCGCATTCTCTTCCACGACGACGTTACGGGCAAGGAGATCACGAGCAAACTTTTGGCGCTGGTGCGCGCCCTGCCCAACATAGAGATCCGCGAACATACCGAGCTTATCGACATCATCGCCGAGGGCAACGAGTGCTTCGGCGGCGTGGTGCGCTCGGAGGACGGAAAACTGACGGACGTGTACGCGGATTTCACCCTGCTCGCCACGGGCGGCGTGGGCGGATTGTATGAAAATTCCACCAATTTCCGCCATCTTACGGGCGATTCGCTCGCTATCGCCCTCATCAACGGCGTGGAGGTGGAGCATCTGGACTATGTGCAGATCCACCCGACCACCTTCTATTCGGAAAAGCAGGGGCGGCGGTTCCTCATCTCCGAGTCGGTGCGCGGCGAGGGCGCGGTGCTGCTCGACGGGGAGAGCAAGCGCTTCTGCAACGAGCTGATGCCGCGCGACGTGGTGACGGGCGACATCCGCGCGCAGATGAAAAAGGAGGGGAGCAAGTTCGTGCGGCTGGATATGCGCCCCGTCGGCGAAAAGACGATCCGCGAGCATTTCCCCACCATCTGCGCCCATTGCCTCGAAGAGGGGTACGACGTGCTCAAAGAACCCATCCCCGTCGTGCCCGCCCAGCACTATTTCATGGGCGGCATCAAGGTCGATTTGGACGGCAAAACGAGTATGAAGCGGCTGTATTCGGCGGGGGAAACGGCGTGCAACGGCGTACACGGCAAAAACCGCCTGGCGAGCAATTCCCTGCTCGAAAGCCTCATATGGGCGGAGCGGGCGGCAAAGTCGATGGCGGCAAAGCGGGCAGACGTTCTCACAAAGATGCCCGTTCCCGACCATAAAATGTACGAGGACTATGCAAAATTAAAGAAAAAATACGCACAGATCATCCGCGAGGAAGCGGAGAGGGAGGCAACCATTGATTGACGAAATTACCATGAAGATCCGCGCGGACGAACTCATCCGTATGGCGCTCGCGGAGGACGTGACCAGTGAGGACGTATCCACGAACAGCGTGCTGCGCGGCGCCGCCTTGGGCGAGGCGGAACTCATCTGCAAGCAGAAGGGCATTATCGCCGGTCTGCCCGTATTCGCGCGCGCCTTTCAGCTGCTCGACGCGGGCGTGAAAATCGTATTTTATGCCAAGGACGGCGACCGCGTGGAAAAGGGGCAGAAGCTCGCAACTGTGCGCGGGGATATGCGCGCCATCCTCACCGGCGAGCGCACGGCGCTCAACTTTTTGCAGCGCATGAGCGGCATCGCCACCTACACGGCGCAGATGGCGGAGCTTCTGGCGGGCAGCGGTTTGCGGCTCGTCGATACCCGCAAGACCACGCCGAACATGCGCATCTTTGAAAAGTACGCGGTGCGCGTGGGCGGGGGCGGCAACCACCGCTGGAACCTTTCGGACGCGGTTCTTTTGAAGGACAACCACATCGGCGCGGCGGGCGGCGTAAAGCAGGCAATTGCTGCGGCGAAGGCGTACGCGCCCTTCACCATGAAGATCGAGGTGGAAACGGAAACGCTCGCGCAGGTCGAAGAGGCTGTCGAGGCGGGCGCCGACATCATCATGCTCGACAACATGACCGCCGAGCAGATGAAGGAGGCGGTGCGCCTGATCGGCGGCAGGGCTTTGGTCGAAATTTCGGGCAACGTCACCAAGGAATCGGTGCCGCAGCTCCGCGAGATCGGCGCAGACGTCGTGTCCAGCGGCGCGCTCACCCATTCCGCGCCCATCCTCGACGTGTCGCTGAAAAACCTGCACCCCGTGGAGGGTTAAAGGCATGGCGGGGGAAGAGAGACGGGCAAAAATCCGGGAGCGGCTGGGCAAAAATCCGGTTGCGGCGGGCGAACTCGCCAGGGAACTGGGCGTTTCCCGCCAGGTCATCGTGCAGGACGTGGCTCTTCTGCGCGCGGAGGGGTTGGAGATCGTGGCGACGAACCGCGGATACGTTCTGCCGGAAACGCGCATAAGCCGGGTGTTCAAGGTGCGCCATACCGACGAACAGGTGCGCGAAGAGCTGTACCTCATCGCGGACATGGGCGGCTGCGTGGAGGACGTGTACGTCTGGCACAAGGTCTACGGAAAAATTGCCGCGCGCATGGGCATCGATTCCCGCCGCAAGGCAGACGAGTTCGTGCAAAAGCTGGAGAGCGGCGTATCCGTGCCCCTCAAAAACATCACGGGCGGGTATCACTATCACACCGTTTCGGCGGACAGCGAACAGACGCTCGACGCGATCGAGCAGAAGCTGACCGAGCGCGGATTTTTCGTCTCGCGGGAAAGTTAAAGGCGCGCGTTTTCCGCTCTGGCGTTCAGGGTAAAAATGCGTTAACGACGGGGCGGTGCGCGGGTGCGGGGCTTTGCGGAAAACGCCGGATTTTTTACAAAATTGCGACAAGTTTTTGCGGCGTTTCGCTTGACAATGCGTTTCCGATTTTTTATAATAAAAACACAATTGAACGGAACGGAGGAGTAACCGGCGCAGAGCGGAAAGCGTTGCGCGGCAAGTCTACAATCACGTGCAGAGTTCTGCATAGGCTTGCCTTAATCGGTGAGATTCGGTCAATTTCGCGCCGCAGGCGGCGCGGGTTTCGGCGTATCTCTTTCTCCGTATTTTGTATGGAAGGCTTTGCCCGCCCGCGCTTTTGCGCGGGCGGGATATTTTTTGTCGCCCGAATCTCACAAAATTGATGTTGCGATTTTAACAGCTTAAAGCAAATTTTGTGAAAGGTAAAATAATTTCTCGCGCAAGGAAAACCACGCTTTTCCGCCGCGCAACCCAATTTGCCGATACTTCGGCTGGCGGAAGGGGTGAACGCGGCGCACTATATATGGTGTGCCCTGGAAGGGTGCGCCGCGGAGGGGAAAACCGTTCGGGTTGCCCCGTATACTCACGAAATTTTCTTTTGTCTGCTCAAAAGAAAATTTGTGAACATGTTCCATGGAGGTAGGTATGGAGTCTTACAACAAGTCTGCGCAGGAGGTTCTCGAAAGTCTGCAGACAGACGCGCATAAGGGTCTGACGGAACATCAGGTCAAAGAAAACGGCGAACGGTACGGCAGAAACGAGTTCACCAAAGCGGGGAGGAAATCTCTTCTTCGCCGCATCTGGGAAGCGGCTACCGAGCCGATGCTCATTCTGCTCCTCTGTGCGTGGGCGATCACCATTGCCGTGAACATCGTCAACGTAACGCAGGGCGAACCCTTCGATTGGGCGGAATGCGCGGGCATCCTCGTCGCCGTACTCATTTCGGTCGTTCTGACGGTCGTCATGGAGGGGCGCAGCGCCAAGGCGTTCGACGAACTGAACAAGATCAAAGAGGGCATCGAGATCAAGGTCGTGCGGAACGGCGTGGTGCAGTACATCCCGCAGCAGGAGCTGGTCGTGGGCGACATCGTGTTCCTCGAAACGGGCAACAAGATCGCTGCGGACGGCAGGCTCATCGAGAGCATTTCGCTGATGAGCGACGAATCTTCCCTCACGGGCGAATCGGCACCCGTCGAAAAGGATGCGAACGCCGTCCTTGCCGAAGGCACGCCCGTCGCCGAGCGGATCAATATGGTGTATTCCGGCTGCTTTATCACCGGCGGTACGGGCAAGATGGTCGTGACGGACGTCGGCGACTTTACGCAGTTCGGGCTGATCGCGCGCGAAATTCAGGGCGGCGGCGAGGGGCAGACTCCCTTGCAGGAAAAGATGGCGCGCCTGGGCAAGGTCATCACCGTCATCGGCGCGGTGTTCGCGGCGCTCATCTTCATCATCCAGCTCATCTTCGTGCTCGCCACGGGCTCCGCATCCTTCGAAACCATCTCCGAAGCGTTCATCGCCAGCATCGTGCTGATGGTTGCGGCGGTGCCGGAGGGTTTGCCGACCATCGTGGCAATATCCCTCTCCATCAATATCGCGCGCATGGCGCGGCAGAACGCGCTCGTCAAAAAGATGATCGCCTGCGAAACCATCGGCTGCATCAACGTCATCTGTTCGGATAAGACGGGCACTCTCACCGAAAACCGCATGACCGTCGTCGACGTATGGTCGGGCGGCGGGTTCGTCGAGGAAAACGCCTTCTGCGACAGGGTCATGCTCGAAAATTACTGCCTCAACAGCACCGCCGATCTGTATTATGAAAACGACATCGTCCGCTTCGTCGGCAACCCCACCGAGGGCGCGCTGCTCGTTTCGGCGAAAAAGTGCGGCGTCGACTACAAGGATTTCCGCGAAAAGGCGGAGATCTGCGAGCTGTATCCCTTCTCTTCGGATACAAAAAATATGACCTCGTGTATCAAAAAGGGGGACGGCTACGTCGTCTACACCAAGGGCAGCCCCGAAAAGATCATCGCCCTTTGCTCCCTCACGGAGGAGGAGCGCGGCATCGCGGAGGCAGACATCGTGTCCCTGCAAAAGCGCGCCCGCCGCGTCATCGCGTTCGCGCATAAATATGTGAAGGAGCTGCCCAAGGACAGGGCAGACGCGGAGAGCGGCATGTCCTTCGACGGGTTCGTCGGCATTGCCGACCCCCTGCGCGCCGAGGTGTACGACGCGGTGCGCGCCTGCAAAACGGCGGGGATCGAGGTCAAAATGCTCACGGGCGACAACATCGTCACGGCGACGGCGATCGCCGAGGAGCTGGAACTTTTGGGCGAGGGCGGCAAGGCGGTCGAAGCCTCCTACCTCGAAAATCTTTCCGACGAGGAGTTTGCAAAAGTCCTGCCCGCCGTGCGCGTCATCGCCAGAAGCACGCCGCTTCTGAAGATGCGCGTCGTCAAGCAGCTCAAATCGGAGGGCAATGTGGTCGCCGTCACGGGCGACGGAATCAACGACGCCCCCGCGCTGAAAAACGCGGACGTCGGCATCGCGATGGGCATTTCCGGCACCGAAGTCTCCAAAGAGGCGGCGGACATCGTTCTTCTGAACGACTCCTTCTCCACCATCGTCACCACCGTCAAGTGGGGCAGGGGCATCTACGAAAACTTCAAGCGCTTCATTCAGTTTCAGCTCACCGTCAACGTCGCGTCGGTGCTCACCGTGTTTATCTGCACCATCGTCGGTCTGTTCGTCGAAGGATTCCATTCTCCCTTTTCCGCGCTCGACCTGCTGTGGATCAACATCATTATGGACGGCCCGCCCGCGCTCACGCTCGGCTTGGAACCCATCCGCGACGATCTGATGACCCGCAAACCCACCGCCCGCAGCGAAAGCATCGTGTCGAAGGAGATGCTCCGCCGCATCGCGGTAAACGGCGTGTTCATGTGCCTCGTCTGCCTCGCGCAGCAGGGGTTCAATTTCCTCGGCGTGGAAGAGAACATGGTGCAGACTTCCGTGTTTACACTGTTCGTCATGTTCCAGCTGTTCAACGCCTTCAACTGCCGCGAATTGGGGAACAAGAGCGTATTCTCCAACCTGTTCAAAAACAAGCTCATGCTCGGCGCGTTCGTCATTGCCTTCGCCCTGCAGATCGTCATTACGCAGTTCGGCGGCGCGGTGTTCGATACGGTTCCGCTGGATTTTCTCGCGTGGCTGAAAATCATCGGCATGGCACTCACCGTCGTTGCGCTGGACGAACTGGTCAAGCTTTTCCGCCGCGTCGCGGCAAAGCGGAAATAAATTTCGTTTGAATAAATAGGCGCGCCCGCCTGCAATTTTGCAGGCGGGCGCATTTTTGGTTTCTTATTTTTTTTACATCGTCCGCACGAGAGCGAGCAGAGCCTTCAGCTGTGCGTCCGAAAGTTCGGCGATTTTTGCCGCCAGTTCCTGTTCCATATCGCTTCGCTTTTCGTTGTTTTCCTTTTCCTCTTCGGCAAAAAATTCGGCGAGCGAAATTCCGAACGCCGAGCAGATCGCCCGCAGGGTGGAGAGCTTCGGCTCCGTTTTGCGGGTGTAGAGGTTATTCAGCGTCGATTGCGTAAGCATGGCTTCCATGGCGAGGTTGTTTACCGACCACCCGCGCTCCTTGCGCAGGGCGTCTATTTTGTCGAGTATATTCATACGGTTCTCCGTTTGCCGCCGCTGCAGAAAATGCGGCGGTTATTGCTTTTGAGTTAATCCATTCTCTTCTTTTCTCACCTGTCATCGAAAAACTCCCTCACTTGCCCCTATTATATAACCAAATTGAGTTAAAATAATAACCAAAAATAGTTGACAAATCAACTCAAATGAGTTATTATACTGCATGAAAAAGTTTGTGCGCCCCATGCAGGCGCGCAGCTTTTAAATGAAAGGAGTCAAGGAGGAGGTGCCATGGGTAAAAGAGCGATTTGCCCGAAATAAAGGGCAGCGGCGTACGACGCCGAAAGGGGCTATTAGGCTAAAAAATCTAAAATATAAGGAGAACAAAATGCAAAACAAATCGATTTTGAAAAGATTTCTGATCGTCGTTTGTATGCTTTGCTGTGCGCTTGCGCTTATATTCGGTTTCTCCGGCTGTTCGGGTGACGCAAAGGGCATTACCTCCGCAGCGATCAACGATAAAGGCGAACTCGTCATCACCTATACCGACGGAACCACCGAGAATCTCGGCAAGGTCACGGGTGACAAAGGCGACAAGGGCGATAAAGGTGATCAGGGCGAACAGGGCGAGCAAGGCGAGCAGGGCGATAAAGGCGAACAAGGCGATAAAGGCGAGCAGGGCGAACAAGGCCCGCAGGGTGATAAAGGCGAGCAGGGTGAACAAGGCCCGCAGGGTGATAAAGGCGAACAGGGCGAACAGGGGCCTCAGGGCGTCGGCATTGAAGACATCACCGTCGACGAAAACGGCAACCTCGTCATCAAGCTGACGAACGGCGAAACCATCCCTGTCGAACTCCCGTCTGTTTCCGACGACTGCGACCATGCGGACGTTTCGAAGTTAGTTATCGAAGAGCATAAGATGGAGAAGGGCGAAGTTGTAAACGGCACCTATCTCGATGTCTGCAACGACTGCGGTTGGGCTAGCATCGTTAAGGACGAAGCGCGCCACGAATACGAAGAAACGGAAACGCCTGCCACCTGCGAAGAGGCGAAGTATGTCGGCAAAGTCTGCACGATCTGCGGACATAAGACGGAAGGCGAATACGTCGGCGATCCTCTCGGACACGACTGGAGCGAAGGCGCTCTCATCGCCGATGAAGATGCGAACCCTTGCGAAGAGGGCGGTATGCGCATTTATATCTGCGAGCGCGAAGGCTGCAACGCCACGAAAATCGAGGCGCAAGAGGGCAAGGGTCACACCGTTACCAACTGGTCGTTCAATCCTGAGCCGTCGGACAAAGCGGAAGGCGTGCTCACCGGCGAATGCACGGGCTGCCAGGAGACCATCGAAATCAAACTTCCCAAGCTCAGCGACGCGAGCGTGGCAGACGGCACCTACACGAAGACGACCAAAGTCGACGGCGGCTGCGCCAATAAGTCTGTCTATACCTATACATATACGATAGACGAGGGCGAAGTGTTCGAAATTGCAAGTTTAGTCAACGCCGAAAAGAAGACGACGGTCACGTCCGCAAAGGCGTTCGAGGCTACCTTTGACGTTGAGGTTAAGGGCGGCTTCCATTACACGAAGGGCATCGACGGCGCGGAAGTTCCGATCGACGATAGGCAGTTGTTCGAAATCGAACAGTACCCCGACTTCAAGCCGTTCGGCAACAAGCGCGATGAGTTCGCGGCAGCAACCTGCGATACGACCATCGAAAAGGGCGCGTACTTTGTCTGCACGCACTGCAACGAAGTAATTTCGATCAATGTTAAAGGCTACCACGATTACGACGAAGAGAAGGTCGTATACCACGAAGCAACCTGCCAGGAGCCCGCTTATACCTCCGTATACTGCAACACGCAGGAAGAGGAAATCATCCTCAGCAAGGGCACCTTGGTCAATCCCGACAACCACGTCTGGGGCGAACCCGAAATCGAGCCTTCCGAAGACGGCAAGACCGCTACGGTAACTTTCGCCTGCACGGAAGACGGCTGCGACGAGGTGATGGTCATTAAGAATGCGGAACTCGTCAGCGAAAAGGTCGAGTACGAAAATGAACACGCCTGCATGGGCGCTACCATTACGACCTCCGTGTATAAGGATACCGCCACGGGCGAACTGTACACCTTTGAGCGCAGAACCGACAAGGTCGCGCACTACCTCACGTTCGGCGGCGAGCGCATCGAGATCACCGACGAGGAGATCGAAAATCATGTGTTCACCGATGAAGACGGCGCATTCCTGAAGGATGTCGGCAACAAGACGCCCGGCTGCTCGGATGATGCGGAAGAATGCAAGTACTTCGTCTGCGAATGCTGCGGCGAACTGTATACGGTTCTGTACAAACAGGCGCATCAGAAGAGCACGGAAGTAACCCCCGCCGGCTGCACGACGGATGCCGTATGGCACTGCGACAGGTGCGGCAAAGACTGGAGGGAGGAAGGCTCCGCTCGCGGTCACGATTATGTGCTCGTCAAGTTTGAGTACAACCGTGAGAAGAACACCTTCACCCTCGAAATCTATTGCTCGAGGTGCGGCAACGAAGAAGCTCCTACCAAGCTGAGCGGCGAATATACCGACCTCAAGATTGAGGAAACTCAGGAGCAGAAGTGCAACCAGGACGGCATCATCGACATCGAATACACCGACGAAGATGATACCACGTACAGCTTCAAGGGCGTGAACATCGGCAAGGCATCGCACTACTACGGCGAAATCATGATGGATGACTCCAAGACCTACAACCTCACCGAGTATCCGTTCCTCACGCTTACGGGCAACAGCCCGGAGAGCTGCCTGGGCGAAGGCGAGGCATGGTTCGAGTGCACCGGATGCGGAGAGGTTATCGTGGTCAAAGTGACCGGCCCTCATACTCCGGAAGGCGAGCCGGTCGAAGAGGCGACCTGCGACCATCCCGCGAAGTATCATTGCTCCGTCTGCAACCAAGATGTCTATATCGGCACCCCGAACGAGCACAAGTGGGAGCTTCAGTCTGTAACGCCTGCCACCGAGTCTGCGAAAGGCAGCATCACGCTGAAGTGCTCCGCCTGCGACGCAACGAAGACGATAACGCTGAATGAGCTCACCGATGAAACCTTCTGGAAGAAGGAAATCGTAAGCTCCTCCTGCGAGAACGGCACCGTGTACAAGTACAGCACAGAGCTGGCTTTCGAAATCACGGTCAACTACACCGGCGGAAGCGCAACGATGAAATACACGTTTACCTATGCATTCCAGACCGAGCCTGCGGATCAGGGACATTCGGATGCGGAAACGTATTACGAATGGACTTATCCCGAAGGTGAGGGCGGCGTTACGTACGTGGGCTATGTCTGCGAAAAGTGCGGCAAGATGATCGTCGTGTGGCGCTCGGATAAGAACGCCGCCGAGGATAAGCCCGCCGATACGATCGTTCTCGACCCGGAAGTAGTGGCGGAAGCCGCATAATGCGGGCGCGCAAGATACCTAATTAACATACCCTTCACTGCACTTTCATTTAGGGGAGGCCGTGCGGCATGCGCCGCGCGGCCTTTCTCCCGTTAAAAAACGCGCAAGAATGCCCTTTCACCGGCTAAAATGCCGGCGGAAGGGCATTATTAAGTTTTGCTTATATCTTCCATTCAAAATAGCGAAAAATCGAATTTTGCCCGCCTGCTTGACGGTAAAGCGCATGCAAGTTTATAATAAAATCGTTATTGAAAATTTTGTTCAGGGAGAGCAACAGTATGCTGCCGAAAGAAGGACAATTCAGAAATCCGTCCGGCTGCGCGGTCACGGGCGTCATCGACCGCAGCGGCAGGGGAATGACGGGCGAGGGGATGATCGAGGCGATCTCCGTCATGCACGACCGCTCCAACGGTCTGGGCGGCGGGTTCGCCGGCTACGGCATCTACCCGCACTACAAGGACTTTTACGCCTTCCACCTCTTTTACGACAAGAAGGCTGCGCAGGAGGGCGCGGAGGCGTTCATCCGCCGCCATTTCGAGATCGTCTATTCCTCCGAAATTCAGACGCGCAAGCTCCCGTCCGTGACCGACGAGCCGCTCATCTTCCGCTACTTTCTCGCGCCGCTGCCGCAAAAGCTTTCGAACAGCCACCTCGACGAGCGCGAGTATGTGGCGCGGTGCGTCAACCGCATCAATGCGGAAATCGCGGGCGCGTACGTCTTTTCTTCGGGCAAGAACATGGGCATCTTCAAGGGGGTTGGTTATCCCGAGGACATCGGCCGCTTTTACCGTTTGGAGGAATACGAGGGTTACGCCTGGACGTGCCACGGCCGCTACCCCACGAACACCCCCGGCTGGTGGGGCGGCGCGCACCCCTTCGGGTTGTTGGATTTTTCCGTCGTGCATAACGGCGAAATTTCCTCGTACGACGCCAACCGCCGCTATATCGAGATGTTCGGCTATAAGTGTACCCTGCAGACGGATACCGAGGTCATCACCTACATCATCGATTACCTTGTGCGCCGCCGCGGGCTGACGCTCGAGGAAACGGCGCGCGTGCTCGCCGCGTCCTTCTGGTCGACCATCGCCGATAAAGGGGAGGAGGCAAAGGAGCAGGAAACGCTGCTGCGCCGTATGTTCCCCTCGCTGCTCGTAACCGGCCCCTTTTCCATCATTTTAGGCTACACGGGCGGTCTGATGGCGCTGGGCGACCGGCTCAAACTGCGCTCGATGGTGTGCGCGGAGAAGGGGGATAAGGCGTACATTTCCAGCGAAGAGAGCGCCATCCGCAAGATCGAGCCGAACCTCGACCGCGTCTGGTCGCCGGCGGGCGGCGAGGCGGTCGTCTTTGAATTGTACGACAAGGGAGGGTTTGCGCGATGAACATGTACATACAGCCGGAATACGAGGTCATCCGCAATTCCGATAAGTGCATCGCCTGCCGCGTATGCGAGCGGCAGTGCGCCAACCTCGTGCATTCCTTCGACCCCGATACGGGCAAAATGAAGGCGGACGATTCCAAATGCGTCAACTGCCACCGCTGCGTCTGCCTCTGCCCGACGCACGCTTTGAAGATCGTCAAGTCGGACGACACTTATAAAATCAACGCCAACTGGGACAACCAGACGATCAACGAGGTCTACAAGCAGGCGAACACGGGCGGGGTGCTCCTCTCTTCGATGGGCAATCCCAAGCCGTACCCCATCTTTTGGGATAAGATGCTCGTCAACGCCTCGCAGGTCACCAACCCGCCCATCGACCCTCTGCGCGAGCCGATGGAAACGCAGCTTTGGCTCGGCAAGCGCGCCGCAAAGATTGAGCGGGACGAAAAGGGGAGGCTCAAAAACACCCTCGCGCCCCAGCTGAAATTGCAGGTTCCCGTCCTGTTTTCGGCGATGAGCTACGGCTCCATCAGCTACAACGCGCACGAGTCGCTCGCGCGGGCGGCGGAGGAGCTGGGCACCTACTACAACACGGGCGAGGGCGGCTTGCACAAGGATTTTTACAAGTACGGCAAAAACACCATCGTGCAGGTGGCGAGCGGCCGCTTCGGCGTGTTCAAGGACTATCTGGAGAGTGCCGCGGCGATCGAAATCAAGATGGGGCAGGGCGCAAAGCCGGGCATCGGCGGGCACCTGCCGGGCGCGAAAATTTCGGCGGACGTGTCCGAAACGCGCATGATCCCGCAGGGGGTAGACGCCATTTCCCCCGCGCCGCACCACGATATCTATTCCATCGAAGATCTGCGCCAGCTCGTGTACTCCTTAAAGGAGGCGACGGAGTATAAAAAGCCCGTCATCGTCAAGATCGCGGCGGTGCACAATGCGGCGGCGATCGCCAGCGGCATCGCCCGCAGCGGCGCCGATATCATCGCCATCGACGGCTACCGCGGCGGCACGGGCGCGGCGCCCACCCGCATCCGCGACAACGTGGGCATCCCCATCGAACTCGCGCTCGCCCAAATCGATCAGCGGCTGCGCGACGAGGGCATCCGCGATGAGGTTTCCATCCTCGTCGGCGGCTCCATCCGCTCGAGTGCGGACGTGGTCAAGGCGATCGCTTTGGGCGCGGACGCCTGCTATATCGGCACGGCGGCGCTGCTGGCGCTCGGCTGCCACCTCTGCCGCAGCTGCCACGAGGGCAAGTGCAACTGGGGCATCGCCACCCAGCGCCCCGACCTCGTAAAGCGGCTCAACCCCGACATCGGGTACAAGCGGCTCGTCAACCTCGTCACGGCGTGGAACCACGAAATTCAGGAGATGATGGGCGGCATGGGCATCAATTCGATCGAGGCTCTGCGCGGCAACCGGCTCATGCTGCGCGGCATAGGGCTGACGGATACCGAGCTGAATCTCCTCGGCATCAAATATGCGGGCGAGTCCATGTAGGCGGGAGGAATGCAAATGAAACGCATATACGTCAACGAAAAATGGTGCCTCGGCTGCCACCTCTGCGAATACGAATGCGCCTTTGCCAATTCGGGGCTGACCGACATGGTCAAGGCGCTCAAGGGCAAAGCCATTCATCCAAAAATCAAGGTGGAGGACAGCGGCGAGGTGCACTTTGCCGTCAACTGCCGCCACTGCAAGGAGGCGGTCTGCGTGCAGAGCTGTATCTCGGGCGCCCTCTCGAAGGGGGAGGACGGCGTGGTGCGCATCGACCAAAACAAGTGCGTCGGGTGCCTCACCTGCGTTCTGGTCTGCCCGTACGGGGCGGTCATGCCCGCGCCGGACGGCCACGCCGCCATGAAGTGCGCGCTCTGCACCGACAACCTGTGCGGCGAACCGAACTGCGTAAAGCACTGCCCGAACAACGCCATCGTGTATGAGGAGAGATAGATGAAATACGTCATTATCGGAAATTCGGCGGCGGGCATCGCCTGCGTCGAGGGCATCCGCAGCGCCGATGCGGAAGGGGAGATCACGATCGTTTCCGACGAGCCGTTCGCCGCCTACGGCCGCCCGCTCATATCCTATTATCTGTTGGGCGCGACGGACAGGCAGCGCATGCTCTACCGCCCCGCTGACTTCTATGAAAAGAACAGGGTTCGCACGCTTCTCGGCGCCCGCGCCGAAAAGATCGATCCCGCCGCGCAGAAAATCGTGTTGCGGGGCGGCGGGGAGATTCCCTACGATAAGCTGCTCGTCGCGACGGGTTCGCGCCCCTTCGAGCCGCCCATGGAGGGCATCGACGGGGTAAAGAATAAATTCAATTTTATGACCTTGCAGGACGCGCTCTCCCTCGAGAAAGTCCTCTCCAAGCGGAAAAACGTGCTGATCATCGGCGCGGGACTCATCGGTCTGAAATGCCTGGAGGGCATCTTGGAGCGGGTGAAGTCGGTGTCCGTGGTGGACATGGCGGGCCGCATCCTGCCCAGCATTTTAGACGACGCGGGCGCGGCAATCGTCCGCCGCGAACTGGAGGGGAAGGGCGCAAAATTCTACCTCTCCGACAGCGTTGCAAAGTTCGAAGGCAACACCGCGCATTTAAAGAGCGGAAAGGAGATCTCCTTCGACATCCTCGTCGTCGCGGTGGGCGTGCGCCCGAATACCGAGCTTGTCAAGGACGCGGGCGGCGAGGTGAGCCGCGGCGTCGTCACGGACGAAAAACAGCAGACGTCCCTGAAAAACGTGTACGCGGCGGGCGACTGCGCGGAGAGCTTCGACATCACTTCGGGCGCGCGCAAAGTCCTCGCGCTCCTGCCCAACGCCTATCGGCAGGGGTATACGGCGGGCGTCAACATGGCGGGCGGGGAAGCGGCGTTTGCCGACGCGATGCCCCTCAACGCCATCGGCTTTTTCGGCTCGCACGTCCTTACGGCGGGCAGCTATGAAGGCGAGAGCTTCGTGCAGGCGGAAGGGGACGTGTATCGCAAATTTTTCTGCAAGGACGGCGTTTTAAAGGGCTTTATCCTCGTCAATTCGCCCGAGCGGGCGGGCATCTACACTTCGCTCATCCGCAATAAAACGCCCCTTTCGGAGGTGGATTTCAAATCGCTGGAGGGCGCGCCGAATCTGGCGGCGTTCCCGCGGGCGGCGCGCGAGAGGATGCTCGCGCGGGAGGTATAGGTATGAAGATCGACGCGAACGGCATGCACTTTTCCGCGCTCAACGAGCGGGTGCGCGACTGCGAAGAAAGGGAAATATACATAGCGAACTGCGTGGGGCAGCGCTACATCGGCACGGGGCTTTCGGATAAGGAGATCGCCGTCGGCGGCACGCCGGGCAACGCCCTGGGAGCCTACCTCAACGGCGCGCGCATCCGCGTGTACGGCAACGTGCAGGAGGCGACGGGCGACACGATGAACGGCGGGCAGATCGTCGTCGGCGGCAGCGCGGGCGACGCCACCGGCTACGCCATGCGCGGCGGAAAGATCTTCATCCGCGGGGACGCGGGTTACCGCTGCGGCATCCATATGAAGGCGTACAAGGAGAACAAGCCCGCCATCGTCATCGGCGGCAGAACGGGGAGCTTCCTCGGCGAGTACCAGGCGGGCGGCACCATCGTCGTGCTCGGGAACCATACCGACGGCAAGCCGATCATCGGCAATTTCTGCGGCACGGGCATGCACGGCGGCGAAATTTACCTGCGCTGCGGGCAGATCCCGACCAAACTGCCCGCGCAGGTGCGCGCCGAAAAGATCGAACGTCTTCCCGAAGACGCGGCGGAACTGGTGCGCGAGTGGTGCAGGGAGTTCGGGCAGGAGGAGAGCGCCTTTGTGAATGCGTCCTACTTCCGCCTCACCCCGAACAGCGACAACCCGTACCGCCAGATGTACACGGTCAACTGATATGGCTGCGCGGGTATTGGCGTGCGGCGGCGCGGCGAAAAAGATGCGCTCGCTGCTGCGCGAAAACGGATATATCGCCCATGCCGTGCGGGAGTACGAGGCGGAGCGCGCGGAGGGCATGGATGCGGTGATCCTTCTTCCGCCCGTCGCCGAAGGGGGAACGATTTCGGCGGCAGAAGCGCTCGTGCGGCAGGGCGTTGCGGTGCTGTGCGTCGGCGTGGAACCGCCCGAGGGTTCGGGCGCGGTATTCCTGAAGAGCCCCGTATCTTCCGCAATGCTGCTGCAGACGCTTGCGCTCGCGTTGGAAATGCGCGCCCGCCTGCGCGCGCTGGAAGGGGAGAACGAGCGGCTGAAGGCGGCGCTCAGCGACTTCAAACTCATCGACCGCGCCAAGTGCGCGCTGATCCAGTACCTCGGCATGACGGAGAAGGACGCCCACCGCTTTATTGAAAAACAGGCGATGGACAGGCGCGTACCCCGCCGCGAGATCGCTTTGGATATTTTAAAGACGTACGAACCGTAACGAAATAAAAAACAGGAGAGAGCATATGAAACGGAAATTCATCAAAATGGAGGGCGCGGGCAACGACTATATCTATTTCGACTGCTTAAATGAGCCGCTCGCCTCGCCCGAGACGCTGGCGGTGCGCTTGTCCGACCGTCACATGGGCATCGGCGGCGACGGGATCGTGCTCATCTGTCCGAGCGACATCGCCGACGCGAAGATGCGCATGTTCAACGCGGACGGAAGCGAGGGGAAGATGTGCGGCAACGCCGTCCGCTGCGTGGGCAAGTACCTGTACGAGAGCGGCGCGGCGAGAAGGGAAGAACTGGCAATCGAAACGCTCAGCGGCGTCAAAAAACTCAAACTATACCCCGAAAACGGTTCTGTTTCCCGCGTGCGTGTGGATATGGGCGCGGCGGTGTTCGATGCGGAAAAGGTTCCCGTGCTCCTGCCCGCGCGGCAAATTATCGACTATCCCGTGCAGATCGCGGGGGGAATGCACCGCATCACCTGCGTTTCCATGGGCAACCCGCACTGCGTCGTGTTCGAAAATCCCGATTCGCTCGACCTTCCGCAGATCGGCCCGCTGTTTGAAAACGCGCCCGTTTTCCCCGAGCGCATAAACACCGAATTTGTGCAAAAAATCGGGGAACGTGCCTTAAAAATGCGGGTATGGGAGCGGGGCAGCGGCGAAACGCTCGCCTGCGGCACGGGCGCGTGCGCGGCGGCGGCAGCGGCGGTGGCGCAGGGCATGTTCCCGCGCGGCGAAGATATAACCGTACAGCTGCGCGGCGGAACGCTCACAATCAATGTTGGCGAAACGGTCTTTATGACGGGCGAGGCGAAAATCGTATTTACGGGAGAGGTGGAATTATGAAATATATCTTTGTGACGGGCGGCGTCGTTTCGGGTCTGGGCAAGGGCATCACGGCGGCGAGTTTAGGAAGGCTGCTCAAAGCGCGCGGCTATAAGGTCGCCTCGCAAAAGCTCGACCCGTACATCAACATCGACCCCGGCACCATGAGCCCGTACCAGCACGGCGAGGTGTTCGTCACCGACGACGGAGCCGAAACCGACCTCGACCTGGGCCACTACGAGCGGTTCATCGACGAAAATCTCAATAAATTTTCCAACCTCACCACGGGCAAGGTGTACTGGAACGTGCTCAACAAGGAGCGCAACGGCGAGTATCTGGGGCAGACGGTGCAGGTCATCCCGCACATCACGGGGGAGATCAAGTCGTTCATCTACAGCGTAGGCGCGCACAACAATGCGGACATCGTCATCACCGAAATCGGCGGCACCATCGGCGACATCGAGAGCCAGCCCTTCATCGAGGCGATTCGCCAGGTTTCCATGGAGCAGGGCAGGGAGAACTGCTGTTTTATCCACGTCACCCTCGTGCCGTACATCTCCGGCTCCTGCGAGTTCAAGTCCAAGCCCACCCAGCACTCCGTCAAGGAATTGCAGGGCATGGGCATCGTGCCCGACATCATCGTCGCCCGCGTCGACGCGCCCCTGCCCGACGACATCAAAAAGAAGATCGCCATGTTCTGCAACGTGGAGAGCGACTGCGTCATCGAAAACCGCACCCTGCCCCTTTTATACGAGGCACCCGCGATGCTGGAAGGGGAGAACCTCTCCTCCATCGTCTGCCGCAAGCTGGGGCTCTCTCCCCGCGAGATCGACCTCTCCGACTGGAACGCGATGCTCCGCCGTGCAAAGTCGTGCGATAAAAAGGTGCGCATCGCCCTCGTCGGCAAGTATGTGCAGCTGCACGACGCGTACCTGTCCGTCGCCGAGGCGCTCACGCACGCCGGCTTCGAAAACGGCGCGAAGGTGGAGATCGACTGGGTAGACAGCGAGGAACTCACCCCCGAGAGCGCGCCGCGCGCTCTGCAAGGGGCGGACGGCATTCTGGTGCCGGGCGGCTTCGGCGGCCGCGGCATCGAGGGAAAGATCGCCGCGGCGAAATACGCGCGGGAAAACGACGTTCCCTACCTCGGCATCTGCTTGGGTATGCAGACGGCGGTCATCGAGTTTGCGCGGGACGTATTGAACATTCCCGACGCAGACTCCTCCGAATTTTCCCCCGCGGGCGCGCACAGCGTCATCGACATCATGCCCGATCAGCTGGGCGTAAAGATGGGCGGCACCATGCGCCTGGGCGCGTACCCCTGCAAAGTGCGGGAGGGGACGAAGTTGTTCGCGGCGTACGGCGAGGCGCTCATCTCCGAGCGGCACCGCCACCGCTTCGAGTTCAACAACGACTACCGCGCAGCGTTCGAGGGGGCGGGCATGGTTCTTTCGGGCACCTCGCCCGACGGCCGCCTCGTCGAGGCGGTGGAGATCCCGCGCAACCGCTTCTTCGTGGGGGTGCAGTTCCACCCCGAATTCAAGTCCCGCCCCAACGCGGCGCACCCGCTCTTCCGCGAGTTCGTCCGCGCGGCACTGAACGGGGTACAAAAACCCGCCAAAGGGGGCAAACAGGCATGAAAATCAACCAAAATTACCGCAATTTGAAGGAGAGCTACCTCTTTTCGGAGATCGCCCGCAAGGTCGCGGCATTCGCCGCAAAGTACCCCGACCGCGAGATTCTGAAAATGGGCATCGGCGACGTGACCCTCCCCCTCGCGCCCGCCGTCGTTGCGGCGATGGAGGGGGCCTCCCGCGAGCAGGGGGAACAGGCGACCTTCCGCGGCTACGGCCCCGAGCAGGGGTATCCCTTCCTGCGCGAGGCGATCCGCGATTATTACAAGACGTTCGGGGTTTTTCTGGACGCGGAGGAGATATTCGTGTCCGACGGCGCGAAGAGCGACTTGGGGAACATCCTCGATTTATTCGGCGCGGAAAACACCGTTCTCATCCCCGACCCCGTGTATCCCGTATACGTCGACACGAATATAATGGCGGGCCGTAAAATCATTTTCTCCGCGGCGAACGAGGGGAACGGCTTTCTGCCCATGCCCGACGAGCAGACGGACGCGGACATCATCTATATCTGCTCGCCCAACAACCCCACGGGTGCGGCGTATTCCGTCGAACAGCTCCGCGCTTGGGTGGAGTATGCGAACAGGCACGGCGCGGTGATTTTGTACGACGCGGCGTACGAGAGCTTTATATCCGAAGCGGGGCTCGCGCGCAGCATCTACGAAGTGGAGGGCGCAAAGGAGTGCGCCATTGAGTTCTGTTCCTTCTCCAAAACGGCGGGCTTTACGGGCACGCGGTGCGGCTACACGGTGGTGCCCTTCGCGCTCGAGCGGGAGGGGATGCACCTGCACCGGATGTGGCTGCGGCGGCAGACGACCAAGTTCAACGGCGTCAGTTACATCGTGCAAAGAGGCGCGGCGGCGGCATTTTCGGCGGCGGGGTTGGAGCAGATAAAGCAAAATATTTCCGCCTACCGCGCGAACGCAAAGACCATCTGCGCGGCGCTCGACGGGCTGAAAATCTGGTACACGGGCGGCAAAAATTCGCCCTATGTGTGGCTGAAATGCCCCGGGTTTTCCGACAGCTTCGCCTTTTTCGATTATCTGTTGGAAAGAACGGGCATTGTCGGCACGCCGGGCGGCGGGTTCGGCAAAAACGGGGAAGGGTACTTCCGCCTCACCGCCTTTGCGGACGGGGCGACGGTGCAAAAGGCGTGCAAAAAATTGCAGGAATTATTCGGTTAGAGCATCACAGGAGAGCAAAAAAATGTGTTCGATCTTCTGCTGTACGAGCAAGGACGTGGATCAGGAGCGCATGCGGCGCTGCTTTTACAGAACGGTTTCGCGCGGGCCGGACATGACCGCGCTGGAGGAAACGCCCTCGGGCTGGATGGGTTTCCACCGCCTCGCCATCATGGGGCTGAACGCGGAGGGGATGCAGCCCTTCTGGATGGGCAAAAACCGCCTCGTCTGCAACGGCGAGATTTATGGCTTCCGACCGATGAAGAGGGAATTGGAGCAAAAGGGGTACGCCTTCCATTCGGAGAGCGACTGCGAAATTCTGCTTCCGCTGTATGCCGAGCACGGCACGGGCATGTTTAAAATGCTCGACGCGGAGTTCGCGCTCGTGCTGTACGACGGCGAAACGGGCGAGTATATCGCCGCGCGCGACCCGATCGGCATCCGCCCGCTCTACTACGGGTATCTGGAGAACGGCTCCATCGTCTTTGCGAGCGAGCCGAAAAACCTCGAGGGGTTGGTTTACGGCGAAATTTATCCATTCCCGCCCGGCAAATACTACAAAAACGGCAAGTTCCGCAGCTATTGCGACATTGCCGCCGTCAAGGAGTACACCCGCGGGAGTTTAGACGAAATCTGCCAAAACATCCGCGAAAAGCTGATCGCCGGCGTGGAAAAGCGGCTGGACAGCGACGCGCCCCTCGGCTTTCTCCTCTCGGGCGGGCTGGACAGTTCGCTCGTCTGCTCCATCGGGCAGAGGATGCTCAAAAAACCCATCAAAACCTTCGCCATCGGCATGGACAAGGACGCCATCGACTTAAAGTACGCCCGCGAGGTGGCGGACTACATCGGCTCCGAACACCACGAAATTTACATGACGCGCGAGGAGGTGCTTTCCTCCCTCGAGGAGGTCATCGCGGCGCTCGCCACTTACGACATCACCACCATCCGCGCGTCGATGGGCATGTATCTTTTGTGCCGCGCCATTCATAAAACGTGCGACGTGCGCGTGCTCCTCACGGGCGAAATTTCCGACGAGCTGTTCGGCTACAAGTACACCGATTTCGCGCCCTCCGCCGCGGAATTTCAGCGGGAATCGCAAAAGCGTGTGCGCGAACTGCACATGTACGACGTTTTGCGCGCCGACCGCTGCATTTCCGTCCACTCGATGGAGGCGCGCGTGCCCTTCGGCGACCTCGATTTCGTGCGCTACGTCATGAGCATCGACCCCGAATTGAAGCTGAACAGGTACGGCAAGGGCAAGTACCTGCTGCGCCGCGCCTTCGAGGGGGATTGGCTCCCGCACGATATCCTGTACCGCGAAAAGGCGGCGTTTTCCGATGCGGTGGGGCATTCCATGGTGGACGATTTAAAGGAATATGCCGAAGGGCGGTATGGCGAAAACTGGCAGGAAATTGCCGAAAAGTACGCCTGCCACGCCGAGCCGTTTACGAAGGAGAGCCTCTTGTATCGGGAGATCTTTGAAAAGTACTACCCCGGTCAGGCGGAAATGGTCAAGGATTTCTGGATGCCGAACAAGCGCTGGGCGGGCTGCAACGTAAACGACCCCAGCGCCCGCGTGCTGGCGAACTATGGGGACAGCGGGAAATAAAAGACTCGCAGATTTTGTTTTGAGCTGACAAAACAAAATCTTGCGATTTTGAGGGGAAACCCGAGCGGCTTTCCCCTCATTGCGGCATAATTAAGGGCACACATATTATTATAATGCCGCCGCTTCACCCCTTCCGTAAGCCGAGGTATCGGCAAATTGGGGGAAAAAGGCAAAAGCGCGGTTTTGCCTTTTTCGAGTAGATTGTTTTACGCGCGCCGCCGAGGAAAACTCCGAACGTTAAAAGGCGTACCGTTGTCGGTGCGCCTTTTCCGTTGGGGTTGTCCTCAAACTCACGACAATTTGTTTTGTCAGCTCAAAACAAATTGTGTGAAAGGAGTTCAGGCAAAATACCTCGTCAAAGCGCAGAGGATTTCTGCATCGGCGATGTTTGCGATGGGCGCAAAGGGCGTTTTTCCATCGTTTTCGGGCGCATTGCTTTCCGCGGTTCCGCCGAAGGCACCCGCGCCGCCGAACAGGTTGCCCAAGCCTCCCGCGCCCTGCGCGAGGGATGCAAGACTGCCCAGATTTTTGAATAGTTCGTCCGCGCCCGTAAGCGACGAAAGGGTGGAAAAATCGCCGTTCAGCAGCGGTTTGAGGGCGTCGCCGTATTTTTGAATGGTTTCCACCGCGTCCGCCGCCTGCGCGATCTCCTTTCCGCTCACGCCGCCGAGCGTCTGCCGCCCGAACCATTCGCTGTGCACGAGCGCTTTCCAATCCCCCTGCAACAGTTCGGGGGGCGGCAGTTCCTGCTTTTGCGCGTCCTTCTGCCCTGCGAGGAAAAATACCAACAATAAAATCGCGAGTTCCATAGATTTGTGAAGCCTCCTTCGGCGGGCAAAGCACTCCTTTGCCGCATATATATGAATGAGTAATCTTTTTTCGGAGGTGGAAGATGAAAGATTTCAATTCGTATACGGGCGGGGACAACAAGCAAAGCGACCCCGACGGCGTAGCCGATATGGCGAAGATGATGGCGAAGGCGTTCGAGGGCAAGGGCGAGGCGGATATCCTGCGCGCCATCTATAAGGAAGCGGAGCGGGGGAGAAAGGCGGGCACTCTGACCGATTCCGACCTCGATAATTTCTACGCCGCCCTCTATCCCATGCTCGATTCCGCCAAGCGCAAAAAGCTCGAACAGGTGATCAACAAACTCAAAAAAATGTGACGTTGCGTTTCGCCTGCGGGGCGCCCTTCCGTTCGGAGGGGCGCCCCGCCGTTTTGCCGCCTATGTGTCGGCGCGGGCGGGAGCGGCTGTACGTTGCGCGGGTGATTAAAACCGCTCTGCAATTTCCCTTGCCGCCTTCAAAAACGTCTGCACCTCGGCGGGGGAGTTGAACTCCGAAAGGCTCGCGCGCACCAAACCGTCCCGCCCCGAGCCGAGCGCGTCGTGCATCTTCGGGGCGCAGTGCAGCCCGCCGCGCACGGCGATGCGGTAGTCGTCCGAAAGCTCCTGCGCAAAAAATTCCGATTGCAGTTTCGTGCAGGAAAACGCCGCGATGCCGAACGGGTTCGGCTGCGAAAAGGCGCGCACGTTCTTTATTTTTTGCAGCCCTTCGACGAGCTGCTCCGTCATCGCGTACACCTTTTTTGCCGCCTCCTCCATGTGCGTTTCGAGGTACAGCACCCCCTCGGTGAGCGATGCCGCCGCGGGGCAGGAGAGGGTGCCCGCCTCCAGTTTGTCGGGGTAAAAATCGGGCATGGCGGGGTTGAAACTCTCGCTCCCCGTGCCGCCGAACATGTACGGCGCAAGTTCCAGCCGCTCCGAAAAGAGGAGCGCGCCCGAGCCCTGAATGCCGTGCATTCCCTTGTGCCCCGCCAGGCAGAGCGCGTCGATGCCCGCTTCGCGCATATCGACGGGGATATGCCCGCACGCCTGCGCGCCGTCGCACACCGTGTACACCCGCGCGGGCAGGAGGGCGCGCACGGCAGCGGGGTCGATCGCCGCACCCGTCACGTTGGAGGCGAGGGTGAATACGCAGGCGAGCGTGTTCTCCTTCACCGCGCCCGCAATGCTCTCGGGCAAAACTTTCCCGTCCGTCAGCGGCGCGAGGGTGAGTTCGATTTTGCCCTGCCTTTCGAGGAAAAAGAGGGGGCGCAGCACCGAGTTGTGCTCGGCGACGGTCGACACGATGTGCGGCTTTTCCGCATACGTCTGCGCATTTATGAGCCCGAAGATGGCGATGTTGAGCGCTTCGGTGCAGTTTTTCGTCAAAATCACGCGCTCGGCGGAATCGGCGCAAAAGAAGCGGCGCAGGTTTTCGCGGCACTCGTACACCTGCCCGGCGAGCGCGACGGAAAGGGCATGCCCGCTCCGCCCCGGGTTCCCGCAGATCCCCGCCAAGGACGCCTGCACCGCGCGCAGAACGCTGTCCGGCTTGCGCCCGCCCGTGGCGGCATTGTCGAAATAAATCATAATCTACCTCCCGCAAACGGAGGGCAAAAGCCCGCCGCATTTCATATACTGTAATATATGCCGCAACGGGGATATTTTGCCCTCGCGGCGCAACGAAGGAGGAGCGTTATGGATATGATTCTGGCGGTTTTCCGCTCCCGCGCGCAGACGCTCGATTTTGTGGCGCGGCTCAAACGCATGGGCGCTTCGGCGAGCGCCGTTTCCACTCCGAAGGAGGCAAACGTCGGCTGCGGCATCTCCGCGCGCATCGGCGAGTTCGACCTGCCCCGCGCCCGCCGCGCGCTCGCGGGCGGGCAGTACGGCGCGTTCGTCGGGTTTTTCCGCGTCCGCGCGGGCTACGGCGGCGTTTCGGTGCGGCGCATCGGCTGAAAAGCGAGGATAAGTTCGGCTTGTATTTTGCGCGGGCGCAGTTTTCTCGCGCGCGAACGCGAAAAATCATTGAAAAAGCGCCGGTTTTATGGTACAATAGCGGCATGGACGAACAGGCGAGAAAAGAGGCGCTCAGAATTCTGAGCGAACGGTATGCGGGCGCGCGGCCCGCGCTGCATTACAACACCGCGTACGAACTTCTGGTGGCGGTCATTTTGTCCGCGCAGTGCACCGACGCGCGCGTGAACGTCGTAACGGCGGAGCTGTTCAAGGAGCATAACACGCCCGAAACGATGCTCACCCTCTCGCAGGAGGAGCTGGAAAAGTACATATTTTCCTGCGGGTTATACCGCAGCAAGGCGGCGCACATCCTCTCCGCCTCGCGCGACATCGTGGACAAGTTCGGCGGCAGGGTGCCCGAGAGCTTTTCCGACCTGAAGTCGCTCGCGGGCGTGGGGCAGAAGACGGCGAACGTCGTTTCCTCCGTGTGGTTCGATAAGGACGCCATCGCCGTGGATACGCACGTTTTCCGCGTGAGCAACCGCTTGGGGTTAGCGCACGCGAAGGATCCGCTCAAAACGGAGGAACAGCTCAAACAATCCATTCCGCAGGAGGATTGGTCGAAGGCGCACCATTGGCTCATCTACCACGGGCGGCAGGTGTGCCATTCGCAGAAGCCCGATTGTGCGCATTGCCCTTTGACGGAAGTTTGCGATTATCATAAAGAGGGCGAAACGAGCGCAAAATAAGGGTAATACGGGCAAAAAAAGGAGATAAACGCGCGGGTTTGCAGGAAGAAAGGGCAGGCGGCGCGCATGCAAAGAGGACAAGCTATGGCTTCATTGTTTACGGATAAAGTAAAGGTTACCATCAAGTCGGGCGACGGCGGCGACGGGATGAACTCCTTCAAGAGTTTCAAGGGGTTTGCCAACGGCGGGCCGGACGGCGGCGACGGCGGCAAGGGCGGCGACGTGTACGTCGTCGGCGACAAGGACAAGGGCGATCTGACCGATTACCGCTTCGGAGCCAAGTTCGCCGCGGGCAACGGCGAGCGGGGCGGCACGAACAACTGCTTCGGCAAGGGCGGGGAGGACGTCGTCTTTTCCGTGCCCCTCGGCACCCTCGTGCGCGACGCGGAGACGGGCAAAATTCTGTGCGACGTGTATACGGACGGTGAAAAGATATTGCTCGCGCGCGGCGGCAGGGGCGGCAAGGGCAACGTGCGCTTTACCACTGCGCGGCGGCACGCGCCCCACTTCGCGCAGAAGGGGGAAAAGACGCAGGTTCACACCCTTATTCTGGAATTGAAGGTGATTGCGGACGTGGGACTGATCGGGTTCCCCAACGTGGGCAAGAGCACACTCTTATCCAAAATCAGCGCCGCAAAGCCGAAGATCGCGAATTACCATTTTACCACCCTTTCGCCCAACCTGGGGGTTGTGAAATATTACGATAAATCTTTTGTGGCGGCGGATATCCCCGGGCTCATCGAGGGCGCGGCGGAGGGCGCGGGGCTGGGGCACGATTTCCTGCGCCACATCGAGCGCACGCGCATGCTCGTACACGTCGTCGATATTTCGGGCGTCGAGGGGCGCGACCCGTGGGAGGACTTCAAAAAAATCAACGCGGAGCTGAAAGAGTACAGCGAAAAGCTCGCTTCGCTCCCGCAGTTGGTCGCGCTCAACAAGTGCGACATTTACGGCGCCGAGGAAAATTTAAAGGCGTTCAAAAAGAAGTGCCGCGGCAAGTATAAGCTGTTCCCCATCACCGCCGTCACGGGCGAAGGCACGCGCGAACTCATCGAGGGTATCTTCGAGGTGCTGGACACATTGCCGCCCGCCGAACCCGTCCCCGCGGACGAGTTCGAGTACGAGCGCGCGGATGTCAGCGAGTTTTTCATCGATAAGGACGAAGAGGAAAACGTCTGGTACGTCACGGGCGGGCTTGTGGATATGCTCGAGCGCAACGTCGTTCTGAACGACCCCGATTCGATGGCGTATTTCCAGAAGGTGTTGAAGGACAAGGGCGTCATCAAGGCGCTGCGCGAGAGGGGCGTCGCCGAGGACGATACCGTCGTCGTCGGGGGCGTGGAGTTTGCGTTCAAGAATTAAAAGGTTCACGAAAAAAGTTTTAAGCTGATAAAACTTTTTTCCGTGATTTGAGGACAACCCCAACGCGCGCCGCTTAATAAGCGGCGCGACGTTCGGAGTTTTCCTCTGCGGCGCGCTTTTTAAGGGCACACCATAATATGCGCGCCGCATTCACCCTTCCTGCAAAAGCAAAAGTATTTGCAAATAGGGTTGCGCAGCGCAAAAGCGTGGTTTTGCTTGCGCGAGAGAATATTAACGAGAGAATATTAAAATAATAACTCGCAAAAACGGAAATCGCAATTTTCGTTTTTGCCCCCCAATATGCCGAAAGGCATATGCGGAAAGAGTGAATTTGCGCGCATTCTATAATAAGAGAGCCCTGAAAAAGCGCGGAAAGAGAGAAAACAGGCGGTTAGCCCGCAAAGCGGGCGTGCCCGCGGGTTTTCTCTGAAATCAAGCGAATCGCAGCATCTCTTTTGCGAGATTCGCGCGAAGACTAAAATTTTTTTATTCGGAGTACAATATGCTGACAAGCAAACAGAGAAGCAATTTAAAGAGCATCGCGGCGAATATTCAGCCCGTGGCACAGCTGGGGAAGGGCGGCATCAATGAAAATATGATCCGCTCCCTCTCCGACGCGCTCGAAGCGCGCGAGATCATCAAAATCAACGTGCTCACCAACGCCGAGGACGACGCGAAGTCCTTGGGGGCAGAGCTTGCCGAAAAGTTAATGGCGGAGTGTGTGGCGGTCATCGGGCGCAAGGTCATTTTGTATCGCCGCTCTTCCCGCAAAAATTTCGAACATATCCAATTTTGACGCGCTTTTTAAAAATTTTTATTCCTGTCGCCTGATTATAGACGAATTTATTGCAATTCGGCACTATATTGTTTATGCAAATTTTGGCTCGCCTTTTATTAGGGGAGGGAAACATGAAAAGAGGGGAATTTTTATTCGATAAGCGAACAAAAAAAGGACTTTCCGTTTCCGCGCTTGCGCAAAAGCTGGGCGTTTCCGAGGCGGAGGTGTGGCGGTGGGAATCGGGCGCGCTGCCCGATTCGGAGTATTTGCTGCGCCTGTCCGAAGTGCTGGATATTCCCGTCGAGGATATTCTGCAGGGCGGAGAGAGTGCGGACGCTGCGGATATGCAGGAAATTCCGGAGGCGGAAGAAACGCAAAGCGGAGCCGAAATCGGCGCAAGCGATGCGCCCGAAGTGCGGGAGCAAGGCTCGGAAGGGGAAAATTCGCGCAGCTTCGAATGCGGCAGACCGCGAAACGGCGAAGAGGAACCCTCCGCGCCGCAAGAGAATGCGCGGCAGGCGAGCTTTTGCGAAATATTGCAAGAAAAAAGCTGCTATTCCGACAGCCCTGCAAGCGAGGATGCCGGGATTGGCGGCGGCTGCAACGGCTATTCGAGCGGCGAGCGCAAATTCGGGTATATGCTGTTTGCCGTTTTTACCGTCGTTGCCGTCATAATGCTGGCGGTGCAGTTTGCGGGGTGGGTATCGCGGCCGCGCGAACTGACGATGGAAAATTATGGCGATTTTGTCGAGATCGACATCGTTGCGGCGGAAAGTTTCAACCCCGACGAATACATCGTGCGCGTTACGGCGAAAGAGGTGATGACCAATTTGCGCATAACGGTGCGGGTGACGTTTTGGAGCTTTCGCGGGAATGAGTTTTCCGAAACGGTAACAGTTGCTGCTGCGGTATTGTCCGAGGGCGGAACGGCGGGAGAGCCGATACATATTTCCGAAATAGCGCTTGACCGAGGTTTTGAAGTACTGTCAGTCGAGGGGGATTTGGAGTAATGGACGAAAAATATAAGAGAGACCGTATTTTTTTAATTTGCCAGATCGCCGTAGCGGTTCTCGGCGCGGCGGTCATCATCGTCAAAGGTAATTATTTTATGCTCGGGCTATACGTTCCGTTTATGGTGATTTCCGTGCCGATGATTTATTTTTGTTACAGCTTGTGCAAGTGGCAAAACCAGTGGCACGCCGAACTGAACGAAAAAAATCCCTGCGACGGCGAGCCGAGCGATTTTCTCATCAGGAGGAGTAAAATAGGCGCATGGGCGCTGTATATCATCGCGCTCGTGCTGCCGCTTCTGCCCGCGGGGATTCTATAACGCCGGGTTGATAAAAGGACGGGCGCGCGACCGTAACAGGCGTTAATTGTAAATAAAGAGCGCGCCGCCGAAGTTTCGGCGCGAATTGTCGCCTGTTGTTATAGTGCGTTTGCCGCGTTGATGCCTCTATTCTATCCGATTCGGAGAACTTTTGCAACCTTCGGGGGATGGAAATCGCTCCGATAACCTTGGATTTCTCTCAAATGCGGGGAGAACGGTCAAAATCCGTTCATACTTTTAATAAGCCTTGAATAAAAAATTATATTGACAAAGGTGAATTATTGTGTTATATTCAAATTAAGAGATTAACATATTTGGTTTATAGTGAAGAAATAACAGATAAAATATAATAATAATTACAATAAAAAAGGGGATAGGCAAATGCGTTCTAATCAAAGGAAGACTTATTTTTCTTTAAAGTGTTTTTGGGGGATTGTTCTTGCGGCAGTAGTTTTTTGTTCTTTGTTTTTAGTAGGATGTAAGAATAAATATACGAATGTTTCTAATGATGTCGATTATTATACGGAACAAAAATATGCATTGGAATCCGGAAGCTCCTATACCTTTGATTTAAAAGAGATTTTTGCCGATAGCGGTTTAGATATCGATAAGTATGTGATTGAAGGTGGGGAAGATAAAAATTATACAGTTAAAGGGGAAACAATTACTGCAAGGGGAACAGGCATTTCTTCTTTAGATGTAAGCTTGTATGTACCGTCCCAGCAAACAAGGTATGTGTGTTCGCTGGGAATTCTGTATTCCTATGATGAAAAAGATTTTACGCCGATATCTACTGCCGAAGAGTTACAGAACATGACTTTGGACGGCAGATATGTTTTGCAATCGGATATAGATTTGACGGGAATGGATTGGGAACCTGTGGGAAACGATCCGGACGGAAATCAGTTTGTCGGGATGTTGATCAATCCGCATGGCTATAAAATTAAAAATTTGACAATCCGTTCTTCGGATAATGTATTTCACGGGCCGTTCGGCGGCTGCGCGGGAGGTTTGTTCGGCAGTATTCAAAACGCCTTTATTTTCGGGCTTCGTCTTGAAAATGTAAATATCGATGTCAGCGATTTTCAGGGGAAATTGTTTTCTAGTGCCGGAGGGGTTGCCGACTCTGTTCTCGATTCCTATATTAAAGATTGCTCAGTGTCGGGGAACATTATGGCGGTCGGCAATGCTGGAGGAATTGTAGCTTCTTTGAATTGGGGGTATGTTGAAAATTGTACATTTTCCGGTTCGGTCGTGACGAAAGAAAACTTGCAGGATTATGCAATGAAATCAAGAAGCACTGGTGCTGGTGGGATTGCTGGATATTGCGGATGTCCGCCGAGCTTGGATAAATATCGTTTGGCTATGGTCGATTGTGAGGCAAACGGAAGTATTACGGCGGTAAAAAATGCCGGCGGTATAGCAGGTTATATCAATGGTAAAGATTCTGTAAAGGATTGCGCATTTGAAGGTGAAACTTTTGGGCAAAACACAGGCGAAGATTTTGGAGGTATAGAAGATCGTTATTAAAAATGCCGCGTATGCTGTATTTTGGAATGAAACGAAAAGGGAAAGGGAAAAGATTTCTTTTCCCTTTCCCTTTTATGGCTTTTTACTTTTTTATGCCCCACTTTATACAAACAAGAACGGTTGCGCTTTTTCAGTCCTTTTTTCCGAAAAAGCGCACTGTGGCGGCGATCGCGAGCAAGACCCCGCCCGACACGACGTAATAGACGGGAAAGATGGTAAAGAGGGAAAACAGCAGCAGAAACGCGCCCGAAAAGAGGTAGCCGCGCCATGCGCTCCGCCGTACGCGGAAGGCGAGCTTCGCGCGGAATCCCCGCTTTTGTTCGGGAGGGGAGATGAGCGCTTCGGGCATGCAGCCGCTTTCTTTTACGAGGGTATACACTTCCGCCGCATCCTTAAGCGTTACGCCGAAGGCAGCGGCGAGCTTTTGCGCCTCGTCGGTGAATGACGCGCCGAGCACCGTTTTTTGTTCCCCCTCCGCGCGGATGACGGGCGAAAGCTCGTCTGCCGTTACCGCTTCGAACTGGAATTTGAGGTAGGTGCTCCCGTTTTCCGTGTCGATTCGCCCGCCGCGGATATGCGCGAAGGGTTCGGGGACTTCTGCCGCGGGCGGCGCCGCCTGCACCGCTTCGCACTGCGGATTTTCATTTTGCGGTCGTTCTCCGCGCTCATGCTCGAGGGTCAGGCACTTTGCGATGAGTTCGGCGTTGTGTTCGGGGGAGTCCATCGCCAGGTGAAAGGCGAGTTTCCCGATTTCCGCCTTCTCTCCCTCGCTCGTATGTTTTTTCTTCCGCCTTGCGCGGAGAAAGAGAAAGAAGAGGACGCCTGCCGCGCCGCCCGCCGCAAAGGCGCACAGCGCCGCCGCCCAAAGCCCGTTCAGGTAAAAGCGGAATATGCAGAAAAAGAGCAGGAATGCAGCCGAAAACACGAAAACCGTGTCCGACCAGAGCGGAAGGTCAAAACGTTTCATGGAAATCCGCGTCCCGCCGTGTAAAATTTGCGCCGCCCCCTCCGCGGCAAAGCGCCGGGAGGAGCAGGATATGTACGGCGCATCGGGCGGGTATACGGATTTTATCCGATTTTTCTCATTTTTAAACGTTGCGCGAGGGGGAAAGTTGTGATATACTATAACGGAGCGTGCGGCGCGGATTCGCGGGCGGGCGTTTTCAAAAAAGGCATTTTCTGGGAAAAACGGGTATAAAAACCCGCCCGATGAACCATACAATACCAAGGCGGAACCGGGCGGTGCTGCCGTGCCGCGCTTTGGGAAACGGAGCGGAACATGAAGATCGCGATATTCGGCGGGTCGTTCGACCCCGTCCATGCGGAGCACGTCAATCTGGTGCGCGCCGCGGCGGAAAAGTTGGGAACAGATAAAATCATTGTCGTGCCGGCGTTTGTGCCGCCGCACAAGCAGGGCAGGAACATGGCGCCCGCGCAGGATCGGCTGAACATGGCAAAGCTCGCCTTTGCGGGAATCCGGGGCTGTGAAGTGAGCGCCTACGAACTCAATGCGGGCGGCACAAGCTACACCTGCCGCACAATCGAATATTTCCGCGGAAAATACCCCGACGCGCAGTTTTATCTCCTCGTCGGGGCGGATATGCTTAAAGATTTCTATTCCTGGCGCGAACCCGAACAGATCCTCGGGCAGTGCGAACTGGTCGCCTGCCGCCGCGAGGGGGAGGAGCTGAACGTCCGCGCCGAACAGATTCGCTTTTTCGCGAAATTCCGCAAGCGGTTTCAGCTTCTCGAATATTGGGGCAGGAACGTTTCCTCCACCAAGGCGCGCGTGCTGTGCGCCTTCGGCGAAGACGTAAAACCGTATCTCCTCGCAGACGTCATCGAGTATATCGAAGCGCGCGAGCTGTACCGCGTCGAACATGTCAAGGCGGCGCTGCGCTATATGAAACCCGCGCGGCGAAAGCATTCGGTGCGCGTGGCGCTGATGGCGGCGGGCGTCGCCGCGAAATATAAGCTGAACGAGCACGACGTCATTCAGGCGTGCGGTCTGCACGACGCGGCGAAAAATCTGGAGCTGACTGCGCCCGAACTCGCGGGATTTTCTCTCGCAGAGGAGGTGCCGGCGCCCGTTCTGCACCAATACACGGGCGCATACCTTGCAGAGCATACCTTCGGCATTCAAAACGAGGACGTGCTCAACGCCATCCGTTACCATACCTCGGGCAGACCGAACATGAGCACGCTCGAAAAGGTCGTGTTTCTCTCCGATATGCTCGAAGAGGGGAGGGATTTCCCCGGCATCGCAAAACTGCGAAAGCTGTATTACGAAAATCTTGACGAGTGTATGTTTTACAGCCTCAAATGCGAGCTGAAGCATCTGAAAAAGAGCAAACAGACTATCTATCCGCTCACCGGGCGGGCGTTCGAATACTATAAAGAAAACAGGAGCAAATGATGGAAAGCAAACAATTTACCGAAGAGATCTGCAAATTCCTCTCCTCCAAAAAGGCAGAGGACATCCTCATGATCGACGTGCGCGAAAAGACGGTGCTGTGCGATTATTTCGTCATCGCGAGCGGGCGCAGCACCACGCAGGTCAAGGCGCTGTGCGAAAACCTTGAGGAAAAGTTCTCCAAAGAGGGCGTCGAGCCCCGCCGCACCGAAGGCGTGCGCGACGGGCGCTGGGGCGTGGTCGACTACGGCGACGTCATCGTGCATATTTTCAACGACGAATCCCGCCTCTTCTACCACCTGGAACGGCTGTGGGAAGAGGGAGATAACGTCAAGCGTTACGAGTAAGCGCATTTTCGGTGCGGGCTGTAAAGGATAAACGGTACGATTTATTACAGAGATTTCTCCACGCGCTGCGCTTTGCCGAAATGACAGGGAGGGGAAGGCGGCTATTTTGTTTTTGCTTTTTCCCGCTCCTTTTCCGCCCTGTCTTCTTCCGCGCGCTCTAAAATATAGTAGACTTTCTGTGCGCGCGTGCGCGCCGACCTCTTTTTGGAACGGCGCGGCGTATGGGCGGCGCGGGTCGGTTTGGAAGGCTCGGCGGGTTCCGCTCCGCCGGGTTCGGGCTTTTCGTCCCTTTCCCGCAGCTTGCGGTTGACGAGTTTCACGCCGACGACGGCGCCGAAACACAGCCCGAACAGCAGGATCAGATAGGCGGCGCCCTCGACGGCGCTCGATAAAAGGTTGAACGGCATTGCAGTTCTTCTCCGCAGGATTTCCTGTATAGTATCACGGCGGGGCGCAAAAAAGAGGGCAATTTTTGCCGCAAGGGGGAGGTTTTTGGCGAAATGACGGCATACGATATCATCGACGCGAAAAAGCGGGGCGGTACGCTTTCGGAGGAGCAGATCCGCTTTTTCGTGCGCGGCATTGCGGACGGGAGCGTTTCGGATGCGCAGATCGCCGCCTTCTGCATGGCGGTGCTCCTGCGCGGCATGACGGACGGGGAGTGCTTTGTTCTGACCGACGCGATGACCCGCAGCGGCGAGGTCGCGCCACGCCCGAACTTTACGGGCATCTGCGCGGATAAGCATTCGACGGGCGGCGTATCCGATTCCACGACCCTCGTGCTCGTTCCCGTGCTGTGCGCCCTCGGCGTGCGGTGCGCAAAGTATTCGGGCAGGGGACTGGGTCATACGGGCGGCACATTGGATAAATTGGAGAGCTTCAAGGGGTTCAACGTCAACCTCTCCGCCGAACAGTTCGAGCGGCAGGTGGAAAAAATCGGCGGAGCCGTCGCGGGGCAGACGAACAGCACCGTTCCCGCCGACAAGCGCATGTACGCCGTGCGCGACGTGACCGCCACCGTAGACAGCATTCCGCTCATCGCCTCGTCGGTGATGAGCAAAAAGCTCGCGTCCTTTGCGGACGTCATTTTGCTGGACGTGAAGTACGGCGACGGCGCCTTCATGCGCGCGCCCGCGGATGCGGAAAAGCTCGCGCGGCTGATGGTGTCCATCGGCAGAAAGGCGGACAGAAAGATGTGCGCCGCCGTCACCTGCATGGATTCTCCGCTCGGCGACAGCATCGGCTGCAACGCCGAAGTGCGCGAGGCGGTCGCTGTGCTGAAGGGCAAGAAAAACGATCTCGCAATGCTCTCACTCTTCCACTGCGAAAAGCTCGCCTCGCTCGCCTTGGGCATCTCCGAGTCGGATGCGCGCCGCCGCGCGGAGGAGGCGATATCCTCGGGCGCGGCGCTCAAAAAACTCGCCGAAATCGTCGGGGCGCAGGGCGGCGACGTGCGCGCCGTGTACGACGAATCGCTGCTTCCGCTTGCAAAGTATTGCGAGGTTATCCGCGCACCGGGCAGCGGTCGGCTGAAAATTTCCGCGCTCGCGCTGGGCAAGGCGTGCTGCGCTTTGGGCGGCGGTAGGCAGAAGGAAGGGGACGAAATCGACCATTCGGTCGCCATTCTCTTGAAGCGCCGCGCGGGCGACCCCGTGCAAGAGGGCGAGGCGGTCGCGGAAGTATATTATAATAAAGAAAATAAAGACGCCCTCGCATCGGCGCGGGGCGCATTTAAAACCGTGCAAACGTACGAGCCGCAGCCGCTCGTGTACAGCTATATCGGAGAGGAGGACTAGAAAAATGTTCAGGTTCGGGAAAAAGAGGGAAGATGCAGAGCTTGCACAGGGAAATACCGAAAAGCCGGTACCTGCGCTGCCGGAGGGCAGCCTGGAAATTTCGGCGGACGAGCGCGCGGAGTTCGAGGAATTCCGCCGTCAAAAGAAATTGTTGGAGATGCGGCGGCTCCTGCGCATGATCGACCATACACTGCTCAAACAGACGGCGACTCGCACCGATATCAAAAACTTGTGCGACGAGGCGCGCGAATACGGGTTCTATTCCGTCTGCGTGCAGCCGGTGTACGTTGCCGCATGCTGCGAGTTTCTGAAAAACTCGCCCAATATCAAAATCGCCTGCGTGGTCGGTTTTCCGATGGGCGAAAACAAGACGGAAACAAAGGTGTACGAAACCAAGCGCGCCATTGCCGACGGCGCGGACGAGATCGACATGGTCGCCTGCATTTCCGCCATCAAAAACGGAAATTACGCATACGTCCGCCGCGAAATCAAGCAGATCGTCAAGGCGGCGAAGGGCAGCCCCGTCAAAGTGATTCTGGAAACCTCTCTGTTGACGCGCGACGAAATGGTGCGCGCGGCGCTCTGCGCACGCGACGCGGGCGCGGCGTTCGTAAAAACCAGTACCGGCTATTTCGGCGAAGGCGCCAAGGCGGAGGACGTAAAGCTGCTCAAACAGACGGTAGAGGGCAAGTGCCGCGTCAAAGCCTCGGGCGGCATCCGCACGGCGGAGAAATTCCGCGAGATGGTCGAGGCGGGCGCCGACCGCATCGGCACCAGCGCCGGCAAGGAGATCGCCGAGTCGCTGCAAAGGGAAATGAAACAATAATACGCAAACGGTTGCATTATTTTGTGACATATGGTACAATACAGATGCTGAAAAGCGAATATTAAAGGAGGAAAATTCATGAACAAAAGCGAATTTATCGCAAAGCTCGCGGAAGACGCCGGGCTGAAAAAGGCAGACGCGGAGAAATTTTTTGACGCCTTCGTGTCGAACGTCAAAGAACTGATGGCGAACGGGGACAAGCTCCAGATCGTCGGCTTCGGAACGTTTGAGGCGAAGGATCGCGCCGCCAAGAGCGGCGTCAACCCCGCAACGGGCGAAAAGATCGAAATTGCGGCTTGCAAAATGCCGTCCTTCAAACCCGCGAAATCTCTCAAAGACGAACTCAATAAATAAGATGAATTGTCAAAATCCCCACCGTTTCGGCGGGGATTTTGTCTTGCTTTTTCGCAGCAAAGGCACGGCAAACCGTATAGGCAAATAAAAAATTTTAAAAAATTTGTAAACCATAGTTAATTCAATTGACATCGGGCGAAAGGGATGGTATAATTGAGTAAACTACAGTTAATAAATATCTCTGCGGAAAACTGCACAAACGCTGTTGCCGCAGAAATTCGTCCGATTACTCCATTATAATAACCTACCGATATGACGAAAGGGGCGCACCTTCGGGTGCGCCCCTTTCGCGTGGGTGCCGTTTTTTTGTAACGTACGAAAAAACGTATATATTCTGCGCGGCAGGCGAACCATGCGGCGGCGCAAGGAGTGGAAACAGCCGCGCGGCAGCCGCGGTTGCCGCTTTTATACGCGGGCGACATAATCTTTGTCGGAATCGCCCGGCGTATCGGTGAAAAAACGGGCGCTGCACGCGTGCGTAAGTCGCGATTTTTGATATTTATAAGCAAAATAACGCAAATATATTTGATTGATTTAAAAATAAAATGAAAAAAAATGCAAACGTTATTGTTTTTTTTCGCTTAACCAGTTGACAAACGGTGAGCTGTGAGGGTATACTTATAGTGAGATTTGTCGTGATAAGTTTGTCGCGCGTGAAGTGCAGGATCGAAGCGCTTATCCGTATTAGGCGCACCCATTCCGTTGTTTTTGTTGCCGGATTCTGAACAGATGCGGCGTTTTTGCATTGGAACGGGGAAAAACGGATGCTGTACGCAACAGTGCGGCACGCTTATGCGAAAAAAGAACAGGAGGGTGTTATGGGTAAAGCAAAAGGCAAATGGCTGTTAGCGCTTCTTGCGTTGGCGTTCGCCGCTATCCTGGCTGCGGTGCTTTGCATGAACTTCCCTATGGCGGAAGTGCATGCGGAAACTGCGGTTGCCAAGGTTACGACGGCTGCCACGGGAGAAACGCAGACGTATGAAAAGTTATCGGATGCGTTTAAGGCTGCAAAGGACGGCGATACGATCGACATTTTGCAGGACGCTTCCGAGAACAGCGAAGCCGACCTCGCTTACGGTTACGAAGCGGAAGGCGGCGTTTGGATGTACATTAAAGACAAATCGTTGACGATTAACGGCAACGGGCATACGCTCACGTCCAATACGGCGGCATGGGCGATGTACGTTATCGACGTCGATAAGCAAATGGACACTCTGACGATCAACGACCTTACGATCGTCAGCAAAGTGCAGAAGATACAGCATTCCAATACGGAGTTGAGCGGCGCTCCGATCGTGCTTTTCCACGGGTATGCCAAGCTGAACCTGAGCAATGTTACCCTTGACAGCACCGCAACGGGCGTGGGCAATATGGCTCCGCTCCGCGTGGCAGGCAACGGGGATAACAATATCATCAACATATCGGACAGCCGTCTGCTCGCCAACAAGAACAACGGCTATGCGATGATTGCCTTTAACCCTGTCGACCTCACGGTCGATAACAGCACGCTCTCCGGTTGGTCGGCGCTGTATATGACGGGTACGGCGAAAGGAACTGCTCTTGGCACGGCGGGCAGCGAGGTGGTCATTCAGAACGGTTCCACGCTCACAACGCAGTCCGTACAAAACGATTCTTCTATCAATATGTTCGGCGTGCTCGCCTTCGAGGATAACAACATCACCGTCGACATCAAAGATTCGAAAATCACGGCGGAAGCCACGGGTACCGCGCCGCAGTATGTCGTATATTACAGCAACTTCGACGGGCAGAAGAGGACGGGCATCGAGGTCAATTTTGCCAATACCGACGTTGCGATTACGGGCGAGCAAATGAATTTCGTCGGCGGTCACGGCGCGCCCTCCATTAAGGAGCAGGACGTCGAGGTCGCGGGCGGCAACTTCAATTTTGACGTCAACGCGGACTACTTCGCCGCAGGGTACGCCCAGAACAAAGACGGCTATGTGCTTCCGTCCGATAAACAGGATGCGGTCGCTAAAATCGAAAAAGGCGACGGCGTTGTTTCCTACTATAACGATTTGCAGGCGGCGGTCGACGCGGCTGTCGACGGCGACGTTGTCGTTGTCATAAAAGATATAACCACGAGCGGCACGCTTATCAAAAATACTATAAGCACGCCGTTGGCGGCTGAAATCGTCATCGACCTGAACGGCAAAACCATCACTGCGACCGGTTCCGGCTATTATTTGTTTGAACTTATTCCGACGACGAGCCTTACCATCACCAGTTCGACCGGCAAAGCGACCGTCGTTGCGAATCAGGCGATGCAGATCCGCGCGGACGATGCCCCGACCGTGGATATCCTCGTTGAAAACATCGATTTCAGCGGCACGATAACGGGCAACAGCGCGATCTATTTGAATAAATACGGCGCGGTGGAAAAACAGAACGTCACGCTGAGCAACGTGACGGCTGATTACGGCAACAATGCAGGAGCCGCAATCAAGGGCGTCGTGGAAGCGACGAGCGGCACGCATCTCACGATCGAAGACAGCCGCATCGAAGTCACCAATGTTGCGGCGGAAAGGAGCCAACCGTTCATCGGCGTGTACCTCAACAACACGGCTTCGACCTCGAGGGGCACTGCGTCGTCGGCCGTCATCAAAAACAGCACGGTTATCGCCAACAAAACGGAGGGCAGCGAAAAAGGCTCGCAGTGGGGTGCCGCCATCGGCGCTTACGCTTTCGACCTCACGGTCAGCGGCGAAACAACGGTCACTTCGACGGACGGCGCGGGCATCACTTTCTACGGCGGCTTAACGATCGATTCCGCGGCGGCTTCGCTCGCGAAAGGCGATACCGAAAGTTTCAACACGCTGAATCTCGACGGTGACGTCACCGTTTCGGGGTATACCTACGCGGTATCGGGCAACGGCAGTTCGACCTACGCGAACAGCGGCACCGTTATCAAAGTCAAAAATGCGACCCTCACGGGTACCATAGCCCACGGTGTATATCAGCCGCAGGTCGGTATCCTCAACGTCTATGAGGGTGCAGACATTCAGGGCGCGAGCGGCATCGAGATCCGCGCGGGCGAACTGAACGTTACGGGCGGCACGATTACCGGCACAAGGTCGGAGTTGGTTATTTCCGACGGCGCGGCGGGCGGTGGCGGCGGCACGTCGATCGACGGCGCGGCGATCGCCATTTCCCAGCATTCCTCGAACAAACCCATTTCCGTCAACATTTCGGGTGACTGCGTATTAACGGGATGCGCAGCGCTGTACGAGCAGGATGTGTTAGACGATATCGCTACCGACGATATTAAAGCGACCGTTTCGGGCGGCACCTTCAATTCCACGCAAAAGGATATGCCTGCCGTCTACAGCGAGAACATGGAAAACTTCGTTTCGGGCGGCAAGTTCAATACGGCACTCGAAGCGAAAGACCTGGGCGAAAATATCGCGCAGATCGAGGGCGAGAGCGGGTTCACCGTCGGCAAAACGGAAGACCTCGTCGCCGAGCAGAATGCGGTCGCAATCATCGAAGAAACGGGCATCGCCTACGAAACGCTGCAGCTGGCAATCAACGCGGCTCCGGACGGCAGTACCATCGAATTGCTCGGCGATGTTACGCTTACCCACGATATTCGTCTGAACAAAGATGAAGTGCGCAATCTGACTTTCGACCTCGGCGGAAACACGCTCACGTCGGAAAGCAATATCGGTGCGTTCTATATTTACGGCGGAACGGTCACGTTCGGCAACGGCACGATCGTCGTCACCGGCACAGACGGTACGAGCGGCTACGCGTTCGACGTCGACGGGATGTATCAGGCAGCCAAACTGGTTTTGGAAAGCGACCTGACGGTCGACGTTCAGACCAGCGGCGTACACGACAGCGCCGTTACGGTTTGGGGCCCGAACGCAACGTTGGTTACTTCTGCAAGCCTTACTTCGAGGGGCAACGAAGGCACGATTACCGGCAACGGTACATACAGCGGCACAACGATCGAAATCGCGGGCGGCAAAGTTATCAATAAAGTAAATACGGCAGTCTATCATCCGCAGAACGGTACGCTTACCGTCAAGGATGCGTATATCGAAGGCGCAACCGGCATCGAAATGCGTGCGGGCGAACTGACTGTTTCGGGCAATGCGGAAATCGTTGCCACGGGCGAATTCAGCGTCGGAGCGAATCCGAGCGGCGGAACGCTTACGGGCGTTGCCATCGGTATTTCGCAGCACAGCACGAACCTGCCGATCACCGTCAGCCTGGAAGGCGGCACCTATACCTCCGAAAACGGCTATGCGCTCTACGAAACGGATGTACAGGATCCTTCCGCGGGCGACATTGCCGCAATCAGCATCACCGCAGGCGACTTTGCGGGTAAGATTTATTCCGAAAACGCGGAAGGCTTTATCGAAGGCACGGGCGTAACGTTCAGCGAAGCGGTCGATTACAGCTACTTTGCAGAGGATGTTATTGCCGTAGCCGGCGACAAGGGCTATGTCACCGAAAGCGGCAGCTATACTGCGTACATTGAGCAGGACGGCGTTCGCGTCGGATATGCTTCCCTGCAGCAGGCGGTTAATGCGATTCCGAGCGGCAACACCGAGCCTGTCACGGTCTATGTCGTCGACGTTGACGGCGACGGCGTAGTAGAGGGAGGCGGCGTAAAAGTCGGAAGCGAAAGCGGCGACACGAAGAATGTCATTATCGATTTCGGGGATCTGACGTATACAGTCATCAATCCTACGGTCGGCTCGTCCGGCACGGAAACGAACGGATTCCAGCTCCTCAGAGGCTCCAAAGTCGTCATGCAGAACGGCACTTTGAAAGCCGGCACGGACGCTGCGGCGATCCTGATTCAAAAATACTGCGACCTCGAACTCATCGATATGACCATCGATGTCCGCGGCAGCAATGTGCAGTATGCCGTTTCCAACAACAACGGAACGACGACCTTCAAGGGCGAAACGAACGTTTACGCAAGGGAAGACTGGTTTGCCTTCGACGTATGCGCGTGGTCGTCTTACGGCGACGTGGCTGTCGTGTTCGACGAGTCGTTTACCGGCTCGGTGGAAGGCAAGGTCGAATATTCCTATTACGGTTCGGTTCCCGCCGGCTGGGAGGATAAACTGCAGATCACCTTTGCGGAAGGCAACCAGGGTCTGTACGATTTGACGTTCAGCTATGGCGCAGGATGCGATATGGATTCCGTCAACATCACCGTTTACGACGGCGCGTTCGTCAATGCGGTCGATGCGGCGTATCTGGCAGACGGCTTGTTGCTGACAGTCGACGAGGGCGGCAATTACGTCGTTAAAAATCAGGATACGGTAGCGGCTGAAGGATATAAAGTTGTTTCCGACAACGGCGAAACGCGTATTGCTTACGAAACCATCGCCGAAGCGCTCGCGGCAGCCGACGGCACGGAAGCGACGATTACGCTGCTCGACAATGTAAACGAAAACGTTACCATTGCCGAAGGGCAGAATATCGTTCTCGACCTGAACGGATATACGCTCACCAACAGCGGCAATGCGCATACGATTTATAACCAGGGTATGCTGACGATCGTCGGCAACGGCACGGTGGACAACATCAACCACGGTCATGCCGCGCTTGTCAACTACGGCACGGCGGAACTCAACGGCGGCAAGTTCACGCGCAGCAAAGAGGACGGCTCGAGCAACAGCTGGTATGTGATTCTGAACCAGGGCACGATGATAGTAAACGACGGCGTCAGCGTTTACGCCGCGCAGTCGGCAAGCCTCCGTTCCAGCCTGCTCGTCAACGGTCTTGAAGGGAACAGCAGTTATCCTCTGCCGAGCGGCAAGGACAACGCGTTCCTCACGGTGAACGGCGGCTCGTTCATGGGCGGCGTTGCAGCGATCAAGAACGATTACTACGGCATCCTCGATGTTACGGGCGGTACGTTCGGCGGTTCCAGCACGGATACGGCTCTGCAGAACTGGGGCGAAGCCACGATTTCCGGCGACGCCGTGTTCGAGCAGGATGTAATGGCTTATACGCAGGGCAGCTCCTATACAAAGGGCAATACGGACATTTCGGGCGGCACCTTCCTGGGCGAAATAAGCTCGCGCGTGTATGTCGACGGTTCGAGCGAAAACGACCCTGTTGTCTACGACAAGGACAATATCGACGTTTCGGGCGGCACGTTTACCGAGCCTGTCCCCGCGGCGTATCTGGAAGATGGATTCACCCTCACGGTGGGCGACGGTACATACGGCGTTGAAGAGGCGGATGAGCTTGCAACGGTCACCCGCGGCGAAGCGGTCTACAACTTTGCCACGCTTGCCGAAGCGCTCACGTTCGCCGAAGACGGCGACACGGTAACGCTGCTTGAGGGCGGCGGCATCAGCGAAGCGCTGACGATCGATAAGGACATCACTTTTGACCTGAACGACGTCACGCTGTACGTCAACGGCGCGCAGGGTATCGTCATAACGGCGGACGGCGTCACCGTAACAGGCGGCAGCATCATCGCCTCGATGGAAACCCGCACTGCGGTTTATATCGACGGAGCGAAGGACGTCCTCCTCGAAGACGTAAAGATCGAGGCGAATGTCGTCGCGGTCGGCGCGGAAAACGGTGCGGATGTAACGCTGCAGAATTCCACGGTCGACGTCAAAGTACTTACAAACAGCGGCAGCGCCAATGCGATCGAAATCATTTGCTCCGATATGGAAATCATTGATTCCGTCGTTACCTGTGTTGCCGAACCTACGACCCTTACGGGTACGGTCTGCACGGCGATCTTCATCGAAGGCACATACGGTTCCGACAGGGAAGCTGCCGCGGCTGCTGACCCCGCAACGTACAGCCATCTGAAGATTTCCGGCAATAATACAAAGATCACCGCACGCGCTTACGCGATCGTCGGCAACGGCACGCTGCACGGCACCGACATCGATATCCTCGGCGGCACGATCGAAAGCACGAACAGCATTGCAATCTATCATCCGCAGGTCGGCGAATTGACGATTTCCGGCAATACCCAAATCAAGGGTTGCTCGGGTCTGGAAATGCGCGCCGGCAGCCTCGTGATCGAGGGCGACGGTGTGTCCGTCACGGCGACCGATCCGTTCATGGAATCGCCTCTGTCCGACGGGTTCCGTTTCGCGGGCGTTGCGGTCGGCGTTTCCCGCTACTTCGCGGAAGAGGGAACGGGCGTTTCCGTCAGCATCGAGGGCGGCACGTTTACCGCAACCAACGAAGAGGGCTATGCGTTCTATGAAAAGGTGGACGAGGAGCATGCTCCTGCGGTCACGCCCGACAATCAAGACAATCTTTCCGTATCCATTGCCGGCGGCACGTTCGAAGGCAAGGTCGAAAGCACAAACGTTACGGGCTTCATCTCGGGCGGCATGTTTAAGTATCGTCCGGCGGAAGATTACATGGATCCCGACTTTGTAACGGAGTTGCAAAACGGTTACTATGTACCCGTCGAATCGTCGGCTCTGCGCGCGGCGCAGACGAATGCGCAGGCAGACGTACGCGAATACGTTGCCATGCTCGGCATGAAGTGGACAGAAGTACTGGAGCTTGAAGGTGAAGGCGACGAAAATGCCGTGGCTTTGGTAGCCGCGTACAATGCGATCGCCGATACGACGAGCGAAAAGGGCGTTGCCGAAGCGCGGCTCAAGGCGATGGACGCTGCAGATGCGTTCGCGGCGGCGCAGGAAGATGCCTGGGAGCAGGCAAAGGCGGATAAGATCGCCGAGCTTGAATCCTGGCGCGACGAAAACGCAAACGGATTGGTCATTCCGCTCTACATTTACACCGCGATGAACAGCGCGGCGGATGAAGAGGAGCTGAACAGCTACTTCGAACAGGCGAAAGCCGAAATCGGAGACATTTATGCATACCGCAATCAGATCACCGCGCAGTCGGAGGATCTGCAGACGCTGAAAGACACTTTGACCGCATTGAACAGCGCGCTCACGGGCGAAAACAACTCGTTCGACGAGCTGCTCTCCCGGGTCGAAGAAGCCATCGGCAAGGCACAGAGCGCGATCATCGGCACCGACGCCGATTCCGATTCGCTCGCCGGCATCCGCGATTATCTCGAAAACACCATCAACGCGGCGCTGGAAGGCATCGACGATGCGATCAGCGGCACGAACGGAATTGCTTCGGAACTTGCGGGTATCAGCGATGTGCTGAACGGATTCACCTCCAAACTCGACACGATCACCGGTGCGCTCGATGAGGAAACGGGTTGGATTGCCGAAGCGATCGAAAAGGCGCAGGGGGATATCACCTCCATCCTCGCCGCTCTCGATTCGCTTGCAGACGGCACCGACATCGAAGCGATCGCAGACAGCCTGGCGCAAATCCTCGAGGACATTGCCGCCGTACAGGGTACGGTCGACGAAATCGAAGGCGAAGTATCGGCTGTGTCTTCCGTGCAGGAGGCGAAGGACGAAGCGCTTACCGACATCGGTGAATGGCTCAACAATTATCTCGATTCGATCATCGGCGGTACAGACGAAGCGAACGGCGGCGCGGCGGTTGCGCTTGCGTTCACGGCGGAAACCACCGACGGCGACATCTATGCGAAGCTGACGAAGGTATTCAGCGAGGATAACGCACAGCTCGTGCTTCGGTACTACAACGAGGCTCTTGCCTCCATCGATGCGGCGACGACCGTTTCCGAAGTAACGACGGCGGTATCCACCTTCAAGGCGCAGGTCGCGTCCGTCGAGGCGGCGGCGCAGAACACGACGAACCTTACGGGGCTGTATGTCCTGCTGGTTATCGTCCTGGTGGCGGTCGTGGTCGTGCTGGTTATCGTCATCGTAAAAAAAAAATCGCTCCGCAGAAGCGGCGGAACAGCCCGCTGAAGAGGCGGAGCAGCCCGTCCCGGCAGAGGAAGTACCCGCGGCAGAACCGGAGCAGCCGGAACCTGCGGCGGAGGAAAACGAGCTTGCGGCGGAAGCGGACGACGACAAAGAACAGGTCGTAATCGCGGCGAACGTGCGTTCCTTCTCGGAAGCGTACGTCGAGCTGAACGAAGAACTTCTGGATCTGTTCAACAAGGTAAAGGAATACGCGCTCGCGAAAGATGGCGCGGCAGAGGTAAAGCAGAGCAACGGTATCTGCATCAAGCGCAACGGCAAACAGGTCGTCAAGCTGACCGTACGGCGCGGCTATCCCGTGGCATTGTTCTTCCTCGAAAACGAGATGCTCAAAGATTTCCGCAGAACGACCAATACCAACGCGAAGCTGAAAATCCGTGCGACCGAACTGGTGCTGCGCGAAGCGGCGGATCTGGAAGCGGCTTACACGATGGTCGACCTCTCTGTCGAGCAGATCGATAAGGACATCGAAAACGCCAAAGAGCGGCGCAGGGAAGCCCGCCGCGCCCGCAGAAAGCAGAAACAGCTGGAAGAGGAGGCGCAGCAGCAGGAAATCGCTGCAGGTTCCGCAGAAAACGGCGAAAACGAACGTCCGTAAACTACAGGTTCAAACGGCATAAGGTGCGCGGCTGCCAACGGCAGCCGCGCATTTTTTCTCTGCGGATGCCTGTGCCGGCGTTCCGTGCATAAAGGGGCAACCCGGTCAGGCTCCCTTCGAACGGGCAGAAAGCAGACGTCTGCAAAAAAAGCGGCGCTCTTCGGATACAATTCCGAAGAGCGCCGCTTTTTGATGCCCGCAGCAGAGTTCCGGCTGCATCGTGCGCCGCAGCTGTAAAAAAGGCGGTATCTTCTACCGCCGTTTTTGATGTGTACAGCCGTTTTCCGGCTTTGAATGTCCCGCTTCAAGCGAAAACGGGGCGTGCGCTGCCTGCCCGATGGGCGGGCAGGCGTTCCGGGGCGGAAAACGCGGGCGGGTCTGCCCGCGGTATGCCGGGTGCCGCCGCGCTGCAGGCGTATGTAATACACAAACGGATGTCAGTTTTTGTAAGTATCCGCGATCGTGTTTACGATGTCGTTTACCGACTGTTTGATCGGTTCCGGCAGCTTTTTATAGTTGCTGAAAAATTTGTGTTCTTCTTCCGTCATGCGTACGCAAATTTCATCTTCCGTAAAGAATTGCGCGAGCGTAAGCCCCAGCGTTTCACAGATGATTTCAAGGTTGGCGATCGAGGGGACGGTGCCGCGCGAAAAGGTGTTTGCCAGAGTCGATTGGTTCAGTCCGGAAAGCTCGGCAAGGCGGTAAACACTCATGTTTCTTTCCAGGCGCAGCCTGTTAAGGCCGTTTTGTTGGGCGGAAAACGCAGGGCGGCATTCAAAAAGCTGATTTTGCTCGGCGATCTCGCCGTGCGGAGCGCCGAGGAGGAGAAGCGTCAGGCGAAGGCGCGGCTCGAGCGCGGCAAAAGCTCTTTGACCGAAACGTTTCAGGCTCGCACAGACGAACTGGTCGCGGCAAACCGTGCGCAGCTCGCATGCGAAACGCGCGAACGCGGCGAAGACCTTGACTTTATCGGCGACGAGGCTGTTCGCGGAATGGAAGATCTGCTTCCGCCTGATATGGTGCAGGAGATCGGCGAAAGCGAAAAGCAGTTCGCCGAAGAATTCGGCGGGGAGGGCGGCGCATTCTGCCGAAACGGGGCTTTCCCCCGCAGCGTCCGCATTGCGCAGTCCGTTCTGATGGTCGCCGACGCCCTTGCGGAAACACCCGCGGGGCAGAAGATCGGGGAAAATTTCCCTTCGGTTTTTGCCGACGGATTCGCGATGCTGCCTTGCAGGGAACAGCTCGGCAGCTGCCGGAATTTTTTCATACGGAGCGCAGGCGGGGAATCCCGCGGCGCGGCTGCGGAATTCATCGGGAACACCGTCTTTGAGTTTATCCGGCAACTCCCCGTCAACGGCGTGGAGATCAATGTGTTCGACCCCGATAAAAAGGGGATGAGCGTCAAAAATTTTCTCTCGCTCAAAGAAAAAGTCCCCGAAATGTTCGCGCAGAAAATATTCACGTCGTACGAGGATATACGCAACCGCCTTTCCGCGCTGAACGATTACGTTGACTCGGTCATCCAGCAAAAGCTCTCCAACCGCTATAAGAACGTTTTGGAATACAACGACGCCACGCCGGACAACCCTTTGCCCGTCAAGCTCGTATGCGTATTCGATTTCCCCAAATTTTTCGATGCGGGCGCCTGCGAGTCGTTGATCAGCATTATGAAGAACGGCGAAAAATGCGGCATCTTCGTTTTCATCGCCTACAACGAGGAGGAGGACGAAACGTCCGGTTACGGCTCGGCAAAACAATATATCGAAAAGATACGCCAGGCGGCGTACTGCCTTGTGCAGAACTCCGGGTACATGAAGAGCGAAGGCAGCGGAATGTTCCTGCTGTCGGGCGAACTGCCCGGGCAGGCGGTACTGGATGAATTTATCGACGGCTATGCGCAGGCGGCGAAGAAAAATCTTTCCAAAGGGATCGTGTTCGATTCTGTGTGCAGCCTTTCGGATATGTTTACGCGAAGCTCTGCCGACGGACTTTCCATCCCCGTCGGAAAGGGAGACGGTTCCGCCGTGGAGGACATCGAATTCGGGAAGATCGGGTCTTCCCATCACGCGATGATCACGGGCGGCACCGGCTCGGGCAAATCTACCTTGCTGCATACGATCATTTTGAGCGCAGCGCTTCATTATTCGCCCGACGATCTGCAAATGTATCTGATGGACTTCAAAAGCGGTACGGAGTTCAAAATTTACGAAACGTATCCCATTCCGCATATCCGTCTGCTCGCGCTCGACGCCATGCAGGAGTTCGGCGAGAGCATTCTGCTCAATCTGAATGCGGAAATGGAGCGGCGCTCCGTCCTGTTCAAGGAGAGCGGCGTCAGCGACATCGCGGGGTATGTGCGGGCATCGGGCAAAAAATTGCCGCGCATACTCGTTATCATGGATGAATTTCAGGTGCTGTTCGACAGCAAGTCGAATCGCAGCGTCGCACAGAACTGCGCGCACCTGACCAACGAAATCGTCAAGCTCGGGCGCTCTTACGGTATACATCTTATCATGAGTACGCAGACGATTACCGTCGTCGGCAGCCCGGACTGTGCGATCAGTTCGGATACGGTGGGGCAGATGCGCATCCGCATCGGGTTAAAATTCAGCCAGACGGAAGCCGGCAGGCTGTTCGGCGCGGCGGGTGACGACGCGTTTGCCCGTATGCGCGGCGCGATCGGCACGGCAGTATACAATAAAGACTTTACCGAATGCGGGAACATCGTGTTCCGCACGGCGTATTGCAGCGGCGAAACAAAAAAGAAGTATCTCGAAGCGATTGCCAAAGCTGCGGCGGGCAAGGGCGACGAAACAAAGGTGTTCGAAGGGAGCCGCGTCCCCGCGTTCCCGCAGGAGGAGTTCGGCAAGCCGCAAAGTCAAGGCGCCGTGGAGCTGTTGCTCGGCGCGCCGATCAAGGTCGCCGATTATGTGCGCGTCGCTTTCACCAAAAAGCAGAACAGCAATCTGTTATGCGTAGGCAAAGAAGGCAAGCTGATGGAGTCGCTCACGCAGCTGTTGCTGATCAGCCTCGCCCGTGCGGAAAACACATGCGTATATCTGCTCGACGGAAACGATTTTATCGGGGAGCCGCCTGCGGAGTATATGGAGAAGGCTGCGGAGCATTCGCCGGAAATTTTCCGCAGAGTCAGAACGCGGCCCGATTTTCTGCGCATGGTCGAAAGCCTCGCCGAAGAGGTGTCGCTGCGCAAAAAGGGAAAAAGCGAGGACGCGCGCGGCAATATCGTCTTTGTGCGCGGGTTCCACGATATAGACGTATTGTGCAAGCTGTGCAAAGGCGAGCGCGTCGAGCGCTCCGATTATATAGAGGAGGAAGAAGATAGCGAAGAAAAGCCTGCGGAGCCGGCGGGGGCGGAAGATTTCCGGGCGATGTTTGCCGCGCTCGCGGCAAAGCAGCCGCAGCACGAAAAAAAGGGAGCGGCAATCTCGTACAGGGATGCCTGGAGCGAACTTATTTCGGGCGGATACAGCTTCGGGGTGCATTTCATCATGCTTTCGACGGATGCGCTGAACACAGTCGACGCGCTCGGCTCGGCTACATATTCGCAGAGCCTGAACAACCGTTTCACCAAAAAGATCGTGTTCGGGCTGTCCGATGAAAACTGCGTACGCGTAGCGTCGCCGGTGGAAACATCGCCCAAGAGCGATATAACGTGCGTATTTTCGGACGGGAAGGAGGTTTTGCAATTCAAGCCTTTCGCCTTGCCCGAAACAAAAGAACAAACCAAACAGGAGGAATAGAACATGGCGGGAATACAAAACTCGGAAGAAGCTCTGGAAGGGATCTACAAGGTGCTTTCGAGAGGACAGGACAGTCTTTTGGAGGCGCAGCAGTCGATCATAACGGCAATCCATTCGGTCAGCAACGACTGGAACGACGATAAATACGTCGAAGTCGCAAAAATGGCGCGCGAGATGATCGACGGCATACCCGGTCTGGTTATCGAACTTGGCGATATGGCGCTTTTTGTAGACGAGATCAAAAAAAAGCTGGAAGATTATAAGCGGGCATAAAGGAGGAAAACAGGAATGAGCAGCGGAGCAAAAGTAAATTCGCAGGCGGTCGCCGACATGATCACCGCCCTCGTCACCATGCAGAATAAGATGATGACGATGGAAAATAACCTTGAACTGGGTATGACAACGGCTGGCGCGCAATGGAAGGACGATCAGTTCAAAAAATTGCAGGAGATGCAGAAAACGATGCACGGGCATCTGTTGGCGCTTTTGAAAAAGGCGGAAGACGACATTTTGCGCCTGGAAAAAATCAAAAAAGCCATCGACGCTTACAATGAATGATTCGGGAGGAAGGAAAAATGTCGGAAATTTACACCTCCGAAAAGACGCTGGAAGGGATGAAGAAGGTGTTCGAAATGACGAGGGAGGAGCTGTGGAACCTGCAGCAGAAAATGCGCGATACGCTCCGCTCGGTCAGAGGCGAATGGCAGGACGAAAAGTACCAGGAAGTCGTGCGCATGGTTTCGGAGATCAATGCGGAAATTGCCGCCCGCGTGGAGGATATAGACCGGATGGAGCGCCACGTCGGGAGAACATTGGAGCATTTGCAGGATTACAGGAGGTCTTGAACATGAGCGATACGGTAAGAGTCAGTTCCAATGCTGTCAGCGATATTTATTATGCTGTTTTCAGCGTAAAAGGCACGCTGGAGGCGTTGGATAAGGCTTTGGGCGACGAACTGAACGGCGCCGGAAATTCGTGGAAAGACCTGCGCTATAAAAGCCTGCAGGTGATGTATAACGAGTTGCACGAGGGCATCGTCCGTACTGCGCATCGCGCAGACGAGTATATGGCGCGGCTGAAAAGGATAAAGGACGCAATCATCGGCTACAGCAACGACGATTAGGTGTCTGCCTGACGAGGCAAAGAGGTCGGAATGGCGAGATATTGTGTAGATTTGGGCGTACTTACTGCGATCGGAGCATCGCTTCCGAAAATAGGGAGCGCATCGGCAGATCTGGAGTCGGCTGTGCAGAATAGGGCGCGGGAGGGCGTCGGCAAGGCGGATGCCGCCAAAAACCGTTTGGAAAAACGGGCGGCGGCCGCTGAAAGCGAGGCAGAAACGCTGCGGGCGGAGATGAAGGCTGTGCAGGCGAGGATCGATGAGTTGGAATGTTCGAGAAGACAGCAGGAGGAGGACGACGAAGAGGGCGCGGCGGAGTGTTCGGCGGAGATACAGCGCTGCCGCAGTCGCATGGATTCCCTTCGTTCCCGTGCAGCGGGAAAGGAGGAGGAAGCGGAGCGCAGCAGAGAGAAGATGCGTGCGCTCGACGGCGCTTGCTCCCGCGTATCGGAGGAATGCACCCGCGTGACGGAAGCGCAGCGGCGGCATGCCGAAGAGGTGGAAAAGAATGCCGGTCATTTGAAAAAAATCGAAGCGAGTGTGCGCGCATACCTGGCGGTAAGCCCGGCGCGCCATTAACGCAAACGAAAGACCGGCACGGCAATATCGGCAGAAAAGGAACCGCACGGGCGGTTCCTTTTTTCGCGGGGTAAGGGATTGTGCGACACGGGAAGGGAAAACTGCCCGTTTCGTCATAATTATTCAAAATTCGACATACAATGTAACATCGCCGGATAGGGGGTATTACATCGTGTGGGAGTATATGGCAAGGCGTGCGCGCCAAAGCGGGGAATACATACTGGAAACGGGCGCAACTGTGCGCGCCTGCGCCGAACATTTCGGTATCAGCAAGTCTACCGTACATACAGTCGTTACTATACAGAACGTTTCATTTGGATAATTAAATAGAAAAGCTGCGAGGGGAACACGGATTGTGTTCCCCTCGCGAGTCGTTTTATAGGGAATTTGTTGCTTAGTATCGACAAAACAGTGGTGGCGTGTTATAATATTGACAAGAAAAACGTTGCGGAACGTATCGGATACTGAGAGGGTAGATAATGAGTAAAGTAAAAGAAATTATTCTTCGCGCGGGTGAGGTGCTTCGGTTGACCGATGAGGTTGACTTTGAGAGGATTCCGAAATATAAACTTATCTATCGCAACGACATGAGAATTGCGCTGGGAAGGACGGAGATTTCTGTCGACAACGGTATATTTCATTACGATGAAAAGTTTGAAGAGGATAATCGTGAGATCTTGGAGAAGGCGGGGGCTTATCTCGATGAACTTTTCGAGGAGGCGGAGGAAGGGGAATATGAATACGGTGAACAATGGATTCAATGCGATGAAAAGGCCGTGCGGGAGAGCACAGGTGTTTTCGTCCGGACGGAAAACAATGAAATTTATCAATTCGATTGTTTCGATTTGGCCGATTTTTATCGATTTGGAGAATTGCCGGATAATTTCGGATATCTTTGCATAGAAATGGCTCATCGGCACGGTGTACGGCTGGAAGCGTTTCGGGAAGTTCCGAATAACTATTATTTGTTTTATGGGATTAAATTTGATGATTGGACACCGAGGCGCGCCTGCTACTACCTTTATGACGGTTATGATATAAGTGTGGGCGATTTTGATATCGTGATACCGTATGGAAAAAATAATACTCTGTGTCTTGGATATGTTTCATCAAAACAGTATTTCAGCTATGACGAGGTGCCAATTCCTATTAAAAAGATGAAACATATCATCGGGTATGTAGGGCAGTGTTCTGTATACAGTGCAAAGCAGTTATATTTTTTGAAAGATAAGCGTGTATGCGTGCATTTGAAATCGGGAGAAATTATTGACGCGAGGTGCCTTATTTCGGCCAAAAAGAATCGAGGGGAATGGAAGTATTCCGTTCCGTTGAGCGTCGGATATCAAGTTGTGGATATCGGTTCGTACGAAATTGATTATATCGAATATTTAGAAGACGGTGTGTGGCGGTATGTCGGATGCGAGGAGCATAGAAAAGAAACGGAAAAGCGTCGCATTACCCGTGATGAGTTGCGGAAATTTTGGCATAAAAAAGTACTCGTTGTCTGTAAAAACGGTAAAGAATATGTAGGCAAATATATTTGGTATAACTCGTATTATACGAATGAGCCTTATCCCGAAAGCATAGAAATTATAATCGACGGCTATAGGAAAGAGAATATCTATTTGCAGGATATAAAGGAAATACGGTTGGATGAATAGGTGCGCATAGTCTATGAGAATTTTTAATCTGATTCAATACTTTTTGGATCAAATTCCAAAAAGTATTGATTTTTTATAAGTTTTTGGATATAATATAAGCAACAGAATTCGGGAGGGCGTTTATGCTGATCGAAAGGAAAGAATATTTAGACAAACTGCTCGCATGGAAGGATAAACAGCTCATCAAGGTGATCACGGGCGTGCGGCGCTGCGGCAAATCGACGCTCATGGAGATGTTTCAGGCGCGCCTGAAAAAAGACGGCGTCGGGGAAAGACGAATCCTTTCCGTCAATTTTGAAGATTATGATTTTTATGATTTGCGTGAACCGGCAAAGCTGTATGCCTACATCAAGGAGCGGCTCGACCCGAACGCGATGAATTATATCTTTTTGGACGAGGTGCAGCACGTTGCCGATTTTCCGCGCGTCGTTGACAGCCTGTATATCAAAAAGAATATCGATTTGTACCTGACGGGCTCCAACGCCTATATGCTTTCGGGGGAGATCGCGACCCTTCTTTCGGGCAGGTATGTGGAAATATCCATGCTGCCGCTCTCCTTTCGGGAATATGTGGAAAGCACGGGCAACACTGCCGAACTTGGCAGAAAGTATGCGGATTATCTGCGCAACAGTTCTTTTCCGTATACGCTGGAATTGCGCGACAATGCGAGAGAGATCAAAACCTATCTCGACGCAATCTACAATACCGTGGTCGTAAAGGACATCGCCGCGCGCAAGAAAATATCTGATACGCTGATGTTGGAGAGCGTGACGCGCTTTCTGTTCGATAATATCGGCAACCTGCTTTCGAGCAAAAAGATAGCGGATACGCTGACCTCCGCAGGCAGAAAAATCGACGTCAAGACGGTGGAAAAGATGATCGAAGGTTTGACGGAGAGCTTTATTCTGTACCGGGCGGGGCGCTATAACGTAAAGGGGAAGCAGTATCTGAAAACGATGGAAAAGTACTACGCCGTGGATATAGGTCTGCGCTATGCGCTGCTCGGTTCTCGAAATGCCGATGTGGGGCATATCCTTGAAAACGTCGTGTATCTGGAACTTCTGCGCCGCGGATATGCGGTATACGTCGGCAAGGTGGACGAACAGGAGGTGGATTTCGTCGCCATGGACGATACGGGGAGCAAATATTATCAGGTGGCGGCGACGGTGCGCGAGCAATCTACGCTGCAGAGGGAGCTTTTGCCTTTGCAAAAGATACGAGACCATTACCCGAAAATCCTTTTGACACTGGACGAAGACCCCGCCGCCGATTACGACGGCATCCGCCGCATCAACGCCCTCGATTGGCTGTTGGGAAAGTAAATGCCAGTTCTATTTATCATAAGACGAAACGGGCGAAAACAAGACGGAGTACGAGTATATCTCGGGCACGAACGTGGTGCGTTCGCAAAAGCTCCCCAACGGCAGCAAGTTTGCCTACGGTCACGACGCAAACGAAACGGTTACGAGCATCACGCAGAGCACGGAGGAGGGAGAGGAGAACTCCACCCAAACGCGTTACACCTGCGGGGAAGTGACCGAGCTTGTGAGCGGGAATAACAAGGTCAATTACGAGTATGACGCAAAGCGCCGTCTGTCGAAGGTCAAGCTCAATGAAGCAGAATATGTGACGATAGAAACGGCGGACGCGACGGAAACAACGGATGAAACGGTGCGCATCGATTATATCGCGCGCAATAGTGATGATAACAAATCGGACAGGTACGAAGTAACGAAAAACAAGCGCGGCGACGTAGTCAGCGTGAAGTATGCGTATGCGGAAAAAACGGCTAGCCCTAAATATACGGAGCTGTATACGAACGAATATGATATCAAAAACCGCCTGAGCGAGGTTAAGCAAGGCAGTACCGTTCTGGAAGGAAATGAGTACGACGAACTTGACAGGCGGATAAAGCATACATTCGGCACGAATGTCCATACGATCGCATATAACGAATACAACCAAACGGAGAAGGAAATAATCGACTTCGGCGGGACGGGAACGGACAAGCAGGAATATGAATATACCTATGACGACGAAAAGGCATCGCGGCCGCAGACGGGAATGACGGTAGGGGTATTCGGCGAGAACTACGAACAGGACGTATCGGGCAGGAACGTCAAACTCACCCAGACGCTGAACGGAAACAGCTATACGAAGCGGTACGGGTATTATAAGCAGGGAGACCACGCTACGAACCGGGTGAATACGATATACTACGGCAAGAACGGCGTGACGGACGGCAAGGCGACGTATACGTACGACGGGATGGGGAACATCATCTCGGTAAACGAAAACGGGAAGCAGAGGTATAAGTATACATACGATAAACTGAACAGGATAATTTCGGAAAAAGACCTTTACAAAAACAAGGAAGTGTGCTACACTTATGATAACAACGGAAATATCCTGACGAAGAGCATTGACGGGGAGGTAACGGAATACAGATATAAAGAAGGGAGCGACCGTTTGGTGCAATACGGAACGGAAACGATTTCGTATGACGGAATGGGCAATCCCACAACATACAAAGGGCTGACGTGTACATGGGAAAAAGGACGGCAGCTTGCAAGTATAGCGGACGGGACGAATAAAATCGAATACGAATACGACGTATTCGGATTGCGGAAAGCGAAAAAGATATATGAGCCGGCAACAGCGCAGTCGCCGACGGAAACAACGAGCTATATCTACGAAAACGGGAAGCTGCTGCGGCAGGTAACTGGCGGCGAGGTGATGGACTTCTACTACGGCAGCGAAGGAGTAATCGGCTTCAAGCTGAGCGGCAGCAGTGTGCAGGAAGAGAACGGGAACTATCTGTACCGGAAGAATCTGTTCGGGGATATCACGGGGATCATAAACGAAAGCGGGGAGCAGGTGTACGAATATGCGTACAGCGCGTTCGGCAAGAGCGACAAGGACGAAGAAACGGGCATCGGCGCAAAGAACCCGTTCCGCTACCGCGGATACTACTATGATACGGAAACTGGCCTGTACTACCTGAAATCCCGTTACTACGATCCCGAAACGGGCAGGTTCATCTCAATCGACGGAATCTCGTTCTTTGATTTATCTTTTCGCGTTATAGTTCATCCCAAAAAGTCTGTGCTTTGCCTTGCAGCGCCATCGTATATTCCGATTTTTTCAGCTTTTTGCGGAATTGCTGGGGCGAAAGACCGGTAAAAGCGGAAAAAACCTTGCAGAAGTATTGCCTGTTATTATAGCCGACTTCGGCGCCGATATTGACGATGGGATGGGTTGTTTTCGCTAAAAGCTGTTTTGCTTTTTCAATGCGGATTTGGTTGACATAGTAGGTAAGGGTGCAATTGATTTTTTTCTTGAACAGGCGGAAAAGATAGCTTTCCGAAATTTTCAGCTTGGATGCGATGGCCCTTGCTGAAAGATCTGCAGCCAAATTTTTGTTGATGATCCGCAGGATTTTGGAAACGTATAGATCATCTACATTGTATTTCGAATTGTAATAGCACTTTCCTATGTCGATAAATAAACTGAGCAAAAGAGCTTGCAGCTGATAAAATCGTTCGTCTTCGTTATAATGAACTTTTAAAATGGAGTGAATTTTCAGCATGGTGGTCAAAATATTTTCGGTATCGTTCAGAACGAGTACGTTTTGAGCGTTTTTTTTCATTTGTTGGAAAATTTCGAAAGAATTTAAAGTCGGGCATATCCGAATTTTGCAATCGACCGGCATCTGGGTTTGCATCAGTTCAAGGTTGCAAATTTTTACCGATTTTGTAATTACCAATTTATGCGGGAGTTCAGTCTGAATGAAGATGAAGCCGCCTTCAAATACTTCATAGTCTGTCTGTTCTCCATTTTCCAATACGCTTACGGTGAAATTGCCCGATTCCGCGTACATAAATTCAAAATTGACATGCGAATGCATGTGCATTTCGAACGACTCGTCGAAAGATTTGAAGTAAAATTCGGTAGGTACAATCGTCATAGTGCCTGAATCGAGCAATTCAAAAAAATTCATGTTTTCCCTCGGCTTAATTTTTGTTCAGTATAGATTTCATTTTAGCAAAATTATTGTAGCATAGTTTCCTCTTATTTGTCAAGATGTGTTATAATTTTAGTAATCAAAGACGAGAAGGGCTTGACTATGAGAGAGGAATTTCTAAAAGTACTGCAACAATTTCCGGTTTTTGACAGCCACGAACATTTGCCGCATGAGCGAGACATGCGGAACTCGGAGACGGATGTCATCGATTTTATGACGCCTTATGTCTGCGATAACCTGATGTCTTGCGGGTTGGAGGAATCGGTATGGAAAAAGGCAAACGACAAGCGGATTCCGTTTCGTGAGCGTTTTGCCGCGATAGAAAAATATGTGAATGCGGTGCGCTATACGACCTATTTTCGCAGTATGATGCGCGGGTTGGAAAGCTGTTTTGGAATGCGCGTGTTTACTTTATCCGAATGCGAACGGGTCAATGCTGTTTTGCGGGAAGGAATCGATACTTGTGCGATTTTTCAAAAACATAATATACGCAAAGCGATGACATTTGTAGGCTATTATGGTATTGAATACTTTAACGACAGCAAAATTTTGGTACCGGTGCCTACCGTTTCGTATATGACGCCGAAAACGCCGGAAGAAGCGCATATTCTTGAAAAGGAAAGCGGTGTTGCGGTAAAAGATTTGGACAGTTTAAAAGCAGCGATCGGCGCAATGTTCTCGCGTTACCGCAAGTGCGGGCTGAAAAATATCAAAATCGGTTCCGCATACAACCGAACGCTCGATTATAACCTCCCCGATACGGACAGGGCGGAAGAGCAGCTTTCGCTCGTTTTGAACGGAAAGTTTGTTCTGCCGCGCCTGTACGGGCAGAATACGATGAATATTCCGATGCTGGGGCTGAAAGATCTGGATAATTTTGTGATATGGGAATGCGCCGAGCAGGCGCGGCTGGCGGGGATGAACATCATCTTTCATACGGGGCTTCATGCGTGGAATCGCAACGATCCCGAGGCGTGTCATGCAAAGTATTTGCGCACGTTCATCGACGAACACGCCGACCAAAAGATCGTGTTGCTGCATTTAGGTTACCCGTTTACGGCGGAAAGTTTGCTGTTGAGCCGTTATTATCCCAACGTATACATTGATTTTGCGTGGCTGCATATCCTCGAGCGCCGCGAAACGGTGCAGACGATTAAAAAGGTCATCGAGCTTCTTCCGCTCAATAAGATCGTCGCATTCGGCGGCGATGTATGTACGCCCGTGAACACCGTGGGCAACCTCGAGGTCAGCCTCGAAAACATGGCGCACGCTTTCGCCGAGTTGGTCGGAGAGGGAGAGATGACCGTCAGCGAGGCGGAAGATATTTGCCACGCTTGGCTGTACGAGAACCCGATCGAAATTTATGGAGTGAAAGCATGAAACGATCGAGAACAGCGGATAAAATAGCGGAGGAGTTGCAGAACATTCCCGTAATCGACACGCACGAACATCTGCTCCCGCCGGAATTTCATTGCACAATGCGTTATTCTTTTTTCAACCTGATGATCCCATATGCGCAGTTTGACCTCGTCAGCGCCGGAATGTCGCCCAAGTTTATGTGGAAAAACGTATTGGACGAACGGGAAGAGCGGGAGTGCTATGCGGAATTTCGGAAATTTTGGCCGTATGTCAAATACGGGGCATACGGTACCCATGTGCGGCGCGTTTTGCAGGAAAATTTCGGAATCTGTGATATTACGGATGATAATTACCTTGAAATCGGCGAACGATTGAACGCTTTGCGTACTCCGTCGCATTATAAGGATGTTTTGCAGGGCGAGTGCCGCATTGAATATATTCTCAACCAAGCGGGAGATTATCATGCCTATTCGGCGGAAGATTCGTATTTCATTCCCCATGCCGACATGCTGAAAAACGGCGTCGTCGAAGATGTGAAAGAACTGCTCTCGCAAAAATCGGATCCGACATTGGAAGATCACATTGAACTGCTTCACCGCCGTATGGCGGCGGGGAAGGAATACGGCGCAAAACTCGTCAAATATGACGCCAGCTGCTTTTTGCACCGTGAAGACTATCGCACCGCAAAAGAGCAGTTTGAGGCGCTCAAGCGCGGGGAAACCGTCGACAGCGAAGTTTTGCAGAGCTACGTCTACCGCAAAACGCTGCCGTTCGCGAGCGAGCTTGGCTTGGTCGCGGCTGTTCATACGGGGGTGTGGGACAATATCAACCGCAAAAGCCCCCGCTGGCTTTTCCCCGTCGTGCAGGAAAATCCGGAAATCCGTTTCGACATCTATCATATGGGGATGCCGTTTACGGGCGAATGCGCGTTTTTAGGCAAAAATTTCCCGAACGTGTATCTGGATCTCTGCTGGAGCCACATCGTTTCGCCTCAAATGCTCGTTCGCTCGCTGAACGAATGGCTCGATCTCGTCCCGCTCAACAAGGTACTCGCGTTCGGCGGCGATCATGCTACGCTCCCCGTCAATGTAAAGACGCACCTGCGGGAGGCGAAAGAAAACCTTTCCGCTGTTTTTGCCCGCCGCGTCGAAGACGGTGCGCTCGGATTGGATGAAGCGGTCGCAATTTTAAAACGATGGTTTTATGATAATCCCAAGGAGGCATACGGTCTATGAACGTGAAAAAAGAGATCTACGAATATGCGCTTTCATTGAAAAAAATTGATACGCATTGCCATCATATCGCGCATATATTTTATGATGCGATCGGGCTGAAACAGATTTTCGACAGTTCTTACATTGCATGGTGCCATAAGCCGTTCGGCACTTATGAGGAGCGCAAGGAGTCTTTCCGCAGTATTTCTGACCGCAGCTATTTTATCTGGCTTGAGCGGGCTTTGCAAGCGATGTACTCGATCGATAAACCACTGAATGCGGATACGTGGGATATTTTCGATGCCGCCGTGCGCAAAGCGGATGCCGAAGACCGCAATTTTTTCAGGCTGCGGAACGTTTGCAACTATGAACATATTGTGGAGGACAGCTATTGGAATTACGGCGACGATTTGGGCGAGCCCGACTTATTTACGCCTACCTTCCGCATCAATATCTTTATGAACGGGTTCGACCGTTCGTTTGTGGATCAAGACCGTTGCTGCATCACAAAATATTTCCCCGAGCCGGTTGCCGATATCGGCGAATATGTGGCGCGCCTGCGCGAAATTGTCGCCGAAAAGCATCGGCAGGGCTGTGTGTCGCTCAAATGCGCGATCGCGTACGAGCGCGGGCTGGATTTTTATCCCGTCGACGCGTCTGCGGCGCAAATCGCCCTGCAAAATCCGCGCGAAAATCTCACGAAAAAGAATATCGACGATTTTCAAAGTTATATCTTCTATCGCCTGTGCGAGATTGCCGCGGAGGAGGATATTCCGTTCCAGATCCACACGGGACTGGGTCAGATCGAAAAGACGCGCGCGCTGTATCTCACCCGCGCTATCAAGGACAATCCGAAAACAAAATTCGTACTCTTTCATCTGAGTTTCCCGTATATCGGCGACGTCATTTCCCTCGGGCACAACTTCGACAACGTGTATCCCGATACCTGCTGGGTGCCTCTTTTGTCTGCGCATGCCGCCTGTGACGCGCTCGATCGGCTGCTCGATTCGGTCAATGCGGACAAGTTGTGCTGGGGCTGCGACACGTGGACGGTTGAAGAAAGCTACGGCGCGGTGCTGGCGATGGCGTACGTTCTTTCGGAAACTCTTGCTGCCCGCATCGAAAAAGGGTTTATTACGCTCGATCGTGCGAAGGAAGTGTGCCGCATGATTTTGCACGATAATGCTGCGAGGATATATAATTTATGATAAATCAAGCATTGTGGATCGGCGGAGGAGATCTCCTCCGCCGTACGTTTACCGTAGAGGAACTGCCCGCAAAGGCACAGCTCTTGATAACGGGGCTGGGATATTATGTCTGCTATATCAACGGAAAGCGCGTCGGCGATATAGAGGCCGCACCTTCCTATACCTATTATGAAAAGCGCGTGGAATACAACCGTTTCGACGTAACGGCGCTGTTGCGCCGCGGCGAAAATGTACTGGCAATCATGCTTGGCTCCCATTGGCCGAAGAGCTGTTCCCCCGAAAGTCTGCGCTTCAAGCCATACTATAAAGGGGAAAATATGGCGCTCTGCGCGCTGGAAGCGGACGGCGGGCCGCTCGTCCTTTCGGGGGTGCAGTTTAAAGCGCATTCTTCGCCCGTACTCGAATCGGGCATTTATGATGGCGAAGTGTACGATGCCTCCGCCGAGCCGCAGGGCTGGCGGGAGATCGGCTTTGACGACAGGGGCTGGAAAAATGCCGAGCTGAAGGCGAACGGCGCCGAACTGACGGAATCGTATATACCGCCCGTCCGCATTGTACAAAGGCTCGAGCCGGCGGCGGTATGGCTCACAAAAGATGGAAACGTATACGATTTCGGCGTCAATATTGCGGGGAAGCTGACGATCGAGGGGGATTTTGTGCCGGGCAGCAGGATTACGATGCGGCACGCCGAGTGTATTTTCCCGAAAACGCACATGCTGAATACGGGGAGCCTGCGGACGGCGCGTGCGACGGACACGTATATTGCGCGCGGCGGCGGGGAAACGTACACGCCGTTTTTTACCTATCACGGGTTCCGCTATGCGCAAATTTCGAGCGACGCGCCCGAAAATCTGGAGCGTATTCGCGTTATTGCCGACGACGTGCATACCGATGTGCAGAGCATCTGCGAGTTTGAAACGGATAATGCGCAGCTGAATGCCGTTTTTTCGATGATGCGCCGTACCTTTTTAAATAATATGTATTCAATCCCGACCGACTGCCACCAAAGGGACGAGCGGCAGGGATGGTTGGGCGATGCGCAGCTTTCGTGCGAAAGCATACTGCATTGTTTCGACGCGGCGGATTTTTATCGCAAATATCTCGACGATATCGCCGATACGATTGCCGAAGACGGCAATATTTGTTATTTTACCGCGCCGCCCCTTTATATGGGGGAAAGCCTGATGTGGTCGGGCGCGTATTATATGATCGTTGAAGTTCTGTATCGCTTATTTGACGATTCGGAAACGCTGAAAAAGCATTATCCGCACTTATGCCGCTATTATGCGTGGCTGGAAGGCAGAGAGCAGGGCGGATTTCCGCAAATCGGCGGACTGGGCGATTGGCTGGGGATAGCCCACACCGACGAGAAGCAGATCCGCGACGCAGTCTATATCGATTTTACAGATAAAATGGCGCAGTTCGCAGCGGCGCTCGGGGATGCGGAAAGTTCCGCCCGATATACCGGAAAGTGCGTCATTCTGAGGCAAAGATACAACGAGCTGTATTATAGCCCGCACGAAAGTACGGAACGCAATTCGGGCTACTACGGCTCGTGCGACGGCATCAGTCAGCTGGGCAACGCGTTGCCCCTGTGCTTCGATATTCCCGACCCGAAGGACAGACCCCGCATCGTCGAAAAGCTCGTTTACGATCTGAAGTACGCGCGAGGGACGCTGTTCCCGACCACGGGACTCATCGGTACCAAATATCTGTTCGAAGCGCTGGAAAAGGCAGGGCGGAGCGATCTTGCCCTCGATTTGCTGTTGAAGCAAGAATATCCCTCCCTCGGATTCATGCTGAAAAAGGGAGCCACGACCATTTGGGAGCGTTGGGAGTACATGACGGACAACGAGATGAACAGCCATTGCCACACGCCGCTGGCGGCGCCGTGCAAGTGGCTCGTTGCCCGCCTTGCCGGCATCACCCACCCGCGCGAGGAAAACGGCGGATTTGTGTTCACGGTCGATCCGTATTTTACGCGCAAACTCCGCTTTGTCCGCTGCTCGCTGCGCACCCGCGGAGGTACGATTTCCGTGCGTTGGGAGAGAAGGCAAAAGGGTTTTGCCCTTTTCGTCGAAGCGCCGGAAAATGCGCATATTTGTTTCCGCGGGAAGCGATATGGGGGCGGAAGAATAGAATTTACTTCAGTATAAATTCCATTTTGCAGCATATTGTGCAGAAAAGTTTCCTCATTAAAAAATTTTTGTGATATAATGCAATTATGCAAAGGAGCCGCAGAGCGCTTTTTTCTATGGGGGCGGACAGTTGCTTTTCGGTTTCCAATATTAGGAAAGGAGAATGGTGTATGAGAACAAAAGGCAAACTTCTGATCACTTTGGTGGTCGCATTCGTGATGTCTCTCTCGGTCGCGGTGTTCGGGCTTACGGCTTTCGCCGCGCCTGTTCAGGAAGCGGCAGTGCACAAAGATTTCGTGTCGCAGTGGGGCACTTGGGTACAGTACCGCAATGCGGATAACGGCGATGGTGACCAACAATTGACTGCGCTTGCGTTGAAGGAATTGCTCAGCGCTTCCGGTTCGTCTGTTGACCAAAAAGCATTTATTGCGTCGGATAAGCTGAATGCGGCGGAGAGCTTCAGTATATCTTTTGAAACAGCCGTTCCGTTTGCGGAAAGTAATACGGTAGGCAGCGTCGGTTTTTATGCCCGTGCGGCAGTCGATGGAAATACAGGGTTCGTTGGCGATAATATGAGCGGTTTCCTTGTCGAATTATTTAAGGATAATATGCGTATCGTCGTGCGGAACAAAGAGAATGCTCTCAGCGTGGTTCCCGGTTCTGAATTTTCACAGTCGGTTGCGGAGGGTGAATTCGTTAAAATCGACATTTCGGTCAGCGGAGATACGGTCACTGCAAAAGTTTTGAAAGCCGATACGGATGGCGCTTATACCGAAATTTCTTCTGCAAAGGCGGAGAGCGGCATTCAGTACAGCGCAGAACTCCGAAGCGGTTTTTCTGCAGAAAAGACGGAAGCGATCGAAGGCGGGAAATTTGCCGGAACATATGCTGTTTTTAGGAATATCGTTTATACGGCAAACGATACGGAATATCGCGCATACCCGTTTGCAACGCCCGGAACGGCCCCTGACCCCGAGCCCGGAACAGATCCTGACCCTACACCCGGAACCGAGGATGAATATACGCCGGTCAACGCTTTGAACCCCAACTTTGCGGTCACGGCAGGCGGATTTATGGGCGGTGCGGACGACAAGTACGTCGTAACCAGTTCGCTGCATCCGCAGATGAACAGCGCGGTTATGATCTCCGATTTCGGCGGAGTATATGGCGAGAATTTTGATTTGACGTTTAAAGTGAAAACTCCTTCGCAGACAGAAATTGAGGACGCGGATGCGCAAGACCGTGACCCGAATGCTGGATTCTTCTTCCGTCAGCGCGTTTCGCACGATTTGTACAGCGGCATCTATATCCGTATTGAAAAGGACAAAGTGATGATCGTTAACGATATGAACAATGCTGACGCAGACGCGCAGATCCCTTCTACCGTGACGGGTACATTTAAATCGGGTGTGAGGCCGTCCGCTTTCTTTACTATGCATATCAATGTGCAGGACGATATGATCACCGTCGATTTGAAGGACGAAGAGGGGAATCCCGTTACTGTGGTTTACGATGGCAAAGATGTAACCAGCCTCTCCGTCAAAGCGAGAGCTGCCTTTGACCCGGTGAACGTAGCAGGATTTGCGGGCGAGCATATGACGGCTGTCATTTCCGACATCGTGATGACCTCCGGGGATAAAGAATTTATGGCATATCCGTTCGACCCGGATAAGACGATGGATCTTTCCGATATCGAAATCACGGGCGACGGCATGACGCTCGAACCGCTTACGGAAGAAAACGCAGACAATCTGCTTCCCGACGACGTCGGGCTGATCGGGCAGGAGTTTGAATTTATCCTGTACGTCACCTATGACGGGAAGCCGCACGACGTACACGCGACGCTCGCCGGCGGCGCTCCTCTTCCCGACGGGTTTACAGCCAGCTTTGAATACCGCGTTGCCCCTAACTGGGAATTCGTTCCTTGGGTGGCACAGACCACGGCAAACAGGCACGGTATGGCGGTCAGCATAGCCGATGCGGACGGATATGTATATGCACGCGTCAACTTCGCTTTTAAAATTATTGCCAAAGAACTTACCATTTCAGGCGTTACGGCAACGGATAAGCAGTACGACGGCTCTGCAGAGGTTGCGCTTTCGGGCGGCACGCTCAACGGCGTCGTTACCGGCGACGATGTCGGTTTCGACCTCGGAATCGGTATTGCGAACCAGTCGAGCGTCGGGCAGAACATTCCCGTAACCGTCAACACGGTCACGCTTACGGGCGAAGATGCGGCAAATTATACGCTCGTTCAGCCTGAGGGCCTCACGGTCAATATCACGAAGGGCAAGGCGGAAAAACCCGAATCGATCTTTATCGAAGGGAAAACGGATACAACGATCACCGTGGAGGAAACGTACGGCGCCGAATACAGCATTGACGGCACAACCTGGCAGGATTCCAACGAATTTACCGGTTTGAACCCCGGCACGGAATACACCGTCTACATGCGCATGAAAGCGAGCGACAACGCAGAGGCTTCCGATGCAGTTTCTACGACGGTTACCACGAACGGCACGGCAGAAACGTCCGGCGGCTGCGGTTCGCAGGTTTCCTTTGCGGCAGCGTTCCTCGCGGTTGCGGTTCTCGGCGCGGCGGTTATCGTGATCGCGCGCAAGGCGAAGAACTAACGGGTTGGAAATCGGGGAAAGCGGTTTAGCTTTCCCCGAAAAGTTAAGGAGGTCAAAATGAAGATTTTAAAGAAAATAGGGCTTGTACTGGTCATGTCTGCAATGCTCTTCGGCGCGGTTGCCTGTGGGGATGGCACGGGGGGGGGTAATGACGGCCCCGTTGTCCGTGACCCGTCGGATACCGACGATTTCCGGATGAATGAACTTACAACGCTGTATGTAGGGCTTTCCTGGAACGCGGATTGGTACTACGATGGTATCGACGAGCAGAATAACCCTGTTTACGAACTGTACGAATCGGCGGAAAACATCAAAGTCGTGAATAAATTTGCGCTCCCGTGGGACGGGTACTCGCAGCAAATTTCAAACGGATTCATTACGGGAGATATACCCGACGCATTCTTTGCCGATCAAGCCATGCTCGACGAATTGATTCGCAATGATTTGATCGTTGATATGAAGCCTTACTACGATCAATGGGCGATTCCCGAATTGAAGGAAACGCTTGAATATAATGAACGCAAAAATTTTGCTTATGCCGAGCGCGACGGAAAGCTGTACGGCATCCCCGGTGTGTCGGATGACTGCGACCGCCCGATCATGTGGATCCGTTCCGACTGGCTGGAAGAAATCAATTCGCGGGGAACGCCCTCGGGCGAAACGACATACGATACGGCGAACAATCTCCGCTTCCATGCCGACGGGCCGAAAACGCTCGACGAATTTTGGGATTTGGCGTATGCATTTGCCTTGGAGGATCCCGACGGCAACGGAAGAAAGGATACATACGGGCTTTCCCTTTCCAAAAATCTTGACGATTTGAGCCTGCCGATTTTCAATGCTTACGGGGCTTATCCCGATGTTATCGAAAAGCAGGAAGACGGATCGTATAAGAATCTCGCGCTCGAACCGGAGATGAAAAAGCCGTTGCAGATGCTGCAAACGGCAGTCGCCGACAGGGTCATCCCTTCCGACTATTACAACTGGGACAGTCAGGCAGCTATCTCGAAGGCTGGCGACGGCGTCATCGGCATTGCGTTTGCCGTGCCGTATTCGCCGCTGTGGCCCTTGAACAATACGCTGGCAAGCGACTCGGGCGCGGATTGGTTTGCAGCGCCGATGATAACGGAGGACGGCAGCGATTTCGTCCCCAGCCGTACGCTCAACGCCACCGGTTATTATGTGGTGCGCAAGGGGTACGAACATCCGGAAGTCATCATCAAGATGCTGAACAACATGGCGACGAGCGACCCGGAAAACGCATGGCAGAAAGGCATGTACGAAATCAATTCGGATCCTGCCAACAGCAACGCGATCAACTGGATGCCCATTCGTATCGACCGTTCTACGGTTAATTTCGAGCGCAGCAGTGCCTTTATTAAGGCGATCGAGGCAAAAAAGACCACGGGGGAATACGATATTTCTGATATTGCGATCGGCGATATCCCCACATGGAACCTTGTGAAGCAGTACGAGGAAAACCGCTCGTATACCGACAGCCCGCAGGGTTGGGCATACTGGAAAACATTTATGGAGGGCGTTCCGGTCGCAAAGAGCTATCATGCAGAGGGCGAACCGGACGGTTCCGCCGGTAAATATACCGATTGGATTTATCCTCCTACAAAAACACAGCGCAGCAAAGGTTCTTCTTTGGAAACGCTGTCGAATACTTTCCGGATCAATGTTATTTCCGGGAAACGTCCTGTAAGCGACTTTGACCAATTCGTAGAAGATTGGATGAGTGGCGGCGGCGGGCAAATTTTGTTGGAAATGGAGAGAGCCGGTTATTGATCGGCTCTCTTAAAAGGAGACAGGATGGCTAAAACGATTTTAAAAGACGAGTTGCAAAAGGATTCGGCTTCCGTCTCGGAAGGGGCGGTTGTCAAACCATATAAAAAGCCGGGTAAAATAAAACTCTATGCGCAAAAAGGTTATTTTTCATACGATTTAATGATGCTGCCCGGCATGATATTCCTTTTGATTTTTAACATTATACCGCTGTACGGGCTACTTATCGCTTTTCAGGATTTTATCCCGAGCAAAGGCATATTTAATCAGGAATGGGTGGGATTTGAAAACTTTGTGTATTTGTTCGATCGCCCCGAAACGCTGCAGGTCATCGGCAATACGTTTAAGATCGCGCTTTTAAAAATCGTTTTTACTTTCCCCGTTCCGATCATTTTTGCCCTTTTGATGAACGAAGTGCGGCACACCGGGCTGAAAAAAGGGATTCAAACGATCGTTTATCTGCCGAATTTTATTTCGTGGGTCGTCATGGCGGGCATTATTTTGGATATGTTCTCTTTGGAAAACGGTGTCGTTAACAATATTATCACTTTTTTCGGAGGCGAGCCCGTCGAATTTTTAGGGGAAACAAAGCATTTCGTTCCGCTTCTCATCTATACGGAGATATGGAAAGGGTTTGGCTGGGGGTCGATCATCTACCTCGCTTCCCTCTCCAACGTCGATCCGACGTTGTATGAAAGCTGCGTCATTGACGGGGCAAAGCGCTGGCGGCAGACGCTGGCGGTCACGCTGCCGGCTATGGTTCCCATTATAACGCTCAGCGCCGTGCTCAAACTCGGCGATGTGTTGAATGCCGGTTTTGACCAGATTTTTAACCTTTATAATGAAAATGTTATGGACGGCGCCGATATTATCGATACTTTTACATATCGGCTGTTCAAGGACGAATATGCTTGGTCGCAGAGTACTTTGATAGGTCTTACAAAATCGATCGTATCCATGGTCTTTATCCTTTCAGGATGGGGATTGGCGAAAAAACTGACGAATTACAGTGTTTTTTAACGGGAGGGAACGATGGTAGAACACAGAGTAAAAGGAACGGAGCCCGCATTATGGGCGAGGATCCTTATTTATATTGTTGTGATTTTTGCGGCATTGATCTGCCTGCTCCCTTTGATCAACGTTTTGTCGGTTTCCTTGAACGCAAAACATTCCGCAGACAGAGTCGTTTTGTGGCCGGTCGATTGGTCGGTGGAATCATATCAAATTATGTTGACGCGCGACGAACTGTTCGTATCCCTTTGGATGTCGGTAAAGCGTGTCGTCCTCGGCGTAGTTATCAACACGGTTCTTACCGTTTTAATGGCGTATCCGCTATCGCGTAACGGTCGCGTTTATAAAACGCGTCGGGTATATGTCGGTATTCTGATCTTTTGTATGCTGTTTAACGGCGGCATGGTGCCTACACTTATCCTGGTCACCGTTTGGCTGAATTTGGGCAATACGGTGTGGGCGCTCGTCCTTCCTGGCGCTGTTCCGATCTTCAACGTCATTTTGGTCATGAACTTTATGCGCCAGATGCCCAAGGAGATGGAGGAAGCGGCTTGGATCGACGGAGCCAGCAACATCAAAACGCTCATATACATCGTGATACCTCTGTCTGTGCCCGTCATTGCGACGGTTATGATGTTTTCTTTCGTTTCACAGTGGAACGATTGGTTCAGCGGTCTGCTATATATGACCGACGTGGCAAAATATCCGTTCCAGACGTATATTCAATCCACAATTACCGCGCCGGATATCAGCAATATGATCGATTTGCAGAACTATGCGAATGTTTCCGATAAGACGATCAAAGCGGCGCAGACGATCGTAGGTCTGATTCCGATGATCATCGTATATCCGTTTGTGCAAAAATATTTTGCGGCCGGCATTACGCTCGGTGCGGTGAAAGGATAAGGAGGAAAAAATGAAATTTCGATTTTTAACAATATTTCTCTCGGTTTCATTGTTATTCGGTGTTGCGGGAGCGGCGGGGTATGCTGTTCTGGCGGCGGAAGGAGGCACGACGTATTACATCAGCAACAGTGACGGAAACGACGGGAACAGCGGCACGGCGGAAGGGGAAGCATGGGAGAGCTTTGCGAACCTGAAAACGAAAGTGCTTGGGCCGGGGGATAAAGTACTCCTCAAGCGCGGCGACGTATGGTCAGACCGGTTAGAAATCATGGCGGAAGGCAGCGAGCAGGCATATGCGGAAGTCGGCGCATACGGGGACGAAGCGTTGGAAAAACCGACGATTCGCCAGAGCGGCGGCGCGGATGACATAGCGGTGCTTGTGAAAGATTTTTATTACGACGGGAGCAAGGTTGTAACGTCAAATATCCGGTATTTAAAGATACACGATCTGAACATCGAAGATACGCGGATGGGGATATTCGTGCGAACGTATGCAAGAAATAACGACGGGCAGAACATGCACGTGGAGATCAGCGACTGCACGTTCAACAACATCGACGCGCCGGAGATCATGGAGGAGCTGAACAAGTACGTCGAGGAAGTAGAGGCGGCAAATCCGCAACCCTCGCCGGACTATCCTGAAGATGAATTGGCGTTTGACGTCAATATACAAACGACCATTGCCAACCAAATCAGCAATAAAATTGCCGAATTGCTGAACGAACCGAAGGGGAATCTGCCCGTTGTACAGAACGGCACATATTCGGAAACGGGCGGCGGTGCGGGCGAGTATATTTTCCCTGCAGCAGTCTTTGTCGGCGGGAGAAAGGATCCGATCATGGCGGAAAAGCCAGATACGGTGGCGAGCGCAAAGCCTGCTATGCAGTATTTTACTGTCGAAGACTGCGTTATGAGCGAATGCGTCGCGGGCGTTATGAGTTGGTTCTACGGGTATAATAATACGACGGGCAGCAATGCTTGGCGCGAAACGCTTAAGAACGTTCGTATTCAGGACGTCACGATTACGGGTGCAATCAACGGCGGTTTGGCGATGGAATGTGTCGACGGCGGCGCGGAACTGAATGCCGCGGGCGACGGGATGCAGCCGAGTACGGACGGTTGGGGCGAAATCCGCAACTTCCGCGTTTTATCCGGTTCGGATGAACCGTACCACACTTTCCCGAACGGAACGACGGGCGCCATCTTTGAGAGCAGTAAGAATTTCCTTATAACCGAATGCGAATTTTCGGGCATGACAAATCAGGGCAATGCGGACGGCTGCGGATTCGATTTTGAGTCGAACTGCGAAAATATTGAGTTGAGCGATTCGGCTATGCAGAACAATGAGGGCGGGGCGATCCTTATCATGGACAACGGCCACGGTTCACACAAAAATCTGTTTATCCGGGACAACTTAATGTATTCCAATCTGCAACATGCATTTGCGGCGGGTAACAACCGAAACAATAACATCGAAGTTGCTTATGTCCACATTTACAATGCAGGTAACAGGAATGTTTGTTTGGAAAACAATGTGATCCTGATGCAGCAGAGTATTCGGCCGGGCAGCAACAACGCGAAGTATAATATCCACGCGGTGGGTCCGAAACCTGCGACGGAAGCGGACGGCACGGTGAATTATATCTGGACGGGGAACACCGAAGAATTTTACGAAGGAGGCAACCGCGTCGCGTACGATACTTACTACGAAGGACAGTTGAATTCCGAGGGAAAGATCGTGCTGGAAACGGCGTGGCTGCACAGCAAGGTATACCGGGCGATGCGATTGGAAGTGAAGGGCAGTACGGAAGTGAGCGGCACCATTTGGGGAGAGAGCATCGGCGGAGAAAAGACGTCGGAATCGCCGGTATCGTTCAGCACGGAGGACGGTTACGTGAATATCGGTGCGCTGGACGGTATAACATGGGAGAAACCGAACGAGCGGATCGAGATATCGATAGCAGGCGGCAAGGCGGGCGACGAGTACACGTTGGAATTCGTGCCGGATACGCAGGTAGTGGTGGAAAAGCTGACGGAAAATGAGTATGCGGTGGAACTGCAGGGGGAGAGCAAGGCGGCGTTTGCGGACGATGTGACGGCGGAAATGTTTGTATTGCAGGGGAAGTTGTCCAAGAGAGAAATTGTCAACGCGGAAAAGACGGGACTGTATAGAATCAAGATAACGATGGACGGGCCGGCGGACGAAGGGTATGCGGGAATCACGGTGTTGCCGGAAGCATATGTGACGTACTTTGAAGAGATATTCTCGGGATGCGGGCCGGACGGAGCGATCAACGAGGAGAGCTGGTATTATCCGCAGGTATTGAAGGTAGAGCGGTTGCCGGAAAAGCTAAATTACGAGCAAGGCGAGGCGTTGGACATCATGGGGCTGAAGCTGACGATGCGGACAGCCGCGGGCGAAGCGGAGAGCATATCGGCCGGGCTGTGTACGGTAGAAGGATATGACCCGCAAAAGGCAGGCCGGCAGACGGTGACGGTGCGGTATAAGAACGGGTATACGACGTTTGACGTGCAGGTGATGGAGAGCGGAGGAAGCGCGGACGACGGCGGAGGCTGCGGCGGGGCGATAACGGGATATGCGGGAATAGCCGCGGCGGTCGTGGTGTTCGGCGCACTCCTGCTCCTTTGCAGGGTTCATAAAAAGAACTGACGGATTTTCGTGGAGTTGAAAAAGAAAAGCGCAGGGTGCAATGCGCCCTGCTATTTTCTTAATTAGGCGATAAATTTTTCAATATTTTTAAAAATTATTCTTTAAAAAAGGGATGAGAATGAAAAAGAATTGGGTTTGCTGCCCGAATACGGAAGGGAAAAGCAATCTTTTGGTATGTTTTCGCAGGGAAATTGTGTGTACGCCTGGAGAGGATGTTAAAATTTGCATCCATGTCAATCAGAGTTATAAGCTGTACTGGAACGGAGAATTTGTCGGGAGAGGCGGCGTACCCTCCTGTGCGGCGCGCCCCTATTATATTGAATGGAATGTAAAGGCGCAGGAAAAGAATTGCATCGCCGCCGAAGTATACGCCGTCGGCGAAAACATCGTCATGGTAACCGAACAGAACAAAGGGCAGCTTTGCCTGAATGCGGAAGTTTATGCCGGCAGTGAGTTGTATTGTACCGATGAAAGCTGGCAATGCTGCCCCGCGCCAGGTTTTTTCAATGATTACATGCTGGATCCGATGGCAAACCGCATCAGCGCTTGGGGCGGGTATAAAGAGGTATGGGACACCCGTATGCAAAGCGAGGCGTGGAAATCTGCTGGGTTTGATGCTGTGGGCTGGACTTCTTGCATTCCGTGCGAACGTGCTAACCGTGAATACGGTGTGCCCGAGCGATACGATTTGCCGCTTCCGCGTACGGAGACTGCGCTTGTACCGCAACTTTTGCAGTCGGACGGGAATTTGGGAAAGATCGAGATCGGGCAAAATGCGGTTTTGCTTGACGGCTCTGCGCCCGGCTCTTTCCCTGCGGTTATTTATGATTTCGGTCGGGAAGTTGTGGGCTATGTACATATTTCAGCCGAAGGAGAGGTGGAAAGCAGCCTGTCCCTTTGGTACGGGGAAAGTTTTGATATGCTTCGGACAGATACCTTTATCCTGCGCGGCGGAAGGCAAATGCTGGAACCCTTTCAGAGGCGCGCGTTCCGTTATCTGAAAATTTCTGTTAACGGCGGTGCTGTTCCGACGGCAATCTATACCGTTACGCTCGATTTAACGCACTTCCCCCTGGAGGAGAAGCAAAGGCTCATTTTTTCGGATGAACTGTTGCAGAAAGTGTACGACGTCTCCCTTTATACGACAAAATTGGCGAGTCAGTATCATTTTGAGGACAGCGTCTATCGCGAACAGATGCAATGGCTGTTGGATGCCCGCATCATGGCGCTGGTGCATTATGAATGTTTTGGAGAATCGCGGCTGGCAGAAAAGGCGATACGGCAATTTTGTCGCACACAGAGGGAGGACGGTTGTATCTTGGGGGCAGGGCCGCAGCCCTGCAATCAGGTTTTGCCCGATTACTGTCTGCATTTTGTGATGATGGTGCGGGAATATCTTCGCTATACGAATTCTGCGGCGGACGAAGAAATTTTGGCGGCATTGAAAAAATTATTTGATTGGCTGGAAGCGAACGAGTCGGAGGACGGCCTGCTGGATACAGAGGGGAAGCGCGATTGGTGGTGCTTTCTCGACTGGGCGCCGCTCGACAAACGAGGGAAGGTCACGGCGCTGAATTGTCTGTATGTTCAGGCGCTGCGCAGCTATGCAGAGATCCTGCGGGGCAGCGGTGCGCAAAAATACGTTCAAAAAGCGCAGCGGCTGCGCCGACAGATTAACGCCAAAATGTTTGATTCCGCGCGCGGGATGTATTGCGACTGTATCGTGCAGGGCGTAAAGAGCAGTTCGTATTCGCAACAGACAAACATGTATGCTTTGATTTGCGGCGTCGCGGAAGAACCCGCAAAACTGTGCAAAAAAATTACCGCGGACGATTTTAACGGCGTGCGGATCAACGGCGCGTTTTTGATGTGTATAAGCGTCGAATATCTTCTGTCCAACGGGGAAAAGGATACGGCTCTGCGGTGGATTGACCGCTATTGGGGCGAAATGCTCCGCCGCGGAGCAACTGCATGGTGGGAAACATTTGATCCGACCACTTCGCGTTCAAGCGTACCGTTTGCGTACAGCCGTAATAACGCGACATATTTGCACGAATATATCCCCGTCAGCTATTGTCACGCGTGGGGGGCGGGCGTTGCACATTCCCTTGCGAAGGCGAAGCGCTGCGGGCTGCTGTAAAAACCCGAAGGCCGTTGAACGGGAGGATTCATGAAAAATTATCGTTACGAAACCATGCGTCCGCAGGAATTTTTGGACGCAGTGCGCGAATGCCCTGTATTTATAATCCCTACGGGGCTTTTGGAATGGCACGGCGATCATCTTCCGCTGGGGTTGGACGCGCTGAAAATACACGCCATTGCGCTGAAAATAGCAGAAAAATTGGGAGGCGGCATTGTCCTTCCTCCGAATTATTTCGGTCGCCCCGGTTTTTCAAGCTATACGGGTACGCTTACGTTCAGCGAAGGGCTTATCCAACAACTCTTTTATGAACTGTTTTACCAGCTGAAAAAAGTAGGCGCAAAGGTTATTCTGCTGATCAGCGGGCATTACGGCCCTCTGCAGGAGGAGGCAGTCGTCAGGGCCGGGCAGATTTTTGCACGGGAAAACCCAGATATAGGCATTATCGCTAAGGCGGAATATTTCGGCGCAAAGGTCGGGGAGGACATGCCTTGCGATCATGCGGGGAAGTGGGAAACTTCTATGTATATGTATCTGTTCCCGCAGGATGCGGGGCGGGTGCTGGCAGACTTGCGGACAGACGTAGCTCCGATGAAAATTTATCCTTCGCCGCCCAACGATTATTACAAAGAGGATGCGCAATGGGTTTGGACGAACGACGTCATGTCGTCCTCCGCTTCGCGCGGACGGGAGGCGGTCAAATCCATCGTAGATATTTCCGTACAGGAAATCAAAATTATGTTGAAAGAAAAGGTGACAGAATATGAATGATATATTTACATTTCAAGGCCTGACGTTCACAGCGAAACAGCCGGGAGATAATTTATCGGTATCGGTGCGGTTTTCGGAGAAGGACGATTTGCTGACTGTGAGTTTTCGCGTAAAAAATATCGGAGAAGAAGCTTGTTGCGTCAAAGAGATTCCGCTGTTTGATAACGTTCAGCTGGAGGGGCATTATGCGAAAACCTATTCCGAATGCAGGGATTTACTCGGGGAACTGGGTGTAAACGATGCAGCTGCCGAGAGAATTTCTTTTGGGATACTGGGTTATACGGATGATTTCGGACGTGAAGCCGTTTTGCTCGGGTTTGATGATTTCCGCGATTTTTTCTATAAATTTGTGAGCGTTCCGACGGAGGGGGGCTATTCGATCCGCATTATGTGCGATTTGCAGGGAATCTGTATTGCACCCGGAGATGAGGTCGCCTTATCGGATATGACCGTGCGGTTTGCTTCCTCTGTTTCTGCGCTTTTGCAAGACCACGCCCATCGTATTGCGGAAAGGATGGGTGCATCGTATACAAAGAAATCGCTCGGCGTGGGTTGGTGCAGTTGGTATTATTACTATGGCACGGAAGACAGGGATAAAATTTTCGAGAATATGGAGCAGCTCCTCTCCGCTCCGCTCGGCAAGGATATGGGGTTCATCCTTATTGACGACGGGTGGAACCAACGGAGAAACAATGTCTGCGTTTGGGGCGATTGGGCGGCCGGTTACAAATTTCCTGAGGGAATGAAGAACGTTTGCGACAGGATCCATTGTGCCGGGCTTCGTGCCGGTATTTGGCTCGCACCGTTTGCCGTCAGTACAAAGAGCGAACTTTACGCGGCGCATCCGGATTGGGTCATCGGCGGCGAACAGGATATCTTAAACCCGAATGAAGGGGTTTTGGGGCTGGATTTGAGTAACCCTGCCGTGCTTGCATACATTCGCGAGGTGTTTGACCGGGTGTTCAATGAATGGGGTTATGACTTAGTCAAAATCGATTTTTTACAGTACGCGGTAGGAGAGGGGAAACGGTACGATAATCGCTTCTCAGGTGTCCAGGCATTCAGGAACGGGCTTAAGATAATACGCGAATGTGCGGGGGACAAGATCGTACTCAACTGCGGCAGCCCCGTTTTGCAGTCTGTCGGACTTTGCGATGCGATGCGCATCGGTTCAGACGTGGGAAGCCGATGGTACTTTCCTCTCAATGAGGGCGGGTGGCCGTACGGGAACTGCAATATAAAAAGCTCCGTGCGCTATACAGTTTTCCGCAACTGGATGCACGGTGTATTTTGGCGCAACGACCCCGATTGCCTCGTGGTACGCAAAAAGAGCAACCGAATTGAATTTCAGCAATTCCGGCAGTTTTTCCCGTATATGGAAATCCGTGAGGAGGATTTCGGGTTGAGCGACAGTGAAGCTGCCCTTTGGGTAAAACTGGTCGCTTTTACCGGGGGGATTCGCTATTTGTCGGAAAAATGGGATGAACTTCCGCCGTCGAGACAAGAGCTTGTCTGTCGATATGCGGAAAACGATTTCGGCAGCAGCAAACTTGTCGATTATTATGTGTATCACGATGTATTTGTGTTGCGCAGCGACTTGGGGAAAGTCGGAATATTTAATATATCCGACGAAGAAGTTACGCTATGTATCCCTGCCGAAACGCTCGGAAAGACGGAAGAAACATTGACCGAAATCGATTCTGATAAAAAAATTAAACTACAGGGCGATACATATATTTTCCCTTCCATTAAAGCACGGAGTGGGTATATTTTTGAATAATGTAAAGAGGTAAATTATGAAGATTATCAAAGGCAAAGAAACGATGACGCCGCGGGAACGCGTGCAAAGAACATTCAATTTTGAAAAAACCGACCGCGTGACCATCGGTTACGATGCAAACCCGAACATCCACAAAAATCTGTGTGTGGCATTGGGGATCGACCCGAACGATTACGAGGGGCTGTTCCGTGCCTTGGGTGTCGATTATCGCATGATTTCCGCTCCGTATATCGGGAAACCGCTGTTCAAGGCCCCTCCCGGAAGGCGCGTCGATCCGTTGGAGGGATGCGTTATGCGGTGGGTGGAACACGAAACGGGCGGTTATTGGGATTTTTGCGATTTTCCGCTCAAAGATGCGACGGATGAGCAGTTCGATGCTTTTCCCGTACCGAACGCAGATGATTTTGATTACGATGTTGCTCTCGCGCAGGCGAAAAGCTATGACGGGGAATTCGGGCTGTATATCGGCGGGCCGGGCATGCCCGATATCCTCAATTCCAACGGGCGCATCATGGGTGTAGAAGACGTTCTCGTGCATATCATGCTCGATGACGAGGCGGCGATGCGCTTTATCCATCGGCGCGCCGATTTTCAACTCAAACAAACAGAGCGTTTGCTGGATAAATGTAAAGGCTACCTTGATTTTGTTTGGCTTGGCGAAGATTTGGGCACGCAGATCGGCCCGATGATCAGTTTGGAGTTGTATCAGCAGCAGCTCAAGCCTATCCACAAACAATTTGTGGATCTGGCTGCGAGTTACGGTCTGCCTGCCATCATACACACCTGCGGCAGCAGCAGCTGGGCGTACGAGGATTTCATCGAAATGGGGGTGCGCGGGGTGGATACTCTCCAGCCGGAGGCGGCCAATATGAGCCCGCGTTACCTTGCGGAGCATTTCGGCGGCAGGCTGAATTTCCGTGGCTGTATCTCCACGGCGGGCCCGCTCGCGTACGGAACGGCGCAGGAAACGGAGGCCGTGTGCAAAGACACGCTGGAAGTGATGATGTCGGTCCGGGGCTACCATTTTGCGCCCACCCATCAGATTCAGGACAATACCCCCGTAGAAAATGTGATTGCAATGTACAATGCAGCACATAAATACGGCAGGTATTAATGTAGGAAACGGAGAGTACACTCTGTACGGCAGAAAATTCGCAAAAAAGTACAAAAAAATGAGAATGGAGTGATATGCGGCCGGAGCAATTGTGCCACAGCATTCAGAACGAATGGCAGATAAAAGCCGAAATTACGCTGTTTTTAAGGGGGGAAAAGACCGCAGAAACTGTTGCATTTTTGTACCGAAAGAAAACGTCGCTAATCAACGTAATAGGAAGCACCCGAACAGGGAGAAATATCGCGCCCGACCGTGAACAACGGCCGGGCTTTTGCATTGCCCGAACAGAGCGATGCAACTGTTGCTCTACGACAAGCGGGCAAGGAAAGCGGTAAGATGTTTTACGAACGACTTTCGAGTTTGCAGCGTAAGATAGACGACCTGTATGAATCGTCAAAGAGCGGCAATCATTACGCCATCGATCCGCAGAATATTTCGCTCATACAGGAACTGGAAGAAGACTACAAACGACGGCAGGGCAACATCGTATTGCGCGCGGTCAAGGACATCAAACCCAAAATCTATGAGAGGAAGTATAGGCACAAAGTAAACGACAAGAGCCTGAAACGAAAACTCGCCATTTCGCACTATAAGGTGGGAAAACTCATAGGCAGCTTTCTCTCTTCTTTCGGAGAAGAAAGCGAATATTTGAGCCGGGACTATACCGACCGCTTGAAAGAAATCGAGGACGAGATGGAAGCCGAGCGCAATAGGCAGGAAACGGAAGCATTGCGGGAAATAAGCGCTGCAATTCTGTTTTCCGCAAAATAGGGGGAATTTTGAATTATTATGAGGGATGACAACTGAATTAAAAATCACAAAAACAGAAGGGAGAACGGTATGCGGAGCATGGTATGTAAACAATAAGAAAACATACGGCTACGGATCCGAAACGATGACCTGGTGTCCGCATAAGAATAAAAAGGGGTGAAAGAAACAGGAGCAAAAAATAGTACTATTTGTCGAAAAAATTTCATAAGATATTGTAGGCTTTGGGCAAAAGGCATCGGGAGGGCGGATGTTGGACAAACAGAGTAAACTCAATTTTCGCTTTCACGACCCGAACGACCCGAACACATTGGCGCTTGCGCTCATGCACATATGCGTGGATGCGAATAGGGGCCGTATCGAACAGATTTTGGAAGAGGTCGCTTGTTCGCAAGTGGCGGAAAAGGAGGAAACCGCAATACAGCAACAGAATAACGGGCGCAAAGAATAAAAAACGCTTGCAGAGTCCGCGCATCTATGCTATAGTGTATATAAGTAGATACGGAAATTAAATAGTTGTAACAGAGCGCAAACGCGTGAAACTATCAAAACAAAAGGCGTGAATAAAGAGCGAGGTGCATAGGATGAACATTGCGGCGTATTGCAGAGTCTCGACGGACAAGGCAGACCAGCTGAACAGTCTGGAAGCGCAGAAACAGTTTTTTACCGAATATACCAAGCGCACGGGGGATACCCTCGTGCGCTTATATGCCGATGAGGGGCTTTCGGGCACAAAGATTAAAAACCGCAAAGAATTTCAGCAGATGATGGCCGATGCGGATACGGGGCTGTTCGATATGGTCGTCGTCAAGGATATTTCCCGCTTTGCGCGCAATACCGTCGACCTTCTGCAAAACATCCGCAGGCTCAAATCGCTCGGCATCGAAACGCAGTTTTTGACGGCGAACATGACGAGCATGGGCAACAGCGAATTCGTACTCACAATTTTCGGGGCGCTCGCGCAGGAGGAGAGCGCCAACACGTCCAAGCGCGTCAAGTTCGGCAAGCGGGTCAATGCCGAAAAGGGCAGAGTGCCGAATATCGTATTCGGGTACGACAAGATTCCCGGGGAATACTTCGACATGGAAATCAATGAGAGCGAGGCCGCAACGGTGCGGCAAATCTTTGCATGGTATAAGGAAGAGGGATTCGGTGCGGCAAAAATCGCCATTATGCTCAACGAAAGGCGCATCCGCACCAAAAGAAATTGCGCGTGGTCTTCCAACGCGGTCGTGCGCATCCTCACGAACGAGCTTTATACGGGCAAGATTATCAACGGCAAGCAGGAGGTTTCCGACTTTCTGACGGGGCAGAGAAAGAAGAAAGATTCTTCCGAATGGCTCGTCGTCGAGCGGCCCGACCTTTGCATCGTCGATCCGGAAGAGTTTGACGCTGTGCAGGATATTCTCAAAGCGCGCGGACAGGCCTTCAAGGTAAACAACAAGCGGCAGAGCAACCGCTATCTGTTCTCCACCCTCATTCAGTGCAGGGAATGTGGCTGGTCGTTTCGCCGCGTGGAGCGCCGCTATAAAAACACGTATGTCACATGGGTGTGTTCGGGGCGGAACGGCAGGGGCGCGGACTCCTGCCCGAACAAGACGGTCATCCGCGAACCGGAACTGATCGCCGCGCTGAACGCATACTTTGCCAATATCCTCGCCAATCGGAAAAACGTCGTGTCCTACGTTGTGGGGGAGTTCGAGCGCATCTATAAGGCAAAGGACGAAAACGTGAATTATGAAAAGCAGCTTTCCTCCGAGCTTGCTAAGTTGCAGGCCTCGCGCGAAAAATATATGGATATGTATACGGACGACCTCATTTCCCGCGAGGAGCTCAACCGTAAACTTGCGGGCTCGCGGCAGAGGGCGGAAGAACTCGAAAGAGAGCTGAAAATCGTAAAACTCCGTTTAAGCAAGCAGGAACAGCTCGAAGACATTCTGAATAAGACGTTCAAAAGCATCGAGGACGTTGCGGACGTATCGCAGATGAACAACGCGCAGCTGCGCAAAATCGTGCAGCGCATCGAGGTGGATAAAGAGGGAAACGTCGATATTTATCTGCGGCTTCTGAGCGAGCTCGGCATCCGGTACCCTGTTTCCGTGGAGGATAAGATCGAAGACGGCGCCGGGGCTGCCGCTCAAACGATAGACGACCGTACATAAAGATATAACAGAGCGGCTGGAGGAAATTGACGCGGAATTGTGCGAAAAGGTGCGCAAGGTTCTCGAACGAAATCTGTCTGAACGGCATATCCGCGGCGGAAACGCCACCAAACGCAAGTACGCTTCGCGTTGATCGATTGAATTCATGAACCAAAAAATCGAAAACGTATCGTCTTTTTTAGTTCAAGTATGTGCTGCCGGGGTATAATCGCATCCGCTTGCGGGCATACTGTATGCAGGAGGTGGTTATTATGAAGAAAATCAACCAGGCAATCGGCTGCGAAGTATCCGACTGCATGTTCAACTGCGAAGGGAAGAACTGCACGCTGGACAAGATCGTCGTGGGCAATACCTGCGACTGCGAAGCGGACAAATGCACCTGCTGCGAAAATTACAGGAGCAAATAACACACAGCAAACGGCGCCCGGTTTTTCAATCGGGCGCCGTTTGCTGTGCAATGGCTTCTCCGGGCGCGCGGAGGCGCGGGAAGCGCTGCGGTACGGAAATAAAAAAAGAGGAGGAAAAAGTATTTCGTCCTCTTTTTCTTTCAGATTTTGCTCTTTTTCAGTTCCGCCACCGCGTTTTTCAGAAAATATTCGGCGGTGGAGTCGTGCATCACCGTTTCGAGCGCCTCGTCGAAGGTACACCACTTGGTTTCGGAAATTTCTTCCTCATTCGAGCGTATATCCCCGTCGGAAACGACGACGATGAAATTCAGCATCAGTACGTTGCGCGGCTCATGGTAGCGCGAACTCATGTACTTGTACTTAATGGCGTTCAGCCCCGTTTCCTCTTTGATTTCGCGCACGATCGCTTTTTCTGCAGACTCGCCCTTTTTCACATACCCCGCATACAGCAGAAAATTGCCGTTGGTATGTTTTGCGATGAGAATACGGTCTTGCGCCCGATTGACGACGACCATGCTCACCGCCGTTTTGAAGGGCGGGAATTTGAATTCGCCGCATTCGTTGCAGTAGGGGACGAGACCTTCGTTTTCGCAAAATTTCAAAGCAAGTTTGTTGCCGCAATCCTGGCAATACATAACAATCCCCTCCTTTAAGATTTTTATTTTAATTAGAATAATCTATTTTTTCGGAAAAGTCAATATTTCTTGAACAATTTTTTCAGATTTTCCAAATTTTTTACATATGTACACTGCGGCAAAGGGGATTTTGTCCGTCGGGGCGTAAATTATGCGCCCGTTTTCCGAAAAACGGGCGCATGCCTGATGCCGTGTTGTTTCAGCCTTCAGCCCCGCCTTCCGCCGGGGCATGGCTCTGCCCGCCGCGCGCGTCCGCGTGCCGCGCTTTTGCAAACACGGCGCGCACGGTGGCGGTATAGGTCACCTTTCCATCGCTTGTTCCGCCGCGCGCGCAAGGGTAGCAGCATTGCTCCTCCACATGCACCAGCTCGCCTTCCGCGCCGAGCGCTTTTGCTTTTTCGCGCGCGTTGTCGATCGCCAGCCGCAGCGCTTCCAGTTTGTATTCCCCGTCCTCTTTGCAGGAAAAGCGCACCCCGTCCAGGCAGGTTACGCCCGTTTTGGCGAGTGCGGCGCGGATCTCCTCCGCCTTATCCGCTTTGTCGGTCACGAAGGACAGATATTTGACGGCGGTATATCCCGTTGCGCCCGTAGGATAAGCGGAGGAACTTTCCTCGCTTACGGTGCCGTAGGCGGCAAAGGTATCCTTTACGGTGCGCAGCAGCGCAGCCGCGGCTTCCTCGGCGGCGCGCATATCGTTGCCCGCCGCTTCCACGCACCCGCCGAAGGTGCATAGGTCTGCCTCCGCCTCGACGGATGCGCAGCCCGTAACGGTCAGACAGGCGTTTCCGACGGGTTGTTCCTGCGCGGAAGCGCAAATGCCTCCTGCGCCGATGCAAACGGCAATGCCGAGTACGGCGGCCAGGAGCAAGATCTTTTTCCGTTTCATGAGAATTTCCTCCTTTTTCCCCGCATTTTCCGTTGCGGGGAATGCCATTATTTTCCCGCATTGGCAGAAAATTATGCACGGCGGCACAATTTTGCAGCGGCGGTTCCTCCGTTTTTGTTTCCGCGCAATAATTTTGGGTCTTACGGCGCAGACTATATGCAGAGAAAGGGGAGGTGCGGCAATGGATCTGATGTACGGCGGCTGCAGCGCCATGAGCTGGACGAGCGAGGACGGAAAGCATTTTTTCGGCAGGAATTTCGATTTCAACCGCTTTGCCGATGGGAGCGGCGTCGTGTTTTTGCCGCAGGGTACGCCCGTCTGCGCCTTCGTCCGCGAAGGGGAAACGCACGGGGAGGCATACCCGGCGAAGTACGCTTCTTTCGGCATGGGTACGTTGGCGATCCCCGGCGCCCCCGTCCTGTACGACGGGATGAACGAGGCCGGGCTGGCGGGCGGGCAGCTGTATTTCCGCGGTTTTGCCCGTTACGGTCATATTCCGCGGCGCGGCACGGCGCCCGTGCAGGCGGGGCTGGCGCTGCCGTATATCCTCTCGCAGTGCGCCACCTGCGAGGAAGCGGCGCGCGAACTGATGAGCGGGGTCACCATCGTACAAGAACCGCTGTTCGGCGCCGTTCCGCCCCTGCACTGGTGCTTTTCCGACCGTACGGGCGAAACGATCGTCGCCGAGCCGTGTGAGGGCGGTATGCGCGTGCATCGCGATACCGTGGGCGTGATGACCAACAGCCCCGACTACGGGTGGCACGAGAGCAATCTGCTCAACTATGCGCATCTGCGCAGTCAGGACTATGCGGGTCTGACCGTGTGCGGAAAGGAGTTCGGGCAATGCTTTTCGGGCAGCGGCGCGCTGGGCATCCCCGGAGACTGGTCTTCCCCCTCGCGTTTTGTGCGGCTGTGTTTTTTAAAGGAGCATGCCGTGCGCGGGCGCGGGGAGGAGGAGGGGATCACGAATCTGTTCCGTCTGTTTGCGAGCGCTGCGTTCCCCCTCGGCGCGGTGCGCGTAAGCGATTTTTCGGATGTGACGGAACACGATAAGGAGGTGCTGCCCTTCGATTATACGGTGTACACTTCCGCCGCCTGCCTCGAATCGCTGCGCTATTATTGGACGAGCCACGAAAATCTGCGGGTGCAGTTTGCGGATCTGCGCGATTTTGCGGGAGTGCGGGAACCGCGGCTCATCGGCATCGGAGCCCGCCCCGATTTCCTGCGCCGCACCTGAAAATGTGTGCAGATTCGGGCGGCAAAGTTCACCAATATTTAACAAAAATATAATCAAACGATTTTTTCCCTGCGATACAATATTAAAAAACGAAAGCGGAGGGCTTTTGTTATGAAAAAAATCGCAAAATACCTTACAGCCTTTTTGTCGGCGCTCATGCTGATATGCGCCTCCGTGCTGGTCGGGTGCAGCAGCGCTCCGAGCGTCGTTTCCATTGAAAAGACGGGTACGCGCGGAACGGACGGGATTTACACGATCACTTATTCGGACGGCAGCACGTCCGAACTGGTCATCGACGGCGGCGCCGACGGGCAGGACGTTTCCGCATCCGACCTGTGGCAGACGTATGTGCAGGAAACGGGGGAGGATATTTCCTATGAGGAGTTTCTCGAAAAATATCTGACCATCGAATCGGGCGACAATTCCGCCGCCATCGGCGAAACGCTGCTTTCCAGCCTGAAAGTGTATGCGGAGTTCGTCGAGGAATCGAGGAGCGGATTTTTGCGGTATGAGGATACCGCCGTTTATACGGGCGGCGGCGTCATCTATTCGATGGACGATGAAAATACCTACATCCTCACCAATTACCACGTCGTGTACGATTCCAACGCTTCGAGCGGCAACGCGAACGAAAACGGGGAGAAAATCGCCCGCAAAATCGTATGCTATCTCTACGGCAGCGAGAGCGATCCGAGCAGAACCAACAGCCGCGACGAGGATGGGTATACCGTCATCGATTACGGCAGCTATTCTATCGAGTGCGACTATGTGGGCGGTTCGGTGAATTCGGATATTGCGGTGCTCCGCGCCGACACGGACGACGTGAAAGCCATAAACAGCCAGGCGCAGGCGGTCACTGTTGCCGACGGCTATTCGGTGGGCGACGCCGCCTACACGATCGGCAACCCCGAGGGCGAGGGGATCAGCGTGACCGAGGGCATCGTCAGCGTGGCGGACGAATACATTTCCCTGAACATCGACGGAACGCTGCGCCAATACCGTTCCATCCGCATCGATACGCCGCTGTACCAGGGCAATTCGGGCGGCGGTCTGTTCAATACCGACGGGGAGCTGATCGGCATTGCGAACGCCGGCAATTCGACGGAGGAGAACATCAACTACGCGATCCCTCTCCCGATCGTGACGGGCACGGCGGACAACATCATCTATTATTATGAGGACGGCGACGATGCGACCAACGGCGTCTATAAGATCGATTTTGTCGAGGAAAGCGCGCTTGTATCGCAGAATTCCGTCTACGAATACGACGCGCAGTCGGGTGCCGGCAGCATCAGCGAAGACGTCGTGCTCGGTACGGGCTCCGTTTCGGGTTTGTCGGAGGAGTTCGGTCTGGCAACGGGGGACATTATCCGTTCCTTTATCATCGGCAGAGACGGGGAAAACGTTGAGTACGAGATCGACCGCACGTTCGACATCTCCGATCTTTTGTATATTCTGCGGCCGGACGATACGCTCACCGTCAAATACGAGCGGGACGGCAGGGAAGATCTGACCACTTCGGCGATTCCGCTGACGGCTTCGGATTTCGCCGCCGTCGCCTGAAAGCGGCGCGGCGGAGGGCGCTCCAAGGCGGACGCTCGAAATGTAAATGCAATACGGAAAGAAGGGCGCG